>Ga0208048_1000707_pt1 | contig 17786 bp, 17 predicted proteins | sample Malawi_45m_30L_FD_184163 | JGI IMG/M metagenome (GOLD analysis project Ga0208048, IMG submission 184163) | Freshwater microbial communities from Lake Malawi, Central Region, Malawi to study Microbial Dark Matter (Phase II) - Malawi_45m_30L... | ecosystem: Environmental > Aquatic > Freshwater >...
GGCAGCGGCGCCACAGAAACCTGACAGTCAACGACAACAGCGCCACCCAAACCAGCGCGGCCTAAGCGTTGAGCAGGCGCCAGGCAGCACCCCAAAGGGTCATCACCCTCCAATTTTATAATTTGTGAGTCATGGCTGTCCTTGCCCTCGGGCTCAACCACCAGACCGCCCCGCTGGACCTGCGCGGGCGCCTGGCCTTTGCGCCCGATCAGCTGTCGATAGTGTTGCAGGACTTCCGCCAGCGGCTTCAGCGCGCTGCACCCGAAGCCGCGATTTTGTCCACCTGCAACCGCACCGAGCTGTATGTGGCCGCCGATGCTGCGGCGGTGAATGAAATCGCCGCGCCGGCCATGAGCTGGCTGGCGGCCCAGGGCGGTATCAGCGACAGCACGCTGCGCATCCACACCTATTTGCGCGAAGAGCGTGATGCCGCCCGACATGCCTTCCGCGTGGCTTCGGGCCTGGACTCCATGGTCCTGGGTGAACCTCAAATCTTGGGCCAGATGAAGGAGGCGATGCGTGAAGCCGACGCCGCCGGCACCTTGGGCACCACGCTGCACCAACTGTTCCAGCGCTCCTTTGCCGTGGCCAAAGAAGTGCGCAGTTCCACCGAAGTGGGCTCGCATTCGATCAGCATGGCTGCAGCCTCGGTTCGCCTGGCGGCCCAGCTCTTCGAAGATCTGCGCGAGGTGCAGGTGCTTCTGGTGGGCGCCGGCGAAATGATCGAACTCGTGGCCACCCACTTTGCTGCACGCGAGCCCCGCCTCATGGCAGTGGCCAACCGTACCCTGGAGCGGGGCGAGAAACTGGCAGCGCGCTTCAATGCCCAGGCCCTGCGTTTAAGCGACCTGGCCACGCGGCTTCATGAATTCGATGTGGTGGTGTCGTGCACCGCTAGCAGCCTACCCCTGATTGGCTTGGGAGCGGTGGAGCGTGCACTCAAGGCCCGGCGCCACAAGCCGCTGTTCATGGTGGACCTGGCGGTGCCACGCGACATTGAGCCCGAGGTGGCCCAGCTCGGCGATGTGTACCTCTACACCGTCGACGATCTGTCGGCCATCGTGCAGGTGGCCAGCGAAAAACGCCAAGCCGCAGTGGAGCAGGCTGAAGTCATCATCGACGCTGGGGTACAAAGCTTTGCGCACTGGCTGGACCAACGCGCAGCCGTGCCCCTGATCCAGGCTCTGAACCGCCGGGCTGAGGCCTGGCGGGAAGCGGAGTTGGCGCGTGCCCGCCGCCGCTTGGCCAAGGGGGAAGACCCGTTGTTGGTGATGGAAGCCCTAAGCCAGGCACTGGCGCAGAAGATGCTGCATGGAGCCTACGCCGAGCTGCACGCCAGCGATGGCGAGCAACGCGAGGCCCTGGCCCAGACGCTGTCGCGCCTGTTTTTGCGCGGCAGCGACCCCGCCGCATGAAGGCGGTGCTGCGAGAGCAGTTCGAGCGCTTGGCCCTGCGGGGTGCTGAACTCGAATCGGTGTTGTCTGACCCCGCGGTGACGGCAGACAACAAACGTTACTGCAGCCTGCTCAAGGAACAGGCCGAGGTGCAGGCGGTGCTCAGCCGCTGGGCGCGCTTTCGGCAGCGGGAGTCAGACCTTGCCGCGGCGCAAGAGCTGCTTTCGGGTGAAGGCACAGCGCAAGCCGACATGGCCGATATGGCTCGTGAAGAAGCCGAGCAGGCTCAGGCCGAGTTGCTGGTGCTGTCCACCGAGCTGCAGGCGGCACTGCTGCCCAAGGACCCCGACGATACGCGTTCCTGCTACGTGGAAATCCGCGCGGGCACGGGTGGCGATGAATCGGCCTTGTTCGCCGGCGACCTTCTGCGCATGTACCTGCGCGACGGCGAGCGAAACGGCTTTCGTGCCGAGATCCTGAGTGCCAGCCAGAGCGACCTGGGCGGCTACAAGGAAGTGGTGCTGCGGGTCGAGGGTGATGGCGCCTTTGGGCGACTGAAGTTCGAAAGCGGTGGCCACCGGGTGCAGCGGGTGCCCGCCACCGAAAGCCAAGGCCGCATCCACACCAGTGCCTGCACGGTTGCGGTGATGGCTGAGCCGGATGAAGCACAAGAGGTGCAACTCAGCCCAGCCGATCTGCGCATCGACACCTTTCGGGCCAGCGGCGCAGGTGGGCAGCACATCAACAAGACCGATTCGGCAGTGCGCATTACCCACCTTCCCACTGGCCTGGTAGCCGAATGCCAAGACGACCGTTCTCAACACCGAAACAAGGCGCGCGCCATGCAGGTCTTGGCGGCCCGACTACGCGACCGTGAGCGCGCCGAGCGCGCGGCGCACGAAGCCGCCACGCGCAAGAGCCTTGTGGGCAGCGGTGACCGCAGCGACCGCATCCGCACCTACAACTTTCCGCAAGGCCGGGTGACCGACCACCGCATCAACCTGACCCTGTACAAATTGGGCGCGGTGATGGACGGCGATTTGGGCGACCTGGTCGCGGCCCTGCGCGCCGCGCAGGTGGCCGAGGAACTGCAGGCCCTGGAAACTGGCCGTGGCCTGGCCTGATGCAGCCCTGACGGTGCAGGCGTGCCTGCGGCAGGCGCAGGCCCTGGGTGTGGCACGGCTGGATGCCACGCTGCTGTTGGCTGAGGCCTTGAAGCAAACCCGCACCTGGGTGCTGGCGCATAGTGAGTATGCGCTTACACCGAGAGAATCTTTCGTCTTACAGAGCTGGCTGCAGCAGCGGGCCCAGGGTCTACCCCTGGCCTACTGTCTGGGCCGGCGCGAGTTTCACGGCTTAATGCTCAAGGTGACACCCGATGTCTTGGACCCCCGGCCCGACACCGAGACGCTGGTGGACTGGGCGCTTGAAATCTGGTCACAAGGCGGCTTGGACCACGTGGGCAGCGCCGGCAGCACCAGACAATTGGGCTCAGGGCCCGCAGCCGCCCGGGAGCCAACGCGGGTGCTGGACCTGGGTACGGGCAGCGGCGCGATCGCTCTGGCCCTCAAAGCCGCGTATCCCCATGCCCAGGTACACGCCAGCGACGTAAGCGTGGCGGCGCTTTCGGTGGCGCAAGCCAATGCCACGGCCCTGGGCTTGCCCCTGACGCTGCATACCGGACACTGGTGGGGCGCGGTGAGCGGGCTGCGCTTCGACCTGGCTGTGGCCAATCCGCCCTACATCCGAGAAGGCGACTCGCACCTGGCCAGCCTGGTGCACGAGCCTTTCGTCGCCCTGGTGGCCGCCCAAGACGGTTTGGCCGACCTGCGCACCATCATCAAGGGTGCCCCCTTGCACCTGGCGCCGGGGGCATGGCTGTTGTTAGAACATGGCCACGACCAGGCTGTGGCGGTGGCCCAGGCCCTGGCCGCTGCTGGCTTCGTGGAAATTGGCCATCGATCCGACCTGGCAGGCCACACCCGCTGTACGGGCGGGCGCCTTCGCCGATAATCTTGTCCAATCGTCATGTCCAACGGGACCCCAGCACCATGAGCGAAATCCACCAACGCATCGACCAGATCGTCAAAGGCCACCGTGTGGTGCTGTTCATGAAGGGCAGCGCGCAGTTTCCCATGTGCGGCTTCTCGGGCCGCGCAGTGCAGGTGCTCAAGGCCTGCGGCGTACAAGACCTGGCCACGGTGAATGTGCTGGAAGACGAGGACATCCGCCAGGGCATCAAGGAATACGCCAACTGGCCCACGATTCCACAGCTCTACATCAACGGCGAGTTCGTCGGTGGCTCGGACATCATGATGGAGATGTACGAAAGCGGCGAGCTGCAGCAGGTCCTAGGCCAGGCAAACTGACCGGCGGCGGGGCTTCAGCACCGCGCCGGCTCCCGCTTGCCCTGTATCCCGCTCACCCCATGTCCCGCCCCACCACCCGCCTGATTGTGGGCATCACCGGCGCCAGTGGCGCGGCCTACGGGGTATGCCTGCTCAAGCGTGCCCGCGAGCTGGGGGTTCACACCCACCTGGTGGCCACCTCGGCGGGCATCCTCAACGCGCACCATGAACTGGGGATTGATCGCCAGGCCCTGGAGGCCCTGGCCCATGAGGCCCACAGCCCTGCCGAGGTGGGCGCCAGCATCGCCAGCGGATCGTTCCCCGTCGACGCCATGGTGGTGGCTCCCTGTTCTATGAAGACCCTGGCGGCGGTGGCCCATGGGCTGAGCGACAACCTGCTCACACGAGCCGCCGACGTCTCACTCAAAGAACGGCGGCGCTTGGTGCTCATGGTGCGCGAGACGCCCTTCAACCTGGCTCACCTGCGCAACATGACCGCGGTCACCGAGATGGGCGGGATCATCTTCCCACCGCTGCCCGCGTTCTACCACCGGCCCAGCACGGTTCAGCAGATCATCGACGATGGGGTCGAGCGGGTCTTGTCGGTCCTGGGTATCGGCCAGGCCCAGCCCCAGGCCTGGACTGGGCTTTGAGTCCGCGCAAAGCCTAGGCCGGCTCCATTGCCCACCGCTGGCGCGCCGCCAGCACCACCTGTGGGTAGGCCGCATGGCCGCGGCTGCCGTTGTAGCGCCCCAGGGCCATGAACAGGTCGCCCTGTTCTAGGTTCAGATAGTGGCGAAGAATCACGCACCCGAAGCGCAGGTTGGTTTGTAGGTGAAACAAATGCGCTGGGTCACCGTTTCCGATGGTGCGCGCCCAAAAGGGCATGACCTGCATGTATCCGCGCGCGCCCGCGGCGCTCACCGCGTACTTTCGGAAGTCACTTTCAACTTCAATCAGGCCCAGCACCAGCGCGGGCTCCAGGCCAGCTCGCTTGGCTTCGTACCACAGGGTTTGCAGGAACTCGTCTCGTTTATCGGCCTCAGCCATGCGGGGCTGCAGCTTCGCCCCACAGGCCGCACGCCAGCGCAGATACGCGATGCGAGCGCTGCTGTCTGCGAAATCCACAGGGCCCGGTGGCGCCCGTTCGGCCACCGCTGCACTCAGGGCCGTGCGCACCGAATCGCTGAGATCTTCTTCGCGCTGTGCGCCGGCCCGTGCCACCCCGGGTGCAGCACCCGCAGCCAAGCACCCGGCCAGGCAGAGCCCACGAATCAGCGCCCGGCGCCTGCTCGGCTGGAGGCCGCATCGGCGGGGTCCGATGCAGGCACTGGGGCGGCCGCGCGGGGCGAGCACATTGCCGGTACCAAGTAGCAAGCGCCCGAACTCACCTTTGAGCCGAACACAAACGGTTCGCCAAAAAAATGACGGCGACCCCATTTTTCAGCGGCGGCGCAGCACCTCGGCGAGGATGTCGCCGACGGGCGCTAATTGGGCGGCGACGTCCCGGCGGCCTTGAATTTCGACGGTACCGGCTTTCAGGCCTCGGTCAGATAAAACCACCCGCAGCGGGATGCCGGTGAGTTCCCAGTCGGCGAACATGGCGCCTGGGCGTTCACCGCGGTCGTCGAGCAATACGTCCACGTCATGCGCTGCGAGTTGCTCGTAGAGGGACTCGGCCGCGGCCTTCACCTCGGGGCTGCGGTCCATGCCGATAGGGCAGATGACCACTTGAAAGGGGGCGATGGAGGCTGGCCAGATGATGCCGCGCTCGTCGTGGCCCTGCTCGATGGCTGCGCCCAGGATACGGGTGACGCCGATGCCGTAGCAGCCCATCTCAAAGGGCTGCGGCTTGCCGGTTTCGTCCAGGAAGGTCGCGTTCATCGCCTTGCTGTACTTGGTGCCCAGGTAGAAGACATGGCCCACCTCGATGCCGCGCTGGATGGCCAGAACGCCTTTTCCGTCCGGTGAAGGGTCGCCCTCCACCACATTGCGAATATCGGCCACACCATCGGGCTCGGGAAGGTCACGGCCCCAGTTCACCCCGGTGTAGTGGAAGTCGGCTTCGTTGGCGCCACAGACGAAGTCGGCCATCTGCGCAACGGTCCGATCGGCGATCACCTTGACTGGTTTCTTCAGCTTCAAGGGGCCCAAATAGCCCGGCTTGCAGCCGAAGTGGTCTTCAATCTCGGCGACGGTGGCAAAGCGGAAACCACCCTTAAGCCCTTCGAGCTTACCGACCTTGACCTCATTGAGGTCGTGGTCGCCGCGCACCAAGAGCAGCCACACCGTGCTCTTCTTGACCACGCCCTCCTCGCCCACCTCATCGGTGGCCAAAATCAGGCTCTTGACCGTTTGCTGCAGTGGCACGATCAGCAGTTGCGCCACATCCGCGCAGTTGCTCTTGCCCGGGGTCGGAGTTTTGGCCAACGGCTTTGTCGCAGGAGCACGGCCGGGCAGCAGGGCCACCGCTTCAGCCAGCTCAATATTGGCGGCGAAGTCGCTGCTGGGGCAGTAGACGATGGCGTCTTCGCCAGTGTCGGCAATCACCTGAAACTCGTGTGACAGGTCGCCCCCTATGGCGCCGGTGTCGGCAGCCACCGCGCGGTACTGCAGGCCAAAGCGATCAAAGATGCGCTTGTAGGTCGCAAACATGTTGTCGTAACTGCGCGCGGCTGAGGCCGCATCACGGTCGAAGGAATAGGCGTCCTTCATGGTGAACTCTCGGCCGCGCATGATGCCAAACCGCGGCCGACGCTCATCGCGGAACTTGGTTTGGATTTGGTACAGGTTCCTGGGCAACTGCTTGTAGCTTCGCAACTCCTGGCGGGCGATGTCAGTCACCACTTCTTCGCTGGTAGGCTGGACGACAAAAGCCCGTTGGTGCCGGTCTTGAAAACGCAGCAACTCAGGGCCCATCTTGTCGAAACGGCCGGTTTCTTGCCATAGCTCAGCCGGCTGGACCACCGGCATCGTGAGCTCGATGGCGCCGGCACGGTTCATCTCATCGCGGATGATGGCCTCGACTTTGCGGATCACCCGCAGGCCCATGGGCATGTAGCTGTAGATGCCAGTGCCCAGGCGTTTGATCAGCCCCGCGCGCATCATCAGCTTGTGGCTGATCACTTCAGCGTCGGCGGGCGCTTCCCGGAGGGTGCTGATGAGGAATTGACTTGCTTTCATGAGCGTGGGTGGGCCCAAGGGTTAGCGAGCATGGGCAGCACGCACAGGACCGATGCAATAATCAAATCAGTCACAAAATTTAGGGTCTGATTATGCTCGACCGTGAGGGTTTCAGACCCAACGTCGGCATCATCCTGCTCAACAACCGCAACCAGGTTTTCTGGGGCAAGCGGCTGAAGACGCACTCCTGGCAATTCCCTCAAGGCGGCATCAAGCACGGGGAAACGCCCGAGCAGGCGATGTTCCGCGAGTTGCACGAAGAGGTGGGTCTTCGCCCCGACCATGTGCGGATCATCGCGCGTACCCGCGACTGGCTGCGCTACGAAGTGCCCGATCACTACATCCGGCGCGAATCGCGTGGGCACTATCGTGGCCAAAAGCAAATTTGGTTTCTGCTGAAACTGCTGGGGCGCGACAGCGACATGAACCTGCGCGCCACCGACCACCCGGAGTTCGACGCCTGGCGTTGGAACGACTATTGGGTGCCGCTGGACGTGGTGATCGAGTTCAAGCGTGGCGTTTATCAAATGGCGCTGACGGAGTTGGCGCGCTTTCTGCCCAGGGCGCGTGCCAACAACCGCTACCTGCGCGGCGGCCTGCGCGCCCCGGTGGGCGGCGCTTCTGGTACAGCCAGCGATGTGCCGCCCGATGGCCCCGCAAGCCAGACCGCGCTCACACCAGAATCAGATTCGTCCGGTGGATGAGTTCGGGCTCGTACACATAGCCGAGCACGGCTTCAATTTGTGATGAGGCTTTGCGCGCAATGAGACGCGCCTCCGCGCTGGAGTAGTTGGACAAGCCGCGGGCCACCACCGTGCCATCGGAACGCCGCACCGCGATCACATCCCCGCGGTGGAACTCACCCTCGACTTCGAACACACCGATGGGCAACAGGCTCTTGCCTTCGGCCAGCAGCTTGGCGACCGCGCCTTCGTCCACGCTGACCGCGCCGCGCAGCTGCAACTGGTCGGCCATCCACTGCTTGCGTGCAGCCATCTTGGGCGTGGTGGCCACCAATGCGGTTCCGATGGCTTCGCCCTGAGCCAAGCGCAGCAACACATCGGTTTCGCGGCCCCAGGCTATGACGGTGGAAGCTCCACTGCCCGCAGCCCGCTTGGCCGCCAAGACCTTGGTGATCATGCCACCCTTTCCCAGTGCCGATCCGCTGCCGCCGGCGATCTGCTCCAAAGCAGGATCACCGGCAGCGGCGACATCAATGAAACGCGCTGCAGCGTCCTTGCGCGGATCTGCGTTGTACAGCCCCTTCTGGTCGGTGAGGATGACCAGAGCATCGGCTTCCACCAAGTTGGCCACTAGAGCGGCCAGGGTGTCGTTGTCGCCGAACTTGATTTCATCGTTGACCACCGTGTCGTTCTCGTTGATCACGGGCACAACCCGCAGCGATAACAAGGTCAGCAGGGTGGAGCGCGCATTCAGGTAGCGCTCACGGTCGGCCAGATCAGCGTGGGTCAGCAGCACCTGCGCGCTGTGCAGGCCCTGTTCGCGCAGCAGCGACTCGTACATTTGTGCTAAGCCCATCTGGCCCACCGCTGCGGCCGCCTGCAGCTCATGCAGTTCTTTGGGCCGCGTGGCCCAGCCCAGGCGCTTCATGCCTTCTGCGATGGCGCCGCTGGAGACCATGATCACCTCACGCCCTTGCTGCGCCAACGCCGCCATTTGACGGCACCAGTTCTCAATGGCCTGTGCGTCCACGCCACGGCCCTCGTTGGTGACCAAGCTGGACCCCACCTTGATGACAATACGGCGCGCATCGCACAACACGGCTGGGTTCAGTGTGGAGGCTTGAGTCATGTGCCGGCTCGGTCGGTGCAGATCAGGCGTGGAGGTCAGGCATGGAGATCGGAGCGTGGTATGCGGCCACAGGCCTGAGCATTCAGTCCTGTGTGGTTCAGTCGCCTCTAAATCGGGGGTCCAGATCTTCGAGCTGCGACAGCGCTTGGGCAGATACCTCAAAGCGCGCATCGGGCTCGGGAATCACCGGCGCCCGGTGGGCCGCCACATGGTCGTAGATAGCGTGGATCAGGGGCTCCAGCCCCTGGCGAGTCAGGGCGGAGATTTCGAATACCAACCCCTTCCACCTAAGCTGCTTGATGAAGTTCTTGACCCGCGCGGCGCGCTCGTTGTGGGGCACCATATCCATCTTGTTGAGGACCACCCATCGCGGCTTTTGGTACAGGGACTCGTCGTACTTGCGCAGCTCCTCGACGATGGCCTTGGCCTGCCGTGCAGGATCAGCGTCATCAAAGGGCGCCAAGTCCACGAGGTGCAGCAACAGCTCGGTGCGTTGCAGATGGCGCAAAAACTGGTGGCCCAGTCCTGCACCTTCAGCAGCCCCTTCGATCAACCCGGGGATGTCGGCCACTACGAAACTCTTTTCAGGGCCCACGCGCACCACACCCAGGTTGGGGTGCAAAGTGGTGAAGGGATAGTCGGCAATCTTGGGCCGCGCGTTCGAGATGGCGGCGATCAGGGTGCTTTTACCTGCATTAGGCATGCCCAAGAGGCCCACGTCGGCCAATACGCGTAATTCCAAGCGCAGCCTCTTCGCTTCGCCGGGCCACCCGGGCGTCTTCTGGCGCGGGGCTCGGTTGGTGCTGGTCTTGTAGTGCAAGTTGCCGAATCCGCCGTCGCCGCCCTTGCACACCAGCACCGGCTCGCCTGGCACCAGCAACTCAGCCACCACCTCATCGGTTTCAGCGTCGCGCAGGATGGTGCCCACCGGCATGCGCAGCACGATGTCATCGGCGGCCGCGCCAAACTGGTCAGAACCCCGGCCGGGCTCGCCGTTCTTGGCTTCATGCCGGCGCGCGTAGCGGTAGTCGATCAGGGTGTTGAGGTTGCGGTCACCCACGGCCCACACACCGCCACCGCGGCCGCCGTCTCCCCCATCGGGGCCGCCAAAGGGGATGAACTTTTCACGCCGAAAGCTCACGCAGCCGGCGCCCCCGTTACCGGCTGCGACATCAATGGTGGCTTCGTCGACAAATTTCATAGGGGCCTCAAAACGGCAAACCCCGGCGAACCGGGGCTTGCGCGGGGAACATCAGCGCAGGCCTCAGGCAGGCGTGACGGCCACCGTTTGACGGTTAAGTTCACCCTTGGTGGCGAAGCTCACCGTACCGTCCACGAGGGCGAATAGGGTGTGGTCCCTGCCCATGCCCACGTTGGGCCCAGCATGAAACCGGGTGCCGCGCTGGCGCACGATGATCGAGCCGGCTGGGATGGTCTGGCCGCCGAAAACCTTGACGCCCAGCATCTTTGGCTTGGAATCGCGGCCGTTGCGTGTGGAGCCGCCGCCCTTTTTTTGTGCCATGAATCTTTACTCCTGCAAGGTTGGAAAGGGCTCAGGGCTCAGGCGTTCACGGAGCTGATCTCCAGCTCGGTGAAAGTCTGGCGGTGGCCTTGCGACTTCTTGTAGTGCTTGCGACGGCGCATCTTGAAAATACGCACCTTGTCGTGCTTGCCGTGGGCCACGACGGTGGCTTTCACGGTTGCGCCTGCCACCACAGGCGTACCAACCTTCAGTTCGGCGCCACTTCCGATGGCCAGAACCTGGTCGATCACGATTTCCTGGCCAACGTCCGCAGCAATCTGTTCTACTTTGAGCTTCGCGCCGGCAGCGACTTTATATTGCTTGCCACCGGTTTTTATGACCGCGTACATGGGAAATCCTTTCGTTGATCCTTCCTTCTGGGCAGCTCGCAGGCCCGTTGAAACGGAGCAGGCGTGCCAGAAGACGTTTCTCTTTGCCGCTCAGACCAAGCGCTTCTGCACGAGTCTTTGCAGCGCGAAGAACTCTAAAGTATAACAAAACCCCAAATTTGGGCCAGGCGTCAGCCTGCGCGGCGCCGTTGAGGCGCTGAGCGTTCCTATAATGTTGATTACTGTAGAACTGCTGTCTGTGAGCACGCCCACCACCTTCGAAATCGATTGCGCAGCCTGGCTGGACGAGCAGATGGGGCAGGTGGACGACGTGATCCGCCAACAGCTGCACTCAGATGTGGCCCTGGTTCAGCAGATCGGGCACTACATCGTAGGCGCGGGCGGCAAGCGGGTGCGGCCGCGGCTGCTGCTTTTGGTGGCCGCTGCCTTGGGCTACCAAGGCCCGCGCGCCCACACACTGGCGGCAGTGGTGGAATTCATTCACACAGCCACCTTGCTCCACGACGACGTCGTTGATGAGAGCCACCTGCGCCGCGGGCGTCAAACCGCCAACGCGATATTTGGCAACGCGGCGGCCGTGTTGGTGGGTGACTTTCTGTATTCCCGCGCCTTCCAAATGATGGTGTCAGTGCAGTCGATGGCGGTGCTGGACATACTGGCCAATGCCACGAATGTGATCGCCGAAGGCGAGGTGCTGCAGCTGATGAATATGCACGACCCGGATTTGCCGGTGCAGGACTACCTGAAGGTGATTCGCTACAAGACTGCCAAGCTCTTCGAGGCAAGCGCTGAGCTTGGTGCGGTTCTGGCCGGAGTTCCAACCGTGCAGCGTACGCGCTGCGCCGATCTGGGCCGCCACCTGGGAACCACTTTCCAACTCATGGACGACCTGCTGGATTACGACGGGCAAACCGAGGCCCTGGGCAAAAACGTGGGTGACGACTTGCGAGAGGGCAAGCCGACCCTGCCCTTGTTGCTGGCCATGCAAAAGGGCACCCCGGCCGAACGCGACCTGGTGCGCCAGGCCATTCAGCGCGGTGAAGTGGAGCGACTGCCCGAAGTGGTAGCGGTGGTTCGGCGCACCAAGGCCCTAGAGGGCACGCGCCAGGCCGCCCAGGGCGAAGCTGACTTGGCGCTGGACGCTTTGCGGAGCCTGGCACCTTCGGCCTGGCGGGACGAACTGGCCAGCTTGGTGCGTCTGTCCACCCAGCGTTCAAGTTGAGCGCCCAGAGGTACGCAGGAGCCGTTGTGTTGTGGGGTCGGCTGTGGCTTTGGATCCTGACGTGCTGCCTGGCGCTGCCGGCAACGGCATGGTCTGCAGCCGGCACGGTTCAGGTGGTCCTGGGCCAGGCACGAATCATCCAGTCCACTGGCCAGGAACGTGCGGCTATCAAGGGTGATCAGGTCTACACGGGTGACACCATCACCACCGGTGCGTCGGGCCAAGTGCAGCTGCGCATGATCGACGACGCCCGGCTGTGGGTGAGACCGAGCTCGCGTTTGCTAATTGAGCAGTACCCGGCTGATGCCGCTGCGGCGCAAGAGCCCCGCGCGCAAACCGCCACTCGCTTGATTGAAGGCGGCCTGCGCGCTGCCACCGGTGCCATCGGGCAGCGCGCACCCGACAAGGTTCGGTTGAGTACACCCAACGCGGTGATCGCGATCCGGGGCACCGAGTTCGAACTGGCTTTCTTCCCCGATCGCCTGGCCGAAGCCTTTCAAACGCCAGCGGGCACTTACCACCGGGTTTACGACGGCCGAACCCGGCTGAGCTCGCCAGGCTCACCCCCACTTGATGTACTGGCCGGACAGGCGGTGTTTGTGGGGTTGATGCCGGGTGATGCGCCCCGCGTGCTGCCGCAGATTCCGCCCTTCCTGAACCTGCCCGATGGGCCGGTGGCGTCACCGCCTGCGCGTGAGGCCGCCCCGCTGGCGCGGAGCCTGAAGATCGGGCTGCGCATGGCATCGCCCATGGCTGATGGTGCGGTGGTGATCTCCAGCGCCGGCGCGCCGGTCGAGCCTGTGCAAACCGAGGCCCTGGCCCGCGAAGGCGAGCCTGCAAGGCTCAGCCTGTCCTATGCACCACCGCCCAACACTAGGCAGCGGCGCGCCCCGGAACCCCCGGTCACCCTCACGCTGGACATAACAGCCAAGGTACAGGATGGCCAGGCACAGGTGCAGGTTCAAGACGTGCTTCGGGGTGGGTCATTGATCCTGACCATGCGCCTGGGCACCTGGACGGACATCAGCGGGCGTGCCTCCTGGCTTTCAGGCGGGCGTCAAACGATTGCTTCGAGCAGCGCGCGGCCTGAGTCGGCCCAGGTACTGATACGCGTCGACACCGGGCCCTGAAATGCGCCGAGCCCTGCTGGCCTGCAGCCTGGTCTTGGTGCTGGCAGGCCATGCCCTGCAGGCTTGGACGCTGCCCGGCCTGCAAGGGCTGGAGTGGTGGCTATACGACGCTCGCATCGCCTGGTGGGCCACGTCCATGACCGAGGACCAAGCCGATGAGCGCCTGACCATCGTGGATATCGACGAGGCCAGCCTGCGCGAGCCAGAGCAAGGTGGGGAGGGACGCTGGCCGTGGCCACGTGACCGCATCGCCGCCCTGATCCGGGCCCTGTTCGAAGAACAGGGCGCGGCCGTGGTGGGCTTGGACATCATCCTGGCTGGGCGGCACGAGCAGGATGCACAGCTGGTGCAGGCCATGCGGCTGGGCCCCGTGGTGGTGGGCGATGCCTTCCACACAGGCGGTGGATCATCGGGCGAACCACCGCCGGGCCTGGACCCCCGGGCCTGGAAAGACCCGCAGATGCGGATCCGCAGCTACGAGCAGGTGACTGGCGTTGTGCCTGAGTTACGCAGCGCAGCCGCTGGCAGCGGCCATGTACAGGCCCTGCGGGATGTCGACGGCGTGACCCGGCGCGTGCCCCTCGTGGTCGAACATGAACAGCGCTGGCACCCGGCCCTGTCGCTATCGGTGCTGCGGGCTCTGTCAGACGCGCCCGAGCCTACCCCGGTGTGGGCCGCCTATGGCGGCCAGCGCCGCATTGAGGCCTTGGAGGTGGCGGGGTTGCAGATGCCCGTGGACGAAGCCCTGCAAGCCTTGGTGCCCTATCGCCTGGGCAGTCGCTCAGTTCCAGTGGTGTCAGCGGCGAATATCTCCCGAGGCCGCATGCCCGCGGGAGAGTTGCAGGGGCGCATCGTGCTGGTCGGCTCGTCGGCCTCCGGTTTGGCCGACCTAGTGACGACCCCGCTGCACGCCAGCCTGCCGGGTGTTCAGGTACACGCCGAGCTGATCGCTGGATGGTTGGACGGCCGAGTGCTTCGGCAGCCTTCCTACACGCCAATGGTTGAAGGCGTGCTGGCGCTCATGGCCTTGCCCCTGGCGTTGTGGGGCGGGCGGTGGCGGCCCGCCGTCCTGGCGGGCGCTGCCGCGGCTTCGGCCGTGCTACTGCTGCTAGGCCAGGGCCTGCTGCTGAACAAGACCGGTCTGCTCTTGCCCCTGGCCGTACCGCTCTTGGCCATCTTCATGCCTACCGCGCTTCAGGTGACCTGGGGCTATGCAGTGGAGTCGCGATCGCGCAGGCAGTTGGCCACCTTGTTTGCCAGCTATGTACCGCCCGAAATCGTACAACGCATGGCGGAGAACCCCGGGGCCTACTCGATGAAGCCCGTGGAACGCGAACTCACCGTGCTCTTTGCTGACGTGCGGGGCTTTACCACCACTGCTGAAGGTCTAAGCCCACAGGCCTTGGCCGATTGGATCAACGAGTACCTCACGGCCATGAGCCTGGTCATACGGGAACAGCACCAAGGGACCCTGGACAAATACATTGGCGATGCGGTGATGGCCTTCTGGGGTGCCCCCCTGGAAGAGGCGGCGCATGCCGAGCGCGCCGTGTCCGCAGCCCTCGCCATGCAACGCCAAGCCCGGGTGCTCAGTGCGGCGTTTACGAACAAAGGCTGGCCCTCCGTTGCCATCGGCGTTGGGGTCAACACCGGGCTGATGCGCGTGGGCGATATGGGCTCACAACTGCGCCGCGCCTACACCGTCATGGGTGATGCGGTTAACTTGGGATCCCGGTTGGAAGGGCTCACGCGCGCCTACGGAGTCGATATCCTGATCGGCCAGGACACGCGCGCGCTGCTGCCCCACTGGCTTTGTCGCGAAGTGGACCGCGTGCGCGTCAAGGGCAAGCAAACGCCGGTTCGCATATACGAGCCCATTGGCCCCTTGAGCGAAGTCGGCGCGCAGCAGGCCCGAATCGAGCGTTGGAACGAGATGCTGCGCCTGCTGTATGAGCGGGATTGGGCCGCTGCCCTGGCGGCCCTTCACCAATTGGAACGCGATGAGCCGGCGCTCGCCTTGGTGGCGCACTACCGTAGGCGGTTGGAGCACCTCATGCTGCATCCACCGGGCCCAGATTGGAACGGGGTGACACGCTTCGACACCAAGTAGGCCGAATGCACGTGCGGCTGCCGATCCCTGCTGGGCGCACTCAGCGACAATGCCGGACTGAAACGCATCACATCATGGCTCTGAAGTCCACCATTTACAAGGCGACGTTGGCAATTGCCGATATCGATCACGGCTACTATGCCGACCACGCACTCACCCTGGCGCGTCACCCCAGTGAAACCGACGAACGGATGATGATTCGTCTGCTGGCCCTGGCGTTGAATGCCCACGAGTTGCAGGACACCTGCAGTGGCGACGGTACTCTGGCCTTCGGAGCGGGCCTGTCAGATCCCGAAGACCCTGATCTGTGGCTCAAGGACTTCACAGGCCAAACCCGGCTGTGGGTAGAGGTCGGACAGCCTGAAGACCGTCCCTTGCTGAAGGCGTGTCAGAAGGCGGACGTGGTGAAGGTGTACGCGTTCAACCATGCCGCCGAGGTTTGGTGGCGCGGCATCGAGAACAAGCTCAGTCGACTGGACAAGCTGCAGGTCTATCGTGTTCCCACCGAGGCCTCTCAGCAGCTGGCGGCGATGGCCGCACGCAGCATGCAGCTGCAAGCCACGGTGCAGGACGGCGCGGTCGCCCTCAGCGGCGATTCAGACCCAGTGCTGATTGAACCCATGCGCTGGAAATAGGCTACGCCGACAGTGCCCAGCGGGCCGCTTCATCAATGGCTCGTTTGGCATCGAGCTCTCGGGCCACACGCGCGCCGCCGAGAATATGAACCGTACGGCCCTGCTCTTGCAGCGCGTCGGCCAAGCTGCGCAGGGGCTCTTGCCCAGCACAGATGACAATGTGCTCGCATTCGATCCACCGCAGGTCTTCGCGTTGCGGCCCGTGTGAAATGAGCAAGCCTCGGTCGTCGATCCGCTCGTAGTTCACACCGCTGATCATCTGCACACGCTTGATCTTCAAGGCGGTTCGGTGAATCCATCCCGTCGTCTTGCCCAAGCCCGACCCCAACTTGCCCTCGCGGCGCTGCAAGAGAACCACCTCTCGCGCAGGTGTCTGGTTCTGTGGTCCTTCGGGAGCCAGGCCGCCTGGCGACTGCACTGGGTCGCCCACACCCCATTGCCTTTGCCAGGCCTGCCGGTTCAGCGTGCTCGATGGCCCGTGATGGGATAGGAATTCGGCCACATCAAAACCTATCCCACCAGCTCCGATGACGGCCACACGCGGGCCTACCGGCGCATCGTCGCGCAAGACCTGAAGGTAGCTCAGCACTTTAGGGTGGTCCTGGCCAGGTATGCGTGGGTTGCGTGGCTGCACACCGGTGGCCACCACCACCTCATCAAAATCCAACACATCCGCAGGCTGAATGTCGCGCCCCAGATGCAAGTGCACGCCTGTGGTCTGAATGCGCCGGCTTAGGTAGCGCAGCGTCTCGTCGAACTCTTCCTTACCCGGAATGCGCCGGGCCATGTTGAGCTGGCCGCCAATTGTCCAGGCGCGGTCAAAGAGCTCTACATGATGCCCACGCTCAGCAGCCCAGGTGGCAGCGGTGACGCCCGCTGGGCCTGCGCCAACCACCGCGATGCGCTTGGGCCGGCTTGTCGGACGGATCACCAGTTCGGTTTCGTGGCAAGCCCTTGGGTTGACCAGGCAAGATGCACGCCGGTTCTGAAACACATGATCCAGGCAGGCCTGGTTACAGGCAATACAGGTATTGATGTCCTGCGCGCGCCCTTGTGCAGCCTTGTTGACAAAGTCGGCATCGGCCAAAAGCGGGCGCGCCATCGACACCAGATCGGCTGCACCTTCGGCCAAGATACCCTCGGCCACCTCGGGTGTGTTGATTCGGTTGCTGGCCACCAAAGGTGTGGCGATGCCTTCTTGCACAAAGGCCTGCTTCAATCGGGCTGTGAGCCAGGCAAAGGCTGCGCGCGGCACGCTGGTGGCGATGGTGGGAACACGGGACTCATGCCAGCCGATGCCGGTGTTGATGATCGAGGCGCCGGCCTGCGCAATGGCGCGGCCCAAAGTCAGCACCTCGTCCCAACGGCTGCCACCGGGCACGAGGTCGATCAATGAGAGCCGGTAGATGATGATGAAGTCTGGGCCCAGGGCTTCGCGGGTGCGTTGCACGATCTCGACGGGCAGCCGCATGCGGCGGATGTAGTCGCCACCCCATGCATCTTGGCGGTGGTTGGTCGCCGCCGATATGAACTGGTTGATGAAGTAACCCTCTGAGCCCATGATCTCCACGCCGTCATAGCCGGCCTCACGGGCCAGCAGGGCACAGCGCACAAAGGCCCGGATCTGACGCTCCACCCCGCGTGCCGACAGTTCGAACGGGGTAAAGGGCGAAATCGGCGAACGCAGGCGGGTGGGCGCAACGGCCAAGGGATGGTAGGCATAGCGCCCGGTGTGCAGGATCTGCATGGCGATGTGCCCACCGGCTTCGTGTACCGCGCGGGTGACCACCTGATGGCGTTTTGCTGCGGCCTGAGTGGCCAGCGTTCCAGCAAACGGCTTGGCCCATCCGGCGATGTTGGGTGCAATACCGCCAGTCACGATGAGGCCCACCCCGCCAGCGGCTCGTTCGCGGAAGAAGGCAGCCAAGGGGCGCAGATCCCGGCCATCCTCCAAGCCGGTATGCATCGACCCCATGAGCACCCGGTTGCGCAAGCGAACACGACCCAGCGTCAGGGGTGCAAGCAGGTGCGGGTACACAGCGGTGTGGTCGGACATGTCTGCAGCCCTTGTCGTAGCGTT
>Ga0208048_1000711_pt1 | contig 17660 bp, 14 predicted proteins | sample Malawi_45m_30L_FD_184163 | JGI IMG/M metagenome (GOLD analysis project Ga0208048, IMG submission 184163) | Freshwater microbial communities from Lake Malawi, Central Region, Malawi to study Microbial Dark Matter (Phase II) - Malawi_45m_30L... | ecosystem: Environmental > Aquatic > Freshwater >...
GCCCTGTGTGAGCGCCATCGTCCCGGGACCACCCGCAGTCGTCGCGCTGTACACGCCAACGGCGATGTAATACAGCGTTCCAGATGTTGCGGGGAACGTCAGTTTGCTTGAGTATTGAGCGCACCCCGCACCGTCATCATTGCACGCGACCACAGTGTCGGCGGTGCAACCTGTTTGCACCGAGAGGCGCGTATCCACGCCACCAGAGGTGTTGCAAGTCGAGAGCGTGAAGGTGTCGCTCGCGGTCGCGGTCCACGTGAACCAGACCGTGTTGAAGTTTGTGTCGGAGCCAAAGGGCCCCATGTCGCACAGCCCTGCGTAGTCGACATCAACCGTTGCGCCTGCGTTGTTGTATGCGTTATCGCCGACGGCTGCAGGCACGGCCGCAGTACACGATGCACCGCCTTGAGCGTGCGCGATGGCTGCCGTACATGCGGTCATCGTCCAAGCCACCACCCACGAAGTTCGATTGTTCAGCATTGATCTTTCTCCAAATTTGGCGTTCACAAGAACCAAACACTCAACGGCCGTCGAGGGAAACACTACCAATTGCTTCAGCATCATGCTTCTGCACATCGACCCGCCAACCCACAGCAAGGGCAACAGAGCCCCAATAGGCAATAACTTAACGAAAAGAGGGGGTGAGGCAAATCAAACTGCCGTCGATTTGCAAAAAAAATTGGGACGCACGCGATCGGCCCTGAGCCGCTGCGGAGCTCCCAACCCCTCTCAGTGGCCCCCGCACGGGCTCGGGGGGGGGGCGGTTAGTAATCCGCGCGCGCCTCGCCCGCCTTCAGGTTGCAGCGTGCCACCGAGGTCTTGCCTACACGCAAGCCAACAATCTCGGATCCAAGTGGCACAATAAACACAAGTCGAAGTGTGTTTTCGCCAGAACTTGGTTGCGAAGGCAGCGACGCCACGGTGGCGAATGGTTTCGACGGCTCAAAGCAGATCTCAACATCAGACTGTCGTTCCCATACATATCCGACTGGTCGGAAGCCCTTGCCGAGCTTATTGACTAACTCGAGGGGGGCACTATCGATGGTGTCTTTCACCTTCGGATTTCGGTCTCCCCAAATGTCCATCCCACCCTTGCCGCGCGAGACATCCACCATGACGATTGTGGTGCCTGGTTGGCACAGGAACCCCTTGATGACCAGATTCCTTGATATCGCGACTGCCGCACCCTTTGGAAATGTGCTTATGCCACCAGAGATGAAGTTGCCTCCGTCTGTGGTCTTGAACTGAAGCGACTTGACATCGTTGGTACTGAGCGAAACTGGTCGAAGCGTGTTGATGACCGCAACAAACTCCTGCGCATCAAAGACGAACCCGCCACCTTCCTTTGTCGTGTCAAACGAGGACGCCGTCAGGTCTGCATCGCTGCCAGTCAGGCGCGCGAGGCCGCCGTTCTCGATCTTGATTGCATTGAAGGAGTACCTCAGACCCTTCAGGAAAAAGTTCATTTCACCCCTCGGCGACGGGCCGCTCGCCGGCCCGCTCGGTGGCGCGTCGAACAGCAGCACAAATGTGCCCGACTGCTGCGCAGGGGGGGTCGTGGCGTAGTTGCCGGTGTCCTCGAAGGAAAAAGTGCGCGTGGAACCATCTTCCATTGGCTGGTTGAACTGGCTCGGGAACATCACCTTTGGGCGCGAGGATGCGTCCGCCAAGCGAGCCTGTGCCGCCGACAAGATGAACTGTCCCTGATCGAACGCCTTTGTGTCCACCGTGAACTTCACCGCGTACACACCAGAACCGTTGCTTCCGCCGCTTGGATCGAAGACCAGTTCAAGTCCAGTGACAGAATCTGGTGGGATGGTGGTTCGTGCATCCCCCTTCTTGTAGGTGTCCTTGTGAAGGCTGAGCGCCATCTGTGCCAGCCCGGGCTGACTCGAGGCGAATGAACCTTTCCCGCTGGGCGACAGCCCGCCGCGCGAAACCGTCGCGAAGAATGTCTCGGTGAGTTGTGGTGCATCGACCCAAAGTTTGGCGAGTGGTGCGGGTTGACCCTTATTCTTGGGGTCGCGCGCGTGACCAGTGAATTCGAGCAAGTCGACTGGCCCCTGAATGAACCCGCAGGCCATCACGATGATGCCCACCGTCAACACGCCTGACACAAGTCCCGCGACCGCACCGATGGCGATACTGGCGTACTTCTGCAGGGGAATATCGAACGGCACAAGCTTGTCGCTTGCAACGCGCAGCAGCAACAAGAGCACTGCGAACAGAAGCCCGAGTGTCATGCCCCACGCGTAGTTGTCGAACGGCCCGCCATTCAGCAGGTACTTCACAACGATTGGCTCCCACAGCGCGAAGGTCAGCGCGCCTGCAACGATCACGCACAGGCAGTGCAGTATCGAGCTGAGTGCGCCTTGGCTTATCCACCAGTACGCAATGAACCCAATGGCAGCCAAGACAAGCACGTTGAGAATCATGGATTGCCTCGCTGTGTGGGAAGCCGAGTCGCCGGCGATACCTTGCCTTGCGCGCTTGAGATAGCCGTGGACGGTGCCGCCGAGCGAGCCGTGGCTGCCGGCTTTGCGGCGGCTGTGCGCGGAGCAAATGCGCGGGCAACTTCCTCAAGGCTCGTCTCACCGGACCGAACCTTGAACAATGCAGCCTCCTGTGCGCTCGGTGCGCGGTGCGCTCTGCGCATCTGCTGGTAGGCGTTCACGACGTCTCCAGCCACCATCAACTCGGTCGCCCGCTCATCGGGGCGAAGGACTTCATAGGCACCAGTGACGCCAACGAACCCGGTCCCCTGGCACTCGAGGCAGGGGACGATCTGATTCTTCACTTGAATCTGCCCACCCATCTTGTAAAGCGTCAGCGTCTTTCCAGCGGGTGCACCGAGTCGCTTGGCCTGCTCTGCGCTTGCTTCAAAGGGTTGTCGGCACTGCTTACAGAGCAGTCGAATCGCACGTCCAGCCACAACGGCGCGGAGTGACTTCGCTGCAGCTGACTTGTCAACGGCGTTCTTCAAATAGAGCGCGAGCGCCGCTGCGCCAGTCTCCGCGGGTACCAATGCGTAAAAGAGCGTGTTCGCACTATTGGGGTTCACAAGAACGGGTACCAAACCCTGTTCTGCCAGGTCGGATACGAGCAGCACATTGGGCCCGCGCCGAACCACCGTCTGGACGCTCGTTGCGTAGTCCGCACCATCCACTCCCAAGGTCCACTCGTTGTGAGTGACGCCCTCAAGTTTCCGCTCGACCACCTTTTCGACGGTCTTGATATCCATGGTGTAGGGATCGTGCCGCTGTAGAAGAGCGAGCCCAAGGGTTGTCAACCCATTGCCAGGGGGAACTGCAACGATGACGACACCGCCCGCAACCTTGTCCGTTGCCTCTCCCAGCGCCTGCAACTGCTGCGGCAGGAACCCCATCTCTTCGAGCTTCTTGGTCAACTGCTTTTCGCGGTCATGCTCAATGCGCAGCGACTGCCCCGCGGCTGCGCCCCAAGTTGTCAGGCGAAAGGTTTGAACGCTCTCGCCGGCGCGCATGCCGAGTATCGCAACCTGACGCTTGCGGCGCTCCTTCGTGTCAAGCCCCGCCGCTTTCTTGAGGTACTCGATCACCTTGTCAGACTCTGCGGTGGGCAGCGTGGAGACTTTGCTGCGGATCGTGTCGACGACTCGAATGACGGTGTGCCCCTGCGGACCTGGAACCATCTCGACTCGCGAGGCACGCGCCGGCAGTGACGGAACAACAATCTGTTCAGCGCCGAGATGCACCGGAAGCATCGGATCCTCGCGCGACGGAGGCTGCAGCCGGTTGCCCTTGCCATCTTGGAACACGACCGTGACTTCGCCGAGCGCTTTGCGTGCCTTTCGCGCCGCACTCGCCGCGGCCCACTTTCCCGCGAGCAGATTGAAGTGCTCGGAAGGGGGAAGGCGTCGATCGCGGTACTTCCAGTAGCCAAACAGCGCACCAGAAAAGAGCAGAAGCATCAATGGAAAGCCAAGCCAGAACCACTGGATCAGGAGCACGCATGCAATGCCGAGGACCAGCGTTGCGATGTTGATGCCCGCCCAGACATCCGGCATGAAACGACGCCGCCGAGCGTCCTGTTCCACAACATTAGAGATCACCCATGCAAAGGGAACCACTGCTACGAATAGCAGGAGTGGCTTGTAGAGCGAGATCAGATAGTGGACAGAAGGTTGCACGGCGAGTCTGTCGTTCGTTGTTGTGTCGTGACGCACCAGCGTGATCGCCGCCGCGCCCACGGGGGCGACGTGGTTTAGGTGATTCCTTTGAGGCGCATCTGGAGTTCTTCAGGGCGCGGCGTGGATTCGATCGCCACCCGCTGATGAACCATCTCGCTTTCGACAAGTTCTACGAGCGCCGAGGTGTAGTCGATCATGCCCTCATCCTTACCCGCCTTGATGATGTCAAGCAGGTCTCCCTCGCGTGCATCGAGGATGTACTTCTGCACGATGGGAGTATTCAGCAGGATCTCAAGCGCCGGCACGCGGGCAACTTCCGGCTTCAGGGTGGGCAGCAACTTCTGATAGATGATTGCACGGAGGTTGTACGCCAGCAGCTTGCGAATCTGGTCTCGTTCGCTCTCGGGGAAGAGATCGTAGATGCGCCCGAAGGTCTGCCATGCGCTCGAGGCGTGAATCGTGCCGAATACAAGGTGTCCCGTCTCAGCGGCGCGTACCGCCGCTTCAAAGGTCTCGTAGTCGCGCATTTCACCGACGAGACAGATATCGGGGTTCTCGCGGACGAGTGCGCGGAGCGCATCGTCGAAGTTCGTGCAGTCGATGCCAATCTCCCGCTGATTGATTGTTGCTTTGACATCGGTGAAGATGTATTCGATCGGATCCTCGATGGTGACGATGTGCACCTTCTTGCGTTCATTCACATACTGAAGCATCGCAGCGATCGATGTGCTTTTGCCCGATCCCGTCACGCCCGAAAAAAGGATCAGACCCTGCGCGGCCATGGAGATCTCGCCAAGACTTGGACGAAGCCCGAGTTCCTCGAAGGTCTTGATTCGGCTCGTGATAAGTCGGGCTGCGACGGCTGGTCGACCGCGTGCCATGAAGAGATTCACTCGGAAGCGACGCCCCTGATCGAAGTCGAATGCAAAGTCCATCGAGCCATGTCGGCGGAAGTGGTCAAGCTGGTTCGGATCAAGAATGTCCTTCGCCACCTGGAACATCATGTCATCGGTCACTGGCGGTGACGTGAGATCCTTCAGTGCACCGCGGAAACGAATGCGCGGCGGCAACCCCGCCTTCACGATGAGATCGCTTCCCTCCACCTTGATGATGGCGGCCAACCAAGAGTTCCACGCCTTGCGTCCCTCGCCCGCGTGCGTGCCGCGGGAATCGGTTGGCACGGGAGTGATGAGTTCTTTTCGCGAGACGCTCACAGTCGCATGGTTCCGTGGGGGAAGGAGGACAGCGTAGCAGGATTGCCGCCGACGCAGCCTTGACGGCGGCGCTCGGGTCGGGCATCATCCCCTAATGGAACACAAGATCGTTCAGGATGGCATCACCTTTGATGATGTCCTGTTGCTGCCGAGGTGCAGCAGCATTGTCCCTGACCAAGTCGACACATCCACCCGCCTGACGCGGCGAATCGCGATCGGCTTGCCCTTTGTCTCTGCGCCAATGGACACGGTGACCGAAGCGCCGCTCGCGCGTGCACTTGCACAGGAGGGCGGCATCGGCATCATTCACAAGAACATGCCGCCAGAGCGACAGGCGGCGGAGGTAGCGAAGGTGAAGCGCAGCGAGAACGGGGTGATTGTTGACCCAGTCACGCTGAGCCCGAACGAGTCGATTGGGCGTGCGCTTGCCTTGATGAGCGAGCAGGGGGTGAGTGGGTTCCCGGTGACGGAGGATGGAACCCGCCGCGGCAAGCTCGTCGGAATCCTGACTCGGCGCGACATGCGCTTCATTGTCAAGCACGCAGGCGGGGCGAGCGTGGCGCAGACCATGACCTCCCGCAATCTTGTGACAGGTACTCCCGCAACCACACTCGAAGAAGCGGAGGCGATCATGATCAAAGCACGAGTGGAGAAGCTGCCGCTCGTCGATGCCCAACTGCGTTTGACGGGGCTTGTCACGATGCGCGACATCGACAACACCCGCCGCTTCCCGCGTGCGTGCCGCGATGACCGCGGGCGTCTGCGCGTGGGTGCGTCGATCGGTGTCGGACAATTTGATCGCGCGGAGGCGCTGATTGCAGCCGAGGTGGATGTGATTGTTGTCGATACGGCGCACGGTCATAGTGCCAACGTGATCGAGACGGTGCGTGAACTCAAGAAGCGGCGCGGGTCGATCGAGGTGATCGCAGGCAATGTGGCGACGGCCGATGGTGCGCGTGCGCTGATCGATGCAGGTGCGGACGCGGTGAAAGTTGGCATCGGTCCAGGGTCGATCTGCACCACACGGGTTGTGACGGGTGTGGGTGTCCCGCAGGTGACCGCCATTCTGAATGCGGTGGCCGTGGCTGAACCCGCCGGGGTTCCTGTGATCGGTGATGGCGGGATCAGACTCTCGGGCGACATCGCGAAGGCGATCGCGGCCGGTGCGAGCAGCGTGATGATGGGCGGACTCTTTGCAGGACTCGATGAGAGTCCAGGTGAACTCGTGCTACACAGCAATCGGCGATTCAAGGCGTACCGCGGCATGGGCAGCGAGGGAGCCATGTCATCGGGAAGCGCGGATCGCTACAGCCAAGGCAACTCGCGCAAGTTCGTTCCTGAGGGTGTGGAGGGGCGGGTGCCCTACCGAGGATCCTTGGCGGACTTTGTTTATCAAATGGTGGGTGGACTGCGAAGTGCGATGGGCTACTGCGGCTGCGCGACGCTCGAGGAACTGCGAACGCAAGCACGCTTCGTTCGGGTGACGGCTGCAACCGTTGTGGAGAATCACCCGCACGACATCCAGATCACGAAGGAGTCTCCCAACTACTCACGCGGTGTGAATGGCGAGCATTGAATGCGCATCCGTGCGCCCCGCAAATACCGGCGACAGGAATCGAACCTGCACGAGGTGTGAGCCCCAATGGATTTTGAGTCCATCGCGTCTGCCAGTTCCGCCACGCCGGCGTGTGGAGTGGGCGAAGGATAGCGAAGCGCAGTCGCATGGAGCGACTCCTTGTGCGCAGGAACGTTTGCCGCTACCGTCCCACGCAGGCACCGTGTATGCGTGAGATGCGGGAGTCCACAGCAAGCTTTCTGGCAGCGAGTTGCCTTGTCTGGTCGCTCGCAGGCACCGCATTCGGCGCGGATCTGGCGCCACTCTGCGCACCCACGGGCGAGGGACAACTTCAGAGCACAAGCATCCTGACGCCTGTGAGTCCGCCGGCGCGCGAGATTCAATCGCTTGCGGCGCTTGTCGTCGGCATTTGCGCAGCGATCTTCATCGTTGTCGAGGGAGCGCTGCTGTGGGCGATCATCCGGTACCGCCGACGAGCAGGTGAGCGCGGGGAACCGGTGCAGGTGTTCGGCAGCAATCCGATTGAGCTGGCGTGGACGGTCATCCCGTTGGTGATCGTGTTTGTGTTGGCGCTCGCGACGGTCCGCACCATCAAGGATGTGCAGCGCACCGAGCCGCCAGCTGGCGCGCTCGAGGTTGATGTGATCGGGCATCAATGGTGGTGGGAGTACCGCATCGCAGCCGAGGACGGCGGTCGAGTCGTGGTGACGGCAAATGAGCTGGTCGTACCCGTGGGCCGTCCCGTGTGGCTTCGACTTGCATCGGCGGATGTCATCCACTCTTGGTGGGTGCCCGCGCTGAACGGCAAGACTGATCTTGTCCCCGGACGCTTCAACAACACCTGGTTTGAGGCGGAGAAAGCGGGCACCTATCTCGGTCAGTGTGCGGAGTACTGCGGAACGCAGCACGCCAACATGTTGCTACGTGTGCGGGCGGTGGATGAGGCACAGTTCGAGTCGTGGCGAAGTGCGCAGCTCGCGCCCGCGCTTGAGCATCCGTCATTTGCTGCAGGGCGCGCCATCTTCCTGCGGCTTGCCTGTATGAACTGCCACGCGATCGATGGATCGAGTGCCGGTGCGTTCGGACCGAATCTGACCCACTTGATGAGTCGTGAGACCATCGCGGCGGGCATGGCACCGCTGAACCGCGACACGCTGCGTGCATGGCTCGTCGATCCGCAGCAGTTGAAACCTGGGTGCAACATGCCGAGCCTGCAGTTGACGGATCCCGAACTCGATGCGTTGGTGGATTACCTTTCCTCGCTGCACTGAACCGAAGAAGAACGAGACGAATCATGGCCATTGCTGGACACGCAGAAGCTGAAGTACCCCTGAGCACAACAACGCTCGGCGCGCGCGTGCATGCATGGGTGGTCTCCGTGGATCACAAGCGACTCGGCATGATGTATGTGGGCTTCGGGTTGGTGTTCTTCTTGGTTGCCGGAATCGAAGCCGCTGCGATGCGGGCACAACTCGCGCGCGCCGGCTCACAACTCATCGATCCCACCACATTTAATCAGCTGTTCACGATGCACGGCACGACCATGGTGTTCCTTGTTGGCATGCCAATCCTCCTTGGGATGGGCAACTATCTCGTGCCGCTGATGGTGGGCGCGCGCGACATGGCCTTCCCGCGGCTGAACGCGTTTGGGTTGTGGCTCTTCGTGTTTGGTGCGCTGCTCCTTTACTACTCCTACATCGGCGCACAAGGGCTTTACGGCACGTCCGCGGCACCCGATGTGGGATGGTTCGCGTACGCACCACTGACATCACGCACCTACTCGCCAGGCAACTCCACGGACTACTGGATCCTCGGCATCATGGTGAGCGGTTTCGGCAGCATCACGACGGCGATCAATCTGATCGCAACGATTCTTGTCATGCGCTGCCCAGGAATGACCCTTCTGCGCATGCCGCTCTTTCCATGGATGATGCTCGTGACGAGCGTGCTTGTACTGATCGCAGTGCCCGTCTTGACGGGCGCGCAGGCGATGCTGCTGCTCGACCGTTCGCTCGGCGCACACTTCTTTGACACGGAGCAGGGCGGCTCTGCCGTGCTCTGGCAACACCTGTTCTGGTTCTTCGGTCATCCGGAGGTGTACATCCTTGTGCTTCCGGCGTTCGGCTTCTTGAATGAGATCGTGCCCGTATTCAGCCGCAAGATCGTCTTCGGCTACTCGCTGATGGTCGCAGCGACCGTGGCGATCGGGTTCATTTCGCTGGGTGTCTGGGCGCATCACATGTTCGCGCTTGGGCTTTCGCCTGAACTCAATTCGTTCTTCGCCGCGTCCACATTCCTGATCGCGGTGCCCACGGGTATCAAGATCTTCACATGGCTGGGAACGATGATTGGTGGCCGCATCCACTTTGCGACTCCGATGCTCTTTGCCACGGGGTTTCTGGCGATGTTCACCTTCGGCGGCCTGACGGGCGTCATGCTCGCGGTGGTGCCCTTCGACTGGCAGTTGTCGGACAGCTACTTCGTTGTCGCGCACTTCCACTACGTGCTCTTCGGCGGAACAGTGTTCGGGATTTTCGGCGCGATTTTCTATTGGTTCCCCAAGGCGACCGGCCGCATGTTGAACGAGCGGCTTGGACGCTGGTTCTTCTGGATCTTGTTCCTTGGTTTCAATTTGACCTTCCTGCCGATGCATGTGTCCGGCATCTTGGGCATGCCGCGCCGCATCTACACCTTTCAGCCAGACCGCGGTCTCGATCTGTGGAACCTGCTTTCGTCCGCGGGCGTGGTGCTGCAGGCAGCCGCGATTGGGCTGTTTTTGTGGAATGTCGTTCACTCGCTGCTGCGTGGCAAGGTGGCAGGCAACAATCCATGGAATGCCTGGACGCTCGAGTGGGCGACGAGCAGTCCGCCGCCCGATTGGAACTTCGATCGCATTCCGACTGTCGGCTCCGCACGCCCGCTCTGGGACGTTGCGAATCCGCAGGACCCTGACCCATCTCCGGAGGCGCGAGGATGACGCGCATCGCAGTACCACTGCCGACGATGCCGCATGTGTGGCGACCCGACCGGGCCAAGGTTGGCATCGTGTGTCTGATTCTGGTCGAGAGCTGCATCTTCCTGACCTTTGTTGTCGCCTACCTCTTCTTCATTGGCAAGAGTTCAACTGGTCCACAGCCGCGCGATGTGCTTGATCTGGCGCCTGTCATCGTGAACTCGGTCGCGCTGCTGTCGAGTTCATGGACGGTGGTGATCGCCGTGCGTGCGCTCGAGCAGGGGCGAAGTGGCGCGTTCCTCGGATGGCTGCTTTGTACCGTGCTGCTTGGGGGATTCTTTGTCGCGGGTACCGCGCGCGAATGGAGCGGTCTAATGACGGAGGACCGTCTCTTCATCTCGACAAGTCTGTTCGGTACATCCTTCTACTCGCTTGTCGGGCTGCACTTGCTGCATGTGATCGTCGGGTTGGTGCTTCTGTCCGGCATCCTGTTGCTCGGCATCGCGGGGCGAGTGCGGCAATCGCATGCGCACGCAGTCGACATGGTCAGTTGGTACTGGCACTTCGTGGACGCGGTCTGGGTCGTTGTGTTCGTGACCGTCTATGTGATCGGACGCTGAGGCACAGCATGACGGAACACCCTCCAAGTCACGACACTGCAGAATCCGCACAGGACGGCGCGGACCGAGTTCCGTATGCGAGGGCGATCCCAGAGCCGACATCGGGTCCGCTTGTCACGGCGGCGGGAGTGACGCTCGTCGCCGCCGCGCTTGTCACAAACCTCTGGGTCTTGGCGTGTGGCGTGGTCATTCTTGTGGTCGGGCTTGTGGTGTGGTTTTGGAGCGTGTTCCCCCAAGAGCGGCTCGAGGCGATTCCTGCGCGTGCGCACGCTGCGCCCGACGCGGACTTCCGTGTTCCCCTGCGTGAAGCGCGCGAGCGTCCCGCCTATCCGGCGGAAGTGCATCCGATGAATGTGGGCATTCGTGGCGGACTGCTTGGCGGTGCCGCGATGGCCGTGGTGGCGTGTGCGTGGGGAGTTGTCACCCATGGCAGTGTTTGGATGCCGATCAACCTGCTCGTGGGCGTGCTGATTCCCGGCGTCGAGGGAAGCGATCTCGAAACGCTGCGGGCGTTCCACGCAGGCTGGTTCGCCGTTGCGGTTGTTATTCATGTGATGCTTTCGATGGCGGTCGGCGCGCTCTATTCGACGGCACTTCCGATTGCAGCAAACCGTCCGCTGCTTGCAGGTGCCGTGGTGATCCCCGTGATCATGAGCGGCGTCGTGTGGGCGACCATTGCCACCGTGAATCCGGCACTCCAGCAGTACATCTCCTGGCCCTGGTTCATCGGGAGTCAAGTGGCGTTTGGCATTGTGTGTGGCTGGTGGACCAGTACGCGAGCACGAGTTCCCGCCATGCGCGGGCGTTCACTGGCGCAGCGACTGGGCATTGAACGCGGAGGTGTTGCATGAGTGCTTCCCGCGCCCTACCGATGGGTGGTGTTCCGCTCGCATGTGGAATCATGCTGATGGCGTTTTCAGGATGCGACCGATTGCCAGGGCGACCTGCGGCCACACAGGTCGTGGAGGAGGGTTCTCTTGAGTGGACAACACGCGTGTTCAACACGAGTTGTCGCGGCTGTCACGCGCAGGGTGCCGAGGGGGCAGCCGTTCCATTGATGGACAGCGCTTACTGGCGTGCGGCCTCAGATGAGCAGGTGACGCAGGCGGTGCTCGATGGGCAGGGCATGCTGATGCCTGCCTTCGGTCCGACCACAGGTGGGCCGTTCACGGCAGCGCAGGCGAGCGCGCTGACGAAGGGCATGCGAGCGATGTGGGGCGGTGGAGCCAAGCAGTCGGCGAACATTTCTGGAACGCTTGTGGCGGGAAACGCAATGAACGGAAAGTCCGTATTCGATTCGGCGTGCGCCAGTTGCCACGGCGTCGGTGGCTCGGCTGGCAGCGTGACCGATCCGATGTACTTGCGCCTCATTTCCGATCAGGGACTGTGGACTGCGGTCGTCGCTGGGCGCAAGGCGCTCGGCAGTCCCGCGTGGAATGAGCCGATGCCAAGCCGTCCGACTGGACTCACCACGATGGAAGTTGCAGATGTCGTTGCCTATCTTTCTTCTGAGCGTCCGCGAAGCATGTCGGAGATGCAACCTTGAGCGACCCACATCAGCATTCCACCGGCGACTCTTCCGCGAGTGGCGGTGGTACCAAGCCCTGCGTCAACTGTGGCTGCGCTGGCAAGACCGCAACACGCGACGCGCGGCGCGGGTTCATGTTCCGTTTCGGTGCGGCGCTGCTTGGGGTGGGGGGAGCCATCGCTGCCGTTCCTATTCTTGGAACGCTGCTCGCTCCTGCGCGGCGACAATCGAGCTCATGGGTTTCGCTTGGTCCTGCGGACGCATTTCCTACCGGGCAGACGCGCTTCGCGACCTTCCTGAATCCGATTCGACAGCCGACCGATGGCGATGCGGCGAAGACCGCGTGCTGGGTTCGCTGCATCAGTCCAGGGAAGTATCAGGTTTTCGCGGTGAACTGTGCGCACCTTGGGTGTCCAGTGCGATGGTTCGCGCAGTCGCGACTCTTCATGTGTCCATGTCATGGCGGCGCGTACTACGAGGATGGTTCGCGTGCTGCGGGACCGCCGCCCCGCGGGCTGTTCGAGTACCCGTGGAAGATCGACGGGGGCAATCTGCTGATTGAGGCCGGACATTTGCCGGGACTGGAGCAGTCCACATGAGGACGCCTCGCATGTTCAGTCTGGCGATCGACTGGGTCGAGGCGCGCACGGGTGCCGTGGCGTTCATCGCGCCGCTGCTGACGCATCACGTGCCGCGTAACGCGAAGTGGTGGTACGTCTTCGGTAGCGCGACACTGATGTTCTTCACGATCCAGATCGTGACGGGGGTTTGCCTAGCGACGCTGTACGCACCGAGTGCGGCGGAAGCATGGGAGAGTCTGCGGTACATCGATGAACAAGTGCCGTTCGGTTGGATGCTGCGTGCGCTGCACGGGTGGTCGAGCAACGCAATGGTCGTGATGATGGCGATCCACATGCTGCAGGTGTTCCTGCATGCGTCCTACAAGTTCCCGCGCGAACTGAACTGGGTGACTGGCGTGTTCCTGCTGTTCACGGTGCTGGCCCTTGCGTTCACGGGTCAGGTGATGCGCTGGGATCAGGACGCGTACTGGGGACTTGGCATCGGTGCATCGATCGCTGACCGCATCCCAGTCATTGGTAATCAAGTGCGTGGATTGCTTCTTGGAGGACCGATCATCGGCGGCGAGACTCTCAGCCGATTCTTCGCGCTGCATGTTTTTGTGCTGCCGGGTGCTGCGATCGGTCTTGTCGGATTGCATCTTGCGCTCATCATGAAGAACGGAATCAGCGAGATGCCGAAGGTCGGCGCGACGGTGGAACCTGCGACCTACCGAGCGGAGTACGAAAAGCGCATGGAGAAGGATGGCGTTCCTTTTTATCCCGACGCCGCGCAGCGCGACATGGTCTTCTGCGGTGCTTGCTTGGTGCTGCTGGTGGTGCTTGCTGCGGTGTACGGACCGTTTGGTCCAGGCGGGCAACCCGATCCAACGCTGATCGACACGAATCCGCGCCCGGACTATCCGTTCCTCTGGATCTTTGGCGCGGTGAGCCTGCTGCCGCCGGCATCGGAAACCGCGGTGATGCTGGTCGCACCGCTCGTAGGTGTGCTGGTGCTCGTGGCCGTGCCATTCCTTGCCAACGCTGGCGAGCGCGCCCCGAGCAGGCGACCGGGGATGGTGCTGATCGCTTCGCTTGCGGTCATGGCAATCGCCGCGCTCACATGGGAGGGCAAGACAAGTCCATGGTCGCCCATCATGGATGGCTGGTCCGCACTGCCAACACCTGGTCACTTCCTCACGGGTCGAACGCCGCTGCAGGTGCAGGGTGCGAATGTGTTCCAGTTCGCGCAGTGCCGCAATTGTCATTCGCTCGATGGGCTCGGTGGAGAGCGCGGCCCCGCGCTGGACGCGATCGCCACGCGGATGACACCAGATCAACTGATGCGCCAGATTCAGCAGGGGGACGGCAATATGCCCGCATTTGGCCGCAATCTGGACAGTGCGCAGATGACGGCGCTTGTGTCCTTCCTGACCACCCTGCGGCCTGAGTTCGAGGCTCCGGCGGTGATTCCCGGCGCGCAGTTACCGCTCCCAGTACGGCGCATGCCAGGCGAGGTTTCGACGCCCGTGGCGGCTGGATCGCAGTGAACGCACTCGCTGGCGCTGCGCGCTGGAGCATCGACCTCTGGTTGCTGCTGCCTCTTTGCGCTGTGGCGTTGGCGTATGCGCGCGGGCTGCGCGGTCTCGTCGGGCGCCGCGGCTTTCCAACCTGGCGTCCGTGGTGCTTTGCAGCAGGAGTATTCGTGCTGCTCGTGGCGCTCGTGTCGCCAGTCGATTCGCTTGGCCATCTGCTGCTGTCGTTCCACATGCTGCAGCACTGGATGCTGATGATGGTCGCTGTGCCGCTGCTGCTGCTCGGCTCCGCCGGGATGGTGGTGTTACGCGGACTACCGAGTCGACTTCGCCGAGGTGCGCTCGGACCATTTCTTGCGAGCCCACTCTGCCGTCGCATGCTGCGCACGGTCGTTCATCCGATCTTCGGTTGGAGTGCGCTGCTTGTGGTCACCGCCGTATGGCATGTACCAGCGCTGTATCAAGCAGCGCTTCAGCGCGATTGGATCCATCGGCTCGAACATGCATCGTTCATCCTGGCTGCAGTGCTGTTCTGGTACCCGCTTGTTGCGCCGTGGCCATCGCGTCGCGTCTGGCCGAGCGCTGCGTTCATTGCGTATGTGTTGGCAGCCGACCTTCAGAACACGGTGTTTGCGGCGATCCTGACCTTCTCGGAACGAGTGCTGTATCCCGTCTACGAACCGACTGCGGCGGTTCTCGGCTGGTCGCCCCTTCGCGATCAGCAGCTTGCGGGAGCCATCATGTGGACGGGAACGCAACTCATCATGTTGCCAGTGGCTGTGCTGTTCGTGCGGCGGGCACTGCTCGGCGATCCGCAGGAGGCACTGTCGCCGCGGCCCCGTGCGCCGCTGAGGCCTCGCGCGAATGATCTGCTGCGTGCGCCGTTCATCGGCGCTGTCCTTCGCAGTCGTCGTGCACGAGGCGTGCTGCGGTGGACGGCACTCTCGGTCGCGCTTGCGGTGATGGTGGACGGTTGGGTCGGGCCGCAGGATGCACCATCCAATCTTGCGGGAACGATCCCATGGACACACTGGCGCGGGATCGCCGTGCTTGCGCTGCTTGTCTTGGGCAATGTGCTCTGCATGACCTGTCCACTTGTTGCTGCGCGCAATCTGCTGCGCCGATTCTGGACGCCGCGACTGCGTTGGCCTCGCGCACTCGCAGGCAAGTGGATCGCGGTGGTGCTGGTGGTGGTGTGGCTCGTGGTGTACGAGGCCCTCGATCTGTGGGCCACGCCTGCCGGCACGGCGTGGGTCATGCTCGGGTTCTTCGTGGCGGCACTGGTGGTGGATGGTCTTTTCAAGGGGGCTGCGTTCTGCAAGTCGATCTGTCCGATCGGCCAGTTTCAGATGGTTCAGTCCACGCTTTCGCCGTTTGGCGTTTCAGTTCGTGATGCAAGTGTGTGCCGTGGCTGCGAGACGCAAGAGTGCATTCGTGGCGCGCAGCCGCGCGCCGGATTGGTGCCACTTCGTGTGGCAGTGCCCGGCTGTGAACTGGAACTATTTCAGCCAGCGAAGCGCGGCAATCTCGACTGCACGTTCTGTCTCGACTGCGTCGATGCGTGTCCGCACGGAAATGTAGCCCTGCAGCCGATTCGCCTGCGCGATTCATTGGCATCCCCTGCATGGGGCTCATCGATTGGCCGCACCGACGGGCGACTCGATCTTGCGCTTCTGTTGCTCGTGCTTGCGTTTGGTGCGTTCACGAATGCGGCTGCCATGACAGGGCCATGGCTTGAACTCGCCGACTCGTTGAGCGCGCGATGGGGGATGGCAACACCCATGCTGATGGAGGGTGCGTTGGCGTTCACGGGCGTCTGCGTGCTTCCGCTCGGTGCTGCGCTGACTGCCGCTTTGGCGAGCGCGCGGCTCGGTGGAGGCGGATGGCTCGGAAACTTCAACCTCGGTGCACATGCGCTGGTGCCCATCGGCGCGATGATGTGGTGCGTGCACTGGACCTTTCATCTGGCCACGAGTGCGCAGACTGTGATTCCTGCTTCGCAGCGTGCGATGCTCGATCTCGGGATCGGCTGGTTCGGTCAGCCTGAGTGGGCGCAGTCGTGTTGCGTTCCAACGCCTGCCTGGTTGCTGCCACTCGAGCTGCTGCTGCTGCAGGGTGGACTGCTCTGCAGCGGTTGGATCGCGTGGCGACAGCGGATCGATCGGAATGAACGTCACCCCATCCGCGCCAGTCTCCCGTGGTGGATTCTGGCGACCGCGCTATGGGCATGTGGAACATGGATCGTGATGCAGCCGATGCAGATGCGGGGGACTGCGCTGTGAATCTGCCGCGTTTTATGGTGCTGATGTTCGTGTGTGCGGCGGCGCCGTCTGCTGTGGTGTGGGCGGATGGCGGTGCGATCGTGGACCGTGGGGAGTGGGGCGGTGGTCGATTCGTATTGTGGGTGAATCCTGCGCCGCCAACCGTCGGGCCAACGGAGTGGACCCTGCTGTACTCGGCGGATGCTGCGTCGTCTTCGCAGCGCATAGTGCTTCGGCTTGATGGCGAAGGCGGCGCGTGGCAGGAGGGAACATTCACGCCAGTGGATGCAGGCAGTGCGATGCACACATGCGTGAGCTCGTTGCCATTCGCAGGCGAGTGGACCGTGACATTGCAGATTGACGGCAGTGCATGGCAGCCCCACACCGTGGCGCTTCGCGTGCAGCCCGCGGCGGAACCGTGGCATGCGGCGCTTCCGTGGATGCTGCTGTGGATTCCGGCGGGTGTTCTTCTGGTCTTGCGTGAATCGCTCGCCATGCGGCAAAGCCGAGCATGAACCGGAGCGTTATCCTCGTTGCATGAGCACGGCGGAGACAGCCTCGCAGATGAAGTCGCCGTGCGCACACAACAGCACCGATGATCTACGTGGGTTTGTGTCTCTCGATGACATGGAGTCGATGGCCCGCACGCGGCTGAGTGAGATGGCGCATGCCTATTTCGTTGGGGGTGCCGGCGATGAGCGCACGCTCGGGCAGAACAGAAGTGCGTGGTCGGAGATCGACATTTGGCACCGTGCACTCGTCGATGTCTCGAAGCGTTCGACCGCCTGCAACCTGTTCGGCCGCCCGAGCAGCATGCCGATCTTGGCTGCACCGACCGCGCTGCACAAGCTTGCGCACGCCGATGGGGAATGTGCGACCGCACGCGGATGCGCAGCCGCCGGCGTTCCCATGGTGATCAGTTCGCTTGCATCGACTGCGATTGAAGAGATTGCAGCGTCGGCGCAGTGCCCGCTGCTCATGCAGGTGTATCTCGGGCAGGACCGTGTGCTTGGACGCGATCTGATGGCGCGTGCCGAAGCGGCGGGAGTTGTCGGCTTCCAACTCACGGTTGATACCCCCGTATGGGGACTCCGCCGCCGCGAGATCACAAGCGGATTTCATATGCCGCCTGGGATGGATGTTGTCAATCTGCGCGGGGCAGGTGGAGGAAAGTCCTCGACGGGTGTGGGCATCGCAGAGGTGCTTGGATGGACGATTTCGCCGGCGGTGACATGGAAGGATCTGGAG
>Ga0208048_1000721_pt1 | contig 17569 bp, 19 predicted proteins | sample Malawi_45m_30L_FD_184163 | JGI IMG/M metagenome (GOLD analysis project Ga0208048, IMG submission 184163) | Freshwater microbial communities from Lake Malawi, Central Region, Malawi to study Microbial Dark Matter (Phase II) - Malawi_45m_30L... | ecosystem: Environmental > Aquatic > Freshwater >...
TGCAAGGCTTCAGTGGCTGATGGGTGCTCATCGCTTAACTCGGCCGCCCTTGAGCTTCGAGCCAGCTCGAGAGCGATCGTGGCCCCTTGTGCAAAACCGATCACCGTTGTTTGCGATGCAATCAGTCCAAGCTCGCGTGGTTGGGCCCTGATCTGCCTGGCGACCGCCTTAGCGCAGGCGGGGGCCGCGTCGCGCCGACTGCTATGTTTCTCCCACCACAATGATGCCTTGTGCGGTGGTTGCAAAATGATGCAAACAGCACTTGGAAACTTGAGCTGCCAGGCAAGCGCGACAGGTGTGAACAACTCAGCGCTGCTTTCCCCCGGTAAAAAAACTAGCAAGCGGTTTGGCTTGATCCCTTCAGTAATGGGGGGCAACTCTATCCATCCAGAGGGCTGTTTCATGTCATAAGAATTGTAAAGCTTATATAGGCTTGCAAGCCCTGTGAACTATAAAAATTTCGAACCCGCAAGGTAGGCTACAGCGGCAAGCATGCCAGACGCTGGGATGGTAATGATCCAAGCCCACACGATGCGTCCTGCGACCGCCCAGCGCACAGCGCTCATCCGATCGGCCGCTCCGACCCCGACGATCGATCCTGTAATGGTATGGGTTGTAGAAACTGGAATACCGAAACCCGATGCGATGAACAGGCTCATCGCTCCACCAGTCTCAGCTGCAAAGCCGCCAACCGGTTTGAGTCGCGTGATGCCCTGTCCCATGGTCTTAACGATACGCCAGCCACCGAAAAGCGTGCCAAGGCCAATGGCAAGATAGGCCGACCAAATCACCCAAGATGGCAGGTGGTCGCGGCTTGTGAGATTTGCAGAAATCAGTAGCAGCCAAATAATGCCCATGGTCTTTTGCGCATCATTGGCGCCGTGTCCCAGACTGTAGAGCCCCGATGAGAGCAGTTGGAGTCTTCGAAACCAGCGATCCACCCTTCGTGGGGTGGTGCCTCGAAGCAGCCAAGCAGTCGCAACCACAATCAGACTCGACAACACAAAGCCAAGTAAGGGCGCAACGAGAATGAAAACCAGGGTTTTGGCAATACCGGTGCCCATGAGGGCTGCTGGCCCTGTCTTCAGCATCGCCGCTCCGATCATGCCGCCGATAAGCGCATGCGACGAACTTGAAGGAATACCCAACCACCAAGTGATCAGGTTCCAGGAAATAGCGCCGCTTAATGCTCCAAAAATAACAATGTGATCAATAAAAGAAGGATCAACAATGCCCTTGCCCACGGTGGCAGCAACTTTGAGTTCAAAAAAGAAAAAAGCAAGCATATTGAAGCTTGCAGCCCAAAGTACGGCCTGGAAAGGTTTTAAGACGCCAGTGGTAACAACCGTAGCGATCGAGTTGGCTGCATCGTGAAAGCCATTGATGAAGTCAAAGATTAATGCGAGAGCAACGAGGCCAACAAGCACCGTCATCGACATGCTTAAGGGGTCCATCAGGCGTGATCGAGCACAACTACTTCAACGATCTTTGCTGCGTCTTTACATTTGTCGGTGAGCTCTTCGAGTAATTCGTATACCGCTTTCATTTTTATGACTTGCTTGGCATTTTCCTCATCGCGGAAAAGCTTTGACATTGCAGCTCGCATCACACGATCGGCATCGGATTCGAGGCGATCGATCTCTTCGCAGGTTTGCAGGATCGCGCGCGCATTGTCCCAGTTCGACATCAATTTAACGGCATGGCGCAAACGCTCAGCCGACATCAGGCCAAGCTCAGCCAATTGCACCGCTTCCTTGGTAACGCTTTGCAAGTCATAAAGAACCACAGCTTCGGCAACATCTTGCACCAGATCAAGCACATCATCGAGTCCGTTGACCAGGGTGTGAATATGGTCGCGGTCGATCGGTGTGACAAAGGTTTTGTGCGCCATGGCAATGGTATCGAGGGTTGTTTTGTCTGCCGATTTCTCGATGTCATCGACTTTGGCGATCAATTGCTTGCGTGCGGCTAGGTCATCAAAACGGTGCAGTAAGTCGACCAAAACCTTATTACCTTCGACGACCTGGCCTGCAAGTTTGTCGAAATGTTCAAAAAAATTACCGTCTGCGGGCATGAGGCGTGAAAACATGAATAGCGCCTTAGGGCTGTCACAAACCCGTCATCTTAAAGCACCGGGCGGGTCCTCGTGCTTAAGTTGCACTTAAAGGCGATTTAAGCAATCAAGATAAGCATCGGTATCGGGCATGCGTTTTTGGCGCTGTGCCTCCCAAAGCACAAGGCCCAGGCACTCCATCGCCTGATGGGCTGCCTCATGACGATCGCCGTGGGTTCTGCTGAGGAGTGATTGCCAGGCTTTGCGAATCCCAGGCGGTTGATCCGCGCCGATTTGCTCCTCGATGGCAAGGTGCATCGACAAATGTAAAAAGGGGTTTTCGTGGCCTGATGCCGGATTGAAAACCTCCTCAACTGCGCGATCGGGCTCATCAAGTAGTGCCTGATACTCGGGATGCTGAGCGCACCAGGAGGCCGCCAGCACTTGCAGCGGTTCGCAAGGAAGTGATTGTTGGCTACGCGACCAGGCTTCACAAAAAAAACGTCGGACGTCGGCAGAACTCGGATTAAACAGCATGGTGATTGAGCACGGTGATCAGTTTATTGATGGATGAAGGCTTGCTGAAGGCGATCGCATCGATCACTCAGCTTTGGTTTTGTTTTTCATATCACACAAGTCCGCGACCATGCATGTCGGGCAATCGGGCTTTCGTGCCTTGCACACATAGCGGCCATGAAGAATTAGCCAGTGATGGGCATCGCGCAGAAATTCGGCTTCGATGAAACGCAGCAATTTCGTTTCAACCGCCAGAACATCTTTACCGGGCGCTAAACCTGTGCGATTGGCAACACGGAAAATATGGGTGTCGACAGCCATCGTGGCTTCGCCAAAGGCTGTGTTGAGTACGACGTTTGCTGTTTTTCTGCCAACGCCTGCCAGAGCCTGCAAAGCTTCACGCTCGCGCGGTACCTCACCATCGTGATGCTCAAGCAACATGGCACATGTTTCCAGCACATGCTTGGCTTTGGATTGGTACAAACCAATGTGCTTAATGTGTTTGATGAGACCGGCCTCGCCGAGCTTGAGCATTGAGGCAGGATCGGGCGCTTCAGCAAACAATCCTCGCGTGGCCAGATTCACGCTCTTATCAGTAGCTTGAGCCGAGAGAATGACTGCGATCAATAATTCAAAGGGATTACGCCAATGCAGCTCGGTTTGAGGATGAGGGTTGGCCGCGCGCCAACGCTCAAACATTTCGCGGCGTTTGGCCTTATTCATGGCTTGTGCTCGCCCCCTTGTTTAAACGATCCTGCCTTTCTTTGGCACGAGCGATGGCTGCATCGATGATTGCGCGCGCTCGAGGGTTGGATGCCGCATCCGACTGGCGCTTGACGTGAGCTTTTTCGAGTTGATAGCGAAGGCCTTCCTCTTCTTGCCTTCTTATTCGCTCGGTGCGATGCTCAAAGCGGATGCGGGCTTCTTTTGCGTCTGCCGCTGTCCACATACGTTCGGGCTGCCATGGCCGCATCTCGATACAGTCAACAGGGCAGGGAGGCAGGCAAAGCTCACAGCCTGTGCAACGCTCGGCGATCACTGCATGTAAGCGTTGAGGACCGCCCAAAATCGCATCAACCGGACAGGCAATAATGCATTTCGTGCAACCGATGCAATCCTCGGCCACAACCCATGCAAAGCGCAGGCTTTGCTCTTCACCACAGTTAGGGTCTAGGGGCTTGGCGCTTTGGCCTGTTAGTTGCGAGAGTGCCTCGATGCCTTTTTGTCCGCCGGGTGGGCAACGATTGATATCAGCCAAGCCATGAGCAATCGCTTGCGCATAGGGCTTACATGCTGGGTAGCCGCAACGGGTGCATTGGGTTTGGGGAAGGATCTGATTGATTGCCTCAGCAAGATCCATCTTGGACCCTAAAAGACCTAGCGCGTCTTGATGCGACTTGGGTGCGCGGCGATGAAATCGCGAACCTTGGGGTAAATCAACTCGCGCCATCGCCTTCCGCTAAAAATGCCGTAGTGGCCTGCGCCCATGGCAACATGGTGTTGCTTGTGCGCTGGGGCAAGATTGGGTGTCAGGCCATGAGCGGCCTCGGTCTGGCCAGAACCCGAGATATCGTCAAGCTCGCCCTCAATCGTGAAAAGCGGCACATCCCGTATCGCTTTCGGGTCTACCCGAAGCAGCTCGCCATCCACATCAACATCCCAGGTTCCATTCGGAAGCTTGTGTTGCTGGAAAACCGTATGAATCGTGTCAAGGTAGTACTCGGCTGGCATATCAAGCACAGCGTTGTACTCATCGTAAAAACGCCGGTGTTGCTCAGCGTCTTGCATATCACCACGCACGAGGCTCTGGTAAAAATCCCAGTGAGAGGTCGCGTGACGATCAGGATTCATCGCGATAAAGCCCGCATGCTGCAAAAAGCCTGGATAAACTCGGCGCCCTGCACCCGGATACTTGCCTGGCACGCGGAAAATCACATTGTTTTCAAACCAAGCAAAAGGCCGATCAGTTGCATATTGGTTGACGGTTGTGGGGCTTCGCCTGGAGTCGATGGGCCCACCCATCATCGTCATGCTCAGTGGCCGCGCCTTATCTTTAAGCGAACACATCAAGCTGATGGCGGCCATCACCGGCACCGTCGGTTGACAAACCGACATTGAGTGAACCTCAGGACCAAGTAGCCTGAAAAATTCGATGCAGTAATTAACGTAGTCGTTTAAGTGAAAGTCTCCCTCGGCAAGCGGCACCATGCGCGCGTCTACCCAATCGGTAATGTACACATTGTGATCGGGCAACATCGTGCGGACGGTATCACGCAATAAGGTTGCGTGATGCCCCGAAAGCGGGGCAAACATCAATACCGAAGGGTCGTTTTCACGGTGGCTCAAGGACTTGGGGAGCAAGCGCTCAAACCGTATTAATTTACAAAACGGCTTATTGAGCACACAGCGTTCGATGATGGGGACTTCTTCGCCTCCGATCATGACGTTTTTGATATCGAACGGGGGCTTTTCGTACTCTTTACCTAAGCGGTGCATGAGTTCGAGGCCTGCCGAAACACGCGCGGCGCCTGGCACGTGCGCGAGGGGGCTGTAGGGGTTGGCATACATTTGTGATGCCGACAATGCCCAATCTGAAAGTGGCTGTAAAAAGGCCCGTTGTGCTTCCCGCCATTGATAAAGCATCTTCTATGGTCCTTATGAGCGCTTCAATTCGGAAAGCTTGTTGGTCTTGTCTTTCCAATCCTCGGCATCAGGCAGTGCACCTTTTGCTCGCGTAATGCTTGGCCATCCGGCTTTCGATAACTCCAGATTGAGCTTGATCATGTGTTCCTGGTCCGGGGGCACGTCTTCTTCGGCGCGAATAGCATCCACAGGACACTCGGGAATACAAACCGCGCAATCGATACACTCATCAGGGTCGATGACCAGCATATTTGGCCCTTCCCTGAAGCAATCAACCGGGCAAACATCCACGCAATCGGTGTAGCGGCAGCGGATGCAGGATTCCATTACGACGTGCGTCATCTGTAGACCTCTTTTGACCAGAATCGTTGAATTCTAGCCCAACTGTAAAGCAAAGCTGACGCAGCTCTCGAGTGTCGCTAGAATCACCCCATGATCATCGCCTCATTGCTCGACACCGACCTTTATAAATTCACCATGATGCAAGTGGTTCTCCACCACTTTCCAGGTGCTCATGTCCAATATCGCTTTAAATGCCGAACCCAAGGGGTCGACCTAAGGCCCTTGATCGACGAGATTCGCGACGAGATCAATGCCTTGTGTACCCTTCGCTTTCGAGAACGTGAGCTTGACTACCTGCGCAGCCTACGTTTTATCAAAAGCGACTTCGTTGATTTTCTCGCTCTTTTTCAAATGAATCCGCGCTTGATTCAGATTAAAGGGCTTGACTCAGGCGAACTCGACATGACGGTCGAGGGGCCATGGCTACACACCATTCTCTTTGAGATACCGGTACTGGCGATCATCAACGAGTTGTATTTCAGACGGACGCATCCAATGCCCGACTACCTCGAAGGCAGGCGTCGTCTGATCGACAAATCAAGGCTGATCACTGCAGATCCAGAGCTGGCCGGGCTCACGCTTGCCGACTATGGCACGCGACGACGCTTCTCGCGCTTATGGCATGAGGAGGTCTTATTGAGCTTAAAGACAGCGCTAGGTCCGCATTTTGTTGGCACCTCGAATGTGTTTTATGCGATGAAACATGGCATGACGCCGCTTGGCACGATGGCTCACGAGTACTTGCAAGCATGTCAGGCTCTCGGTCCGCGGCTTCGCGATTCTCAGATCTATGGTTTTGAGACTTGGGCACGCGAGTATCGCGGTGATCTCGGTATTGCCTTATCCGATGTCTACGGGCTTGATGCGTTTTTGAATGATTTCGACTTGTATTTTTGCAAATTATTCGATGGCGCCCGTCATGATTCAGGCGACCCCTTTCATTGGGGTGAACGGATGATTGCCCACTATGAGCAGCATCGAATTGATCCAAGAACAAAGACATTGGTGTTTTCTGACGGCTTAACCATACCGGTCTTAATCGAGCTTTATAAGCGCTTCCATCAGCGCAGTAAAATTGCGTTTGGTGTCGGTACTAATCTCACGAACGATCTCGGTTATGTACCATTACAAATTGTGATGAAAATGGTCCGTTGTAATGGCCAACCGGTTGCCAAGCTTTCAGACACGCCAGCCAAGAATATGTGTGATGACGAGGCCTACCTAGGCTACTTGCGCCAAGTGTTTGGCATTCCAAATCCCAACGACGCAAAGGAAGCTCGATGATCCCCGATACCTCCAATGCCCGGCGTTCAATCCTGGCGCGTATTCGGCAGGCGCAGGCCCACGGCGATCCTGCCAAAGGGTCGCCGGCGGATCTAGCCCGCACGAGAGATCGGGATGCCTACCTCGCTGAACGTCCGCGCGGCTTTGGCCCAAGTGTTGGAGCCGATGTGCTTGAACATTTTTCGCATCAAGCCCAGCGGATGGCCAGTACGATCGATCGTGTACCAACTGAGGCCGACGTACCCCAAGCCATTGCTCGTTATTTGGTCGCGCAACAATTGAGTTTGCGTATTGCGGCCTGGCCCAGTTTTTCTCATATTGATTTTGGTATCAAGGATGCTGATTTACCTGCCCTTGAACTTGAATTTCGCGCCCCGGTCGGTGAGGACCTGGTGGGCCTTGGGGGTGCTTTTGCCGGGATCGCTGAGACCGGTACCTTAATGCTCTTATCTTCAGAGCAAACGCCAGCCTCAACTCATTTGCTGCCAGAAACTCATATCGCTTTGCTTCATGTGAATCGGGTGGTTGCACATTATGAAGATGCTTTCGCGCTGATGCGTGCTGAGCATGGTGAGCCACCTCGCGCTATGAATCTTGTATCAGGGCCCTCCAGAACGGCCGACATCGAGCAAACGCTCGTGATGGGTGCTCACGGACCCTATCGGGTTCACATCATCTTAATTGGCTGACCTCTAGAGAAAGCACCATGTCAAATACGAATTCGCAACATGCTCGGCCAAAGTCTCGTTTGTTGATTACACGCCGTGTTTTTCCCGCAGTCATTGAAGCGCTCGCCGATCACTTTGAAATCGAACACAACGAAGCCGACGAACCCTGGGGGCCTGAGGCGATGCGTCAACGAGTCGCGACCATCGACGCCTTATACACGGTGGCAACCGATCGTATCGATGCTTCGGTGATTGAAGCGGCTCCGCATTTGAAGATAATCGCGACTGGTTCTGTTGGTTATAACCATATCGATTTGGCTGCTTGCAGGCAACGCGGCATACCCGTCAGCCATACGCCTGATGTGCTCACCGAAGCGACTGCCGATATGGCTTGGGCCTTGTTAATGGCTACTGCCCGTCGCGTGACCGAGTCTGAACGCTGGCTGCGCGATGGTTCGTGGAAAGGCTGGGCCTGGGATCAGTTTCTGGGCGCTGACCTACATGGTGCAAACCTTGGGATTGTCGGTATGGGGCGTATTGGTGCTGCTATTGCACGTCGTGCTCAGGGCTTTTCGATGCGTGTTTTTTATCACAATCGTAGCGAGTCGCCCCAGGCCAAAGCCCTAGGTGCAAGTTTAATGTCCTTAAACGACTTGCTTGCATCGGCTGACCATGTGGTTTTGGTGCTTCCCTACTCACAAGCCACTCACCATGTGATTGGTGCTGAGCAAATAAGACAGATGAAGCCAACCGCCACGCTCATCAATATTGCAAGGGGAGGCATCGTCGATGATCAGGCCCTTGCTGCTGCACTTCAAGAGCGGCGTATTGCCGCGGCGGGGCTCGATGTTTTTGAAGGTGAGCCTCAAGTACATCCTGAGCTGCTTGCTTGCAACAATATTGTCCTCACACCCCACATCGGCTCGGCAACCTTATCGTCGCGACTGGGGATGGCGATGTTGGCAGCGCGTAATCTTCTTGCCTGGCGTTCTGGGTCGCCCTTGCTAACGCCGGTTCCCGGGTTATAATCGAAGGTTCCTCACTGGCTGCGTGCTCCGACGCGTGCGCCGCCGGTCGTGTTGCAGGACATCGAGTGGTTTTGCTTGATCCTTCAACAGTCCATGGGGAATTCCGCAAGGAAACCATCAACAAGGAGAAATAGCGTATGCGTCATTATGAAATCGTCTTGATCATTCATCCTGATCAGAGCGAACAAGTGCCCGCCATGGTTGAGCGTTATAAAACCATGGTTGAGTCGCAACAAGGAAAAATCCATCGCATCGAGGACTGGGGCAGACGGCAGCTCGCCTATGCGATTGCCAAAATGACCAAGGCTCACTACGTGATGCTCAACCTTGAGTGCTTACCAGCCTGTTTAGCAGAGCTGGAAAATGCCTTCCGGTTTAATGATGCTGTGTTGCGCCACATGACCACGAGCATGAAGAAAGCCCATACCGGCCAATCGCCGATGTTGCGCCAGATTCAGCGCGAAGAGTCACGTCGCACGGTTGTTGAGGCTGCTCCTCAAGCCGCAACCCAGCACGCAGGCGAATAAGCGAGTTCATTCATCGGGCGGGAAGTCAACCACCTGAGCCTGCTGCTCAGCCTTAAGGCAACACAGACGCTTCGTTACAGTCCGGCAGGCGTTGCAATTTTTGATGCAACGGGATTCGTCGACGCGCAGGTTGATGAGGCAGGCGCAAAACGCCAGGTTCAGTTTGAGATTGGATTGCGTTTTACCGAAGGCTTGGCGATTGAAGCAAGTCGTCTTCCACTAGGTAGTGTGCTGCAACTCGACGGATTCATCGCACCGATTCGGATGCATGCGCGAAGCTTGCGTATGCATGTTCAGGTTATGAAGATCATTGAAGGACATTGATATGGCATTTACACGTCGCAACATGAAAGATCGTAAGCCCAAGCGCCCCACGCAAGGCGCGCTGTTTAAGCGTCGTAAGTTTTGTCGCTTTACCGCGGAGAAAATGGAGTGGATCGACTACAAAGATGTTGAACTGCTCAAAGATTTCATCACGGAAACCGGCAAGATCATCCCTGCACGTTTGACCGGGACCAGCGCGAAGTATCAGCGCCAATTAACCGACGCGATCAAGCGGGCACGCTTTCTTGCGCTCCTGCCCTATACCGACAACCACTGATTGAAACGAGAAGGAGTATTGTTATGCAAATCATCTTACTCGAGAAGGTTGTCAACCTTGGTCAACTCGGTGATGTGGTCAAAGTCAAAGATGGCTACGCTCGTAATTTTCTGATTCCACAGGGCAAAGCCCGACGCGCAACCCAATCGGCCATTGCCGAGTTTGAAGCACGTCGTGCCGAACTAGAAAAGATTCAGGCTGACCGACTCTCCGATGCACGCAAAGTAGCCGAGCGTCTTTCGGGACTTAGCTTGCAGGTTAGCGAAAAGGCTGGTGTTGACGGTCGTTTGTTTGGATCGGTGACCAATTTTGATATTGCCGAAGCGCTGACGAAGCAGGGCTTTCAAGTCGAGAAAGCGATGGTTCGTCTGCCAAACGGTCCGATTAAGACCATTGGCGATCATGATGTGGAAATCGCCTTGCACAGTGATGTGCTCTCGGCAATCAAAGTATCGGTTCTTGGCGAGACTCACTAAAGCAAGTCCTTCTGGCCCGGGTAGTTTCCGGGCCTTTCAAGCCTTTTTAGAAGCAAGCCATCGCCGTGGAATCTCCTCGCGATCCTGAGTTAAGTCAACTGAGGCTTCCGCCGCAGTCGCTCGAGGCCGAGCAGGCAGTCATCGGCGGCTTATTGCTCGACAATACCGCTTTTGATCGCGTGGCGGATCTATTGCGCCCAGATGACTTTTATCGGGGTGATCATCGGCAAATTTATACCGCTATTACTTCGTTAATCGACAAGGCGCATCCGGCTGACGTCGTGACCGTCCACGAGTCCTTAAGCACCATTGGTAAAGCCGAAGAGATTGGCGGACTGATTTATCTGAATCGGCTGGCTCAGGATACGCCGAGCGCGGCCAATATTCGCCGCTATGCTGAGATTGTTCGCGATCGCGCTATTTTGCGCCGCCTGATCGCTGTTGCCGACGATATTGCCAATCAGGCACTAAATCCCCAGGGCAGGGATACCCGCAGTCTGCTCGATGAGGCCGAGTCCAAAATATTCAATATCAATGAAGAGGGTGCACGAGGTCGAAGCGGCTTTCAATCACTCCCCGATTTGCTAAGCCAGGTGGTTGACCGTATTGGTCAGCTCTATGATCAAAGTAACCATAGCGGCATTACAGGCGTACCTACTGGCTTTACCGACCTCGACAAAATGACCTCGGGTTTTCAGCCCGGCGATTTAGTCATTGTGGCAGGGCGGCCCTCGATGGGAAAGACAGCCTTTTCACTCAATATCGGCGAACATGTAGCGGTTGATCAAAGCCTGCCCGTTGCTGTGTTCTCGATGGAAATGGGTGCGACCCAGTTAGCGATGCGAATGGTATGTTCGGTTGGGCGATTGGATCAGCAAAGGGTACGAACTGGCCAACTGGTTGATGATGACTGGCCGCGATTGACCAATGCGATTCAAAAAATGCAAGATTCTCAACTTTATATCGATGAGACGCCAGGGCTCAATGCACTTGAGCTAAGGTCAAGGGCGCGCAAGCTATCAAGACAGTGCGGTCAATTGGGTTTGGTGATCGTTGATTATTTGCAGCTGATGTCTTCGGCCTCAGCCTCGGGCGAAAACCGCGCTACTGAAATTAGCGAGATCTCCCGCTCCTTGAAAGGTCTTGCCAAGGAGTTACAGTGTCCAGTTGTCGCTTTGTCGCAATTAAACCGCTCGCTCGAGCAAAGGCCAAACAAGCGCCCAGTCATGTCGGATCTGCGTGAGTCTGGAGCGATTGAACAGGACGCTGATGTTATTATTTTTATCTATCGTGATGAAGTGTATAACCCCGATTCACCCGAAAAGGGTACGGCCGAAATCATCATCGGCAAGCAGCGAAACGGTCCCATCGGAACCGTGAGGCTTACCTTTCTTGGCAAATACACCAAGTTTGAGAATTACAGCAGTATGAACTGAGGGCTTCGATAGCCGTATGAGGTGCAAGTCGAGCCTAAATTACCCGTTTATCTACAGCGCTTCGGATGCGAAATCGGCAAGCCTTGAGCGTTCGCCTCGCTGCAGCGTGATATGACCGGCATGGCTCCAACCTTTAAAGCGATCAACCACATAAGTGAGTCCCGAAGAACCTTCGGTCAGGTAAGGGGTGTCGATTTGGGCAATATTTCCCATGCAAATGACCTTGGTACCAGGACCAGCCCTCGTAATGAGGGTTTTCATTTGTTTGGGCGTTAGGTTTTGTGCCTCATCAACAATTAAAAATTTATTGACAAAAGTACGGCCACGCATAAAAGACATGGCCTTCACTTTGACGCGGCTTCGGATTAAGTCCTGGGTGCTCGAACGCTCCCACTGACTCGCGCTGCTATCACCCTTATTGAGTACTTCAAGGTTATCTTCGAGCGCACCCATCCAGGGTTGCATTTTCTCCTCTTCGGTACCTGGCAGATAGCCAATATCTTCACCCACAGGTACGGTAGCCCTTGTCATGATGATTTCGCTATAACGCCTGGCTTCGATGACTTGCTCAAGACCAGCAGCGAGTGCAAGCAAGGTTTTACCGGTTCCAGCCTGACCCAGCAATGAGACGAAGTCGACCTGGGGGTCCATTAATAAATTCATCGCAAAATTTTGTTCACGATTTCGCGCGGTAATACCCCACACAGCGTGCTTGGGATGACCGTAATCGCGAAGCGTTTGCAAGACAGCACGCCGACCTACAATTTCTCGAACGATCGCATGAAGCGTTTGCGTGCCTTCGATATAAATATACTCATTGATTCGCAATGACGGTACCAGCGGACCCTGAATGCGATAAAAAGTATATCCAGACTGCTGCCAAGACTCGACGCCTTTGCCGTGGCTTTCCCAAAAGTCTGCAGGCAACGCAGTCATGCCCGAGTAAAGCAAGTCAGTGTCTTCAAGTACCTGGTCGTTGAGATAGTCCTCGGCAGTCAAGCCAAGCGCGCGCGCTTTAATGCGCATATTGATGTCTTTGGATACCAAGACCACCTGGCGATCACTTCGTGAAGCTTGCAGGCTTTTCACAACGCCAAGAATTTGATTGTCTGCTTTGCCCTCTGGTAATCCGGCCGGCAGATCAAATTTTAGGCCTTGGGTTTGAATCAAAAGCTTGCCGCTTGCTTCGCTGTTTCCCAAGGCATCGAGCGACATGCCCAAGGCTGGATCACTGCCCGCTGCCTGCATTAATTGATCTAGGCTTCGACTGATCTGCCTGGCGTGCCTGGATACCTCGGACATGCCTTTTTTATGTGCATCGAGCTCTTCAAGCGTGATCATCGGCAGATAAACGTCGTGCTCGTCGAATCGGAACAAACTCGAAGGATCATGTAGCAAGACATTGGTGTCGAGCACGAATAATCGACTAGCGCTTGTCTTGGCCTTCTTTCGCCTACCGCTTGCGGTTTTAGCAGGCGCAGACTTTTCGGAAAGATCAGCCTCATGAAGTGGGCTTGGTGCTGGCGCTGATGCTTGCATCGTTAAGGAGTCGGTGGTCTGCCAAGTGACTGGAGCGATTTCACTGGCTTGGGGCGTTTGAGCGTTTGCTACCTCATCGTTCGCCTCGTCTTTTTTTCGTGTGCTTTGTTTGCGTTGCTTTGCGATCGTTTCCAAATCAATCAAGGTGGCGGGCTTGCGTGGGGCAGGTGGCAGCGGCATGGATTTGGCCTTGTTGAATATTTGCGTTGGCGCAACGAGCTAGCTTGCTTGGCTAAGTGATTAGATTTGTTCGCTTGGTGCTAGCTTGCTTGGCTGGGTGATTAGCGAGTCTGAGACAGTGGTCTAGTGACTTTTGACAAATTCCAGAACCTCTGCCACATGGCCCGGGACTTTGACGCCGCGCCAGGCCTTAAGTAGTTTGCCCTGTCGGTCAATCACAAAGGTAGAACGTTCTATACCACGGACAGGTTTGCCGTACATCAGTTTATTTTTCATCACACCGAACTGAGCACAAAGCGCCTCGGAGGGGTCCGAAATCAATGCAAAGGGCAATTCATACTTCTTTTTGAAGTTTTCGTGAGACTTCATCGAGTCGCGTGAAACGCCCACAATCATGGCGCCAGCGCTTAAAAAGGCCTCGTGCTGATCGCGAAAATCGACGCTTTGGGTCGTGCAACCTGGGGTGTTGTCCTTGGGATAGAAATACAAAACAAGTGTTTGTTTTAAATCGGCCAAAGAAAAACGACCTGCGGTTGAGTCTGCCTCGAAGGGGCTTATAAGGTCACCGGCGCTTGGGCTTATGGGTTCAGACATCGCTAGATTCACTCGCAAAAAAAGAGAAGTTAGATTTCATGGTTTTGAGGCATACACGTCCCCTCATGCATTGGGTAGACGGCGGCCAATGATTGGAACGCACGCTCAGGCCTGCATGGGCAATAAAGCCGCCAAAACTTTGCGGCCTTCCGCCATCAAGATGTTGTAGGTTCGGCAGGCTGCGGGGGTCGCCATACATTCCACGCCGATGCCTTGACTTGATACCTGGCTTATGAGTTTTGGGTGCAAAAACCGTTGCTGAGCACCCGTGCCCACAATCACCAGATCGGGTTTGGCTTCAATCATGAGCTCAAAATCCTCGGCTTTAATGTCTTGCCACTGTTGCGGACGCCAGGCCTGAAGCATGCCTTCGGGCATGACAAGCAGGCTTCCCTCGGTTGTTTGTGCATTGACCGCAATCCAACAATCGCCGTAGCCAGTAATCGTATGTAATGACGCTGCTTGATGTTCTTGGAGTTTCATAGGGCTGCTTGGTGTTTTCTTTGCTTGCCTGCCATGTCATAGACGCATGATGCCGGAAGGATTCATACGGAAATGTTACATTCGTCGACTCTAGAACCGCTCCTTTGCCCGAACATCATGACGCCTTCTCGAGAATTTTCGCGCATTCAGCGCCTGCCGCCCTATGTTTTCAACATCACGGGTGAGTTGAAAATGGCTGCTCGCCGCCGGGGCGAAGACATTATCGATTTAAGTATGGGCGATCCTGATGGCGCCACGCCTCAACATATTATCGACAAGCTTGTTGAAGCCTCACAAAAGCCCCACACCCATGGTTATTCGGTATCGCGTGGTATCCCGAGGCTTCGAAAAGCGATCGCTGACTGGTATGAGCGCCGTTATGAGGTGCATTTAGACCCTGATACTGAAGCGATTGTGACGATTGGCTCGAAGGAAGGGCTGGCCCATTTGATGCTTGCAACGCTTGATCGTGGTGATACCGTCATCGTGCCGAATCCGAGTTATCCCATTCATATTTACGGGGCGGTCATTGCTGGGGCAGAGACCTTATCGGTACCTATGCTGCCCGAGGTTGATTTCCTAGCAGAACTCGAAAACACATTGCGCAAGGCAGTAAAGGAGCCCAAGCTAATGATCCTGGGTTTTCCGAGTAACCCGACAGCGCAATGCGTTGACCTCGCTTTTTTTGAAAAGGTCGTGTCGCTGGCGCATGAGTTCAATGTGATGATTGTTCACGACTTGGCCTATGCCGATATTGTTTTTGACGGCTATCGCGCACCTTCAATCCTGGAAGTGCCTGGTGCTCGAGAGGTTGCCGTTGAGTCCTTTACCATGAGCAAAAGTTATAACATGGCAGGGTGGCGAATTGGGTTTATGGTTGGCAATGCCGAAATGATTGCAGCGCTAGCGCGTATCAAAAGTTATCACGATTACGGCGCTTTTACGCCGATTCAAGTAGCCTCAATCGCCGCCCTTGATGGTCCGCAGGAATGTGTTCACGAGGTCTGCGCCAAATATCGTATGCGGCGCGATGTGCTCGCCAAAGGGCTCAACGAGGCGGGATGGCAGGTCGATTCGCCAAAGGCATCGATGTATATCTGGGCGCGTATTCCGGAGGCATTCCGGGCAGAGGGCTCGCTCGAGTTTGCAAAGCGACTCCTGAGCGAGGCAAAGGTCGCCGTGTCGCCAGGGATCGGCTTTGGGGAGTTAGGCGATGAATATGTTCGTTTCGCCTTAATTGAGAATGAACAGCGTATTCGTCAGGCTGTGCGCGGGATTCGCGAACTATTGCGCGGCGATTCGCAGTCCGTCGGCGTTTAATACATAGGAAGTCGAGATGAAAAATCTTCGCGTTGGATTACTCGGCGTTGGAACGGTCGGGGGTGGCAGCTTCGAGGTCCTTTGGCGCAATCAGCACGAAATTACCCGTCGTGCAGGTTGCGAGATCCGGATGACCAGGGTCGCCGATACGGATCTTGCCAAGGCAAAAGCTCTGGTCGGTGATCGTGCTGAAGCTTGTGACGATGGCTTCTCAATCGTTAATGATCCCGACATCGACGTTGTGCTTGAACTCGTGGGCGGTTATGGCGTTGCTAAATCCTTGGTGCTTGCCGCAATCGAGCAAGGCAAACATGTGGTGACCGCAAACAAAGCTTTGCTTGCGGTGCATGGCGACGAAATTTTTGCAGCGGCAAGAAAAAAGGGCGTGATCCTTGCGTATGAAGCAGCTGTTGCTGGTGGGATACCGATTATTAAGGCCTTGCGCGAGGGCTTAACAGCCAATCGTATTGAGTGGATTGCGGGGATCATTAACGGTACAACCAACTTTATTTTGTCGGAGATGCGCGAGAAGGGCTTGCCCTTTGCCGAAGTCTTGAAGCAGGCTCAGGCGCTAGGCTACGCGGAGGCTGATCCAAGTTTTGACATTGAAGGTATTGATGCCGGACACAAGATCAGCTTGCTAGCCTCGATTGCCTTTGGTATTCCGGTGCAATTCAATCGGGCCCATATTGAAGGCATCACCAACTTGCAAGCCGAGGATATTCGCTATGCCGAGCAACTCGGTTATCGAATCAAGTTGCTTGGCATCACAAGGCGTCGTCCTGAAGGCGTGGAGTTACGCGTCCATCCCACATTGATTCCAGCCAAGCGCTTAATTGCTTCGGTCGAAGGAGCAATGAATGCGGTCTGGGTCAAAGCTGATGCTGTTGGCCACACCATGTATTACGGCAAGGGGGCGGGTGCCGAGCCAACAGCGTCCGCAGTGATCGCTGATCTTGTTGATGTGGCGCGTGCGTTTACAGTGCCTGCGGGCCTTAGGGTTCCGAGCCTCGCTTTTCAAGCGGATGCGGTCCTCGATACTGCCGTCTTGGCCCGCGAGCACATTGAATCGGCTTACTATGTGCGGCTTCGGGTTGAAGATCAACCCGGCGTGCTTGCTGATATCACCAGGATATTGGCTGATGGCGGCATCTCGCTTGATGCGGTCCTGCAGCGCGAGCCCGATGCTGGCGAACACCAAACCGATGTTATTTTGTTGACGCATCGGTGCATCGAATCAGCGGTTGATCAAGCGATTGCCATGATCGAAGCCCTGCCCACGGTGCTGTCCTCAGCAGTCCGTTTGCGTCTTGAAGACCTTGACTAAGTCATGCGCTATTTATCAACCCGAGGCGGCATGACGCCGAGCAGCTTTGAAGACATCCTACTCGGTGGTTTGGCGCCTGATGGTGGATTGGTGGTGCCAGAAGCTTACCCGCGATGCAACCCCATGCTGATTGAGTCTTGGCGGGATCTTTCATATTCGGAGCTAGCCTTTGCAATTCTCAAGCGCTATGTCAGCGATTGGCCTGAGAGCAGTCTTCGTGCATTGATCGATAAAAGTTATACCTTAATGGCTTTTGGAACGCGCGAGGTGACACCACTAAAAAAACTCGATGAGCAGTACTGCTTGCTTCGCCTCTCGAATGGCCCAAGTCTTGCGTTTAAAGATATAGCGATGCAGCTGCTTGGCAACTTGTTTGAATATGTCTTGCTAAAACGCGGCGAGCATTTAAACATTCTAGGCGCTACATCAGGTGATACGGGTAGCGCTGCCGAATATGCGATGCGAGGAAAGCGTGGTGTGCGCGTCTTTATGCTTTCACCCGATGGGAAGATGAGTCGGTTTCAGACGGCTCAAATGTTCTCATTATTAGAT
>Ga0208048_1000723_pt1 | contig 17532 bp, 16 predicted proteins | sample Malawi_45m_30L_FD_184163 | JGI IMG/M metagenome (GOLD analysis project Ga0208048, IMG submission 184163) | Freshwater microbial communities from Lake Malawi, Central Region, Malawi to study Microbial Dark Matter (Phase II) - Malawi_45m_30L... | ecosystem: Environmental > Aquatic > Freshwater >...
GCGGCCCGAGGCCAAGGGAGAGTGGATCTTTGTGAGCACCGTGGCAGAACGCAGCTACAGCATCGACGCTGCAGCGGGCCGCACCGCGAGCTATTCACCGTCCTAAGCGGCTCGCGCGATCGGAACCGGTAGCCCTTGTGTTGTCACTGCAGGCCAAGCGTGAGGGCCAGCGCGCCCCACTTGAGGCAGCTTTTTCACCTCCTTTTTATTCCGGGGGCATGTTGAATAGCCGGCCGTTTAGAGCCAAGCGCGCTCTAGCGCCTTGTTTCGGCGAGGGTTCACCTCGGCGCGAAGGCGGGTCAGCCCTTGAAACTCTTGATCGCCGCGCTGGCCTTCCGCTTCGAGGCGCAGAAGTACGGGCTATGAGACGAAGTGAGGCCCGGTGCGCTAGTTGGGGGGCAGGTCAGGCGTTCGCTCTCACGCAGCTCAGAAAAAAGTAAGCGCTTGCAATCCTTTGAAGCAGACCCGGGAAGCGCCTCCAAGATGCTTTCGCGCCGCTGCACTGCATAAACAATGTTTGCTGACTATTAGGTTGACGCTTTTGCCAACGCGCGGTTAACCTTGGCTCATGTTAAAGAAGCCGCCGCGTGGGGCGTCCCTGCCCAATACGCAGCGCTCGAATCTGAGCGTTCGGCCCAAGCGCGCCGCGACCCGTGACATCACTGCACTCCTTAGGGAGCGCATCGCGACCGAGGAATTCCTGCCCGCTTCCAATCTGAGCGGAAACAATCTTGCAACGGGGTTCGATGAAAATCGCACCAATTTTCTTTCGTAACATCAATGGGTTACAAGAGCCAAATCCCACCGTGTCATAAGGCGTGTGATGCTGTCTGCGCGCGCCTCGGGTCAAATTCGAACCATCGTGATGGATGCGGGTAAATAACCGATATCTGGTACGTTACATTCCGGCGCCGGGATTTAAACTGGGCGCTTAAAGACCCGTACTATCCGCCCCTGGCAACATTACCGCAAGCAAGTCACAGTTATCAACAACAAAATTCTCTTGATAAGGCGATCAAAATGAGCTTATTGAATTCTTTTGCCCGACTAAATCTCCGTACAAAACTGGTGATTGGATTTTCGGCAGTTATCGCCTTTACACTCGTTATTTCTGGGACAGCTTTGTATGGCTTGAATTTGCTGAATGGTAATGCCCAAAAAATGTATAACAAAGATTTAATGGGTATTTCTTACTTACGGTCTATGAATAGAGCAACCAATGAGATGGGTCGAATCTTTAATAGACTAGTGCTGGCGGAAAACTTTGATGACGACGAGGGTGTAAAAAGCTCTAGAGAACAAATTGCAAAGCTTAAAACTGATTTACTAGGTTTCTATGAAAAAGCCAAGCCAACAGTCACTGAGCCAGAAGCAATCCCTCTCATGGAAGCACAAAAACAAAATATTCAGGCTTATTTCAATGAAGTAGCGCGTGTCATGAAGTTAGCGGAAGGGGAGGGCGGCGCCGGCGTCGCATATGCAATCATAAAATCCAAAGAATTTCGAGAGATTCAAAATACTGTCATTAATGCAAATAGAGAAATAGCTAAATTCAAAACGGATGGTGCTGCCATCCGACAAGCAGCTGATGTTGAAGCAGCACTTTATATGAAATGGATGATTGGCGTAATGCTTGCGACCGCATTGATTATGTCTTTCATCATTGTAAAATTAGTAAACAAATCCATCAGCGATCCTATAAACAATCTTAAGAACGCGCTGGCGGATTTGGCTTCTGCAAAACTTGATACAGCAGTAAAAAACACCGACTACACCAATGAAATAGGTCAAATGGCCAAAGCAGTTGCAGAGTTACAGATCAGTTTGCAAAAAGCAGACAAACTAGCAATTGCTGATCGTGAAAATAACTTGAGAGCGCAAGAAACTACGAAGCAAATTGGTGAGATTATCTCCTCTGCCGCAGGTGGTAACTTTACAGCGGCTGTTTCATTGCAAGGTAAGGAAGGCTTCTTCTTAGATATATCTACTCAAGTGAATAAATTGATTGAAACCTCGCGCGGTGCCTTTAAATCGATTGGCAAGAATGCAAGTGGTTTGTCTGTTGCTGCTGAAAAGCTATCTGCGGTTAGCGTACAAATGAGCTCAAACGCGGAGGAGACTAACGTTCAGGCTGCAACTGCTGCATCTGCTGCAACTCAAGTCAGTAGCAATATGCAAACCGTTGCTACTGGAGTTGAGGAGTTGAGCGTCAGCATCCGCGAGATTTCAGCCAATGCGATAGAAGCCTCTGCTGTGGCCACCCAGGCCGTTAATGAGGCGCGCACTACTGGCGAAACCATGAGTAAGCTTGGGGTGAGCAGCCAAGAAATTGGTAGCGTTCTAAAAGTTATTTCTTCGATTGCAGAGCAAACAAACTTGTTGGCTCTGAATGCGACTATTGAGGCCGCACGCGCAGGTGAGCTGGGCAAGGGCTTTGCGGTGGTGGCCAATGAAGTAAAGGAGCTTGCTGGCCAAACATCTAAAGCTACTGAAGAGATAAGCGCGAAAGTCAATAATATTCAAAATGACGTCAAAGGTGCAATTAACTCCATTACTTCAATCTCTGGAATCATTAACAAAATCAACGATATTTCCGGCATCATCGCCAGTGCCGTTGAGGAGCAAGCGGCTACAGCTAATGAAATAGGGAGAACGGTTGCTGAGGCCGCTTCAGGCAGTTCGGAAATTGCGAAAAATATTGATTCTGTTTCTTCCGTTTCCAGAAGCACAAGCGAAGGTGCCAATAACTCGCAACAAGCTGCTCGCGAGCTTTCCCAAATGGCTGCTGAGCTACAGGGGCTTGTCAATAAATTTAAGGTGGAGGCCTGAAGTCTAGCAGCCAATACATATAGTCAATATCTAAATCAGAGATATGGACAATAACGATCAAATCCTTGATGAGTTTCTGCAAGAGGTTCAAGAGATATTTGACCAGCTGGATTTAGATTTTGTCGCGCTAGAGCAAAATCCAGATGATAAGAAATTGGTCGGAGATATCTTTAGGGCAATGCATACCCTTAAAGGTAGTAGCGGCTTTTTTGCTTTCCATCGCCTAGAAAAAGTAGCCCATGCCGGCGAGTCATTACTGAGCAAAATTCGTGACGGCGCTTTTGCGTTGAACGAAGAGATTACCGATGCACTTTTGGCAACTTCGGATCGCTTACGTGAGATCGTTGCCAATATTCAAAAACAGCGCACGGAGTCTGCAGGCGATGACACGGCGCTCATAGAGTGGCTTAAGTTCTTGACGGATGGCGGTAAGGGTTTTCCTCGCCCAGGCAAGGTCGTAACAAGCCCCCCTCCCCAGGCAGCAACGACCGCTATTGAACAATCCACAAACGAGCAGGAGAAGTCAACAGAGCCCTCGATCTCGTTTCAAGAGCCTAGTCCTTTGCTCGTTGCTGATCCATTAGAGGTACCCGAGGTTAGAGATGCTGCTGAGCCTGAGCGCTCAACAGAGCTTGCCGCACCGATCAAAGTTAGCGTCGAGCTTTTGGATAAACTTATGAATCTCGTGAGTGAGATGGTTTTAGCTCGAAACCGATTGTTGTCATTTGCGAGGACAAGTGGAGATTTAACGTTTAATAACACCGTTCGAAGAATCGATGCTGTTACGCTCGAACTTCAAGAGCGGATGATGAAGACGCGCATGCAACCCATTAACCAGGTGTGGAACAAGTTTCCCAGATTGGTCAGGGACATCGCTCAAGACACGGGTAAGAAGGTTGATTTGATTCAAATTGGGGCGGAAACAGAATTAGATCGAACCTTGTTAGAAGGTATTCGCGATCCATTGGTCCATATCATCCGTAATAGCGTTGACCATGGTATTGAGTCTCCCGAAGAGCGCGTTGCAAAAGGCAAGCCTGAACAGGGCACCGTAACACTGCGTTCCTTTCATGAGAATGGCATGGTGGTGATTGAAATTACGGATGATGGCGCCGGCATCAACTTGCCGCTGGTTGCAAGAACTGCCGTGGCAAAAGGACTTGTAAGTGCTGAGCGTGTCGCCAAACTCACCGAACGTGAAATCATCGATTTTATTTATTTGCCAGGCTTCTCTACCAAAGATCGAATTACTAATTTGTCTGGTCGGGGTGTCGGTATGGACGTTGTCCGAACCAACATACAAGAAATTGGTGGAAACGTCGATATCGCCACCTCAAGCCAAGGCACCCGTTTACGTTTGAGCATTCCACTGACGCTGGCGATCATGCCTGCGGTCTTTGTGCGCTGTAAAGAGCACAGCTACGCCATTCCACAGGTTAATGTTTTTGAAATGTTGCGTTACGAACCCCAAGAGGGCGTTCCCGGCGTTGAAGATTTTTACGGTGTGCGCGTTTTTAGATTGCGCGATAAGCTGATTCCACTCTTGTTTTTAAATCGTGAGCTCAAGTTGGATAACCAACTTCCGCCAGTAGATCAGCCTTTAAACATTGTGATTGTGCAGGCCGCTGGTATTCGCTTTGGCCTTGTGGTTGATGAAGTCCTTGATATGCAAGAGGTAGTGGTTAAATCAGTTGGGCCCTTGCTGAGGGGCACGCCTGTTTATAGCGGAATCACTATTTTGGGTAATGGCTGTGTGGCATTAATTTTTGATGTTGCCGCCATTGCAGTTCGCTCTGGAATCATCGCCAAGTTAGCCGACAATCAATTTGAGCAAGATATTTCTTCTACAGTTGATGATAAAACGATTGAGCAGCAAATGTTGCTATTTGATCTGTTAGGACTAGAGCGGATTGTAATGCCCCTTGATGCAGTGGATCGACTTGAAATGATTACCGCATCTAGAATTGATCGACGTGGAAACGAAGCAGTTGTTGTCTACGGCAACAAAATCATGAAGCTCATCCCCTTAACGAATTACGTTGAGGGTGCCACTCATAGGGGCCTTTATGGTGATGAGACAGTACCGGTTATTGTTCATTATCACGAGAGTCAGCCTATTGGTTTTATTGTCAAAAAGGTACACAACATCGTGAGTGTTCCCACCCAAGCAGTGATGGTCACCCAGCCGCAACGCGGGATCATAGGTAGTGTAATCGTGAATGATTCAGTGATGAGTATCTTAAATGTTAAAGAGGTATTGAGCTTAAGTGGAATTGGTCATTTTGACGATCCTGCGTTTGCGCCTGGTGCAGAGGATGTTAAGGGCGTAATTTCTATGGATCAGGAGATGAAATGAGTCGCTCAGGTTCCTACGCTACTTTCTATGTTGACAACTTTTTCTTTGGCATACCGATTGCCATTGGCGTTGAAGTAACCAAGGGGCAAGAAGTTACACCCGTTCCCTTAGGTCCAAAAGAGGTAGCTGGATTCTTTAACTTACGTGGACAGATTGTTACCGCAATTGATATGCGCGTTCGTCTTGGTTTGCAGACTAATAAAGAGCAGCCTGACATAGTGAGTATCTTTTTCCAAAATCAAGACGCATTATTCGCTTTAATGGTGGATCGGGTTGGTGACTTTACGCAGGTAACTGAAGCTACCTTTGAAGAAACGCCCAGTAATTTAGATGCTACTGCAAGGGAGCTGATTGTTGGGGCACATAAGTTAGCAGACAAATTACTGCTGATATTAGATACCCACAAGATTGTTTCTGGCGTTAAACTCGTACAACACTAAATTGCGCTTTGACAGCTCCGGATAAAGTTCGCGTTCTGGTTGTTGATGATTCTGCAGTCATGCGCAGAATCATCTCTAGCGCTCTGCAAAAAGATCTTGCAATTGAGGTGGTCGGCTTTGCTGCAAATGGTTTTCAGGCGATTGAAGGTGTTAAGAATCATTCTCCAGACGTCATGACCCTGGATATTGAAATGCCGGAAATGGATGGATTAACGGCCCTTCGAGAAATTCGCAAGACCAACAAGTACCTACCCATCATTATGTTTAGCTCCCTTACTCATGAGGGAGCTCAAGCAGCGGTAATGGCCTTAACTGCTGGTGCCAGCGATTATGTTGGTAAACCGGCTACTTCCGCTGGCAGCATTGACGGCGCCTTTAAGGTCCTGGAAACCGAACTCATTCCAAAGATTATTGGGCTTGCTAAGCGTGTCAAATCACGACGGACAAGAGAGGCCATTGCTCCGGATGCAAAATCATCGAGCCCAGTTCCGACTCCCAGGGCAAATTCTGTAGCTGAGCCCATGAGGCCCAAACCGATTGAGGCAAGCACGGCACAATCAATTATTCCGGTTAAGCCAATCCAGGCAATTTGCATTGGGGTCTCGACTGGCGGGCCTATGGCGTTGATGCAAGTTTTTGGTGAAATAAGCACACCGCTCAGCGTTCCCATTTTCATTGTTCAACATATGCCGCCTTCCTTTACTGCATTACTTGCTGCGCGATTGAGTGCAGCAGGCGTGATGACCGTAAAAGAAGCAGAAGAGGGCGAGATCGCGTCAGCCGGCATTGCTTACATTGCGCCTGGTGGCTTTCATATGACCCTTGAAAAGTCTGGCACCAAAACTATTATTCATTTAAATACTGAACTGCCCGAAAACTCCTGTCGGCCAGCAGTAGATGTTTTATTTAGAGCGGCAGCTGAAGTCTATGGCGATGGAGTGCTTGCCGTGATGCTGACTGGTATGGGTTATGACGGCCTCAAAGGGTCGCAGGTCATTGCTGCAAAAGGTGGTCAAATCATTGCTCAAGATGAGGCTACTAGCGTAGTTTGGGGAATGCCCGGAGCGGTAGTACAGGCAGGGCTAGCTAATGCGGTGTTGCCAATAGAGAAAATATCAGACGAGATTGTGTTTCGCTCAAGAAAAATGAATTCTCCACAGTAGATGTCCGAAGAATATTTTCCTCAGTTTTATGCATTGCTTGAAGAGCATACGGGAATTTCATTGGATGAATCAAAGCGCTATTTAATTGAATCGCGACTTTTACCATTTAGTAAAAGAGATGGACATCCGGATGTCTACACACTTGTCAAAGAGCTTGTGCAGTCCCCAGTGGGAGGGTTGCATTGGCAGGCATTTCAGGCCTTGACGACCAATGAAACCTCTTTTTTTCGCGATAAGCATGTCTTTAACGCCCTCAAAAATCAAATATTGCCCACGCTGATTGCTTATCGAAAAAAAGAAAAGGCGTTGTGTATATGGAGTTCAGCAGTTTCAGCAGGACAAGAGGCCTTTAGTATCGCAATTTTGATACGCGAGCATTTTCCTGAATTGTCTGACTGGAATATCTTGATCCAGGCAACCGATATATCTGAGGCAATTCTTGAGAAAGCGAAAACTGGTATATATAGCTCTTCCGAAATAAACCGGGGATTAGATCAGCAGTATTTAAAAAAATACTTTCAAAAGCAGGGTGATGTCTATCAAATCGATCGTTCAATCCGAAATATGGTGAATTTTGAACCACATAATCTAGTGGCGGCATGGCCGTTCTATCCGAAGTTTGATTTGATTATGTTGCGTAATGTCTTAATTTACTTTAAGCAAAACGTTAAGAATAAAGTTCTGGAAAAAGTTAGTAAGCAGCTCAATGGAGAGAATGGGGTATTAATTCTTGGCGCATCTGAATCAATTTACACGAATAATCTGTATAAAACAGTGCCATTAGGGAAAATTTCTTATTACCAACTAAGTCAATCACCGAAGGTGTGCTATGGACCAGACTAGCAGTTCCGCAGAAACTCAATCGACAACTGCCAAATCAATCGATCCGTCTTCTGTATCTTTTTGTATTTTGGTGGTAGACGATAGTCGTACGCTTAGGCGAATACTCATACGTGAGCTCAATTCGCTTGGCTTTCAAAATATTACAGAGGCTGCGAATGGTCTAGAGGCTATAGAAACAGTTAAATCAAAATCTATCGATCTTATGTTGCTCGATATGGAAATGCCTGAACTCGATGGTTTGGGTGTTCTGCAGACCTTAAAGTCGGATGAAGTCTACAAGTCGCTCCCAATTATCGTTATCTCTGGTGCAGAACAATTCGATAAGACTATTAAGTGCATTGAGATTGGTGCGGAAGATTACCTTCCAAAGCCATTTGATCCTGTTTTGCTTCGCGCTCGAATTTTCTCTTCTTTGGAAAAAAAACGCTTGCGCGATTTAGATAAAAAGAATATGGAAATGCTCAATCGCGAAAAAGAACTACTCGAGGTTGAGCAACTCAAAACCGAAAAGTTGATGCTTAATATTCTTCCAAGGCCAATTGCAGAGCGTCTCAAGCGTGGAGAAAAGAATATCTCAGGAAGTTATCCCGATGTGACTATTTTGTTTAGTGACCTAGTAGGCTTTACTAAAATGTCTTCACAGACCAGCGCTACTGATTTAGTGAAGTTATTAAATGATCTATTTACTCGGTTTGATAAACGTGCCGACGCGCTTGGGGTAGAAAAAATAAAAACGATTGGCGATGCCTATATGGCAGTAGCTGGTTTGCCTATTCCAAGACCGGATCATGCCCAACTGTGTGCTGAATTGGCTTTAGGCATGTTTGATGATTTAACGGCATTTAACCAGGAAAATGGTAAACAATTAAATATGAGAATTGGCCTAAATTCTGGCCCAGTGGTTGCCGGGGTAATTGGGTTTACAAAATTCTCATATGACTTATGGGGCAATACAGTAAATACGGCCAGCAGAATGGAGTCAACATCTAGGCCTGGTAGAGTCCAGGTGTCTCCTGCAACCTATGAGGCCATCAAGAATGACTTTGTGATGGAAGAAGGTGGCATGATGGAGTGTAAAGGCTTAGGTGAAATCTTGACACACTTGCTGATTTCAAAAAAATAAAGGTAATTTTATTGATATTCATTATACAGCTCTTTACATAGTGGAATTCTTCTGACTTCTGACATTGACTTTACTGATATTTACGGGAGCTACTATTGCGGTTGTGATCTCCTTCCAAGAGCTGGACAGTCCAGACCTCCGAATTCCGGCCGTTGGTGGAACCTTTGAATTGGCTGGCGAAGACCGCTGGTGCGGCATCCGACAGGGCCGATTCGGGCCTCAGATGGATGTAGTCCTGCCTGCAAGTTCCGATGTTGGCACGGGCGTCTTCAAGAGACATATACCAGTGCCCATTTAGGCATTCATCGCGGAAGCTGGCAGGGGCAGGTCACCTGTGCCGCACTCAGATTCGCAGTGGGGTCATAGAACCGTCGATCGTCGACAAAGGAGTAGCCCGTCGGTGATTCGTCATTGAGGACGATGGGCTCAGCGTGGCACTCGGGCACCAGCAGAGCGACATAAGGTGCCACTACCACCACCAAAGCTGTTTTGATGCGCCCCAAACTTTCTCCCCAATCCACCTGCTTACTGCATGGCGGGTGGATGCAGCATTGAAAGTGCTGGTTAAGCCCCTGTACTCAGCGACTCAATTTGACGGTCAATCAGCTCTGGAACCCCCAACATCTGGGCTGACGCGGAACTAAACCTTGCCCCAAACTGCAAAAACCCCAGCCGCCCCTGTGGCACCGCGAGCTGTTGCGCCCGTTCAGGGTAGCGCGGGGCCCACTCTTGAATGAGGCTGAGCGTGAGTTCCTCGCCAGGAAACCTTAGTGCACTGGCCAGCACATCGGCCTCGACCACAAGCACCGCCATCTCGTCAAATGAGAAGTCGGGGCTCTCGGGCGATGGCGCGTGAGCTGCTGCACGTGAGTGCACTTCGGCCACGAAGCGTGGGTCGGTTCCTAGAATCAGCCGCTGAATCAACTCCCAGTCCTGTGCATCCAGCCCACACCGAGCAGCATGTGCACAGAACAAGTCGACAGAAGCCTGCTCGATTTGCCTGGGGGACTCATTAATCCGTCCATCGTGGCCGTAGTCATGCAGCAACATCGCAGCCAGGCACTGAAACTCCGCGATTGACAGGGGGTTCCCCAGCAGCCGCTCGCGCGCACACAACCGCCGTGCGCGCAGCAGGGTGGCCATGCTCACCACCGTATCGGCGGTGTGCAGCCGGTTGTGATACGGCGGCTCAGCAGCCTTGGCCTGCGCCGATTGACCAGCCTGCTCCACCAGGTGCGCGCAGTCCAACAACACAGCCAGGCGCTGCGCATGAAGGGCAGCTTCAACTGCTATACCGGCCCCACACAGCCACTGAACCGAGCCCGTTACAACCGCAGGCAAGCCCTTCCAGGGCCCAGCCCAACTGGCGCGAAGCGCTCCGTAAGCATGTTCCAGTTGAGGCAGCAGCTGGGCCATTGGTTGGGCGCCTGTTCAAGCTGGCCGCCGCATGGCGTTGTGCATGCTTTGTTGAAGCATCAAGGCTTCCAACAAGGGGCGCAGCACCGGTGTTTGCTTTTCCATCAAGTCCTGCAGCTCAGCGGCGGTGATCTGCAGCAGCTGAACCTCGGTTTTGGCTCGCGCTGTCGCGCCTCGAATACCACCCGGCACCAAGGCTTGCTCACCGAGCGATTGGCCAGCACCCACCGTAGCAAACACGGCACCCGAAGCGGCGTCCATCAACTCGATCTCGCCCGCTTGCACCACGAACAAGGTGTTGGCCGGGTCTCCTGCCTTGAAGATCAAGTCTCCTTGGGCAACGGTTTGCTTGTTGAAGTCACTCACTTAAGCACCTCCGGAATCTCTTTGATTCCAAGGGTTCGCATGGTGATGGTTCGGATCAGCCCGCGAAGCCCGGCAGGGCATTGGCGAAGCATCGCTGCGATCGACGACACGTCGACCACCCGTGCCTCGACAGCCTCCACTGTCACATACGACTTGCCGTATGGTAGCCCCGCCACGGCTTCAGCCACGCCGATCACGCCACCGGGGCCGATGCGGTGCACCTTCTTGCCTTCGACAGCCAAGAGCTTTCCCGATACGATGAAGTAGGCCGCGTGAACCGGATGCCCGGCCTGCACCACCCGTCTTTTTGCATCAAAGACTACGGCCTTGAGCACCCGAGATCCCCAAAGCGTGAAATAAAGCCGCTCATCACTGGAGAGGGCGCCCGATTTGTAGGCCTGAAGACTGGCTGCTGAATATGGGTCGGTAACGCCCAGCGCCCTCAAGTTGGCCGTGGAAACTTCAAAGCCGGTGCCTACTTCAAGATCCTGGGTCACGGGTGCTGGCCTTTCTCTTGGCGCTTGATGAAACGATGCTACCCGGATCAGGTCTTTATCGGTACCCGCATTTGCTCACGTACCGTACAAGTTTTCGGTGCTTCCCTGTAGTCCTCGACCATCATGGTGACCTGAAGGTTGCGGAGGCTGCCTACAAGGTGGAGCGGGCGGGTGAATTATTCCAGCGGCTGCCCAGTGCCGAGCCTACAGAGGAAGGCCCCGCCAAGGCCCCAAAAGCGCCGTCAGAGCCCGAGGTGTACTCAAAGCCATTGGGACCGTCCGGAAGTATCGGCACCTCAGGCGGTCTGACTGGCACAGCGCCGGGGCAGCGCTCCTGCACATCCTTAGCCGTCATGCGGTAGCGGGTGACGTAGGTACGTCCGGGCCGACGAAGGTCAGCGACGCGCCAGAGGTAGAACCGTGCTTCATGCCTCCGAACAGCATCGGATGGGCCCGGCTCACGGGCTGAGCGGGTCGCCGACCGGCCCGCAGCGCTTACATCCGTGGTTACACCGTAACAGGGCAAGAAAAACGCCCTGGAGCCGCGAAGCGCTAGGGCATTGATTCTTATAAAGAAATTTTGGTGGCCAAGGGCGGAATCGAACCACCGACACGCGGATTTTCAGTCCGCTGCTCTACCAACTGAGCTACTTGGCCGGAGCAGGTGAGTGTAGCCCAAGACCAGGGGTGTGGGCCGCGCACGGGTGTGGCCGCCCCTCAGATCCCCTTCATTAAGCCGCCATCGACCTTGATGTTCTGGCCCGTGATGTAGGCCGCACCGTCGGAGACCAAGAAGGCGATGGTGGCAGCAATCTCATCGGCTTGGCCGTATCGCTTCATCGGAACGCTGTCCCGTCGTTCGTCGGTCTGGGGCAGCGAATCAATCCAGCCCGGAAGCACGTTGTTGATTCGGACGCCGTCGGAGGCCAGGGCTTGTGCGGTGAGCTTGGTGTAGGCAGCCAAGCCCGCGCGGAATACGGCCGAAGTGGGAAACAAAGGGCTGGGCTCGAACGCCCAGGCGGTCGAAATGTTGACGATCGACCCGCTGCGCCGCGCCTGCATCTGCGGCGCCACAATGCGAACGGCCCGCACCACATTGAGCAGGTAGACCTCCATACCGGTGCGCCACTGGTCGTCGCTCAGGTCCAGAATGGGGGCCCGAGGGCCGTGTCCGGCGCTGTTGACAAGGGCGTCGATACGTCCCCAGCGCCGCACAGCTTCATCGGCCAGGGACCGGATGTCATGGTCGTTTTGGTTCGATCCCTCGATGCAAAAGCCCTTTAGGGTTTCGGCCAACCCTTGTCCGCGGCCCGAAGCAGACAACAGGCCTACACGGAAGCCATCGGCAGCCAGGCGGCGCGCCGCAGCAGCGCCCATGCCGCTGCCGGCGCCCACGATCAGGGCCACGCGTTCCGCTGCTGTGTTGGTGCTCACGGGCGCCCCCGAGATGCCTCAGTTGGCTTGCCGCTTGGTGCGGCTCAAGTCCACGCCAAGGTGTTTGAGCTTGCGGTACAGGTGGGTGCGCTCCAGCCCGGTCTTCTCGGCCACGCGGGTCATGCTGCCGTTTTCCTTGGCCAGGTGGTATTCGAAGTAGCTCTTTTCAAAGGCATCTCGCGCTTCGCGCAAGGGGCGGTCTAGCTCGAAGCTTTGCCGGCTGTTGGAGTCCGATGCACCACCCGGGTTGTTGGGGCCCAATGGGCTGGGCAAGCTCGCCGGCCCGGTGGTGAGCCCGTAGCGGTCGCCCTCGCCCGCGACGGGGTTACCGGGTGCCCAGTGCTGGGTGCCGCTGGCATCTGGGCCGCTGAGGCCCGGGCGCACGCTTTGGGTTCCAGCACTGCTGGGGCTGCCTGGCCCCCCAGCGGGAGCGGTGCCTAGGTTGGCCGCAGCGCTGCTGATGGCCCCTCGTGGGTCGGTGCCCCGGGTGAGCCCCTCTTCCACCGCACGCAGCAGCTTTTGCAGGGTCACGGGCTTTTCCAGAAAGGCAGTAGCACCGAACTTCATCGCCTCCACCGCTGTGTCGATGGTGCCGTGCCCGGACATCATGATCACCGGCATGGTCAGCTGCCCTGTGCTGTTCCATTCCTTGAGCAGCGTGATGCCGTCCACATCGGGCATCCAAATATCCAGCAGCACCAGGTCGGGCTTAAGCTTTTCGCGAAACACGCGCGCATGCGCGGCGTTCTCGGCTGCCTCGACCGTATGCCCTTCATCAGAAAGGATCTCTGTCAGCAGCGCGCGGATGCCGAGTTCGTCGTCGACGACAAGTATGGTGGCCATGTACCTCAGTGCGCCGGCTCGGGTGCCGTGGGGGCAGCCGCTGCAGTCGCCAGTTTAGAAAATGATAACGAAACCTGAGCACCTTGAACGTCGGGTCCGTCCTGGGGTTCGTCGCGCCGGTTGCCCAGCCGGATGCGGGCGGCGTGTTCATCGGCGATCTTGCGCACGACGGCCAAGCCCAAGCCGGTGCCCTTGGCCTTGGTGGTCACATAGGGTTCAAAGGCGCGTTTCATGACCTTGTCGGCAAAGCCGGGCCCGTTGTCCAGCACCTTCAGCCGCACCGCGCGGATCTGCCTGTCTTCGTTGCGGGCGGCCTCGGTTTGCAGGGTGACCTGACCGTCGGTCTGCACCTCCACCGCATCCAGGGCATTTTGGGTTAGGTTGTGGATCACCTGGCGCAGCTGTGAAGCATCCCCCAGGATTAGGGGCAGCCCTGGGGCCAGGACCAGCCTCAGGCGTCCTTGCTCCATGAGAGCGGCGTACAGGCCGGTTACCTCGAGCACCAGTGCGTTGAGGTCCAAAGGAGCTAGTTGGGCCGAGGGCAGCCGGGCGTAGTCTCGAAAGTCGTTGACCAGGCGCTGCATGCCCTGCACCTGCGCCACGATGGTGGACACCGAGCGCGCCAGCAGCTGCTGGTCGGCATCCTCAAGCTTGGCTTCCAGCTTGTGTTGCAGCCGCTCGGCCGACAACTGAATGGGCGTCAGCGGGTTCTTGATCTCATGGGCCAGACGCCGCGCCACTTCGCTCCAAGCAGCCGAGCGCTGCGCAGAGATCACCTCGCTGATGTCATCAAATACCATCAGCCACTGCCCCAGGGGCAGCCGCGCGCCGCGCACCAGCAGGGTCAGCGAGTCGTGCTCGCTGCCGCTCAAGCGCAGTTCAAAGGAATCCTGCCAATGGTCGCGTTCACCTGTCTCGGGGCTGTGTGCATGCAGCTCAAAGCGGTTCCAGATGGAATCAGCAAAATCGAACAGGCCCGGGACCTCGTCCAGCCCATGGCCTCGGTACACCGAAACGGGCAGCCGCAGGATGCGCGTGGCCCCGGGGTTGACGGTGTCGATGTGGCGCTGCGCATCGAACACGATCACGCCGGCGCTCAGGCTGTCCAAGATGGTTTGCAGCCGGGTGCGGCCGGTTTCCAGCTGCAGCAAGCTGCCCTGCAGCTGCGAGCGCGCCTGGCGCAGCTGCTCGGTCATGTCGGCAAAGCTGCGGGTCAGGCCGCCCACTTCGTCTTTTGAGGCGAACACCGGTTTGGTGCTGAGGTCGCCGGCGGCCACCTGCCGCATGCCGTCAGCCAGCAGCAGCAAAGGCTTGGCCAGTTGCTGGCCCAATACGGCGGCCAGAATCACCGCGCCCAAGACCGTCAAGATCAGTGAAAGGGTGAGCGTGCCGATGTACATCTGGCGCAAGCCATCGCGTGCCAGTGCCCGCTGTTGGTATTCGGTGTAAGCCACCTGCACCGCCAGTGCGTGACGCACCAAGCTTGCCGGCACCGCTTGCGTGGCCATTAGGAAGCGCGCTTCTTCTACCAGGCCCAACTCCCGCGCCGGCAGTGTCGCCAAGGCGCGCACCCGCACACCCTGCAAGGCCGCCGCCGGTGTGCCCTCCAAGGCGCCGGCCTCGTCCAGCCCCTCCAGCTGGCTCACAAACGGGACCACGCGGGCCTGCTTGAGCTGGGCAGCAGCGGGTCGCTCGTTCATCAAGGCGCTGGTTCGGCCACTGCTGGCCGACAACAGCACCTGGCCACTGGGCCCCAACACGGCCACTTCATCGGCTTCCAGTTGCACCCGCAGCCGCTCGACCTGCCGCACCGACAGGGCCGTGTCTTGATCGGCCAGTCGCAGAGCGGCCTCTCGGGTGCGGCGTCCCAGTTCGCTGACGGTGTCGTTCAGCGTGCTTTTGCCCAGCGCCAGGCCTGCATCCAGCGCAATCTGCACCCGCTCGTCGAACCAGCTCTCAATGCTGCGCGAGACGAACTGGTAGCTCACCAAGTACAGCAACAGCCCAGGCACCACCCCCACCAAGGCAAAGATGCCGACCAGCTTGGTCAACAACAGGCTGCCAAACTTACGCCGCCGGGTGCGCACAGCTAGGCGAACCGCAGCAATCAAGATCACCAGGGCCAAAACCACCGCGACCGCCACATTGACGCGGAACAACCACAATACTTGTAACTCGGAGATGCGCAACACGTCACTGGTCAGGGCCAGCGCGAAGAACACCACCAACGCCAGCGCCGTGACCACAACCGCGGCCAGGGCCCAGGCCCAGCGAGCCTGCTTGCTCATGCGGTCCTCAGGGCTCCAGCCTGAGGGTGCGCTCCACCCCCAGGCTCCATTCGGTGCCCGAGCCCAAACCGAACTGCATGGGCCGGGGCAGTTGGTTGATGTCGAGCTTCCAAGTGAACTCAGCGTAGTGCCGCTCACCCAGCTCGGATTGGCCGGGGTCGGCCACCTGCCAGCGCCCCAATCGGCTCACCGCTGTCAGGGCGTCTTCCAGCCGGGCATGGTTTTGCGCAATGGCCCCTAGGCTGACCCGGTACACACCGGTCAGGGGCTGATAGCTCAAACGCCATTGCCGTTCGATCCGAGCCACGCGCGCATCACGCCAGTACCAGCGCGGGCGAAACAGCGCGGCCGTAGCCTGGAAATACAGGGGCACGCCGCGGCTCAGTGCGTCCTCCACCACCGCAGGCAGATGCACCCGAAGGTCGAAATCCAGCAGCACCGCGCCGTCTTCACGCCGCAGGCTCAGGGTCCGCACCTCAACGCCGGGCGCATCGGGCCGGGCATGTGCCGGTGCGCTTGCGGTCACGCTCAAGGCACCGGCGGTCAGCGTCAACCCCCCAGCTCCCAGTGCCCAAACCCCGAGGCCAGCCGCGGTTGCGCGCAGGACGACCCGGCGCGGCACGGGCATGCCGTGTACAGGCCTGACGGTCGCGGGGGCGTCTGCTTCGGCGCGGAGTCGAGGGGGGCTGGATCGGGTCAAGGCTTGTGCAGCAGGGCGTAGAAGAAGCCGTCGCAAGCCGGATCGGGTCTGCCCGGCGCGGGGTCATGGCCAGACGAATGATTGTCGGTCAGGGGCAGCAGGTGCCCCGGTGAAGCCGGGTCGAGCACCTCGGCAGGAAGCCGATGCCGTTGCAAAAAAGCATCGATTTGCTGCTCTCCTTCGACCCTGAATACCGAACACGTGGCGTAAAGCAGACAGCCACCCGGGCGAAGCAGGGGCCACAGGGCGTCCAAGAGCTCGGCCTGCAACGCCACCAGCGCATGAATGTCGCTGGCGCGGCGCAGCCAACGGGCGTCGGGTTGGCGCCGCACGATACCGGAGGCACTGCAGGGGGCGTCCAGCAGCACCGCATCAAACGGTTGGCCGTCCCACCACGTCCGAACGGCGCGGGCGTCGGCCGCCCGAAGTTCGGCTTGGCCCTTAGCTTGTGGCCAGGGCAAGCCCAGCCGCTGCAGGTTGTCGTGGACCCGCCTCAGGCGCTGCGCGTCGGCATCTAGGGCCCACAGGTCCAGATCGGCCAGTTCCAGCAGATGGGCGGTTTTTCCCCCGGGCGCCGAGCAGGCGTCCAAGACCCGAGGGCGCTGCCCCGTATTGCGCCCCGCACGTGCCAAGCCCTGCAGCAACAGCGGGGCAGCCAGCTGCGCGGCGGCATCTTGGACCGACCAATGGCCTTGGGCAAACCCCGGAATCTGCTCGACCGGCAGTGCGCGCTCTAGCACGGCAGCCTGCGCCAACGTGGCGCTAGGCTGCGGCTGTGTGCTGGACCGCGCGGCCGCCTGGCCTTGTGGCTGAGCCCAGCTGGGCCCTTCGCACAGGGCAGCTCTTGGCAACCGGACTGGCTGCCAGGCCAAGCCGGCGGCCTGCAGCGCGGGAGATAGGGTGGCCAGGCCACCGTGCCGTGCGTTGGCGCGCAAGGTCAGCGGTGGGTGCTGCTGTGATGCCTGCAGGATGCCCTCGGCCTGTTTCGGCCAATCGAGCTGCAGGCGCTGAACCCACCAGGCGGGGTGGTTGTGGCGGCCGGCCGGGGTTCGGACCACCACCGCATCCAGTTCTGGGCCTCGGCGCAGCGCGTTGCGCAGCACCGCATTCACAAAGCCCTTGCTGTGGGGCGCCATGCGCGCCGCGCACTTGACCGCTTCGTCGACCAGGGTGTGCGGGGTGTACGCGGGTGAACTCAACGGCCACATCAGTGCCAGGGCTGAGGTCAGCAGGG
>Ga0208048_1000724_pt1 | contig 17511 bp, 16 predicted proteins | sample Malawi_45m_30L_FD_184163 | JGI IMG/M metagenome (GOLD analysis project Ga0208048, IMG submission 184163) | Freshwater microbial communities from Lake Malawi, Central Region, Malawi to study Microbial Dark Matter (Phase II) - Malawi_45m_30L... | ecosystem: Environmental > Aquatic > Freshwater >...
CGCCAGCTCTTCTGCCTGCTTCACGAAGTTCTCGATGAACGTTAGGCCGTTGTGCCAGAACGTTGGGCTGGTGATATCCAGTCCGAATGGTGCGAGGAGTTCTTCCGGACGCTTCGAGCCCCCTGATGAGAGGAGTTCGATGTATTTGTCTGGGAATGACTCAGGGCTTTCGAGATAGATCTGATAGAGTGCCAGCACGAGGAGTTCGCCAAACGCATAGGCGTAGACGTAGCCAGGTGTGTGGATGAAGTGAGAGATGTATGACCACCATACTTCGTAGCCCGATGTGAACTCGACGCTGTTGCCGAATTGGTCAGTTTGGGTTTGCAGCCAGATCTCGTTCATCTGGTTAAGGCTAATCTCTCCTGCGCTGCGACGTGTTGTGTGGACGGCGTTTTCGAAGCGGTTCAGGGCTACCTGACGGAACACGGTGGCAATCATTCCGTCGAGCTTGGACATGATAAGCGCAAGCTTCGACTGATCACTCGTTGTTGCTTCGAACATCTTCTTAAAGGTGATCATCTCACCAAACACGCTCGCTGTTTCAGCGATGGTGAGTGGTGTGTCCATGAGCAAGGGGCCTTGCTGACGTGACAGATACTGGTGTACACCGTGTCCAAGCTCGTGTGCAAGTGTCTGCACGTCGCGGCTTGTACCGGTGTAGTTCATAAACACATACGGATGCACGGATGCAATGGTACCTGCACTGTATGCGCCAGAACGTTTACCCTTCTTGACGGGTCCATGGATCCAATTCTTCTCAAAGAACATCGATGCGATGTCACCAGTACGCTTGTCAAACGATGTGTATGAATCAACAACGATTTTGCGTGCTTCTTCCCAGGTGTAAAAGTCAGAATCTTCTGTTACAGGCGCGTAACGATCATAGTCATAGAGTTTGTCGAGTCCGAGCAGACGCTGCTTTAGGGCATAGTAGCGGTACACAAGATCGTAGCGAGAAACAACAGCATCAACCAATGCCTGCACGGAGGCATCGGAGACTTCGTTGGACATGTTGCGGCTTGATACCCATGTGGGGTACTTGCGTAGACGATCGTTGACTTCGCAATCACCGATGATTGTATTGAACACGTAGGCGTGTGTCTTGGCATCGGTCTTGAGTCCGGCCGACAACGTCTCGGCTGCTTCCTTACGCGTTGCGCGATCTGCATCATAGAGCATCTTCGTCATCTGCGCTATCGTGAGCTCTTGTCCGCGGAACGTAAACATCTTTGCATTCGATATCTCATCATGCAGACGTACCCATGCAAAACGTGATGAGACACCCTTAGCAGATAGCGCTTGCTCGACGTCTTCGCTGAGGGTATGGGGCTTATAATCCATCACGCGCTCGAGCCAATGCTTACGGCTTGCCATTTCAGGCGCTGCGAGTAGTTCGCTGATGCGTGCTTCTGAGAGAGCTGATAGTTCGGTATCGACAAAGATCAGATGTGACGAAGCCTTGCTGAGCGTTTCCGTAACACGCTGCATCAGCTTTCCGTATTCAGGATGCTCGGAGTCGGTTGACCATTGCAGGTGCACGTATGAACCCATGCGGCCGTAGTTCTCAACGAGCTGCTCATACTCCTGCACCATCGTCATGAAGTCGGCAATCGAGAGCGTCGCAAACTTGCCATACCAGCGATCACGGAAGTCCATCGAAAGCTGCTCGATCGTTGCAAGGTCTCCACCAAGCCCCTTTTCATCTGTCGATGCATACAGGTCTGATAGATCCCAAAAGATGTTCTCTGCGCCGTTTGTTGCTGGTGTTTCTGCCATGGTATGATACGCGATACCTATCGCGTAGTAGTAGTGTGTAAATATGTTTGCCGTAAAGAGTTTTACGGCACGATGCGGTAGATCATCCGCGGGAATGGAATCACCTCGCGGATGTGCTCTGCACCTGTGATCCACTTTACCGTGCGCTCAACACCCAGGCCAAAGCCTGCATGCGGCACAGAGCCGAACTTGCGCAAGTCGAGGTACCACTGGAAGGCTTCTTCCGGCAGGTTCTCATGACGCAGACGCTCTAGGAGCAGATCGTGATTGTCTTCGCGTTGTGAGCCACCGATGATCTCGCCAGCCCCTTCCGGAGCAAGCATATCCATAGCAAGTACGACCTTCTCGTTTTCGGGGTCGCGCTTCATGTAGAACGCCTTGACCTCTGTTGGGTAGCGGTGAATGATGCACGGACGATCGAACTGCTGCATGATCGCCTCTTCCTGCGGAGCACCGAAGTCCTCGCCCCATGGGAAGTCGATTTGATTCTCCGAACCATCCGACTGCTTGCGGTTGAGCTTGACGTTGTTGTTGTTGAGCCAGTCTACGGCTTCGGAGTACGACATACGATAGAACGGACGTCGCACGGCTTCGAGCTTTGAGACGTCGCGTCCGAGCGTTGCGAGCTCACGCTGACAGTCCTTTACGCATGACTGCACGATATACTCAACAAGGTCTTCGGCAAGATCCATGTCGTCGTTCAGGTCAAAGTAAGCCATCTCCGGCTCTACCATCCAGAACTCTGTGAGGTGACGCCTTGTCTTGGACTTTTCAGCTCGGAAAGTTGGTCCGAACGTATACACCTTACCAAGCGCCATGGCGCTGGCCTCTGCGTAGAGCTGACCCGACTGCGTGAGATATGCCTTGCCAAGATCGAAGTACTCCGTCTCGAACAACGTGGACGTACCTTCACACGCATTCGGTGTAAAGATCGGCGAGTCCATTAGACGGAAACCATTACCGTCAAAGAAATCACGAATCGCCTTGATTACGCGAGCTCGCACGCGCATAATCGCATGCTGACGTGCAGAGCGCAGCCACAGGTGACGGTGTTCCATGAGGAACTCGACACCGTGGTCCTTAGGTGTGATCGGGTAGTCTTTGCTGAGCTGCCAGATCTTTACATCCGTAACATCAAGCTCTACTCCCGAGGGGGCTCGCTGTTCGGCGCGCACCGTACCCGTGATCGACACGCTAGACTCCTGCGTAAGCAGTCCAGCATTGCCGGCGATCTCTTCGCTCACGTTTGGCTTGAAAAGCACACACTGAACAATGCCCGAGCCATCGCGAAGCTTGATGAAGATGAGCTTGCCTTTTTCTGTCTTGTCGTAGACCCATCCGTTAAGCGTCACTGTTTGGCCGATATGATCGCTGAGGTTTTCGACGGCCACAAATGATTTGTATCGTGATTCCATGCACGAAAATACCGAAGAAGTTGGCGAAGTTTGCGTCATGCATCGCCCCCTATCATTGAAACGCATCAACGACGTTGTTCTGAGCTCTATCTGGTCGGATGGATTGGAGTCATCAATTCTCCTTTCCGATCTGCGCGACGCCTGCCCATGTGCCCATTGTTCGGGCGAGGAAATCATGGGGCAAGCGGTCTTCCCCGGCATGAAGACCTTTAATCCCGGCATGAACGAGCTAGCCTCCATCACCCCCGTAGGTAACTACGGCGTGCAGGTTGCCTGGAAAGACGGACACGACACCGGCATCTACACATGGGAAATGCTACGCACCATCTTCGAAACCAAGGGCCTGAGCCAACAGACGTTAGAAGAGATCGAGCGTCAGATGCGGTGATAGAAGAGATGACTGATGACTGATTACAGGTTACTGGTCGAAGTGTCGCTTTCGATTTTCAACCTTTTACATCAACGCCCTGAGTTTAGCCAATACATCAGAGATCTGTTCGGCAGTCAGCACGCCTATGCAGCGAGCAGCGAACACCGAGCAGCGAGCAGCAAACAGAGTTACGGGTTATTTTGCGTTCATACCTTTTACACCGAGCCCCCTCCATGAAGCACATTCTGTATGCGTTTACTATTGCCCTTCTCATCACAAGCTGCAGCAAGAGCTCAGTAACGCCGCCTATTGACGACCCCAAAGAAGAAGAAAATCAAGTGCCCGAATGCGGTTGACAAATCAAGAGTAACCTCGCGTATGCCAATTGGGCACTGCCCAATACCGGCACGGTATACTGGATCTATGCCTATGAACTAGTTAAAGGCGAGCATTTGCGCATAGACGGCGAGTTCCCGGGTACAATGACGCATGGCAAGATGCAGTGGACGCGGTTCTTTAACCTTCAAACGTATACTACGAAGGACCTTCCGGCATCGGCAGATCTGATAGCAATTACTGCTGGTGGAACTGTTTCAGGGTTAAACGACGCAGACATCGCACCTGTGTCCGGTTCGGCTAATCCTTATGTCCGTAATGCTAATCCGAACATCGGTCAGGACGGCCACCCAGGTAGGTGGAGTGTTGTTGTGAGTGCCGATGCAGATCCATCAACACCGCTGGCTGCGAATGTGATGGCTTCGTATCCGCGAGCTGGCGGACAAAAGCCCTACGGCACGAGAAGTGCATTGATTCTGCGATACAACTTACCTGTTGATGGATTTCCGCTCGAGATCAACTCGCCCGGTAGGGGCGGAGTAGGCCTACCAACCATTACACACGTTAAGGCTAGCGGCAAAGAAACAGTGGTTGCTCAATGCTCTGAACTCGTGCGTCAGGTAGCCGCATCAGAGATGCTACCGTCAATAATCGACCTGCCGCCAATCGGTTTTCAGGAGAACGGTCCGGCGTTTGTCAGATCCCAAACCACCGTGTTCGCATACCTCAATTCTGCAAACCGCTATCTGTATGCCGAGGCATCATATGACTGCACAGGCGCAGACCGCATGATCCGTATCCGCGGTAAGATGCCGCGCACACCAAAGACTATGCAAGCCCCCTACGATATCCGAACAGGAGATGTTGTAGCACCGGGAGCATCTGGCTACGACATGCGCTATTGGAGCTTTGTCGTCAACAAGGACAAGTACCCCTATCCAGCTGTGATTGGCGGGGGCGTGCAGGATGCCGACATCAAACTCGATGCAAACGGATACTTCACAATCATCGTGAGCAAGATCGAAGACCGTCCAACATGGTGGAATGATCCTACAGATTCACGTAGTGCTCGCATCAACTGGGTAAATTGGACAGATAACGAGAACATCGGCAAATACGACAATATTGGACTCGTGCTGCGTAACCTGCTACCCAGCGAGACTTTCAATCAGTCAGTCGACAACGTCGTTAGGGGCTCGTGTTCACAAGAAGCACGCGCCGCAATGGGCGAGTTCTATCCGGTGGTTGATTGGGTGGATGGGAAGAAGATGTAGCGAGCAGCGAACAGCGAGCAAAGCAATCATCACGGAACTACCGTAACTCAAGTATGCGTTTCCGCTACGTAAGCACCTTGCTTCCAAGAGAAGAGAGCTCGCTGCTTGCTGCTTGCTGCTCGCTGCTCTCTGCTCACTATCTATCTTTGCCTCTATGTCACGCGTCATCAAAGCCCCAACCGGTTCGCAACTCACCTGTAAGAATTGGCAGATCGAGGCCGCATATCGGATGATCCAGAACAATCTAGATCCGCAGAATGCGGAGAAGCCCGACGAGCTTATTGTCTACGGTGGACTCGGCAAGGCAGCCCGTAACTGGGAGGCATTTGATGCTATTCTGTCGTCTCTGCGAGACATGGATACCGACGAAACGCTGCTCGTACAGAGCGGCAAGCCCGTTGGTATTGTTAAGACGCACGACCTTGCGCCGCGCGTGATCATTGCCAACTCGAATTTGGTTCCGAAGTGGGCTACATGGGATGAATTCCGCAGACTAGATGCCATGGGGCTTATGATGTACGGTCAGATGACCGCTGGCTCGTGGATCTACATCGGCACGCAGGGCATCGTACAGGGCACGTACGAGACGTTCGCAGAATGTGCACGTCAGCACTTTGGTGGTACACTGAACGGACGCTTCCTGCTTACCGCCGGACTCGGCGGAATGGGTGGTGCTCAGCCCCTTGCCGCCACTATTGCGGGAGCTGCTGCGCTGTGTATCGAGATAGATGAAGAGCGCATCGACAAGCGGATTCGCGACGGCTATTGCGATCGGAAGATGAGCAGCCTTGACGAAGCACTTCAGGTGATTCGGGAGTATCAAGAGAAGAAAGAAGCCATCTCCGTTGGACTCGTTGGAAATGCGGCAGAGATCCTGCCGGAGCTGCTCAAGCGCGGCATCACTCCGGATGTTATAACCGATCAGACATCGGCGCACGACCCGCTCAATGGATATTATCCAGCTGGGCTTACCAAGGCTGAAGCAGATGCACTTCGCATCTCAGATCCGGCAACGTATCTCGAGAAATCCTACGCTAGTATTGGTGAGCACGTGCAGGCAATGCTCGAGTTCCAGAAGCGCGGAGCGATCACCTTTGATTACGGCAACAACATTCGCGGCATTGCGCGCGACCATGCAGGAGTTGCCAACGCATTCGACTTCCCGGGGTTCGTACCGGCCTTTGTTCGCGAGCTTTTCTGCGACGGGAAGGGTCCGTTCCGATGGGTTGCCCTCTCCGGCGATCCCGAAGACATCCGTGTTACCGACGAAGCCATCATGAACCTCTTCCCCGAGAACCACCACCTGCACATGTGGATCAAGGAAGCACAAGATCACATCGGCTATCAGGGCCTGCCAGCACGTATATGTTGGCTTGGTTATGGAGAACGTGCAGCCGCTGGTAAACTATTTAACGATCTTGTTCGTTCAGGAAAGGTATCTGCTCCAATCGTGATCGGCCGCGACCACCTAGATTGTGGCAGTGTTGCATCACCGCACCGTGAAACCGAGGCTATGATCGATGGATCTGATGCCGTAGCAGACTGGGTGCATCTGAACTTCGCGCTCAACGCAGTAGGAGGTGCAACATGGGTTTCCCTTCACCACGGCGGAGGGGTTGGTATGGGGCTTTCGCTACACGCAGGAATGGTGGTTGTGGCAGACGGAACCCAGCTGGCAGAAGAAAAATTGGCACGGGTATTGACTTACGATCCATTAATGGGCATTTTGCGTCACGCCGATGCCGGTTACGAAAGAGCATGTTCCAACGCGAGAAAGTTTGGCATAGAAATTCCACTACCTCTTAAAAGCTGAGTATTTCACTGATCCGGGACAGAATGGCATAACTGCTACGTCGTTTTAACAGATGGACTGTCAATATGACAGTTTAGCTAACACAACTAGCAGGAGTTGCCATGAGAACCGCAGACTTCCGTCGCAAGACGGGTATTGCACCCCGCAAGGGTCAGTTTAATTCTGAAATCACCACATCAGGAGGTAGTGCCATGGATCTCGCACTGCAAATCGAACAACTGTTCCGCACAGATCGGAACAAGTACCTTGGCTTTATTCGCCAACGTGTCCGCAGCCAAGAGGATGCGGAAGACATTCTTCAGGACGTCTTCACGAACGTTCTAGCCGCCTCAAAAGACGTCAACAAACCCATCGATAACCTGGCCTCATGGGTGTTCACATCCGTGCGCAACAGGATTATCGACTCGTACCGCAAGAAGAAGGCAGACAGTTTTGCTGACCTCGGAACGCAGGAACAGCACGAAGACGGCTCGGACATGATCGAGCGCTACCTGGGCGACCTCTCCTACAACCCAGAGAACAGCCTTGTGCGCGAGACCATCTGGGAAGCCATCCTACAGGGCCTCGAAGAACTACCAGCCGAACAGAAATACGTCTTCGTCAAAAATGAATTCGAAGGTATTTCGTTTAGGGAGATGTCCGAAGAGACGGGTGTAAACATCAACACTCTTCTGGCACGCAAACGCTACGCCGTCCTGTTCCTCCGCAAGAAGCTACAGGCGTTGTACGACAACATCAACGACTAGCCTTCCCCCTTTATGTCGGTTACGACAACGAAAACAGCCCGCACGATGATGTACCTCGGTAGCATCGGCGGGCTGTTGCTACTTCAGGGGGCTATCTTCATGGGCCTGTGGAACCTTCTAAGCGATAACCTCGACGACATCACGCTTCTCGAAGGTATTGGACTATCTGCCATCTCCTACGTCCTGATTTTTTCGTTCAAGTACGGCGCAGAGGACTACCCCAAAAACACAATACCCGTCGGGCGCAAAACAAACCTTACCCAGAAATGCGCCAACATGACGCCCGAACAACGCGCCCGGCTCCGCACCGAACTCGTCGAGAAATGCGGATGTAAAGAGTAGGGGCGGGTACGAGGTACAAGGGATTAGGGACTAGGGACTGATCGTCTTTCCGCAGAAGCGGGAAACCAGAAAGCTACTCGGCACTCGGCACACTTTATCCCATACACCGTCACATGTCCTTCTCCAACTCGTGCAACGACGATCACGCCGGGTTGGCCCCCTTCAACAAATGTGAGGCGCGAGCGGACAGCTTCGGGATCCTTATCCCAGCCGCGCTTCTTGATTACGGTGTCTGCGCCCCAGCCATATTCGTGGATGCGCTCCTGCATGCGCCGCTCCGATGCGCTATCGTCCATGTGCAGGATTCGATACGATGTATACCACGGCGAGGCAGGGGGCTCGTGGTCTGCTATTCCATATCCAATGCGCGGGTCTAGCGGACGCATGTTGTGCTCTTCAAAGAACTGGGTTAACAAGCCCGACGCGATAAGGGCATTGTGTGGTTCAACAAGTACCTCGTACCTCGTACCCTCGTACCCGGTACCCCGTACCTTGTACCTCGTACCCCGTACCTCGTACCCCTTACCCTCGTACCCCGTACCTTGGTCAACGAGAGTCACCATTGTTGTTATCTCCGAGCGTCCTTTCCACAAAATGCGTTCGCGGCATTCGCGGCCAAATCCGATGTATTCGGAGGTGTATTCGGGGGCATCAACGATATCGCCGGGACCCACTTTGATGCCTACTAGAGGGGCATTGGGTATGCTGACAAGAGGGGGCTCGTACTCTGCTGCGTTGCGTTTGCGCTGCTGTTGTTCCCTGCGCGAGGGATCGGCCCAGACGGCATCGGCAGCCACGGCTTGCTGGACCGTCCAGCGGTCGTTGATACATGTTACGTTGAGCGCGCCGGCCCGACGCAGGTTTCCGGCCGAGCATGCATGAATGAGAGGGTCGGCCTCGTACGAGGTAACACGCGCGGCCAAACGTGAGAGCGCAAGTGTATCCAGGCCTGCACCTGTGCAGATCTCGAGCACATGCTCGCATCCACTGAAGGCTTGGGCGTGGTAGGCGGCAATGTCCGGATGCGTGGATTGTTCGGCCATTTGGTTGGTAAACAGCCAGCCGTGCTGTCGTTTTCCGAGACGCTCTGCGCGCATCGTGCCGGTAGCAAGCTCGATAAGCATCCGGGTGCGCTCTGCCTGCCCCTGACAGATGTGTGTGCGAACACGGTCAACAACTGCAGGGGTTACAACCGATTGGTTGGAACGGAGGACTACTACCACGCGTTCTACGTGGTCTACGACATCGTCGGAGAGAAGATATGCACCGTCTGCAAATGCTGTCATCAAAAAGCCCGATATTTGCGCGTGCATCTGCACATCACAAACGCACAATTACGAGAAAGATCGTTCTATGAGCACCAACGTCCTCGAGCAGCAACTTCACGGTATGGGGTTGCACAACCTTGGCGACATTCACTACAACCTCACTGCACCTGAGCTTGTTGAGCATGCTCTGAGCTTTGAAGAAGGTATCCTCTCGGAGCACGGCGCGCTATGCGTAAACTCTGTACCGTACACCGGACGCAGGGCAAACGACAAGTTTGTGGTTGAAGAAGACGACACCAAGGGCGACGTTTGGTGGGGCAAGGTTAACAAACCTTTTGCAGAGGACAAGTTTAACGCGCTCAAGACACGCGTGTTTGCCTACCTGCAGGGACGCGACGTATACGTGCAAGACCTGATCGCAGGCGCAGATCCAACCTACAAGCTGCCGGTACGCTTTATCCAGGAAGAAGCCTACCATTCGTTGTTCGTGCAGAACATGTTCATCAAGGCATCGGAAGAAGAACTCGACAACTTCCTGCCCGGCTTTACGGTGGTAACCGTGCCAGGGTTTACGTCGATCCCAGAGATCGATGGCACACTGAGCGAAGTATTCATCATGCTGAGCTTCAAGCAAAAGCTCGTGCTCATTGGTGGCACCAGCTATGCCGGTGAAAACAAGAAGTCGATCTTTACGGTCCTGAACTACATGATGCCAAAGCTCGGTGTTATGTCGATGCACTGCTCGGCCAACATTGGCAAGGATGGAGACACCGCACTGTTCTTCGGTCTTTCTGGTACAGGTAAGACAACACTCTCAACAGACCCAGAGCGCGCGCTCATCGGCGACGACGAGCACGGCTGGAGCAATGATGGCGTGTTCAATTATGAAGGGGGCTGTTACGCCAAGGTGATCAACCTGAATGCAGAAGCAGAGCCGATCATCTTTGGTCTTACACGCACCTTCGGTACGATCCTGGAGAACGTAGACATCGACGAGAACACACGCGTGATTGATCTCGATTCGCAAGTGCACACAGAGAACACACGCGCATCATACACACGTGAGCACATTCCAAACATCGCACCAGACAATCGGGGCAGCCACCCAAAGAATGTTGTCTTCCTCACAGCCGATGCATTCGGTGTTATGCCGCCCATCGCCAAACTCACACCTGAGCAGGCGATGTACCACTTCCTCTCGGGCTACACAGCAAAGGTTGCTGGTACCGAAGCAGGCGTAAAGGAGCCATCAGCTACGTTCTCTACGTGCTTCGGAGCCCCTTTCATGGTGCATCATCCAAGCGTCTATGCAAACTTGCTACGCGACAAGATCAACACCCACGGCTCTACCGTATGGCTTGTGAACACAGGCTGGAACGGCGGACCCTACGGCGTAGGTAGCCGCATGAAGATCAAGCACACACGTGCTATGCTGCGTGCAGCACTCAATGGCGATCTCAACAATGTTGAGTTTGTGAAGGATTCGTTCTTCAATCTCAGCATCCCAACATCATGCCCAGACGTTCCAGCAGAAGTGCTCAACCCACGCAGCACATGGGCAGACACAGCAGCCTACGACAAGCAAGCACAACACCTCGTTGAACTCTTTGAAGAGAACTTCAAACAATTCGCCGACAGCGTAGATGAGAACGTTGTGAAGGCGATGAAAGGATAGAAGAGAGGTACTAGGTACTAATGACTGATGACGGGGTTGGTCATGCTCGCGAACGCGGGCATCCAGAAAACGAATGAAACAGCAAAGCGGATGCTCGCCTATGGCGGGCATCCGCTTTTTCATTGTGGGTGAGTACTGATATGCCCTTCTCTTACCCGAACCGCTCAAGGGTTGCGAACCAGCCGCGGCGGCCGTAGGCAGAGAACGAGTGCATAAGGATCTCATCTTCATCTTCTGCGATATTAGTGGGCAAGGGGTGCGGGTAGACCACGTCGAAGACGTGGCTCCATAGCAGGAAGTTCACAACGTGAACGTGATATCCTTCGTCGGCCGGGTCGATTATGTCGTCGCTGACTACAACAGTTCGCACGATGTAGTTCTCACCTTCCTCTGAGATGTCGCACAGGTACACGGGCTCACCTGGCCAACTGCGGGCAAACGTGATCACACGGTCATCGATCACGATGTCCCACTTCTCTTCCATGGTGGACGCGCGAAACAACACACCGCGATCCGGAAGCGTTCGCGCCTCTTTGGGATAGGTCATATCCACGTCATACTTCACTGGATTTAACGGGTGCTTGCCAAACAGGTGTGTACCGTCAGAATCTCGGGTAGACATAAACAACTCGGCCACTTCATGCGACGGTGATGATGCGACCATTGTCGTGGCAATTGCTCTGCAATCAAACACGCAGACGCCAAATGGAGAGTCGGTAGCCTCGATCCAACGAGGCTCTAGGGAAGATTCGAGTGTGCTCATACGCGCAATCTATATGGATTCCCGCTTTCTGTCCCTCTTGTCCCTCCTCTTACGCCGTCACCCCATTCATAGCGTTCTCTCGGCACGTGCGCAATGCTGCCAGGACCAATCGGTGCACCTCTTCGGCAACATCATGGAGGGGGCTTGCAACCTCGGGATCGACCATTCCGAGATCATCGAGGAGGCGGATCCAGAGTTTGACGAGGCGCGTGGAGGTGTTGATCTCGTAGAGGCAGTTCCGGAAGATTTCCCGAGAGGGGGCTCCTGCTGCTTTTTCTGTCCATGCACCTATGTCGGTAGCTGCCTCAAACAGGCGCCGGTGGATGTCGAGTGAATGGCCGGCCCCCTGTCCGTGAAGCCAGATGTTGGCAACCCGCAGCGTAAGCTCGTAGGAGCGTTGTTGAAGTGGTGTTCCCATGGTACGGTATCCTTTGAATTGTGGCATGAAAATCATGTCTCCGTTCTTCGTGCCGCCAACAGCTACAAGTGTGACACCTACCGTATCTTTGTGGTCTATGTCGACGCTAGAACTACCCGTCCTAAACCAAGTTTCCGAGCCATCAGCCCCCTCCAATGGGATGAAGGTGTACGTCGAGACCTATGGTTGCCAAATGAATGTGAACGACTCCGAGATTGTCCTCGGTGTGTTGCACAACCAAGGCTATGCATCAGCGGAACATCCTGATGATGCAGATGTGATCTTGCTTAACACGTGCGCGATTCGCGACAACGCAGAGCGTAAGATTCATGAACGTCTCAACCATCTAAAACACAACAAGCGGCAGAACAGGGATCTCGTTGTTGGTGTGCTTGGTTGTATGGCAGAACGTCTGCGCACAAAGCTGCTCGATGAAAAGATGGTAGACATCGTTGTGGGTCCGGACGAGTACCGTCGTGTGCCCGAGCTTGTCGAGACAGCACGCGGTGGCGAAAAAGCTATCGCTGTGAAGCTCTCACGCGTTGAGACGTATGACGATATCGTGCCCCTTCGTACAGAGGGTATCTCTGCATGGGTTTCGATCATGCGTGGTTGCGATAAGTTCTGCACGTTTTGCGTTGTGCCGTTCACGCGTGGACGCGAGCGCTCACGCGCATTGCAGAGCGTTGTGGATGAAGCAAAATCGCTCTGGGATTCCGGCTTCAAAGAGATCACGATGCTGGGTCAGAATGTAAACTCATATAGAGACGAAGTCTCGGGCTACGATTTTGCTGATCTGCTTGCTGCAACAGCGCGTGCTGCACCAGGGATACGCATTCGCTATAGCACCTCACATCCGCAGGACATGAGCGATAAGCTCATTGACACCATGGCCGAGCACGACAACATCTGCAAGTACATCCACCTGCCTGTACAGTCGGGCTCCAACCGCATTCTCGAGCTCATGAACCGCACCTACACCGTAGAGCATTACATGGGCCGCATCAACCGCATCAAGCAGGTAATGCCTGATTGCGCATTGAGTACCGACATCATCGCTGGGTTCTGCACAGAAACGGTAGATGACCATCAGCGCACACTGGATGTGATGCGCGCTGCACGTTATGATGGCGCGTATATGTTTGCCTATTCGCCACGCGAGAATACAAAGGCTTGGAAAATGGGAGACGACGTGCCGGATGAGGTCAAGAGCAGGCGTCTGGCAGAAATTATCGATGTACAGAACGAGATTGCCAAAGAAATTAACCTTGGCGAAGTAGGTAAGACGCATGCAGTGCTCGTCGAGGGCCCGAGCAAGCGCAATGCCGCCGAGTGGAAGGGTCGCACGGACACCAACAAACTTGTGATCTTTCCGCACATCGACCAGCATGGCTATGTTGTTGGCGACACCGTTCATGTAACGATCAATCGAACAACCAGCGCCACATTGTTTGGCGAGCTGATCTAACTCGAACCTAGGAGTACACTGATGGATACGTTGATCTTTCTTCACTCAAAACTGCATCATTCAATCTACCTCTTAGCAGCATTGTCACTGGTGTTTCCGTTGCTTGCACTCGTTAAAAAGACACCTATCTCTTCTCTAGGTATGGGGCTTATCAGGACGTATTCCATCGTGATTACAATACAACTCCTGATAGGTATTTCACAGCTCATCATGCGTTGGAGCGATTTTGGTGAGGGCCTGCGGTATCGTCTTGAGCATGCTACTCTCATGATTGTTGCTGTTGCGCTTGTGCACATGGCACCTCGGTTTGTCAAGCGAGGAGACACAGCGGGCAATCGCAATGCACTTCTCATGCTCCTTGGATCGTTAGTGCTTGTTCTGCTTGGAGTATCACTCATTCAGCGTGCCATCGCAGGCGCATAAGTACATGTCAGCCGTACACACAACATCTCTTGCTGGTTACCCGTTGTTTCGTCGCGGCAAAGTACGCGACGTCTATGACCTAGGCGACCAACTCCTCATGGTTGCCAGCGACCGCATCTCGGCATTCGATGTTGTGATGTCGGAGCCAATTCCTGAGAAAGGCGCTCTGCTAACGCAGATCGCCGCCTACTGGTTTGAGCAGCTCTCACATATCGTGCCGAATCATGTGATCAGCATGGATGTTGACACGCTCGATAGGTGCACGGATGAAGAGAAAGACATGCTTCGTGGACGCTCGATGATTGTGCGCAAGACAAGCCCCCTACCTGTTGAATGTGTTGTGCGTGGCTACCTGTCTGGCTCCGGTTGGAAGGAATACCAAGCTTCGCAGACCGTCTGTGGCATTACACTGCCAGCGGGATACGTTAAATCGTCCAAGCTTACAGAGCCAATCTTCACACCTGCAACCAAGGCCGAAGAGGGTCACGACGAGAACATCTCGTTCGACGTAGCCGCCAAGATCTTGGGCGATGATGTTGCCAATGCTGTGGGCAACTACAGCATTGCGCTCTACAACGCTGCCTCAGAGCTGGTTGCAAGCAAGGGGCTCATTCTAGCAGACACAAAGTTCGAGTTTGGTACAGATAACCGTGGCCAGATTATCCTCATAGATGAGGCGCTCACGCCCGACTCTTCGCGTTACTGGCTTGCCGAATCGTATGCGCCTGGCACATCACAGATGAACTTCGACAAACAGATGTTACGGGACTGGCTTGAGTCTACGCCATGGAATAAAACACCACCGCCGCCAACTCTACCGGATGATGTGATACAGGGAACACGAGCAAAGTATATTGAAGCATACGAGCGAATCACGGGACAGCGATGGCAATAAATTCTTTCTTTCTTGACGAAGACGATGTCGAGATGCAGCGTCGTATCAACGACATGCTAGACTGGGGATTGCTGCTGGCAGTTGCTGGATTGCTCGGCATAGGGCTTATATCAATTTATAGTGCAGCCTACAGTCTCGGCTCCGACAGCATCTTTATGCGTCAGATATTTTATGCCATTGCGGGCACCGTAGCTGCGGTGGTTCTTTTTTACGTGCCCGAGCGTGTGATCAGTTCACTGGCCTATCCCGCCTATGGCATTGGTTTGCTCTTGCTGATCACCGTTCTTACTCCGCTCGGACATAAAGTTCACGGACAGCAATGCTGGATACAAATTGGGTCGTTTACCTTTCAGCCCTCTGAGTTTGCAAAGATCTCGACATTACTTGCCGCTGGACAGTACATTTCACGCAAAGGATTCTCGATCAAGGCAGTGCGCAATCTGCTTGGCTTGCTGTTCATCTTTTTGCTACCGATTGGCTTAATAATGTTGCAGCCGGATACCGGCTCTGCAACCGTATTTCTTGCGATGTTTGTTGGGGTCTACTTGTGGGCAGGGGGCGATACATTCGTGCTCTACACGCTGGTGTCGATACCCTTTATTGCCACTTCGGCTCTCTATGGAGCGCTCTACAGCAATATCTATTGGTTTGTTACATTAGCTGCCCTGTTCTGCTTAGGAACGTATATGTTTCGCAAGCCCCTTGCCATCACTATTGCAGCATGTCTGGTCGTTATCGGAATTGGCCTTGCAGTTGAACCTGTGTTCGACCACTTAGAGCCATACAAGCAAAAGCGATTAATCACCCTCTTCGAGCCTGAGCGCAACCCTCGAGGCGAGGGGTATCACGTTATTCAGTCTATTCTCGCAGTTGGCTCGGGCGGCGTAACTGGCAAAGGGTTTTTACAAGGCACTCAGACGCAGCTGCGCTATATCCCTGAGCAGTGGACAGACTTTATTTTTTGCGTACCCACCGAGGAGTTTGGCTTCATAGGTGGAGTGCTCGTTATCTCGTTGTTAGCAACCGTAGCGCTACGCTGCTTTAGTATAGCATCTCTGTCTCGCACTCCATTTTCAAGTATCGTTGCCGTTGGATTTGGTTCGCTCATAACCTACCACACCATGGTGAACATAGGTATGGCTGTGGGTCTGTTTCCTGTTATGGGAATTCCGCTGCCATTTCTCAGTGCTGGTGGTACATCTCTTGTTGCCAATGTTGCGTGCATCGGTTTGCTGCTACATATGTATCGACAGCGAAAGCGTCGGTTAGCATAGCGCACGATGTCTAAACGAATAGTCATAACGAGTGGCGATATAAATGGTATCGGACTCCGATGCTTAGCGACGTCACTACGGAACAAGGTATTCAATGCAGAGCTTTGGCTAGCGATAGCGCCGCAGACTCTACAAAATGCTATAGACATTTACAATCTTCCTGGTAGTATCATCAACGATGTATGGTTGATTGGAAACCAAAGGATACGTCTCTTAGCATTAGATGCAGTGTCCGCTGTTACACCTGGTGAGCCCTCTGATGATGCATCACGACTTGCTATAGCTTCGCTCGACAGGGCTATCACGGAGACAGTTGCACAGAACTTTGATGCTCTCGTGACACTCCCAATAAACAAGCATGCTCTAGCCAATATAGGCTGGCCTTACGCAGGCCAAACAGAGATGCTTGGCGCATACAGTGGCGGAGAGCCTCTCATGGTGCTGTGTACATCAGACGTCCGCGTTGCGCTTGCAACTGTGCACGTCCCACTGAAGAATGTATCAAACTTGATTACAACGGAACTAGTGGAACACAGAACGATTCAACTCATCGACCACCTTCGACAGCGTCTCGGTATTGCCAATCCAACTGTTGCTATTCTCGCATTGAATCCTCATGCTGGAGACAATGGTGTTATCGGTGATGAGGATTCGCGCATCATAGCCCCTATTGTTGAGCACCTTCACAAGCGTGGCTTGCAAGTAAGTGGTCCACACCCAGCCGACGGCTTCTTTGCTTTTGGTGATTACAGCAAGTTTGATGGAATTCTAGCCATGTATCATGATCAGGGGCTGATTCCTCTAAAGCTTCTAGCGAAGGGGGCTGGTGTAAATGTTACAGCTGGTTTGCCAATCATTCGAACATCTCCAGATCATGGCACAGCCTACGACCGTGCACAATCACATGATATAGACTCTGCAAGCACGGAGATGGCAATAGAGATGGCGATTGGAGAGAGGGAGTAGGGAAGGGAGGGGCGGAGGGTACTAGGTAATAGGTACTAGGTACGGGGTACGAGGTAGTGGAGATCTGTCACACCTGGTGAAAGTGGGGATACCATCTTACCGACCCCGTGGCAACAGATAATTCGTAATTCGTCATTCGTCATTCGTAATTCGTAATTGGTCATTAAACAACAAAGCCCTGCGACCACACTGATCACAGGGCTTCGTAAAGAGAACTTGGCGATTACCTACTCTGCCACACCAGTTCAGATGCAGTACCATCGGCGCAACGGGGCTTAACGACTCT
>Ga0208048_1000728_pt1 | contig 17433 bp, 13 predicted proteins | sample Malawi_45m_30L_FD_184163 | JGI IMG/M metagenome (GOLD analysis project Ga0208048, IMG submission 184163) | Freshwater microbial communities from Lake Malawi, Central Region, Malawi to study Microbial Dark Matter (Phase II) - Malawi_45m_30L... | ecosystem: Environmental > Aquatic > Freshwater >...
CAATAGGTCCCGCCAAAAGTCCCTCCATAAATAATATAATTCCCGCGAGCCCACCCCAACCTCCTCTTGTGGTCAAAACAGCACCAGCAGTAATAGGTATCCCACCTGCAATCAATGTTGTTAGTCCCGCTGATCTTCTCATCCTTATTTTATAGATATCGTTGTATTTTATCACTTCAGATTCCACCCCTTTTTTGGTCAAAACCAGTCCGGAGTCACTTGTTTTGTGAAGGTACCCCTTTTGAAATTTTTGGTTATTGGAGTTGTATACTCTGATAAAACGCCCGTGCTGAGCATTCAACTCAATTACCAAAAAACAGAATATGAAAATGAGCATATTTTTCATCATCTTTATTTCACTGCTGTTCTGAAATATTTTTAACTTACAATTTAATATCAATTTCTTTATGAAAAAAATATATACGTCCTTTACGAAAATTACCATAGCACTATTTGTGCTCTTTTTATTTGCTGAGAGATCTCATGCACAATCACATACTACCGAATCAGCTGGACCATCACCTATTGGCAGATGGGATCTTACGGTTGACATGGGTGATAAAATTGCTCCCTCTTGGCTGGAAGTTAAACTCTCCGGTGTGAAAACGCTGGTCGGTTATTTTGTTGCTGAAGGTGGCAGTGCACGTCCGGTTGCCAAAATAAACTTAAATGACGGAAAAGTCAGTTTCATCATCCCTCCACAATGGGAGAGAAATGACAAAGACATGGTATTCGAGGGAACATTGCAGAATGATGAACTTTCAGGTAAAATTTATGCAAGCAATGGCAAAACATACACTTTCACGGGGGTACGTGCTCCATCATTGCGCAGAGAAAAAGAACCAACCTGGGGATCACCTATTCAACTCTTCAACGGTAAAGACCTCAAAGGATGGCATACCCAAAAACCAGATAACCAATGGGTCGTTGAAAATGATATCATGAAGAGTCCACGCTCTGGTTCAAACATCATGACAGATCAGACATTTACTGATTTTAAATTGCACATCGAATTCCGCTATCCAAAAAGTAGCAATAGCGGTGTCTATTTGAGAGGCAGATACGAAGTTCAAGTAGAAGATAGCTATGGTATGGAGCCTTCGTCAACGCTATTCAGTGGAGTATATGGTTTCCTTACACCCAATCAAATGGCTGCCAATCCAGCAGGTGAATGGCAAATATTTGACATAACATTGGTTGGAAGAAAAGTTACGGTTGTAGCAAACGGGAAGACTGTTATTTGCGATCAAATCATCCCAGGAATTACAGGAGGTGCGCTTGACAGCAAAGAGGGTGAACCCGGACCTATCCTCCTCCAGGGAGATCATGGTCCAGTTGAATACCGCAATATCGTTATTACACCAGCAAAATAAAACATCATCCCGCAGTCCATGCGGGATGCTTCTTTATGAAAATCATTCCACCTTTCTTGCTGGTATTGCTTGTGTCTTTACACCTGCAAGCGCAACAGCCCAACATACTTGTTATCTTTTCAGATGACCATACCCAGCAAACTATCAGTGCCTATGGGAGCAAACTGATGCAAACACCGCATATTGATCGCATTGCACGCGAGGGTGCTTTGTTCAACAATGTGTTTGTCACCAATTCCATTTGTGCACCCAGCAGAGCCGTATTGCTTACTGGGAAATATAGCCATGTAAACGGACTCAAAGACAATGGTCTCAACCGTTTTTTCAATCCAGATCAACAGCAAATTCAAAAAATACTGGCACAGAAAAATTATCAGACAGCGTGGATTGGTAAATGGCATTTGCAGACGTTACCCAATGGATTTGATTATTGGAAAGTATTGCCAGATCAAGGAAATTATTTTCAGCCTGATTTCATTGGTATGAACAAGGATACCACAAGATACAATGGCTATGTAACTGATTTGATCAGTGATTTTTCATTGGAGTGGTTGAATAAAAGAGATCAGCAAAAACCGTTTTTTCTGGTCGTTGGTGAAAAAGCAACCCACAGAAATTGGATGCCAGATCCCCGTGACTTGCCAGAGTTTGAACATCTCGAATTTCCTTTTCCTGAAAACTTTTTTGATGGATATGATAAACGACAGGCAGCAGCCAACCAGGACATGACCATTTCCAAAACCATGTTGATGCATGATGATTTGAAGATAGGTGTTGATTACAACAAGAGAGGCATGTTCGGAAGAATGAACGAAGAGCAAAAAAAGGTGTACAAGGATTATTATGATAGAGCGCAACAGTCTTATGAAAAAATCAAGCATGACAGCATTGAAGTGGTGAAATGGAAGTATCAACGGTATTTGCGTGATTATCTCGCTACCGCCAGATCAATGGATAGAAATATTGGGAGAATTCTTGATTATCTGGATTCAACCGGACTCGCTTCCAATACCATTGTAATCTATACTTCCGATCAGGGATTTTACATGGGTGAACATGGATGGTTTGATAAACGATTCATGTATGAAGAGAGCCTGCGAACTCCTTTCATGATGAAATATCCAGGAAAGATTCAACCAGGAAGCAAAGTAGACCAAATGATTGTCAACATTGATTTTGCTCCCACCTTGATAGATTATGCAGGGGTGAATGTACCGAAAGACATGCAAGGAAAAAGTTTCAAAAATCTTGTCAGCAATCTTCAACCTGTGAAAGATTGGCGCAAGTCCATGTACTATCATTATTACGAATATCCAGAGCCCCACAAGGTAGCTCCTCATGTCGGTATCAGAACAGAGCAGTACAAATTGATCAGATTTTATGGACCCATTGATCGCTGGGAACTGTTTGATATCAAATCAGATCCAACAGAGATGCACAATATCATTGAAAGTGCCTCCAAGCAACTCATAGCATCGTTGAAGTCGCAGTTAATGGATTTAGCGAGGGAGTATAAAGACGAAGAAGCGGTACAGTTGTTGATGAAGTAAACGGCCCTTATTTGATTTCTTCGAATTCTATGTAGTCATTCTGATTGGACTTGGATGTTTGCTTGGGTGTTGGAGTTGGCTCTTGATGTTTCTGATAAAACTGCTGTTGCTGTTCTCTAACTGCATCAAACTGTTTTTTTACTTGTCGGGTTGTTTTGGCAAGGGGAATGACAAAATCAACAATGAATTTGAAAAGAAAATAGAACAAGAAGCCCAGCAATAAGTATTTTAAGAACATGATGTAAAGGTAGGGGGTATTGATTATTTCAGCGCATCACCAATCTTGTCTGTTATCTTATTGACAAAATTTTTAACGGCTTGTTGTAGTTTCTCGCTCTCCATTGCATGGGTAACAATTTCTGCCCAAAAACTGCTCGCGCGGGTACGTTTTCCAAAGATTGAATAGAGTTCCATGCCCATAAAATTCTCCCGCAGGTGTTGAAAATTATGATCCATCTCGTTTTTTAAGCATCAATTGTTTGAGTTTGAGATCACTCATTCTTTTATTGAGCGCATGAATATTTTTGATTGGTTTTTTCATTGTATCAGTATTCATCGGTTTCTTCCTCAAGTCCGTCATCATCTGTCGCAATGTGAATGAAAATCCTGATTAGCGGATTCAGGAACAAGGCCCTTCTAAAAAGGGCCGATACAATGATGATCAATAAAAATACGCCACCCCCGCAGAGAAATCCAAGGCTTGCATTGCCCAATTAATCAGCCATGAACCATGAAAAGGCAATCACCAGAAACAATACAAAAACAATACCATGAAACTGATCAGTGCAATGAGCAAAAGGGCGCTCAGTGATTTTGCTGTGATCTTGGATTGCACCCAATTTCAGCAATTCGATTCTGGTGTCGATATAATCGGTAATCAGCTTTTTATTTTCCTTGTAAAAGTCACCTAGATTTTCTTCGGAAGCCATTTGGATTTTAGGTTTTGAGTTTTGGGTTGGCAGTTGACAGCCAACTGCCAACAGTTAACCATTTTGCCATTTTACCCAAAATACCTATCTTTACAGCGGAAAGAAACAATTGAAGGGAACGGGTTCGTTCCCTTCTTTATTTCTCAGATATGGCCAATACAGATAAAACAGGACAGGTAACGGATCTGGTACAATCAATACTAGGTGTTGATGATCAATACTTTGTAGTGAAGGTTTCCATTCGTCCCATCAACCATATCAGTGTATTTGTTGACGGTGATGCAGGGGTAACGATCGAGAAATGTGTGCAGATCAACAGAGCACTTTACAAGAAAATTGTAGAGCAGGGTATTTGCAATGATGGAGAGTTTTCTTTGGAGGTTTCTTCTCCGGGTGTTGACGAACCATTGACCATTCCTCGACAGTATATCAAAAACATCGGTCGTTCTGTGGAACTGGAAATGTTGGATGGCAGAAAATTGGAGGGAAAACTCCTGGCTGCAGATGAGAAGTCCATTCAACTGGAAGAGGAAAAAGGAAAGGGCAAGAAAAAAGAAATCATTCAACATTTTTTGTTGATGAAAGATATCAAATCAACCATTGTAAAACTGATATTTAAATAACAGAACATTAAATTGTAGCATATGGCCAGTATTAATTTGATCGAATCGTTCCAAGATTTTAAAGATGCGGAAAACATCGATCGTCCCACGCTCATGAAAGTATTGGAGGATGTATTCAAAACATTGCTCCGTAAAAAATACGGATCAGATGAGAGCTTTGATGTAATTGTCAATACAGAAAAAGGTGACCTTGAAATTGTTCGCCACAGAATGATTGTGGAGGATGGGAAAATGGAAAATCCACTGATGGAAATCGAGTACAAAGATGCTGTGAAGATTGAACCTGATTTTGAAGTAGGCGAAGAGTTGTATGAAGAAGTCGATATACAGGATTTTGGACGCCGCGCTATTCTTGCTGCCAAGCAAACCCTTGCCAGCAGAATCGGTGATCTGAAGAAGAATGCCTTGGTTAAAAAATATGGTGACCGTGTAGGTGATATCATCAGCGCAGAAGTTTACCAGGTATGGAAGAAAGAAGTATTGCTGATCGATGAAGACGGAAACGAACTGATCCTTCCGAAGTCAGAGCAAATTCCATCTGATTATTTCAAGAAAGGTGAGAGCATCCGTTCTGTGATCAAAAAAGTGGAATTAAAAAACAATTCACCTGTCATCATTCTTTCAAGAACACATCCTTCATTCCTGGCCAAATTGCTGGAGATTGAAGTCCCTGAAATATTTGACGGATTGATCGTCATCAGAAAAATTGTTCGCGAACCAGGTGAGCGTGCCAAAGTTGCTGTAGAAAGCTATGACGATCGCATCGATCCAGTGGGAGCCTGCGTAGGTATGAAAGGAAGCCGCATCCATGGTATTGTGCGTGAATTGAAAAACGAAAACATTGATGTGATCAATTTCACCAACAACATACAATTGCTGATCCAACGTTCACTGACTCCATCCAAGATTACCCGCATGACCATCGATAACGAGGGTAATCGTGCTGAGGTGTTTGTATCACCCGATCAGGTTTCACTCGCCATCGGTAAGCGTGGTGTAAATATCAAGCTTGCTGAGGAATTGACCGGATTTGACATTGATGTCTACCGCGACAATGAAGGCGAAATGGCTGAATACGATATCGATTTGGATGAATTCAGTGATGAAATCGAAACATGGATCATCGAAGAATTGAAACGCATCGGATGCGATACCGCCAGAAGTGTATTGGATCTGACTGCTACTGAATTGGAGCGCAGGACTGATTTGGAAAAAGAGACCATCGATGAAGTGCGTGAAATTTTGAGAGCAGAATTTGAAAAGGACTAAATATTGCATCAAGCATTGTTAGATAAAAAAGCTGAAGGAGGATAAATGTCAGAATCAAATACACCCAGGTTAATGGCCGCGGCCAAGGAATTCAACATCGGAAAAGACACGTTGGTTGATTTCCTGGTTGGAAAAGGATTTAGCAAGGATGATCTAAAGCCTACGTCAAAATTGACGGAGGACATGTACCGTTCTCTGCAACAGGAATTCTCTTCCGACAAGGCAGCGAAAGCCAAAAGCGATGCCATTGAGATACCCAAAGGTGCAGCTGCAGAGGTTAAGAAGAAAAAAGACGAAGAGGAGATTGTTTTCAAAAAGGGAACCAAGAAAAAAGCCGAAGCAGCAAAGCCCGCCGAACCTCCCGTAGAGAAAGTAAAGATTGATGCTCCTGAACTGGATGGTCCAAAAATCCTGGATAAAATAGACCTGGAAGCGCTGGATACCACTACGCGTCCAAAAAAAACCACCAAGAAAAAAGCAAAAGCATCTGATGCGGCTGAGGCGCCTGCAGAAAAAATGGAGCAACCGCCTGTTGAAGAAGCCACAAAAAAATCTGCAGAAGCTGAAGTTGAGCGAGTGAAGATTGAAGCTCCTGAATTAGAGGGACCCAAAATCATTGGTAAAATCGAATTGGCTCCTGAATCTGATGAAAAAGCTCAGCACAGTGATGAAAAAAGAAAAAGAAAGAGAATACCAATCGAGAAAATAGATATCGAACGCTCGAAACCTTCCATTCAAAAAGGTGGAGGTGGCGCTCCTCAGCGTTCAGGCGGACCCCGACAGGGTGGACCACGTGTGTTCAAGAAGACCGAAGTAAAAGAAATCGACGAAAAAGAAATTCAAAATAAAATCAAGGAAACACAGGCCAAGCTTTCAGGTGGCGGTGGTTCCAAAGCCAAGATTACCAAATCCAAACTTCGCAGACTCAAACGCGAAGAGATGGAAGCCGGTGCAGAAGGAGAGGGAGAAGACAATAAAATCCAGCTGACAGAATTCATCAGCGTGAGCGAATTGGCAAGTTTGCTCGATGTAAACTTTGCCGAGATCATCAGCAAGTGTATGAGTCTGGGCATCATGGTATCCATCAACCAGCGATTGGATGCAGAAGTCATTGAATTGGTTGCCGCAGAATTCGGATATGAAGTGGAGTTCATCGATATGGAAAAGCAGATGGAGATGGAAGAAGAGGAAGAAGAAGATGCTGTAGAGGACCTTGCTCCACGTGCTCCGATTGTTACCATCATGGGACACGTAGACCATGGTAAAACATCGTTGCTCGATTATATCAGAAATGCAAACGTGGTTGCAGGTGAGGCTGGTGGTATTACACAGCACATCGGTGCATACCATGTTGATCTGCCTTCCGGAAAATCAATTACGTTTCTCGATACACCCGGACACGAAGCGTTTACTGCGATGCGTGCACGTGGTGCAAAAGTCACTGATTTAGCAATCATTGTTGTTGCAGCAGATGATGCTGTGATGCCTCAAACAAAAGAAGCCATCAGTCACGCACAAGCTGCCGGCGTTCCAATGATTTTTGCGATCAATAAAATTGACAAGGACGGTGCGAATCCACAGAAAATATATGAGCAACTTTCCCAAATGAATATTTTGGTGGAAGAATGGGGCGGTAAATTCCAGAGCCAAGAAATTGCAGCCAAATCTGGATTGAACGTCGATAAGTTATTGGAAAAAATCTTGCTCGAAGCCGAGCTCCTGAATCTGAAAGCAAATCCGGATAAAGAATCAACCGGTACTGTCATTGAAGCAACTCTCGACAAAGGAAGGGGTTATGTTGCAACCATCCTTGTTCAAAATGGAACATTGCATCAGGGAGATCTGGTAGTCAGCGGACAATATTACGGAAGAGTCAAGGCCATGATGAATGAAAGGAATAACCGTGTTGATGCCATTCCTCCATCTTCTCCTGTATTGATTCTGGGATTGAATGGTGCTCCACAGGCAGGTGAGAAATTCAAAGTATATACAGATGAATCTGAGGCAAAAGAAATTGCCAACAGAAGAGCACAAATCATGCGTGAGCAGGGAATCAGAACCAAAAAGCATATTACCTTGGATGAGATTGGACGCAGATTGGCGCTTGGAAACTTCAAGGAACTCAACATCATTATCAAAGGTGATGTGGACGGATCCGTGGAGGCTTTGAGTGACTCATTGCAGAAACTCTCTACGCAGGAAGTTGCCATCAAGGTGGTACACAAAGCAGTTGGACAAATTACAGAAAGCGATGTATTGTTGGCAACAGCATCTGATGCGATCATTGTTGGTTTCAATGTTCGTCCCTCACTTCAGGCAAATAAAATTGCAGAAAAAGAAGGTGTTCAGATTAAATTGTATTCCATTATCTACAACGCGATTGAGGAAATCAAGAGTGCGATGGAAGGAATGTTGGAGCCCAAGATTGAAGAAAAAATTGTGGCCAATGTTGAAATCCGTGAAGTATACAAGTTCGATAAAGCCACCGTTGCCGGTTGTTATGTATTGGATGGAAAGATCAGCCGCAACAACAAAATACGTATCATCCGAGATGGTATCGTTGAATATCCCAAAGGCGAGGGCCAAAGTGCAGAATTGGGCAGCTTGAAACGCTACAAGGATGACGCCAAGGATGTATCAGCAGGTATGGAGTGCGGATTGACGGTCAAAAATTACAATGATATCCGAGTAGGTGATGTGATCGAAGCATTTGAGGAAACAGAAGTGAAGAGGACCCTATAATTAAGAAAAGTTTAGATGTATTGTTTTCAGTTTGTGACTGAATTCAATCAATTTTGAGATGCAACACAGCACATGAGAAAAATAATTGTTTTACTTTTTTTGTTTTTGGCAAGCATAACCCTGCATGCACAAACTGCAAAGCTGTTGGCTGATAAAATTGTAGCCATTGTTGGTGACAAAATTGTTCTCAGAAGCGATCTGATCAATTACATAGACGACCTCAAACGCCAGGGGAATGAAGTCCCGCCCAATGCCGAGTGTGTTTTGCTTGAGAAAATGATGCAGGACAAGGCTTTGATCCTGCAGGCAGAAAAAGATTCACTTCCTGTTTCAGAGGAAGATATCGAAGCTGAACTCGATCAACGTGTCAGGTACTTCATCATGCAGTACGGCGGAAAAGAAGCATTTGAACAAATTGCAGGCAGAACCATCTACCAAGTCAAAGAAGATTTCAGAAAAAGTATCAAAGAAGGTCGTTTGGCAAAAGCAATGAGAGATAAAATCATCGAGAATGCGAAAATAACTCCAAATGAGGTGCGTGATTATTTTCAAAAAATTCCAAAGGACAGCCTTCCTTTTTATGAAACAGAATTGGTCATCGGACAAATAGTGGTCAATCCAAAAACAGGAAGAGAACTGGAGAAGTTTGCGCAAGATGAATTGTCTGATTACAGGAAGCAAATTGAAGCCGGACAAAAAGCATTTGAAACCCTGGCACGCCTGTACACCGAAGATCCAGGCAGCAAACAAAGCGGCGGCAGATATGAAATCAACAAGAACGAAAAAACATGGGATCCTGATTTCAAAAATGCAGCATTCAGGTTGAAAGAAGGACAAATCTCTCCCGTCATCAAATCAAAATTCGGTTATCATATCATTCAAATGATCAGCAGAAACGGTGATGATGCAGTCATCAGACACATCCTTCGTGTGCCTCAAATCTTGGATGAGGATATAGACGTTGCCAAGTCGAAACTCGATTCTGTGCGTTCAAAATTGATTGCTGGTACCCTTTCTTTTGGTGAGGCAGTCGACAAATTCAGCGATGACCAAAACAGCAAGTTCACTGCAGGGATTTTAACCGGACAAGGTGGGAATTATGTTACCATTGATGAACTGGACAAGGATCTTGTTCCTTATCTGGACAAATTGAAAGTGGGAGAATTTTCCCAGCCAATGGTTTTCAAGACTGAACAAGAGAAAACTGCCGTTAGGATCGTGTATCTCCAAAGCAAAACAGAACCACACCGTGAAAACCTGCGGGATGACTACGACAAAATCTCCCAAAGGGCCCTTTCCGAAAAAAGGGAAAAATTGGTAGAGAAGTGGTTTGCTGACAAACTTCCCACGTTTTATGTCATGATTGACAAGGATTTTCAGCAATGTGAATCCATCCAAAAACAATTCCCCCAATTCGTCAGCAAGTAAGTCCCATTTTAATTTCGGGGTATCTTTATTTAGGTGTAATTTTACCACCTTCACTGTTATATGAGTGATCCCATTAAACACGAATGCGGACTCGCATACATTAGGCTCTCAAAGCCATTCTCCTATTACCAACAAAAAAAGGGTACGGCACTCTATGGTCTGAACAAACTCTATCTTCTGATGGAGAAGCAGCACAACCGTGGACAAGACGGAGCAGGTATTGCATCTGTAAAACTCAATGCGGAACCTGGATATCCTTTCATGCATCGACTTCGCAGTGTGGCTACACAAGCCATTGCAGATATATTTGCCCAAGTTGGTAAAGAAATCAATGAGATGGAGCAGTCGCAGCCTGACATCAGAAAGCATCCTGGATTGATGAAGGGACATCTGAATTTCATGGGCGAACTTATATTGGGTCATCTCCGTTACGGCACCCAGGGTAAAAACAATGTTGAGTTCTGCCACCCATTCATCAAGCGCGATATCATCCCGGCAAGAAATCTCGCATTGGCTGGAAATTTCAATCTTGTCAATACAGATGAGTTGTTTGGATTGGTCAATATCAATCCGGGTGATTTTCAAAAGCAAAGCGATTTGGCTGCCATGATGGAAGTGGTGCATCATTTTATTGTGAAAGAAGATGAATCAAATCCCGGTGCTTTGTCGATTTCATCTGTCTTGAAAAAAGCTTTCAAGCATTTTGATGGGGGCTATCATGTAAGTGGACTCCTCGGCAATGGCGATTCATTTGTGATCAGAGATCCACATGGTATTCGTCCCTCCTATTATTATATCAGCAATGAAGTCATCGTTGCCGCATCAGAGCGCGCTGCCATCCGAACCACTTTTCATGTAGGAGAGAATGAGGTGAAAGAATTGATGCCCGGACAAGCACTGATTGTTTCCAGTGATGGCAGCTATACAGTTGAACAAATACTTGAACCCAAAGAAAGAAGGGCTTGCAGCTTTGAAAGAATTTATTTTTCGAGGGGCAGTGATGAAAAAATTTACAGAGAGAGAATCGGACTCGGTTATAGACTGAGTGACAATGTGCTGAAGGCAATCAACAATGATCTGAAGCATACCATTTTTTCTTTTATACCGAATACTGCGGAAGTCGCATTCTATGGACTCCTCAAGGGCATGGAAGATTTCCTGAATCAAATAAAGGTCCAGCGTATCATGGCCTGGGGCAAAGATTTTGATGAAGAGAAATTGTCTGAAATGGTGAACAGGAAAATCCGTGTTGAAAAGATTACTACGAAGGATGTCAAAATGCGCACCTTTATCACCGAAGATGCAAGCAGATCTGAAATGGTGCAACACGTGTATGATATCACTTATGGAACTGTGGAGAAGGGTGTAGACACCATCGTTGTGATTGATGATTCAATTGTAAGAGGTACTACGTTGAAGGAGAGCATTGTAAGAATGCTTTCGAGACTCGAGCCTAAAAAAATCATTGTAGTTTCTTCTGCTCCGCAAATACGTTACCCAGACTGTTATGGGATTGATATGAGCAAGTTGGGTGATTTTATTGCGTTCAAGGCAGCTCTTGAATTGTTGAAGGATCATGGAAAATCATCCTTGCTTGATCAGGTATACAATCAATGCAAAGAATATCAACGCAACAACCAATTGCATACAGAGAACCTGGTGCGTCAGATCTATGCACCTTTTACTCCTCAGGAAATTTCTTCAAAAATTTCCCAGTTGATCACTCCTGCTGAAGTAAATATGCAGGTGGAAGTCATCTACCAAACCATCGAGGACCTGCACGATGCTTGTCCAAATAACACCGGGGATTGGTATTTCACTGGAAACTATCCAACCCCCGGCGGTAATAGGGTAGTAAACAAGGCCTTCATTAATTTCATGGAAGGCCGTGATGTAAGAGGCTACTGATTTATTTCAATCCGTATTTGTACATATATCTTTCGTAGAGCTGCTTGTGCTTGTCGTCCATGCTCACGATTCTACCTTGTATCATGACCACAGCAATTTTACTGGTCCTGATGTCCAGGATATCGCCCTCGCTGATCACAACATTTCCATCTTTTCCTTTTTCAATAGAGCCTGTTTTTTCATCAATGCCCAGAATTTGGGCAGCATTCAGCGTAATAGCACTCAATGCCTGTTCTTTGCTCAATCCATATGCAGCAGCAGTTCCAGCATTGAAGGGAAGATTTTTGCCACGGTGTTGTCCATCGCCGTCATTGATCGCGAATAGCACACCAGCCTTCTGTAGCAGTCCGGGCAATGCATAAGGCAGATCAACACCATCATCTGCCAGTGTAGGAAGTGCATGCATTTGATCTAGGATAACAGGAATATTATTTGATTTCAACAGTTCTGCAATTTGAAAACTTTCACTGGCTCCAACCAAGACAACATCAAAGTCAAATTCTTTTTTGAAGTCGATCGCTGCCAAAATTTCTCTGACCACATCGCAATGAACATACAGTTTTTGTTTTTTATCAAAGAGTCCTTTGACTGCTTCAAACTTTAAATTTGTCTGGCTATGATTGCTTTGTGAAAGATATACTTTGGCTTCTCTGAAGAAGGTCTTTATTTTTTCCAGTTCATCCAATCCTCTTTTTACCGGATCACCTGCAGGGGCACTGATGCCCATGAAGGCAGCATATGGATTGGGTCTGTTGAACAGAGAGGGCATGTTGATATGCATGGCGTTGTCTCTGGCATATGCAGCATCCTCCCAGTTCCATGCATCCAACTGTACAACCGATGATGATCCGCTGATGACACCTCCTTGTGGAACGATGTTGGCAAGCACGATGCCGTTTGTTTTCAGCGTATTGATTACTTTAGAATCGGTATTGTATGCAACGAGTGATTTGATAGTGGGATTATATTCACCAATTTCAACTGCATCAGCTGTTGCACGTACACTGTTCACTTCTACCAGTCCAAGGTTGGCATTGGAAAGAATCAAACCAGGATATACATGTTTCCCTTTTGCATCAATTACAACTGCATTTGGTGAGGGATTGATGCCAGAGCCAATATTTACAATTTTCCCTTCATTGATTTCAACAGAGGTATTGCTCAACACAGTCCCGTTTCCAACATGTACTGTTCCATTGGAAATGAAAATTGCTTTATCCTGCTTTTTTGCCGGATACACATTTTCCTGTGCAAATCCCGCTGCTGCAGTTACAAAAGCAATGAATATTGATATATACTTTTTCATATCTAGTATTTTATTTGGATTAGTCTTTTTCAATTGTTAACAATCCATGTGAGTGGTCATGGTCGCCGCAGTTCAGTAAAGTAACATAGCTGGGAGTAGCTGGAGCCATTGGATTGCCAGCTCTTTTTTCACCCATCATTTTTTGCATCAGGCGATTTCTCTCTGCGGTCAGTTCTTTTCTCAATTGTGCATCTTTTTCTCTATCGAAATAGACAATGCCATCCACAATCGTTTTCTCTGACTTTGCATAAATACTCAATGGATGATCGCTCCAAACCACCAGGTCAGCGTCTTTGCCCACCTTGATGCTTCCTACACGGTTATCGACATGCAGCATTTTTGCTGGATTCAATGTGACCATTTTCAATGCATCTTCTTCAGACATGCCTCCGAACTTGATACTCTTTGCTGCCTCCTGGTTCAGTCTGCGTGCCATTTCTGCATCATCAGAGTTGATGGCAACATTCAGTCCTACCTTGCTCATGATGGTTGCATTGTAAGGAATGGCATCCACCACTTCCATTTTATAGTTCCACCAGTCAGAGAAAGTTGAAGCAGCAGCTCCATGTGCTTTCATCTTGTCAGCCACTTTGTATCCTTCTAAAATATGTGTGAAGGTGTTGAATTTGAATCCGAGTGATTCTCCCACTTTCATGGCAGCATTGATTTCACTTTGTACATAGGAATGGCAAGTGATGAATCGCTTGCTGTTGAGAATTTCAACCAATGCATCCAATTCAAGGTCTCTTCTAACCACGAGGGTTGGATCAGCACCTACCATTGGAGTTTTAGATTTTGGATTGGGCTTGGATCCAACGGATGCAGCCCACATCGCTTTCTGATAATCTTTTGCTCTTGTGAATGCATCAGTAAGCACTTGTTCTACGCCCATGCGTGTATCTGGGAATCTTGTATTGCCCATGGTGAAAGATGATCTCTTTACATTTTCACCCAATGCAAACTTGATGAAAGGATCAGATCCTTCAAATTTCAATTTATCATCATTGGCACCCCAACGCAATTTGATCAATTGGGTTTGTCCACCAATTGTATTGGCACTTCCATGCAGGATATGCGAAGAGGTCACACCACCACTGAGTTGGCGGTAGATATTGATATCATCCGGATTCAGGTTGTCTGCGATTCTTACTTCAGAAGTAACAGATTGTCCTCCTTCATTGATGGAAGCAGCAGCAATATGTGAGTGTTCATCAATGATACCCGCAGTAATGTGTTTGCCGGAAGCATCTACCACTTTTGCATTTGCATCTTGCAAACCTTTTCCTACTGCTGCAATTTTTCCGTCTTTGATCAATACATCTGCATTTTCCATTTTGCCCTCTGATTCATTGGTCCATACCGTTGCATTTTTGAATAAAATATTTTCTTGCTTGGGCGCTTGCGACCATCCATAAGGCGTGAAGGGATATGTTACAGCTCCCAATTTAGGGGCCGCTTTCTTTTTTGTACTGTCGCTAACAGCAGCAGTTAAGTTATTCAAAGTGGCAGTCCAGGTAAATTTATTTCCCTCTCCATCTTCACCGTATCCATTCCAAACATTGCCATTGCTCATGCCGCTGAGCTTGATGGTATTGTTGGATTTTTTCTCTGCAGGAAAACTGATTTTTACCAACTTTCCGTCAAAAGAAAATTTCGTTGCAATCGTATCGTTGCTGATGACATTTGCAGCAGTCGCAGATTTCACTTGAAGAGCAAAATTTTTGAACCCTTTTTCACCTGTAACAACCAGCACATAAGATCCTGCAACATCCATCCATTTGTCTGTCTTTACACCATATCTGTTGCCCTGAATCCAGTTTTCGATGATGCTTGATTTTTCATTGAATACGTTTCCAGTAGTAATGATGAAGTTGGCCAATTTGCCTTGCTCAAGACTGCCCACTACATCAGCTGCGCCAATCATTTTGGCTGGAGCAGTAGTCAGTGCTTCCAATGCTTTTGATTCACTCAGTCCGTACTCAATGGCTTTTCTGAGATTTGCCATGAATGCATTGGGTGATCTCAAATCTGCCGTGGTCAGGCTGAATGCAATGCCAGCTTTTTCAAGAGAGGCGGGATTGGTAGGAGCGAGTTCCCAATGTTTCATGTCTGACAATGAAACAAATCTTGCATCATTGGGATCTTCCACATCCATGGCCATGGGATAATTCACAGGCACAATCAAAGATGCGCCGGTGGATGCTATCTCAGGTACACGCTGGTATTCATTGCCATTGGTTTTGATGATGTATTGCACACCGAATTCATCACCAATTCTGCCTGCGCGCAGAATATTCCATTTGTCATTCGCCTCGAAAATTTGCGGTAGCGATTGAATATTGTTCCATGCAATCAAACTCAGGTTGACGCCTTCTTTGGCTGCATTGTTTTTATACCATTTTGCATCATAATAGGTTTGTCTCAGCAATGAAATACTGCCCATCATCGATGATGGATAAGATTGTTGAGAAGTTCCTTTGTTGAATGAGTAATGCGCGGAGGCCTTTTCTCTGATGATGGCATGATTCTCTTTTATGCTTGCGAGTGAAACGAATGTTCCAGTTCCTCTGGCAATTCCATCGCGTTGATGGGTGAGCACAGCTCCAAATCCGGCTTCTCTCAATGCTCTTGCTTTTGCATCATCTACCACAAACAAGGATCCTGCATTGACGTCTGCTTTGATCGCTTGGTTCCATCCAAATGCGCCTTTGGTATTGGAAGTCAGCTGGACATTCAAAAAAGCATTTCTTCCACCAAAACCCTGACCCTGGGGAGTGGCTACTCCATAGTCTGCATAAAGGTCAATGAAAGAAGGATAAATGAATTTTCCACTGCAGTCAACCACAATTGCATCAGATGGAATTGAAATATTCGTTCCGACTGCAACAATTTTATCCTGCCGAATCAAAAGTGTTGCATTGTTCAACACATGTTGTGCATCCTGCACAATAGTTGCGTTCTTAAATGCAAACATTGTTTCTCTTTGGTCTGCAACCCCGTTTACAGGAAAACTGGGTTGGGCAAAGAGAGAAATACTGAAGCATCCCAAGAGGATGGCCATGCATAATTTTCTCATAGCGGTTTAATTTCGATTTTTGAAGTTGAACAAGATAATGAAAAAATGGTGCTTATGCACCGAAGTATTGGATGCCAAATTGATCGATGGCCCTTCTGTATTCTTCAAAATTGAATGGGGGGACTCTGTATTGATAATCAATGCATTGCTTGATGGCATGGCTCAACTCAAGGGTTTGTTGATCTTGAATGCTGAACCAGCCTAATTTACTTAATCGTTTTCCCAAATACTCCTGCTCTGTTTGACCGGGAGTAGGGATCATGACTGCTTTTTTTCTCAATCTGATCAAATCCATAACGGAGGAATAACCTGTTCTGCACACTACCAAGATTGATTTTTCAATGATTTCAGCCAGTTCAACTGCAGGAAGATGATTGATAAATTGAACATTGCTTGTATCAGGGAGTATTGCATGATCAGTGGGGAGTCCACGGACACAAATAAATCTCTTTTGTATTGTACCTGCTTGTTCAATCAACTTATTTTCCAGGATGCTTCTTTGCGGTTCGGGTCCGGATAAAAGCAATAAAACAACATCCTCTTCCGCAATATGTTTTGCAGTCATTCTTGAAAGGGGACCTATATATGCTATGTTACCTGGGATTTTTTTCGGATGAGAAAGTTTTCCTGAAATGTTTTGATTGTCTGCTGTATCTGGAACCCAGCAGGCATTGAAACGTTGTATGAATCGAAATGAAATCAACCGCAGTAGCTTGTCTGCCATGCTTCCCATTCCACTGATGGGAGCCACCTGATGGGAAATAAAAATTGTTTTTGCTTCTTTGTGAAACAATCCATATCTGTTGTCGCTTACAATGATATCCCATGCATGCGATTTCATTTTTTTTCTTAGCCAGCGGTGTTCGCGGATGATGGCGAGCATTATTTTGGGGACTTGCATCAGTATGGAAGGGATGAAGAATATTCCCTTTTTGGAATAACTGATATTGTAACCCCTGAGCGGCATGATTTCCAACTCAGGGAATTCATGTTTGAGTAAATTGGCTGTTTTGCCTTCTCCCGCAAGTGTAATCTTCCATCCCTTTGAGTGCATATAGTGGATGATCGGAACACACCTGGTGACATGTCCGAGTCCCCAGTCTAAAGGAATTATTAAAACTTTAATGTCTTTGCCCATTGATGGAAGAATGGAGTATTTTTAGCTGGATGAAATTACAGCGGATTAGAACAATTATAGGTGTTTTGTTGTTTTCTACTCTGTTGTTGGC
>Ga0208048_1000730_pt1 | contig 17419 bp, 9 predicted proteins | sample Malawi_45m_30L_FD_184163 | JGI IMG/M metagenome (GOLD analysis project Ga0208048, IMG submission 184163) | Freshwater microbial communities from Lake Malawi, Central Region, Malawi to study Microbial Dark Matter (Phase II) - Malawi_45m_30L... | ecosystem: Environmental > Aquatic > Freshwater >...
ATCTCCGGCGGAACTTTGGTCGCCGACAGCGCGTTCGCCTTGGGTGCCAGTGGCGTGACGTTCAGCGGGGCGACTCTCTCCTTCACCAATCCGGCGCTGACCGTTTTTTCCTCCCCTGTTTCCATTGGTTCCGGGGGTCTCATGGTTACCCACGCGGACGATGTGTCCATGGCCGGTGTCATCACCGGATCGAACAATGTGCTGACCAAAGCCGGGACCGGAACTCTCACGCTTTCCGGTGCACTGGGCATCAACAAGTCGGGTGTCACGCTGAATGCCGCCGCCGGTGCCATCTTGCTGACCGGCACAGCGAAGGAAATCGGCGGTCCCTGTGTTTTTGACGTGCCGGTTTTGGCGAATGGCGTGGCTTTGAACCTCAACCAGAATTGCACCGTCACTGGAAACGGCTTGCTCAGCCTCAACGGCGCAACCATCGGTGCCGTTTTCGGCGTTGCCGGATCCGCGACTGTCGGCGTCGATGCGGATTTCACCGGCTCCAACACGCTGAATTCGCCTTCGGGCCGCACGCTGCGCTTTGAAACCGGATCGATCTCCGGCGCGGGAATCATCAACGTGACCGGCAATGGCAGCGTGCAGATGATCGGCACGAACGCATCCACCTTCAACGGAACCGTCAACTACGTCTCGACCAACGCGAATACCTTCACCCTTTCGGCGCAGACCGCGGAAAACATCGCGGCCATCACGAACACGGGCCAGTTGTTGATCACCAATGCTTTGGCCGGGAGCGAGGCTTTGGTCAGCGCCGCGATCGTCGGCTCGGGCAGCGTGATCAAGGATGGTCCGGGGGACGTCGCTCTGGGAATTTCCAACAGCTACTCCGGTGCCACCGCGGTGAACGCGGGCCGGCTCGTCGCTTCCTCGGTATCCGTTCCGGGCAGTGTCACGATCGCGGCGGGAGCCTCTTTTGTTCTTCGCCAAAGCACCAACGGCATATTTGGCGGAGCAATCAGCGGCCCCGGGTCTTTGACCAAGGAGGGCAATGGCAACGTGACGTTGGCCGGATCGAATTCGTTCGCCGGAGGCGCGCTGGTCAGCGCCGGCGCACTCACCGTGACCGCGACGAACCTGTCATGTCCGGTGACGAACAACGCCGCATTGGTTTTCGACCAGAGCGGCGATACCGCTTTCGCCAATATCATCAGCGGTTCCGGATCCGTGACCAAGAGCGGCCCGGGAACGCTCACGCTCTCTTCGATCAATACCTACGCGGGCGGCACCGCCGTGGCCGCGGGAACTTTGCGGGCGGCAAACGTCTCTTCGTTCGGTTCGGGGAACATCACGGTCGAACCGGGGGGCACGTTGGACCTCGCTTTTCTCGATGTGACCAACCTTGTGGTGAACAACGGCGGAACCGTCATCAATGGAAACGGTGTGTCCGGCGTTGTCTATTCCGCCGGGACCAACGAAGTCACACAGGCCAACAGCAGCATCACCGAAATTTCCGGGTCGGCGTTGGTTTATGTCAGCGGCCCCAATACCATGATCTTGTCAATGACCGGCGGCAACCTGAACGTCGGCGCTTCCGGTGTCAGTGTGTCGACTTACAGCGGCGGCGACATCAGCGTGAACGAAGCCTTCAGTGTTTCTATCCGCTCCGGGTCATCGGCCGGCACTATCTCCGGGCTGGGCGGACTGGTGAAAACAAGCGCGGGAACGCTCACGCTCTCGGGCAGCAATTCATTGACGGGACCGACTGTCGTCGGTGCGGGGCGTTTGGTCGTCAATGGTTGGCATGCCGCGGGCTCCGTCTCCGTCACCAACACCGGTGTTCTCTCGGGAACCGGAACAGTTGGTGCGACCACGGTTTCCAGTGGCGGCACAGTCGCGCCGGGAAGTGCGGGCACGGGTCTGTTGAACGTGGCGGGTAGTTTGAAGCTGGGGCCTGCCGGCAATCTGAACTGGCAACTGCAGAACGCAGTCGGCGCGGTTGGGGTTGCCTTCGATCACCTCGCTGTGGGCGGCTCGATCGACCTTTCCTCTCTGAGTGGCACGAACAAATTCAACATCAACTTGGCGACACTGCTCGGTAACGGAACCGGTGAGACGGCCGGAGCCGCTGCCGGATTCGACAAAGCCCAGCGCTACTCGTGGACAATCATGACGGCGAGCAACGGCTTCACCGGGACTTTTAGCTCAGCCTTCTTCAACGTGAACCCTGCCGCAGCCAACGGCACCGGCGGATTCCAGAACGATTTCAGCGGCGGGTCTTTCAGCGTCGGGTTGGATGGAAACAAAATCGTGGTCAACTACGCGCCGTCACCGCCGCAGGATGCGGGTGCCGGTCCCATCAGCATCACCAACGCAACGGGTATACCTAACTCCGTCGGCCCAGGTGGATGGTATGTCCAGAATTTCAACGCCGTGTTGCCCGTCAGCGGATCGGCTGCTTGGTCGAACAACGCCACCTTGCCCGGCTGGTATGCGGCCAGAGGATCCAATCCGACCAACAATTACACCAACATCCTCGCGACGTTCCCGAGTCCGACCAACACCGCGGCCGGAACGCTCTATAGTGTTCCGCAGCACTTCGACAACAACACTCCGACCTCTTCCTACCGCGCCATCGCTGTGGCGCCGAGCGGTGGGACTGGGGCTGAGCATTTGGCGCTGCGTTTCATCAACAACACGACCAACACCATCACTGGATTCACTGTCTCCTACGAGATGCGTTGGGCTTACAGCCAAGAAGACTCGGTGGACTCCTTTGACATCATCGCCGGTGGCACCGGATACTCGAGCAGCAGCGCGCCCGTTGTTTCGGTCACCGGCAGCACCACGGGCGGCAATGCCACTGCCACGGCCTCGGTCAATTCCAGCGGCAATGTCAGCGGCCTGACAAAAACGGGGTCAGGTGCCGGCTACACGGGCAACCCGGTCATCACCATCACCGATACCAATGTCGGCGGGGCGGGAACGAATGCGTCCGCGCGTGCCGTGATGAAGCTCACGCCCTCGTCGAATTCAATCACGCTCAGCCACAAGGTGTTTGCGGCCAACACCGGCTCCTTGGTGAATTTTTCCTCCGCCGGGTGGACCACGGTGACGGCGACGACCAACAAAAACGCCACAACCAGCGCTGTTCCGGACAATTGGAACTACGTTCTGGCCACCGTGAGGAATGTGGAGATCGCGCCGGGGCAGGAAATCTGGCTGAACTGGCAGATCAATAAACTGGGGTCGACGGGCTCTTCCATTGCCGCGATCGACAACGTCCGCGTCGGAAACTTCGGTCGCGCCAATCCGGCGATCCTGTCCCAACCGATGGCCCAATCGATCATCCTGAGCAACAACGCGACGCTTTCAGTCACCGCTTCGGGTTCCGGTTCGCTCGCTTACCAATGGCGCAGAAACGGCACCAATATCGCGGGAGCAACCAACGCGACCCATGCCATTACCAACGCGCAACCTTCCGCTATCGGAAATTATGACGTCGTGGTCACGGCCGGTGCCAATTCCCTGACCAGCAGCATTGCGCCGGTCCAAGTCTACAGCCGTTCCGCGGTGAGGGGAGCTGCTTCCAACAGCGTGGTGGCCGCGCCTGCGCTGTCGGGTTACACCCATGTGCCCGAATACCGCGACATCGCGGTGACCAACACCTCGGCCTACATCAACAAATACGATCTGTATGTGCCGGATGCCCCCGCGCCCGTCTCCGGACGTCCCGCGGTCGTGGCTATTCACGGCGGCGGAGGCAACGATGGTGACAAGGCCGACGGACGCGAAGTCCAAGCCTGCCAGGAATTCGCCAGCCGCGGCTACGTCGCCCTAAGCATCAACTACAAGCGCTCCTTCCAGACCAAGTCCACCGGCAAATGGACTGTGGCTTGGCCCCAAAACATCAAGGATGCCAAGACCGCCGTCCGTTGGTTGCGTGCCAATGCTTCCGCTTATGGCATCGATCCGAACCGTGTTGGTGCGATTGGTTTTTCGTGGGGCGGCAACGAATCTGCCATGCTCGCTTTGACCGATGGCGATACCGCACTCGACCCGAGCGCCGAGGACGGACTCGGCGCGTTTTCCACCAAGGTCGCGTGCGCGGCGAATTTCTACGGCGCGGTGCAGATCCCCGACTACCACAACATGAACCAGTTCGGCGGCAATGGTGTCCCCGGATCCGAAGGAACCATGGACTGGACGGAGCCGACCAACAACTACCTGCTGGCCTCGCCGGCCTCCCGCGGCAACGCGTCCGCTGCGCCGATGCTTTTGCACTTCGGGGACGCGGATCTCGAGGTGATGCCAACCCAGAACGAAGCTCTGCGCGCGGGTCTGAACAACGCGGGGGCGAAAACCGAATCGGTCATAGTGCCTGGCGGAAAGCATTCCTACTCGCTGTATGAAACCGATTCGGGCCAGGGCGGCTCTTTGGCCAATCCGATCGATGTTCGTGCCCACACCATCGGGTTTTACGATCGCTATCTGTTGCCCAAGGCTCCGTCGGTCATCAGCGCGGCTTCGGTCTCGGCGATACGCTCGACGGCTGTGTCCTACCAGATCCGCGCCAGCCACGGAGCCGACTTCTTTTCCGCCTCGGGTCTGCCCACCGGTTGGTCCATCGACCCGGCGAGCGGGGTGGTCACCGGGACGATGCCGAGTTCCGGCACGCGGACTTTCACCGTCTATGCCACCGGACCCGAAGGCACGGCTGCGCAAACCGTGACGTTCACCTCGACCGAGGGCATTACATTTTCCAATACGGCGACCGGAACGACGCCCGATCTTCTTGGATACAATTTGGCGCACTTCACCGACACTGGCAACGCGATGGATTGGTTCCGGTATTCGGGGGTGAAGGGTGCGCGCGTCTTCATCTATGCCTCCGAGTTGCAGTCCCAAACTTCGAAGGGGCGCACCAATGTGACCAGCGAGACGACTTTCTGGAGCACGATCAGCAACGCGCGCAACGCGGGGCCCGCTTCAAGCACCTACATCCGCTGGTCGGATTTTAATTACGACTACACTTCTACATCGGGGGCGAACGACATCACTTACAAATACGCCTTCACCCAGCTGCGCAATCTCGGTGTCGATGTTTTGGCCAACATCACGGCCAGCCCGGGCACTTTCCCGATCACCAGCGCGACAGATTGGGCGGGCAAGTGGGAACTCTGGCACCATTTCTACGCCCAAGCCTACTTGCTCGCACGCGATTACGACATTCGCCGCTTCTCCATGTTCAACGAGCCGAACAACTGGGCGGGTATGACGGAGGCCGACTGGTTCCAGAGGTTGCGCATCTGCTCGGACGCCATCCAGAAAGCCATCGCCGACGTCAATGCGGCGCAGGGCAAAGCGCTCGTGCCACGCATCTACGCGCCGAACACGGCGAGCGGAAAAGAGAAATACAACACCGCGGACGACACGTGGGGTCGCGACACAATCGTTAACCGTTACCTGCAGCTCTCCAACGTCACGAGCACGACATGGGCTCCCAAGACCACCGCAATCCCCTGGTCGTTGTCGCACGTCTACAATTACCAGAAGTATTCGATGCTGACCCACGACGACGGGTCGCTGTCCGGCTACGTCACGGACATCCAAGCGCTGCGCGGATACATCGATGCAGACAACGGTGCAGAGCCCGTCCCGCCAATGGCCCTCACCGAATACAATGTGCGGACCGGTTCCTCTTACGACACCAAGACGGAAAATCAGGATACGCCTTCCGACTATGTCGCGCTTGGCGCCAACAGCATTGCCTTGGCGGCCAATGGTGCCGACGAATTGTTCCTCTTCAAATTCGGCCAGACCGATTCGGGCGGCACGAATTACGGTATCGCCAAGAACGGAACGCACTACGCGCAGAACGCATCGGGCACTCCCAACAACTACGGCGGGGCGACCAAGACGGCCGAGGTCTATCGGCTTTTCAACAAAGCAGCCCAAGGCGACCGTGAACGTTTCGCTTTCACCGCGACCGGCGGAGCTTCGAGTTCCACCACAGGAGGTTTGTGGACGCTGGCCGCGCGCGATGGAACCAACAATTTGCTCAGGATCTTCCTCGCTAACAAGGAAACCGACCCTGCTGCTTTGACCTTCGATCTTTCCGCGCTTGGGGTAACAGAAGGTTCCCCGGTCATCGTGGAGGAGGTCGGCTCCGTTGCCAGTGGTCACGGCAGAATTGCCGGCAATGTGGCGGGAGGCCGGATCGGCTTGGGAAGCATTCCCGGAAGCGGTGCCTGGCTCGTCACTGTGCCTTCCACTTCCTCGGGCCTTGTGTCCATGGCCGCAGATGCGGATGCGGAACTGGCCGACGGATCCAGCCGCAATCTGGCCAACGGTTTTGCCCAGGCGATGAAGGCGCGTGGCGATGGAACCGCGAACGGTCGTCGTGCTGCACTGGTCAGAATTCCGGTAAGCACCGACGATGTGGCCAGCGGTCGCTCTTTCTACCTCGATCTCGAAGTAGCCGCCACCTCCGGCGCCTCGCCGACCCAAGCGCACGTTTACGGCGTGGAGAATGACGGGTGGAGCGAAGCCGATGTCACTTGGGCGGGCTCTGCTTTCCTCAGGCAAAATGTCGGCAGCGGCAGCCAGATCGCTTCGAATGTCGCCCTCAACTCGGGCTCGAACGCTCCGTGCCGCATGCTCGGACAAATTGTCGCCTCCTCGACGACACCATCGCGCGCTTTGGTCGACGTCACGGAATTTGTCCGAAGCCAGTCCGACGGATACGCCACGTTCCTCGTCTTGCAGGACCACCGATGGGACTACTCGGCCGCCCCTCTCTCGACACGAACCGCGGGAGATATTCAGACAGCCGGAATCGCCGTGACCTCCCGCGAGTCTTCCGGGCGGGGGCCGCGTTTGCTGGCTCTTTCCGCCGCTGCGCTGACCTCGCCGCCGGCCATCCTCACCAGTCCGGCCGATCAATACCTCAACGTCGGCGACTCGGTGACGCTGAGCGTCACGGCCGACCTGAGTTTGCCCGTCACTTACCAGTGGTTCAAAGACGGTGAACTGATTGCCGGGGCCAACAGCAGCACGTTGGTTATCAGCAATGCAACGGCGGCTGATTCCGGTAACTACACCGTTGATGTGACTAGCCCCAATGGCACGACGACTTCGAACGGCAGTGTGGTGGCCATCAATACCGCTCCGGTCCTTGTCGTCCCTTTGTCGAGTCTCAGCGTTTCTGCTGGCGATCCTGTGACGCTCTCCGCCGTGTTCACCGGCGCCCCGCCTCCGTCTTACACGTGGCGCAAAGATGAATCGGTCATCTCCGGCGCAACCGACGCTTCGTATTCTTTCATCGCATCCGCCACATCCGGGGGTTCCTACAGCGTCACGGCACAGAATACTTCCGGTGAGCTGACCTCTTCCGCGACGGTAACCGTGAGCGCGGCGGCGACCGGTAAGATCGATCTGACTTCGCTCGCGTCTGGGATCTCGGAGAACTTCGATGCCCTCGGCAAATCGGGATCCTACGCCATCGACAAGTCTCTCCGCTACGGCTGGACAAATGGCGATGGGTGGATCAACAAGAACGGTTTCACCAACAAGCCGGGTTGGTATGCTCTGACCGACGACAGTTCGGATCCTTTCGAGGGCTATCGGACGATCAGCGATCAGGGCAACGACGTCAACTCGGTGCCAACGCGGGCCAAGGCAGGCTTGGCCAGCATGGGCACCGATAGCCAAAACACGGATCGGTCCCTTGGTGGCGTTGCTTGGACCAATAACCGCGTGTCTTGGGGTGTGCGCATCCGCAATGCGACGACCAATGCCATCCGCGGTTGCACGGTGATCTACACCCTCGAGCAATTTTCCTCGGCTTCGACCAACCGCAACGGGACCAAGCTGATCGCTTCGACCTTGGTCAACGCTTCGAGCTTGCGCAGTCCGGGTTGGCGCGGCTTTGCGACTAACACGAATATCGTCAGCCGGTCCAGCGCGAACAGCTACGGGGCCATCGACGGCACTTCCAGCGGCAACAGTCGGCGATTTACCAACACACTGACAGATCTTTCGGTCGGCCCAGGCGATTCTCTCTGGGTCCGCTGGGAACTCAGCACGACCAATGCTTATCCGCTGGCCTTCGCCATCGACGACCTTGTTGTGTCCAATTTTGTGGCCGCCTCCGCGCCGGTCATCACATCGAATCCGGTTTCGGTGTCGGTGGTCTCCGGCGAACCTGCAACCTTCACCGTCCAGGCCTCCGGTGCGCCTTCTCCGTCGTTCCAATGGATGAAGGGCACGAATGTCATCGATGGTGCGACTGGCGCGACTCTCACCCTTAGTCCTGCGCGGGCGGCTGATGCGGGGACATATTCTGTCCGCGTGGCCAATGTCGCCGGCACAAATACCAGCGCCTCCGCGACCCTTGCCGTGAGCCAGAGGCCTGCCGCCGTGCTGCAGCCTCCATCTGCCTCGGCCATCACGTATGGCCAGCAACTGTCTTCGTCCGTCTTGTCCAACGGGGAGGGTAGCGTCCCCGGAACGTTTACTTTTGCCAATCCCTCGTCGACCCCAGGCGGTGGTATCGGCGAGCAGACCGTATCGTTCGTTCCGCTCGACTCCGCTAACTACAGCACGGGTTCTGCGAGTGTGCTCGTCACGGTGAACCGTGCGGCGCAAATCATCACCTTCGGTGCGATGCCGGCGAAAAGATTCGGGGATCCGTCCTTTGCCGTTGCCGCGACTGCTTCCTCCGGCTTGCCTCTCCAGTTTTCCTCGTCCGACGAGTCGGTTGCCACCCTCAGCGGCAACATTCTCACCATACACGGCGTCGGCAGCAGCCTTATTGTGGCGACGCAGCCCGGTGACTCCAATTATCTGCTGGCGGCCTCGGTCGATCAGGTCTTCAGCGTCTCCAGCGCCGGCGTTTCTTTCGCTTCGGAATTCGGCGGTGCCGCGCCGGACAGCGACAGTGATGCGGACGGCGTGAACGCGCTCCACGAATATGCCCTCGGGGGCGCGACGAACCGCTTCGATCTCGATCGTCTGCCCCTCGTTTCGAGAGTCGAGCCGGATCTTTCCATCTCTTACCTCGCGCGAACCAACGACACGAACCTTGTCTACCGTCCCGAAGCCACGCTCAACCTTGCGGACGGCTGGTCGACAAACGGCATTGTCACTTCAACGCTGGGGACAACGAATGTTGGCAGCACTATGTTCGAAATGCGTCGCTCCAGCTTGACTGTGACCAACGGAAATCGGGGGTTCCTGCGCCTCAAGGTGCAGATTCCGCAATAAACTTTTCTCGGCGCAGTGCAAAACGTCTCACCGGCACGGGCAGGATTTACGGCTGTGTTCGCGGCCTGTTCAGTGTCCGTGGCCTCCGCGGCCGATCAGCCGTCCTATTTTCTCAAACCGCGCTTCGAGAGCGTTGTCACCAACAGCGCGGTGAAATTTGCCGATGTCGTCGACTACAAGGGCAAGCCACAAGACTTGTTTGTCGACATTTACCGCCCGGAGGGTGACACCGCGACTAATCGTCCGGTGGCCGTGTTGATTCACGGTGGTGGATTCCGCACCAGCGGCAAACGCACGCAGAAATACATCATACATTTTGCCAACGAGCTGGCGCGACGCGGATTTGTCGCCGCCTCAATCGATTACCGTCAGCGGGAAGGGGACGACATGCCGACCGCGGCCGACGAATTACCCGCTATGAAGGACGCCGCGGCGGATTCGCTCACCGCGCTGCAATGGATCCGCACGCATGGGAAAGAATACGGCTACGATCCTTCGAAAATCTTCCTCGTCGGAGGATCGGCCGGCGGACGCATCACCTGCGCAATCGCCTGCCGTGAGAACGGCGATACGGGAGGGTTGCCGGTCAGCGACAAGTTCTCCACGACCGACCCAGCTTCTTCGGTCGCATCGGAGAAATCGGCAGATTACGCGCGCGACGGCCTGATTGCCGCCGCGGTGCTCTGGGGCGGACCCGAGCCGGAATACCGTTGTTTCACCATCGACGGCGGTGATTTGCCCTGCGTTTTCATCCACGGCACTTACGACTCGCTCGTGCCGGCCGACGGCAGCGCTTTCATGCAAAACGAGTTGGCCAAATCCGGCGTGCCTGCACGTTTACACCTGCTCAACGGCTACGAGCACAGCCTCAAGGAAACGGAGTCGGCTGGCGGTGATGCCAAACCGCAGTCAGCGCAGTGGATCGCCGATTTCTTCGTCCAAGAATGGCAGCGGAAAAATCCCGGAGAACGCGTCCCCGCCGCAGTTCCAGAAGTTCAAGCCAAAACGGGAGAAAAGCTGGTCCTCTCGGCACCTGTCTCAGTCCAAGGCTTTACGCCCTCATGGGAATGGAAGCGTGATGGACAGGACATTCCCGGCGCGAACGGCGCGACTCTAACGATCGAGAATTCGGAGGAGAGCGATGCAGGTCTTTACGAGGTGACCATGACTAATCGCGAGGGCGGATGGGCAAAAGACACAATGGCCCATGTCACCATCGATCGAGTTCCGATCAGCGCGGTGAATCACAGCAAAGGCGGCGAGGGCGGTAAGCACCGCCACCCCGAGTCCCTGACTCTGCCAGTGGCCAAAGTGGTCGTTGTTGCGGACAAGTAAAAAACTCCGCGACCCGGAGGATCGCGGAGCTTTGCAACAAAAGTGCGCTGACTTACTGCGCGGACTTTTTGGTCATGCTGATCGTGGCAGCAACATCAGGCTGGCCGGCGACCGGAGTGATGACCACTTTGTGACCGGGTTTGATCTGGCTCAACTGCGCCGGTTGATCATTGATCGTGATCTTCGTTTCGGGAGTCACTGCGTATTTGGTCGATTCGATCGACTTGTCTTTGCCGTTGCCGGGTTTGACGCTGATCTTGTTCGCGCCGACAAAGACGACGGACATTTTCTCCCCGGCAGGTGCGGCAGCGGCGGGAGTTGCTGGCGCTGCTGGTGCTGGAGCAGGGGCAGCGGGAGCAGCGGCTTGCTGGGCCTGCAGTCCTGTGGTGACGGAGACAACAAGGGAGGTGACAAGGAGGAGTTTTTTCATAGTTGGTTTTTTGGATTCTGTATGTTCGCGTGCGTCTGGGGACCGCGTGTGGGTAGACACTAGTCGGCAGGGAAATGTTCAGGCGAAAATTGTCGCGCACAAGTGTGCATCCAGAGTAAGCTGGCCCGTTGGCTCCACTGGGGCCACGTTGTTGCGCCGTGTTTCTTCGCCTCCTGTCCTGTATCCTGTGCTTGCTCGCCGCGTTTTCCGCCTCGGCCAAGGACAAAAAGGATTACGTTCCCGTCTACCCGAAGGACATCAAGGTCGAGGCCGATGTCGCCTACCTGCCCGCGGACCGGAAGGAGAAACTCGATATCTACCATCCGCTCGGCGTTCCGAAGGGGCAGCTTGCTCCGGCCGTGATCTTCTTCCATGGCGGCGGATTCAACGACGGAGACAAAGCCAAGGAACGCGAGATCACCATTTGTTCCGATTTGGCGCGCGCCGGTTTTCTCGCGGTGAGCGTGAACTACAAGCTGCGCCGCATGCAGGGACAGGTGACCTGGCCGCGCAATATCCATGACTGCAAACTCGCGCTGCGCTGGGTCAGGGACAACGCCGCGCGGCTTGGTATCGATCCCAACCGCATCGCGGTGATGGGAGGATCGGCCGGAGGCGCGATCGCGGCTCTGCTCGGCTACACCGAACCGTCGGACGGTCTGGAGCCTCCCGAAGCGGGTCCGGGCGAGCCGCCGGTGGTGGCGTGCGTGGTCGATCTTTACGGCGTGATGGACCTGATGACCTATCACGACATGAAGATGTTCGCCAAAACGCGTGCCGAAGCGCCGGAGCTCTACAAGCAGGCTTCCCCGCTCACTTACTTGGATAAACATGATCCGCCCACTTTCGTGGCGCACGGCACGGTGGATACGGTGGTCAAGATCGAGCAGTCCGAAAAATTGGTCGCGAAGCTCAAGGAGTTGGGTGTGCCGCACGAATACGTGGTCATCGAGCACGCGCCGCACAGCTTCGATCTGAGGCCCCTACAAATGGATCTCAAGCCGCCCGTTTTTGCCTTCCTGAGAAAATATCTAGGGGAATCCGAAGCAAAGAACCCATGACCCTGCGCGGGATCATTGTCCTCGCGTCGTTGTTAACTCTTCCGGCCGCACATGGCGCGGTAAGTCTGCCATCCTGGCTCGGCTCGGGGATGGTCGTGCAACGCGACAAGCCGATCCTGTTGCGCGGCACCGCCGAACCCGGTGAAGAAGTGCGCATTTCCCAGGGCGACAAGGAGGTGACGGCGAAGGCTGACGCGAAGGGAAAGTGGTCGGTCATGCTCCCGCCCCGGCCGGCCGGGCCGATCCCGGACATCGTCGTCGAGAGCGGGAACAAAATCGTCCTCGCCGATCTGCTGGCCGGTGATGTCTGGCTCGCTTCGGGTCAGTCGAACATGGAATTCAAACTGCGCCGAGCAGCGGGCGCCGATGCGGAAATTCCCAAGGCGAAGCACGATTCTATCCGCCTTTTCAAAGTCGGACGGCAAATTGCCAAAGAACCCGCTCCCGATGTGCGTGGTGAGTGGCAGCAATGCACTCCGGAGACAGCCGCTGATTTCTCAGCCGTGGCTTATTACTTCGCGCGCGATATCCATGAGGTTACCGGTGTTCCCATCGGGATCATCTGCGCCTCTTGGGGAGGAACGCCGGGTGAGGCTTGGCTCGCGCCGGAGATCACGCGCAACAATCCGGACTATGCGGCGCTTTACGCGGAATGGGATGATTACCGGAAGAACTATCCCGCAATCAAAAAGCAATACGACGAGGACATGGCTGCTTACGAAAAGAGGTTGGCCGAGCCGCGGGCACCCGGTGAAAAGCTACCAACCAAACCGCTCTCGAAACCCGATCCCGACGAAAACCACAAATATCCCGGGGTGCTTTTCAACGGAATGATCAGTCCGCTGGCCGGTTTGCCGATCAAAGGTTTCCTTTGGTATCAGGGCGAATCGAACAAGGACCGCTACGGGCAATATAAAAAACTTCTTTCCTCACTCATCGCCGATTGGCGCGAGCGTTGGGATCAAGGCGATTTGCCATTCCTCATCGTGCAACTGGCCAACTTCAAACCGCGGGCAGCGGCCCCGTCCGACTCCGGCCGCACACGGGTGAGGGAGGCTCAGGCGCAGGTGGCGCGCGAGACGCCCGCTTGCGTTCTCGCGGTGACTATCGATTTGGGTGACGCGGACGACATCCATCCGCTCAATAAGGAAGACGTCGGTCGGCGGCTCGTCCTTGCCGCTTTGCAGAAAGTTTACGAAAAAGACGTTGTCGGATCCGGGCCGGTGCACCGATCCGTCGAATTTCAGGACGGCAAGGCAATCGTTGAGTTCGACTCGATCGGCGGAGGACTTGTTGCGGGCCGAGATGGCAAGGGCGATTCCCTCGAAGGCTTTGTCTTGGCCGGAAAAGACCGCCTGTGGCATTGGGCCACGGTCGGCATCGAGGGCGATCGCGTCGTTGCCAGCAGTGATGAGGTGCCGGATCCCGTCGCGCTTCGTTACGCATGGGCAGACAACCCTCCGGCTTCGCTTTACAACAAGGAGGGTCTCCCCGCAGCGCCCTTCCGCACCGACGACTGGCCCTTGGTCGAAGATGCCTCGGGCAAGGACGGGTCGCCCGAGTAGACTATCCATGCTTTGAAGATCGCCTTGCGAAGACCAATGCTCCGGCTCTTGTGTGGATTCTCCTGCATGGCTGGTGCGCTAGGCACCGCAGCCGCGGCTGACGGCACCGGCATACTGCTGAAGGAAGATTTCGAGGAGCTGTCCGACATATTTACCAAATCCGCCAGCCGCGCCGGTTCGCTCGAGGTCGTTGTCGGTGCGGGCACCGGAAAAAGTCGCGGTCTGCGCGCGCGCTATGAGGGGTGCGAGATCGGCAGCCGGCGCACGGTCTCCCGGCATAGACTTCCCGAGCGAGGTAGCGAAATGACGCTTTGCTACGATGTGATGTTCCCGCCTGAGTTCCAGTTTGTACGCGGAGGAAAGCTCCACGGGCTCGGCCCGGAGCAGCCGATCACGGGGGAAAGCCAATGACAGGCTCAGGATGGAGCGCCCGCGTTACGTTCACCGGCGAGGGCGGCGTCGCAAGCTATCTTTACACGCAGGATAAACAGTCCCGATTTGGCGAAAAGGTGAAGGCCAAAGATTTTCGTTTCGAACGCGGACGCTTCCATGCCGTCTCGCTTCACGTCGGTCTGAATTCTGCTCCCGAGCTTTCCGACGGATTCGCCGAGATCTATATCGATGGGACGCGGGTGGTTGAGCATCGCGGTGTGCGTTTCCGCTCAAACACGGACGATAAAAGTCTCATCAGCAAAATGCTTTTCTCGACGTTCCATGGAGGTCACGAACCAGAGTTTGCGCCGCGCGATGATCGAGGCAATTTTTCCGATGTGACAGCTGTGTTCGACAACTTCGCCGTGCATGTCGGCAAGCACGTGCGAAAAGCTGCGGGCAGGCCGTGAGATATCCTCTCAGACGAAAAGCTTCTTCACTTCCGGCTTCGTCGTTTTGCCCATGGCGTTGCGGGGCAAGGACGAGGGGAACTTGAAAACGCGCGGAACTTTGTAGGGCGACATGCGCTCTTTGCACCAAGCGCGCAGGTCATTCTCTGCGATTGTTCGTCCGGCAGCTGGAACCACTGCGGCGGCGACGGATTCACCCCAGGTCGGATCCTCGATCCCCAAAACGGCGCATTCCGCGATGTCCGGATGGTCGAGCAGGACTGTCTCGATCTCCAATGCCGACAGTTTGTAGCCGCCGCTCTTGATGATATCGACCGAGGAGCGGCCCATGATGCGGTAGTAGCCTTTTTCGCGCACGGCGATGTCGCCGGTGCGGAACCATCCGTCGTCGAACGACTCCGCGGTTGTCTCCGGCCTTTTCCAATATTCGTGGAATACTGTGGGTCCACGGACTTGGATTTCACCCGGCTCGTCTTCGCTGGTGACAACGCTGCCTTCGTCATTTTTCAGACGCACGGAAACACCGGGCAGGGGAACGCCCACAGCCCCGGGCCGGCGCTCCCCCTCGTAGGGGTTCGAGAGCGCCATGCCGATCTCGGTCATACCGTATCGCTCGAGCAGCTTTTGCCCGGTGATTTCCTCCCATTTGCGATGGATGCCGGCTGGAAGCGCCGCCGATCCGGACACCATCAGCCTCATGCGGGAGAAGCCCAGCACCACCTTGGTTCGTTCATCTGCACCCATGCTTTCGAGCGCCTCGATCATTTTCACGTAGATGGTCGGCACGGCCATGAAAACGGTGTAAGCATCCGTCGCCGCGCGGGGAAAAACCGACTCAGTGTCGAAGCGGGAAAAAGTCTCGACCTGTGCCCCGGACCAGAGGGCGCAGCACAACACGTTGATGATGCCGTGGACGTGATGCAGCGGGAGGAAAAGCGGAATCCGATCCCCGGCCGACCATTGCCAAGCCTCGATGAGTGATTCGATCTGCGCCGCGATGCAACCATGGATCGTGACAACACCTTTCGGTTTGCTCGTCGTTCCGCTGGTGTAAAGCATCATAGCGCGGCGCCCGGGAGCAAGATCAGGGAAGCTTCCCGTGCCCAACGCAGTCTGCAAAGCCTCGGCGACATCAATGACCCGCAGTGCGTCTGAGGAAGAAAGCCCCGCGGCCAATTTGTCCGTCGTGATCAGACATCCGATCTCGGCATCGGCTACGGCGTAGGAAATTTCCTTGGGAGTGGCCGACAAACTCAGCGGCACGAAAACTCCGCCCGCCCTCCACACCCCCCATTGCGCCGCGGCGTAGTCCGCGCCCGGGGGGACAAGGACCCCGATGCGCTTTTCTTTGAGGTCTTTTTCGTCTCCCAAGAGCGCTGTCGCCACACGGTGGGCGCGCTGGATCAGATCATCGTAGGAAAAAGTTGCTTCGCCCTCTCGCAGGGCAATGCGACTGCCATGCTGTTTGGCGCGTTCGAAGAGGGGAAAGGAAGCCATGGTCGTCTCAACCAACCAGGGCTCGGATGATCACAAAAACGACCGACGGACCGATCAGGCAACCGAGCCCCGTGTAAAAAGTCGCTGTCATCGCGCCGTAGGGGACAAGTTTTTCGTCCGTGGCCGCGAGTCCCGCGGCCACACCGCTCGTTGTTCCCATCAAGCCTCCGAAGATCAGAGCGCTGCGCGGATTGTCCAAGCCGATGAGCGGGGCGACGAAAGGCGTGAGGCACATGACGAGGATCGCTTTGACCAAGCCCGCGGCAACGCTCAGCGCGATGACCTCGCTGGAGGCGCCGAGCGCAGTTCCCGTGACCGGCCCGATGATGAACGTGCCGGCTCCGCCGCCGATCGTGGTCAGACTCACGGCGTCGCGATATCCGAACGCCCACGCTGCCGCCGCACCGAGGAAGAAAGAAACAAAGAGACCGAGAAAAAGCGAAAGCACGCCGCTGAATCCCGTGCGGGTGAACTGTTCGAGTTTTACGCCGAAGGCCGTGGCCACGATGGCGAAGTCACGGAGCATGGCGCCGCCGAGAAGTCCGACGCCGGAGAGCCACGCGATATCGGCCACACCCTGTTTTCCTTTGGTCAGCATTCCGCAGAATCCCGCAGCAAGGAGTGCGATGAAGATGGCGATGGCCGAGCCGTGGAGATGGCCTTTGGTGAACCTGGCCGAAGCCCAATAGGAGAACCAAACAACAAGTGCTACGACAGCGAAGGCGGTGACGAGGGAATATTTAACGAGGATCGACTCAATCAGAGCGAAAATACCGTTGGTCATGGTGTGGGGGCATCTCCGTTTTTGTCGCGTCCGATTTTGTCGACTAGCGGAACGAGAGCAAAACAGACCAAGGCAGCAACCGCTCCGGCCGCAATAGCCGCCGGACCGCCGGAAAGAGCTGTCCAGACATTCTGGCTTGCGGCCATGGCGACAATCACCGGGATGTAAACCGCGCTCCAGAAAATGATCCCGCTTTGCGTTAATTCGGGCAGAAGCCCCGCTTTGCGCATCCGCTCCGCGCTGACGATCAAAAGTATCATTGCGATACCAACCCCCCCGATATTCGCCTCGATGCCGACCAGCCGACCCAGCAACTCGCCGATGAACAATCCCGCCAACAAGCACCCCGCCAGTAGTCCTGTCCCGTAGATCGCCATTAGCTTGCATTTATGGGTTGGACGAAACCCTGCTGAAAAGCCCAAAGAGCGCGGCTCAAGCGCACACTTTTGCACTAATGGAGCATAAAGCTCAGGTTGGGCTGTTTACTTTTGTCGCGGCGGGCGCCGCGCCGGATTCTCAACCTCAACTGCTGGAACGAGTGGACCGAGGGCAGTTATCTCGAGCCCGGCACCGTCCATGGCATGGCCTACCTCGAGGCCGTCCGCGATGTCTTCGGCGCAGCCAAACGCGCAGCCGCTGCCTGCGCTTAGCCGGAAACACAACGGCCCGCTAGCGGCGGAAACGTG
>Ga0208048_1000734_pt1 | contig 17359 bp, 9 predicted proteins | sample Malawi_45m_30L_FD_184163 | JGI IMG/M metagenome (GOLD analysis project Ga0208048, IMG submission 184163) | Freshwater microbial communities from Lake Malawi, Central Region, Malawi to study Microbial Dark Matter (Phase II) - Malawi_45m_30L... | ecosystem: Environmental > Aquatic > Freshwater >...
GTTCGCGCCGATGCTCGACGAGGACTCGATGCGACGCAGCGACGCCTCACGGAAGCGGGCGTAGCCACCCAGCCAGTACCAACCGACCGGTTGGAAACGGCTGAGGACATCGACCACTGGACCGCGAACGACACGCGGGAACGGACCGTTGCCGTCCACGACGCTGTGCGCCTTCGCTAGAGCCTGACGGCCACAGATGTGCGTGCAGTACACGTCAATCGTGCCCGTCGAACCTGAACCGTTCGAGGCGTCCGTGAAGATTTTGGCTCGCGGAGTCTCGATGAAACGGACACCTTCGAACGCGCCGACTTCGCCGTTGTAGATACCGGCGGGGTCGCTGTACACGTGCGGGTCACGCCACGAGGCGACACCCGTTTCACGGCGCAGGTCGAACGACACGTCGGGGTGAATGAAACCCATGTACATGCCGTTGAACGACACCGCGTTCGCGCTGCGGAGGGCCGACACGATCTTGCGAACGTCGTTCGCTTCGATGATGTCTTCCACCTGGACCGTGGTGCGGGTTGACGGATCGGTTGAACCGCCACCGCCGAAGATGACGTTGGTGCCAGCCGAAAGTACGTCGCGGATCACCGAGTCAATCGAGATGCCTGCGTTGTAGCCGACGATGTTCGCCGCTGCCGCATCGACATCGAGGAACGATGTGCCACGCAACTTGGCGGTCGTATTCACCGCGTTGCCGTACTCGGCAAGGGTGACTTCGACTTGGCTGTCGCTCATGGCCACCGGTGTCACGTCGGTGTCTTCGGTGAGGGCCGAAGTAACGGCGGTCAAGTCGTTGAAAATCGTGAACTTGACGCTGGAACCCGGCATTGCTTGTGCGACAGGCATTACGTCTGCCACCGCGTCGAACAAGAGTTCGCTGCGGAGTGCGAAGTACGCAATCCTGTCAAATGCTGTCTGGTCTGTTGACAGACTCGACGTTTGTGTCTTGGACACTTTCTTTACCTGTTACTTTCCCCGACAGGCGCGGGGCCTGTGGGCTAGATGTTTTCTGCTGATTCTCTCATTTGGGCCAAGATCTGCATTACTTCGTCTTGATTACGGGCTTGATTAATTTTGACGTTCCAGTCAACAATCGCATCGCTTGTCTCGCCCGCTGAACTTGCTTTCTGCAGTCTGTTCCAGGCTCTTCGCTCTGATTCTTCCGCAGGTGCCACAGTGGGCTTTACGAGATTGGCCTCTTCGGCCGCTTTGCGGATTGCCTCTGGCGTGAACTCACCTTCGTAGCCCCTCACGAAATACTTGGACATTGGCGAATCCATTGGGATTCCGGCCTTTGAAAAGGCCAGCTCCCTTTGGAGCTTTTCCGCCTCTGCCGCTTTTTCTCGGAGAGTCTTAACTTCAGATTCCAGTTCTCGCATTCTGGCTCGAACGGGATTCTTCTCGGTTTGTTCTTGCGCCTCGTTATCGAAGTCGTCGTTAACGTTAGACATGATCCACACTCCTCTTACCCACTTCGGACCGGAGGTAGTCCAAAGGCTGTTGACCCCAGTATACACACATACTGGCTTTTGTCAATAGTTACTGGGCGGTTCCTACGCCGGTTTCAACCGTGCCGGAGGTAGCACCGCTAGTTCGGGCAAATCCACCGCCCCCTCTAAATTCACCCAAGCGCAGGTCGCGGCGGCGTTCTAGTTTCATCTGGCTTTCTACGTCATATCCAAAGGTGGCACCGAGTTTTTGTTGCCTGGTTAACGACTCCTCGCCGCCCATTTCCTCAAACAAACCAGCCAATTGGCGTCTTTGTGTGAACTGGGCGCGGGCTTGTTCTGGCGTAAATCCTCGACCCACCAATGACTCGGCCTCCTCTTTGCTCAACTGTAAATCGCCCTGCTCCACGCCACGTGCAGCAATGCTGGCAGCGGCGGCCTGTTTCTTGTAGTCCTGAGCCATCATCAGGGGTCGAGACCTCTGTGGATCAATGAAATATGCGGCCAGATCAGACTCCGTAACCCCATACAGCTCAAACATTTGCTGACGAACCGCCGGGTCGGCATCGCGAACCTTGACAAACCCATCCCTGATGCGATTGGTAAGTTCCGCAACCGAAACATCGCCCTCAATTAATTTTTCAAAATCTCTTTGATCATTGTAAAAACCCTCTGGCAATCCGAACGCCTGCATGGTTTCGCGATATGCATTTTCCATGCCGATGTATGTGGCGAAGTCAAGTTCCGCAAATCCACTTTCCTTCCGCTTTCTGTTGGCGGCAAATCTTTTTTGAAACTCGGGAGTATCGCGCAACATAAAAAGAACTGCATTGCTGTCCTCAATGCCGTCATTCAAAATGTTGTTTATGCTGTCGTCGAGCCCCGAGATGTTGTATTTGCTCAAGAAAGATTTGACTATTTGGCGTGCGCTTTCTCGTCTACCAGCAGCATTGGGGTCTGATGGGGTGAGATCTGGAATTGGCGTCGGGGTTGGCGTCGGGGTTGGCGTCGGGGTTGGCGTCGGGGTTGGCTTGCCACCGCGAAGCGTGCCATCGGGATTGTATTGATTGTAAAAATCTTCACCCAAAAAACCTGGACCAAGACCACGCAAGGCGTCAGCCCGCGTAGCCGGATCTAAACCAGCAATGGATTCACGAATACCCTGCGCCGTATCAACTGGCGGCGGGACCTGCTCTGACGGGATGGTTGCCGCGTCTTCTTCAGCAATGTCCTCAAGCATTGAGGCGTTTGAAACGTTGCTCATTCTCGGAATCCTAACGCTTTCTCAAGATTCATGACCATCCGCATTGCCGAGTTGCGCGCATTTTGCGTGTATTCCCAACCATAGTCGGGGTTGGATTTCAGTTCTCGCGACCACTCACTGGCAGAATATGGAGTGCCGTCCTTCTTGCCGATCAGGGCGGCATCAAATTTGTCAAGGCTGACCTGCACGGGATTTAGTTCCAGGGTCTTGGCCGCGATCTCTTTGAACGGCTCGAAGATGTCGTCGACGGTAAAGCCCTGATCAATGTACTTGGCATAGGTTTCGTACTTGGTCTTCGCAAAATTCTTGGCTTTTGCAATCAACAATTCCGAACTTTGCGGAACATCGTTGATGCTGGAACCGGTCAGCGCGGCCCTCATGGTTTCGTCGCTTACCTGACCAAGATAGTTGTAACTGCGTAGGGCGCTGCGCAGTTTGGTGGCGTCGTCGGTTTCAAACAAGTCCCGGCCCCCGGGGCGAGTGTTGAGTTTGTCGGCAACCAAGTATTTGAGTTCCAGATCGGTATATCCGTTGCGCAACGACAGGGTTGCCAGCTCGTTGAGTTCGGTAACCGTAAGTTGCGACGATGCAAACGCCGACGACAAAGCCCGCTTGGCGGACGCAATCTGACGATCTTTGTCGGCCTGTTCCAAGGCATCCCATTTGGCCTGGTTGTCGGTCGTTTTAATCGCGTATTTGGTGCTTTTTACCCGGTTGGTAAACGCCGCTTGACCAGCGGTGCTTTCCAAATCGAAGTTTTTGGGATTGTTGGCTACCTCAATGAAGAGATCAATCAGGTCGCCGAACACCGCGCGGGCGTTCTTTTCTCCTTCTGCGCCGTCGAGCATGTCGGCAAGCTGTGGAAACTGCAGCTTGAAGTAGGTACGCCAGTCACCGCGGTCGCCGCCCTTATATATCTTGTCGTAGCGCGCCCCGAGTTTTTTTCGGTTGGCGGGGGTGTCCTTCAGGTTTTCAAGTGCCAGTTGATCCCTGATGTATTGTTCGCGACCCTCGGCCATCATCTACCCGCCAGTGCCTGAAAGGCCAATTGAATCGCTTTGCCCACGGCGTAGCCGGCCGTTTCGTCTGGCAAACGTTTCTTCACGGCGCTTTCGGCAAACACCGATTTGCTCGGGGCCGACACGCGCGAGGTTGCGGCTTCACGTTCCATTTTCTGATACTGCTCGATTAATTGTTTTGCAATCGCCTTGGTCATTGGTTTGCCGGTCATGCTCAAGGATGTTTGGTTCAGGTAGTAGCCGATGTCCTCCGGGGAGCTGACCACGGGTGCGACTCTGGTCGTGCCGGTTTGAACAGAAGCAAAACCCCCGACTGTTTGCAGAAAAGCGGAAACCGTCTGGTTTTTTCTGTTGGCAGAGAACAAAAACAACTCCATGGCATTTACGTCAGTCGAAACAAACGCGTCCCCTCTCGACAAAATTATGGGGCTTGGATTATTGTTTCCATAAAAACCGACGCGTTTTGCCTCCCTCGCCCATTGTTTGCGCATTTCCGGAGTCATATTGCCCAACACGGTTTGTGCTTCTGTGTTGAGATCTGCTTCGTTGTAAGATACTCTCTGAAGAACCCCGTTTTCGTCGAGCAAGCCCTGTCCATAAAAATAATTTTGAAGCATTGGGCCGCCACCCATTGGCACCCCGCGCTTGCGCAATGCGGCCTCACCAACAAAAATTGTCGGATTATCACCCTCAATTGCTCGCCTAAGGTCCGCCTGCTCTTGTGTTGCCGTTTGTCCCGGCGCAGTCAAGTTAATCTTACTAAACATTCCCGAACCAATCGGCGCAATGGGAAATGCCGCCGTGGTCATGTCGGTTGTTGGCGACTGTGGACTTGTGTCTTTGTCTTTTTCGTTGTTTTCGCTCACGACTCAACCTCTTGGGCTAGTAAACGGTCCCAGATTCTACCAAACTCGGTGTTTTGATCGGACAAATACTCGCCGAATGTGTACAGCCTGGCGCGAGATTTTTGATTACGCTTGGCCTTAAGGGAAACGCCGCTTTGCGACTCAAGCGAGTCTCGGGCCTCCATGTATTGACGCAGGGAATCCATGATTGGATTCTCGGCCAGACGCGGATCTTTTAGCGCATCGCGAAGTTCGCTCAACGAATTTTGATAATCACCCACCAAGAACTCCGCCTTGATGGGGAAGCCGTCGCCCAATTCCTCGTTCAACAAAACCCGATAGGCAGCCAACACGCTGCTCTGTTTTTCGCTCAAATTGGCCGGCAGGGTCCGACGAAAGGCGCGGTATTTGGCAGAGCCGACGCGCAACTGTGCCAGTTTGATCATTTCCCTATCGCTCAATTTTTCGCGAGAACCCTCCTCCAACTGTTGACCCCAAACAGTGAAATTGAAATCCGAACCGGAGGGGCCAAAGTATGCGCCCACGCGTTCGTATTCGTTGAGTATGTCCTGATTCAGGGCGGTCCAATCGCCAAACTCCTGGGTTGCTTCGAGACCGCCGCGAAGAGCCTTGCTCTTGGACGAAACGTACAGCTGAAGCTCTTCGCCATACAGGTTTTCAAATCTGAGGATTGCGGTGTCGTAATCCTCTTCCTGGAATTTGCGGAGCTGTTCGGTCAGGACCGCGACGTACTGATCGCCAATCTTGGTGGGTATTCTCCACTGTTGGACACCCGCCGATGGTCCGAGGAACTGCGACACCATTCGCATGATCGTAAGGGTGCGAGCCCTCGACTTGGCGTCAGCAAGCAGGCTATTGACGCCTTCTGAGGTTGATTGGTCGTATTTGGGGTTCACGCTCAGGGCGCGAAGGGTTTCCGTATAAACATTGCCGTAGGTGTTCGACAGGTTGTTGGTATCGGCCATGAATGCCTCGTACAGCTTGCGCCCGACACCGGGGACAATGTTTCCCTTCAACGTTTCCGAGATGTCGGTTTCGCCGTACGGCAAGAACAGTTCTTTGATGTCGTTGTACTTGGGGTTGCCGGACAGAATGCTCGATAAACCAAGTTGCGCATACGGACCAAGGGCTGGATACACGTTGATGCCCTGCGACAACCTTGCAACTGGCGCAGCAAGTGGCGCATCAAGCCCGGTTAGTTTTTTGGAAATTGACCCGGACATTGGGAAAGAAAATTGAACTTCGCCGGTTTGTGGGTCCCTGAAGAAAAACCCGCGACCATCCTGGTCCGGATCAGCTTCTTCCGCGCCGGAATAAACGCGGGCAAACTGTCGGATCATGTGGATGTTGTGTCGTCCCGAAAGCATCAAATATGTGCCGACCACGTCCTTCCATGCATCGGCGAAGGGCATGACGATGCGCAGTGCGTCGACAAAGTTGTTCCGCGTAGACGCGTCGTACAACAAATCCTTGGTGTCACCGAGCGCCTTGAATCGTGCGTAATCATCGAGGTCGCGAACCGTCAACGTTCCCTTGGCCGACGATGCAGCACGGGTATTCAGGCGCTCAAGCTTTGTGGATACCCTGTTCCGTTGCGTCAAACCTTCGCCCAGATACGAACGTATGCTGTCGTACCCAGCCTCCGCCGCCCTGTCGATCATGTCTGCGTAAAGGCGTTTTCCCTCTTCGTATGAAAGTTTGTCAACGTGTTTTGATACCTCCTGGTAGTAGTACTGCCGGAACAGCGGGGAGCGCTCCAGGCGACGCGTGGCCAGATCGTTTAGTCCGTTGAACATCCAGCCGGTTGCGCCATTTACAAAACCGGAGACGGTGTTGTTTAGGTCAAAACCGGGATCGTCGTATGCCATTTGTTCGACGCGAACCTGGTTTGGCACCCCTCTTGTTCCGTCCCAAATATTGATGCGCTCAATCAGCTGCTGAAAAGTCGGGCTACTGGAACCATTTGAATAATTGCCCAGCACGCCCGTCTCGCGAAACGGCACAAAAGTAACCAGGTCCCCGGCATCGTCCTCGGTTTTAGCAAGGTTGGTAATCACGCCCTGTTCATCCCCAATGCGCACGCGTTGACCCACCTTGAGTTCTTTGGATTTGAAGCCTGCACCGTACGGCACAATTTCCGAGGAACGCACGACCTTTGTTTTTCCGAACTCGGGAATTGCGTCATACGCAGCGGCAAATTTAAGTTCTTCGACGTTGCCGGTAAGTTCCCTCAGGGCCGCGATGTCAACCTTTAGCGCATCGGCCCGCAACACCTGGCGTATAACATCGTCGCCAAATTCGTTGAAATCGATTGGCAGGGCAAAAGTCTGTTCGGATCTTTCGCTTGCCTTGTATGCGCGGCCGTACTTGTGCATGTCCTTGCTTCTTTGATAATCAAAACTGCTTTTGTTCTTGAGCATCCAATCAGCGACGTCGTCGGCGATCTCGTCGTCGGTTTTGCCTTGATAAAAACCGCGGGCGATCCTCTTGTACATTTCGCTGCTTTGATAATTTTGCAGATTGTAAATGATTCCGCGCGTGTGCATTCTGGTTTGTTTCGAGCCTGGTTTTCCGCGTTCTGCACCGACGAAACTTCCGGTTCCGTGACGATGGCGGATTTCGTCTTCTGGACTAAATCCCACCTTGGAGGAAGAAAGGTTGATCCCCTCTCGAAGTTGGCGGTGAACTTCCGTTCTGGCGGTCACGTCGTCCAACATGTCCGCCTCGTCTGGGACGAACATGGGTTTGCCCGTTCTTTCCCTGTATTTGTTGGCGGCGGCCAAGCCAATCGAATTGTTCTTAAAACGTTTTTCGCCAACGAATATAAATTCGGCCCCCTCGGCAGATTCTGGAATTACCTCGCCCGTACGCAAAGACCGCCTGGCAACACCAAGGTTGCGCAAATCAATACCGGTAATACTCTTGCCGTATTTCGTGCCCTTGCCAGGCAGGCCGATTGCAATGTGAATGAAGTCGAGTGGGTGCAGTGCTCCGCCATTGAGCAACGAGCGCGCGCCGCCGAAGGACATGCGGATCTGGGCGTCTATGCCGTTGCGCACGATATAGCCAACCGTGGCAAGATTGAGTGGTTTCCAAATCTTGTTCTGGACAAAATCTATTGCGTCTATCAAGCGGCGCGGTTGGCCGGTAATGGTGCGAATTTCCTCGGTATAGGTCATTTGCCCAAGATCCTTTGCCGCTTGTTCATACAGATCCTGATTGCGCTGCGAAGGATCAAGCGCTTGTTGTTCGCGCACGATTTTCTTCAGCTCCTCGGCTCGTGCGGGGTTTCGATAACGCTCTACTTGTACTTTGGCGCGTCTACCGGCAATCGGCAGCTTCCCCATTTCCCCCAATCCAACCTTCGAAAACAGTTGTTGGAAAAGCGGGTTGCGCGTAACCCTGCGCAACTCACGCGCATCTGGCAAAACTTGTACGCGTGACAAGAGTTGACTAATGGTTGCGGGACCAGCAAAGGCTATTTCGTCGCCAAGCGGTAGAGCCCGCGCCATCGTTTCGGCCAGCACCTTGTCGTCTATGTTGTCTTTGACAATTTGGGCCATCATGGCTAAGTGACCGTTGTCGGTCTGTAGGCCGACGCGATTGATGAAGTAAGTACGCATCCTTTCGATACCGGCGCTCGCATTTTCCATGATGCGGTTGATGATTATTTCCTCAACGCCGTTGGCTCGCATCACCTCGCGAACGACGTTGTCGTATTCGTCGATTATGTTCTTCCTGCCAGCCCCGGTGCCTTTCTTGCTGAATTCACCAATGGCTTTGTCTGCCCACGAAGAAATTTTGTTCTCGGCGACACCGGCCGTGCGCATGCTAAGAATCATGTTGCGCACGGACTCGGTGTTTTCCAACGGGTCGTCGGAAGATGTAACGATTGTTGACTTTGGCATTTGCGTGAAGAAGCGACTTTGGCGGATGTACTTGAACGGTTGGTTTACTCTGTAGCGGCCGATCTTCGCGTTGAGCGTGCGATCACCCAGGGTGAACGGTTCGGTCAACACCGAAATAACCTCTTCCCTGGTTTTTGCGGTGGCCAAACCGGCGGCGGTTTCGTTACTAATCTCGTAACGGAACACGTCCTCAAGTATGTTTTTGGCGCTATCTTCCTCGACGAGGTGGTCTACGAGGCGTCGCGCAAGGGGGTTGCTGTTCATGAAGTTCAAGAACTTTGTGCCGTCCACGCTTTCGCCGGAGAGTTCCTTGAGAAGCCCTGCTTCTCCGTGTAGGTCTTTGGTTGAGGCGCGCAGTGCGGTTTTAACGGCACTGGCGTCCTGGCGAGACATGAGCGGCACCAAGCCGCGAATGCCGCCGCCCGCCTTGAGTGCGGCGTTGATGTCTTCTCCCAATTTAATTTGCTGGTACACTCCGCCGGCAACCTTGGTGCCTTGGCCGATTGCATAAATGCCCTTGGCCAGATACTTGGTTGGATCCGGTATTGACAGCAAAACCGCTGCGTCAATGATGCCGGATCCGTATTTGTACGCCAGGGATCCCTCTCCGGCAAAACTGGTCAAACCACGACCAATGGTGAACGCATTGCCGTAAATCGTGCCACGAAATGCACGGGCACGCTTGGCCTGTTCCTCGCGAAGGGTTTGGTTCATGAAATAACCAGAACCGGTATCTTGCCAGTTCTCCAACATCACCGCCAAAGATGTTGATTCCCACAACCCCAACAGGTCGTAGTTGGATGAACCGGCAACCATTGACCCGATGTTTGCCGCTGTCTCCGGAGCAATATCGCCTATTGCGCTGATCCAACGGATTGCACCCTTGGCCGCGATTTGGCCCGCGCGCCCCGATTTGGCAAACGGTAACGCCACGCGTTTCAGTGCTGTCTCGCCGAGCTCGGGCAATATGAAATCCACTGCCGCAGACGTGCCCTTTTTGAGCCAGCCCAACCCGTCAAACACGTAACGGAGCGGAGCAACCACGTCACCCTGGGTGTTCTTTTTTCTTTCGTAGTCGTCCAACTCGCGCATTGCCGCTTGTTCGCCGACAATGTCTATGGCGGCATCCGACGCGTTGTATCGACCCAGGGTCAAGGCTGTTTCTGGTTTCATCCATGGATACTTGCGCGTTATCTCGGCAAGTTTTTGTGGATCGGCGGTTGGCCCAGATGAGGCAGCACGAAACTGTTGGGCAATCTGGTTGTACTCTTCGTTGGTGTAAAACCTGTCAAAATCCATTATGACATGTAGCGTGACAGAAGATCCAACAAATCTTCGTTTCCACCTACCTCCGCGATAAATTTAATTTCGTCCAACGCATTCTGTCTTGCGTCGTATCTCGGCACGCCGGCAGCTGCGGGACCAACTCCGGGACCAAACGGTGCGCCTGCAGTAATTGGTTCATCCGGACGTTCGGTGCGGCGCAAAAAGTCGGAGCCACCCGGCTTCGGTCTTGGTTGTGCCTGGATCTGCGTTGGGCCAGCACCCATCGGTACTGCGCGTTGGCTTTCCATTTGTTCGGTCGCCTGGCCATATGTTTGATTCTTGGCGACCATGCGCCTTACCTTTGCCTGCGGCATATTGAGATCCGTCCTGCGGCCTTTTGCTTCTTCAGCCATTTATCCCCCCAGTTGTGCCAATAGTGCTTCTAGCGGTGGTGCGCCTGGTGTGCCAACGGGGGCCTCTGCGCCCATTCCCGGCATTGCCAAACCAGGCATGGTTTCTGGTGCGCCCATCGGCATTGTCTGCGCCTGGCGCTCGCGGGCGCGTTCGTCGGTTAGGGCAACTGCTTCGTACAGGCTGGTGTCTCGCTCCATGACGAGCATGGTCAAATAGGCAAGATCGTCCGGTTGATACGGACCGGCCGGATTTGCAGCTTGCTGTTGAATGCTGGACAAAAGCGCGGTTTCAACGCCTTCGGAAATGATTCTGTCATGCTCCAGTTCTGGATCGGCAATCAGCGGGTCTGCTTCGCGCGCCGACTCTTTGCTCATCATTCCGACGCCAAGGCGCTGACCGAGACCGACTATTAACGAGTTGACGTCAGATCCGGCGGCAGAATACGTGACGTAGTGGAAATCGGTTTCCCAAATCTTGTTCGGGATGTACGCCTCTTGCTTGGTTGCGGTGCGTGACGGAAGGTAAAAGGTCTTTGTTGTGTCGCCCCAATACTCTCGCTCCATGGCGATGGCGATTCTGTCCTCCTCCATCAGGGATTGCTCAAAAATTGTTTGGGCCTCCTGCACGCGGTAGTCCACCGTGGCGGACAGCACGGATTCGCCACGGCGTCCAGTGCGGATGTTTGTTGCCGACTCGCCACCAAACTCGGCCGGAATTGCGCCCTCAAGACGCTCTTGGCGCTCTAGGCGGTCGAGGGCGGTGTCGGTCTTGTAGCCAGGATTGAGTTGCAGTTGTTGGATGTCGCCTCCCCTGACGACCCCCAACACGCCGTTTTTGCCATCCGCCATTTGCAGGATCTCTGGGTTTTCCCCGGTTCGGGCAATGAGGTATTCCTCCGGAAAAATGCCGCGCTCAATGGCGATCTCGGTCAATGCTTGTAGTCGGGCGCGCGTGTAGTACATGCCGAGTACGCCGTCGAACTGACCACGCGGCTTGTCAAGGGTGATGCGATTGGCGATAACGGCAATGGGTCGCCCCGTGCGATTCGGGATGGCCTCCAACATGATCGCTTCCAGTCCGGCGCGCTCGGAAGCACTCAACTCTGGATTGTCTTCCGCCCCGAGCACGACCAGCTGGATTGAATCGGAGTCGGAATACTCAAGCATGGTGTACCGCGCATCGGAGTTGACGTTGCCGAAACGCAGTTGATTGGCAACCAACTCACCGTAGTTGTTCAACAACCAGTTGGCTGAGGTCTTGTACGTAAAAATACAGTTGTCGGGCACGAATTGATCAGGGTCGTCCATTGGCGCGGCAAACGTGTCGAGTGGATTACGGACCGACCACTGCGGGGTAAGCGTGCGGAAATTGGGGCGCATCATAATCGCGCTGCTTGAATAGGCGAGCAGGTGGCGTGCGCGACGGCGCATCTTCATCTTCATTTTGTTTTCGTCCCATATTGCAAGCATTGCCTTGCGGCGCACCCTTGCGTAACCCTTGGACCTGTCGGATCCCTCCTTGGCTGGCGGGAAATAGGGGGACGGCATCGTAGACGCAATGCGCATCGACATCTGATCCAAGCCCTGCACCAACAGGTTTGCAACGTTGGTCTTGGCGTTTTTGTCCAACTCGTTTAGCGGAACGATTACGTCGCCGTTGGCGAGGTCGCGGACCCGACGCATCTGCGCGTGTACGGGGCCAGCGGCAAGTCTGCGCTGGTGGTACAGTTCAACGATTTCTTCCAGTGATTTCACTTTTTGTCCTTGAGTTCATCGAAGCGGCGTTGGAAAGCTTTGCCCTTCTTGATTTCTTCAACGGTCTGTTGAAGCGTAACGCCGCGAGCCTCTCCCTGTATACCTCGATTACGCAAGCGCGCAGCCTGGGTGGCGCGTGACCTAAGCTCCGATGCTTTGCGCGCTTTGCGACCGGCTTCCACAACCATGGGATCCACGTTCCATTTCTGTGGCAATTCATCTATTGGCACCGGGCCGGATGTGGTTTCGATTGCGGGGACGGTTTCGGACTTGAACTTGACCGGTTTGTACACCGTTTGCCCGCCAGGCTTAACGATCTTTTCGTACGCGATGGGCTTCTTTGTTGTAACCGAAGTAATGGGCGACCTCTTCGCTGCGCCACCAAGCGGACTTCCACCCCTGGTTCCGGTTGTAAATTCCTGTTGCTCAACCGGGACACCACGAGATTGTTCGGACAATTTGCGGGCTTGCCGTGCTGATCGTGCTTGTGGGAATTCTTCTCGTTCCATCTTGACAATGCGTTGCTCAAGGCTGAGTCCGCGCTCCGTGCTGAGTGGCATTCGGGTCGGCCTGAACTCTTCCATGCCCTCGCCCATCAGGGTTGGCATTGGCATTTCGCCCTGCTTGGTTGCTTTCGTGCGACGAACATAGCGGGGATTGATTGCCTCGCCACGTTTGATTTTGGCGGTTGGAAGAACTATGGTGCGTTCAATTTCTTTCTGAACGTCCTTTGACCCAACCGCAATTTCTCCGTAGCGGAATTGACCGCTTCCGCCCTGCATCATGTCGGCAATATCGTCCGCTTGATTTTCTATTGGCATGCCGCGCTGAACTTCTAATTCTGCTGGACCACGAGGACGTTTCCCACTGCCCACACCCTGGTCGTACATGCGATAAATCATGGAGCCGCGTTCTTCGAGTCTGTTCAACAGCGGATCACGTTTTGGCAATTTGGTTACTTTTTTAACTTCAAAACCGGGGAATGCCGCCCTCTTTCTGCTTGCCAACGCCTTCGAGGATTCAGAAAGCATGCGCGACAATTCGTCTGACGCCGAGGGCACAACGCGCGCGGTCGGCAATTTGGGTTGCGGAATTTCCTGTTTGCCTACTGGCGGAACGTAATCTCGGATACCGCGCTGTCGCCTGGAAATGTCGGCTGCCGCAGAACTGTACGGATACTTGCGGGCAAACTCCAACTCCTCTGTTGAGGGTTGGGCTACGTCAGCGGTTTTTGGCGCCGCTACTTCGCTTTTTTTTTGAGTGGCTTTGCGCGAAGCCCTTGCTGGCTTGGGGGTTTTTACTTCGGCAACGGGAGAAGCCGGAGTAGAAATTTTTACTTCAGCAACCGGGGAGGCCGGAGTAGAAACTTGAGTGGGTTCGTATTGCGTCGAACGCATCTCGGTTTTGCCAACTTGTTTGTTGAAGCCCGGCGCATACTTTTCGGTCGCTGCCTCAATTTTTTTCGTGGTTTGCTTCGGTGTTTCTTGTTTGAGCGGCTTGACGCTTGTTGGCTTTGCCTGCCTGGCCTTGGTGGACGCCGGTTTGGAGATTCGTTCGACGACCATCGTTGGCGTGTACTCGGTTGCCTGCATCTCGATTTCGCCAACTTCTTTGTTGAATCCACGCGCGTATTTTTCGGTCGCTGCCTCGATTTTTGCAGTTGTAAGTTTTGCGGCTTTGGGTTTTGCGGCTTTGGATGTCTTGGCGGCTTTGACTGTCGTGGTTTCCGCCGACTTGGAAACAACCGTTTCGGCCGTCGGGCTCTTGACCATTCCGCTGGACTTTGGAGGATTGCGCGTGACGCCGCTCGATTTCGGCTGGGTTGAGCGCGTGATTGGGCTTTGATCATCGTACAACATTCCTTCACGAAGAATTTGGGCCTGCCCGCTCAGTCGGCGTGCTGTGTCGGCACGCACGGAAGCCGCCGCGGCCTGACGTTCGGCAACGTTGGCAAGTGCTGCTCCGGTTTTTACCGCGCCGCGCCCGCCCAACGAAGTTGCCACGCCCTTCAAGAACTGTCCCGTTGGCCGCAAGAATGGTTTTAGAATCGCACCCGCACCGGCGGTGCCAACCGTCAACGCCGCCTCAACTGCAATTTCCTTATTGCTGAGTGTTGGAAGTGATTTGGTTTTTTTCTGGCCCGGTGAGCGGAGAACATTTGAGGCGGCAATACCGACATTGATCACCGGGTTTATGTATGCGCGGTTGACGTAATTAACCTGGCCCATCAGGCCCGCGCCAACCTCTTTTGCAAATTCGGTTGGACTCTTGGGGACGGAAAAGTAACCCTTGCCAATGCGACCAGAACCCTTATCCTTGGCCGTCGTTACGGTCGTTGTAATTGCGGAAGCAGCGCGACGACTGGCCTCGATGCGCTCACCCTGCACGCGGAATCCAACCTGCATGGTGCGAATGTCGGCCGATGTCGGCTTAAGTCGTGCGTTTGTAATCGTCGGGCCGGCGGGCGGAGTCGCATCTTCCGACGGTGTTGACGAACCATCGGATTGCGGAAGGTTTTGGCGAATGCGTTGGCGCAGTGCCTTGACGCGCTCCTGCGGAGCATCGGGGCCAAGGATGCGCCGGGCAATCGTGCCGCGACCCTGGACGGTTTGCGACAACATATTGAAACGGTTCTGCAGTTGTTCGCGGCGCTCAGGGTCCAAATCCTCGTATTCGACGTCGGGTTCGCGCGCCTGCACGAAGCGTTTTTGAATTCGCTTGTATGGATCTTTTTTGGCAGCCATGAACGCTAATACGATAACACACTAAATCCAGGACGGCCGCCAAAGCCTGGGTGGTTGCTTTAGTGGCGACAATTGCGGCACGTGCAGCTCGGCAAACCAGTGGGCCATCACCAGGTCGGTGCCGTTCTTTTTGTCCCGCGTCCACGATGTCATTTCATCCACGAACGCCAGCGTTTTCCAGTTGTCGCGCATGGTCGGCAAACGCACCGAGCCGCTGCGCCAAAGCGGTGGCAGCAGGGCCTCCACGCCCAGGTTGTCGTCGAGCTTGTTGCGGCTGGTGGTGTGGGGAACGACGTTGGCGTGATGGCGAGCCTGCCACTTGCGAACGAAATCATGGGCAAGCAGGAAGCGTTGCGCGGCGTTGATTTCCACGATCCAGTGCGATATTGGATAACCCAAGTTCCACGACCTGTTCTGCCACTCCTCCATCAATCCGTAGAAATCGCCGGTGGTGGTGTTGAAGCCGAGCAACTCCTCGGCCGTGAGCTTGACTCGCTCCACGTCGATGAGGAACCGCAGGTTGGTGCGCGGCTGATACAACCACCACTGAATCGCCCAGAATTGCGTCGGGCTCGGGTCCACCGACGCAATCGAGATGATCGGCGGATCCAGGTTCGGTGGTACGTAACCGGGTCTGCGTTCGTTGTCGATGCACCCCGGATACATAACGCCATCACCACCCATGCCGCCGGTTGCCCAGACGCGCTCGATCAGGTAGTTGCCCTCGGCCATGTCCTCTTGTTGGTAGACGACGGCAAACTTGTTGGGCGAGTTGTGCCGGATGTAGGACAGGTCCTTCCAGGACAAACGGAACGGCTCAAGCAGCGGGCCATACGGCCAGGCCGGGGAAATGGTGCGACGTGATTCGGGTCCGGTGTCCATGTCCTCGTAGTAGGCACGGTAGGCAATGTGGTCGTACTTGTATTTTTTGATCGGTTCTTTTTCGCTGGGGCTTGTCACGTCGGTGCCGTCGTAATCGTCGGGGTCCTCTTCGTAGGTCACCTTGGCCAGACAGTGTGCGTAGAGATCCTGTGGCCCCAACCTCTGGCCGATAACCGCCAACACGCCGCCCGGTTCGACGCGAGCCTCGGCCATCGAGTCCCAACGCTCAAGCAACTTGTCGCGGGCTGCCGACTCCTTGGAGTTTTCCGGGGACGCGACGTCGTCGAACAGGCACAGGTCGGCGCGGTGTCCGATGAACTCCGACTCGATGCCGTAGGCAGAAACGGTCGGTTCCTTGTTGTCCAGGCCCCCGGATCCGTATTGCTCGACGATGAACTCCTCCGCCCTCCAAAGCGCTCCTACGTTGGTTGGCTTGAACCTACCGAAGTCCAAGGCCAAACATCCATCGGCATTAACCGCCAGTCCGCGTCGGATCATTTCCGGGTCGGGTTGCAGCGGGCTGGTGCGCTCCAAGGTTTCGCGGATGCGGCGCGAGTACATCTTTGCCAGGGTCTGGGAGATCGACCCGATCATCACTCGGATGGCCCGGTTGCGCACTATGCACCACACCGCTACGTCGTGGAACAAAGTCGACTTGCCGGCACCAGGGGGGCAGTTGAGAACCAGGAACTCCTTGTCGTGGGATTCCAATTTGGCCACGATCTTGTACGCGGCATCCACTTGCCACGGGCTGGGCACACGGCCCAGGTAGCGCATGCGGAAGTAGTCGAAGTCTTCCAGGGACCTGGCTGCTTCTTTGTTCAATCGTGCGGGTGGCACGACCGGGGGCAGATCGCGGGTGACGGCAAGGTCGCGTTTCAGTGCATTGCCGCCACTCGGTTTGCCAAACTCCAGGTTCTGTTTGTCCAACTCAGCCGACGTGGCCCTGGCCTTAGCAACCCACTTGGTGGCACTGGAGTAGGAAATCCCCGCCATCCGCGCGGCCTCTTTCATGTTGACCCCGGAAGACATGGCCTGCCAAAACATGGCACGGTCATCCGGCGTAATCTCACGCTTACCTTTTGGCATCTAGTGATATACTAACCACGTCCGCCGGTGCGCCGTCGAGCGTTCGGGTTGTCGTTCCGGTTTCTCCTGTGCCGGCGGACATTTTTTCATGTGTTGGAAATCGGATGGCGACGTGCTACTGTGTCTGGCACAACCTATAGATCCGAGCCTAAACGGTTACATTCCTCCGCGCAAACAAACTACGCGGGCAGCATGGTCAGACCGCAGGGTACAAGTGGCCTGAAAAGGGGACCGGTGGTAGTCGCCTTCTTTTGGTATCGAGACAGACGGGTTCAGGCGTGAAAGAGAACTTGGGGGGGCTTAGAGAACCCCGTGTAGCAGCCGTAGCCTATTTGTTCTTCTTCGGCTTCGGGGCTGGTCGCTCCTGTTGCATGTAGAGCCGTGGGTCGATCAACCCTTGGGACTGCTCGATTTCGTACTTGAGCTGCAGCTTTGTGGGTTTGCCTTGACCGGGCTCAACCTTTGGAAAACGAAAGGGGGCAGTGGCAGCTTTGAATAAATCCTTGGCTAAACCAAGGTAGCCACCCTTGAGTACGCGTCCACCGGAACCCGGTTTGGCATTGCCAAAAGCGCTCCGCTCGTAATCGTCCATGGGATCGTTGAAGCTGTACTTGGATTCTCTGTAGCCGACCATGGGCCAACAGTAGCACCTTGTTTTACGTAGATGGAGAGAACGGGTTATTGCGCCCCCCACCCCCC
>Ga0208048_1000735_pt1 | contig 17357 bp, 17 predicted proteins | sample Malawi_45m_30L_FD_184163 | JGI IMG/M metagenome (GOLD analysis project Ga0208048, IMG submission 184163) | Freshwater microbial communities from Lake Malawi, Central Region, Malawi to study Microbial Dark Matter (Phase II) - Malawi_45m_30L... | ecosystem: Environmental > Aquatic > Freshwater >...
GGACAGATTTCTGGCCCTGGTGGTTGGATAGTGACCTCTTTCACCGCCTACAAGGAGTCACACAGTGCCTGGAGTCAATCTCACCCGCGACGAAGCCCTTGCTCGTTCAGCCCATATCACCGTCGATAGCTACCGCGTCGATCTTGACCTCACGACTGGCGCTGAAACCTTCCGTGCACAGACCACAGTCAAGTTCCGTAGCAGCAAACCTGGCTCTGCAACGTTCATCGATGCAGTGGGCAAGTCGATGTACAACGCAACGCTCAATGGCGCCGCGTTAGATTCAAGTGCTTTCGATGGTGAGAGCATCCACCTGACCAACCTTGCAGCAGAGAACACCCTTGTTGTCGACCTCGAGGCAATCTATTCGGTGAGCGGAGAAGGGCTCCATCGTTTTGTCGATCCAGCTGATTCTGAAATCTATCTCTACACCCAATTTGAAGTTGCCGATGCTCGTCGTATGTATGCCTGCTTTGATCAACCAGATCTCAAGGCAACCTTCACCCTCTCTGCAGTCACTCCCCAGCACTGGGAAGTGATCTCCAACAATCCCGTAGCCAAAGTTGAGGAACTCTCTACCGATAAGAAGCGGACCTCGTTTACCACTACCCCTGTGATGTCTACCTATATCACCGCTCTCGTTGCTGGTCCGTATCACAAAGAGTTCGACACATATAAAGGCAAAAAGGAAGTTCCACTAGGGATCTACTGCCGGAAATCACTTGCCAAACATCTAGATGCAAGTGAGATCTTCCTCATCACCAAACAAGGCTTCGAATATTTCGAACGCGAATTTGGTTTAGCCTACCCATTCGATAAATACGATCAATTGGCGGTTGCCGAGTTTAATGCCGGTGCGATGGAAAATGCAGGGTGCGTCACCTTTGCCGAGGATTACTTCGTCTTTCGCAGCAAAATGACAGATAAGAATTACAACTGGCGAGCCAATGTCATCCTCCACGAGATGGCGCATATGTGGTTTGGCGACCTTGTCACGATGTCCTGGTGGGATGATCTCTGGCTCAATGAATCATTTGCCGAATGGGCTTCCTACACCGCGCTCGCAGATGCGACGAAATTCAAGAACTCCTGGACCACCTTCAACGCCGAGCGAAAGAATTGGGCTTACCGACAAGACCAACTCTCTTCAACGCATCCCATTGTCGTTGATATGCACGACTTGGAAGCAGTCCGCACCAACTTCGATGGCATCACCTATGCCAAAGGCGCATCAGTGCTCCAACAATTGGTGGCACACGTAGGGAAAGCGAATTTCGTGGCAGCGTTGAAGAAGTATTTTGCTAAACATGCATGGAAGAACACCACACTCAATGACCTATTGGTAGAACTTGAAGCCACGAGCGGTCGCGATTTAAAACCTTGGGTGGATACCTGGCTCTGCACTGCAGGAGTAAATACGCTCCGACCAGAGGTTTCGGTTGTCGATGGGAAGTATTCGGACGTCCACGTCAAGCAGGAACCACCCAAGATGCCAGCAGGATCGAAAGAACTTCGACCGCATCGAATGTCAGTGGGTATTTACGATCTCGTTGGCGAAAACCTCGTCCGTCGAAAGAGCCATGAACTAGATGTGGCGGGAAATTCAACATCAGTTGACGCGTTCAAAGGCGAAGCTGAAGGTGATCTTCTGCTCATCAATGATGGTGACCTCTCCTACGGAAAGATTCGTTTCGATGGCAAATCAGTGAAGACGCTAATCGCCAAACTCTCTGGCGTGGAAGAGCCGCTCACCCGCGCACTCTGTTGGTCAGCGACATGGGACATGCTCCGCGATGGCGAGTTGAGCGCAAGTGAATATGTTCCAATGGCGGTAACGGGACTGTCGACCGAGAAGGATGTCTCTGTCGTGTCTATGACTTTGATGCAATTGGGAACTGCGGTCGAGCTCTATGCATGTAACGAGAACCGCGACAAGGTACGCGAGCAGGTGGCTAATGGCGTAGAGATTCTTCTCGAACAGGCTGCAGAGGGAAGCGATATGCAATTGCAGTACGCACGTTCCTTTGCATCGTTTGCATTCTCTGATCGTCAACATTCACGAATCAAAGATATGCTCGATGGCAGGCTGCCAGGCCTTGTCGTTGATGCGGATCTACGTTGGCACTTCATCAACTGCCTTGCAGAGCGCGGAAAGTGCTCTACTGAAGTGATTGATGCTGAACTTGAACGCGATAACACCGCTAGCGGACATAAATATGCAGCCTCTGCTCGAGCCGCGCTTCCAACAGTTGCGGCAAAAGAGAGAGCCTGGTCTGATGCAATCGGTGGCGAACTCTCCAATCACATTCATGACGCCACTATCGCTGGCTTTAACAGACCGCTCCAACGGGATCTGACGAAGTCATATATCGATAGGTATTTTGAATCACTTCTCTCAGTCTGGGAGAAACTCTCCTACGAGCTGGCATCCACGATTGTGACCGGCTTCTATCCTGCCTACCAAGTCAATGAAGAGGTCCTCAACCAATCTGAGTCATGGTTAAACGGAGCCGGCAAAGATGCGCCAGCAGCGCTTCGGCGATTTGTGAGTGAGAACCGAGATGCCCTTGCGCGGGCGCTCAACGCACAAAAAGTTGATGCCCGCTTCTAAACCTAGGAGCTCGGAACTTAATCCTTCAAACTGAAGGATGGATATTCATCAGTGACGAGCAGGAATGCGTAACCCAACACGCGATTCCAGTATCGAGTAGTACCGAAGAGAACTTCGGCGACTACCTGCGGCAAATCTTTGGTGAAGATGATGGCAAACCAACCGATAATCAACATAATGATTGCGTAGATGGTGTAGACCGCGCCAACGATGTATAGCGGGATGGCAAGAATCCATTTCACAAGCGGAAGTAGTCGATTTAATTTCTTTCCACCTTCGACATCAGGGAATATCACCCGAACCGAACTGTTCGCCTCGATGGAAGGGTAATTGTCGTTGAGCAAGACCGCATATGCAGTGAGACGAGTAGAGAGTTCCAAAATTGCTTGATTAAACCGGAGCGCATAACTTGGGTAGACGCCACGAAAGACAATCGCTAAGAGCACCGGGAGCACGATGACGCCCATTCCCACACTCAACGATTCAGCGCCACCTGGTGCAAAGGCAAAGGCGAAGATAGCAACGGGAACTATAAGCACGTAGCGGAAGAGAACGCTTATCTGATCTCGATTTTCGAGTTTTACATCTATATAAGTCTCAATCTGATTACTCATCTACGACTCACTACCTAATCTCAGTCAAAACATTTGTCGCTTTACTCTTACCCTCACGAGGGCGATGAATCGCATAGCCCAGTACGACGATAGTGAGAAAGAGCCCTAAGGGTGCGATGACAAAATAGAGCGTGGTCTCTAAAGCGGTAAGCCCTTGGCCAGGATCTGCACTTCCCTCTTGTGGAACAGCCCAAGCGGGAGGGGTGACAAGCGAAAATAAAGTAAGAAGAGATACGATGAATGCATGTGTGAACGATTTTGTTTTCATAGTTTTCGCACTCTAGCGTAAGTAAAGATCACGCTCTTTGCGCAGCAACACCAAATGGTTCTAGGTAAGGAACCCATCGTGGATCTGCTCGGCCAGTTCCCAGAATTCGCCACGCTGCTCCAGAAGGCTCGTGAGGTGGCCGTTTTAATTTCCAGCCCAAATCCTTTAAGGTCCGATCGGCTTTCGCGTGGTTACATCGATGGCAGGCTGAGACCACATTCTCCCAAGAGTGTGTGCCTCCGCGGGAGCGCGGCATCACATGATCAATACTCGCCGCAGGCGCCTGGCAGTAGACACATTTACCGCCATCGCGAGCAAAGATCGCTCGCCTCGTGAGCGGAACAGAGTTTCGATAGGGCACGCGTACGTAGCGTTGCAATCTGATTACTGTGGGGAGTGAAATATCTCCCGCTGGGTGTTGGATAAAAGTTCCAGATTCTTCAATCACCGATGCTCGATAATTGAGAACGAGAACTAACGCACGCCTCTCGGATACGACGCAGAGCGGTTCAAAGGTCGCATTGAGGACTAGGGCGTTAGGCATCACTACTCCCCTCTGGAACTCGGGAACCACCCGATGGCGATATCTTGCTGAGGAATGTTCGAGAACTCCAGCATTGACGCGTGGAAATACCTTAAAAGTTCGTAACAATTAGGTGACTTTTCCCTAGGCTAAAGGGGTGAGGTATCCCCCGGCTCGTCGCGATTCGACGAGCGAGCTCCATTTCGGCCGTGAGGTTGCCGACCCCTACCGCTGGCTTGAGCCAGGCGATAGCGATGATGTACATGAGTGGTCGATGGCCCAAGAGGCGCTATGGCAGAGTCAGATTTCTGAACTCTCCGGGCGTAACTACTGGAGCGAGCGGCTCCGCCAACTTCTCGGAGCCGGCTATCGCTCCACACCAAGTTGGAGAGGGGCACGCGAATTCTTCATGCGCCGAAGCGCAGCGGAAGAGCTAGGGATTCTCTACACACGTAAAGATTCTGAGAGTGAAATTGAGGTTCTCATTGATCCTCTGGCAATCAATTCCGGCGGAACGACAACTCTCGATTCTTGGCAACCCTCGAAGGAGGGCGATCTGCTTGCCTATCAACTCTCTACCGGTGGAACAGAAGAGAGCACGCTTTATGTGATGGATGTTGAGACGCACGAGGTTATCGATGGTCCCATTGATCGCGCGCGGTACTCACCTATCGCCTGGTTACCAGGGGGTAAAGCTTTTTACTACGTGCGCAGACTGGCACCTGAATTGTTAAAAGAAGAGGAGCGGGCATATCACCGCCGCGTCTACTTCCATATCGTTGGCACTAATTCTGAGAGTGATGTAGAGATTTTTGGTTCCGGTCTTGAGGTGACCAACTATTACGGAGTAAGTCTCTCTATGGATGGACGTTGGTTAACCCTAAGTGCCAGCGCCGGCACCGAGCCGCGTAATGATCTCTGGCTCGCCGATTTACATGCCTCCTCGCCCAACGCACCAAAATTTATTTTGATTCAGAGCGCAGAGAGCGATGCGCAGACCTCTCTCGAACCGCTACGCGATGGTCGTATCCTCATCGGTACTAACTTCGATGCCCCGCGTGGACGAATCTGCATCTCTTCTCCCACAACGCTTCTCTCCGTCGGTGAATCTGCCGAATGGCGCGACCTGGTCCCTGAAGATCCGGAGGCAGTTTTAGGGGGCTGGGCGGTACTTGATGGTCCGCTGATGCCGGCAAGCATGTTGCTCGTTCTCTGGAACCGCCACACCGTTAGCGAAATCACCGTACATTCACTCGAGACTGGCGAGAGACAGAGCACCATTCCGCTGCCAGGTTTAGGAACTGTAACCGGAATAGCAGTACGTCCTGAAGGCGGCCATGAAGCCTGGTTTGGATATACCGACCATGTCACGCCACCAACGATCTACTCATTTGATGGACGAACATTAGAAATTAAAAAATATGCTGATCCTCCGGGAGTCGTCACCGTTCCAAAAGTCTTTGCCCAGTTAATTTCCTTTACTTCATTTGATGATACGCACGTGCGAATGTTTATTCTCTCGTCACAAGAGAGCGCCGATAAGCCGCGCCCCACAGTCCTCTATGGCTACGGTGGTTTTGGCGTGGGATTAAATCCCACCTTCTCAGCCACCGCGCTCGCTTGGGTTGAGGCGGGTGGTGTTTGGGCTGTCGCCAATATTCGCGGAGGCGATGAGGAGGGAGAAGAGTGGCATCGCCAAGGTATGCGCGGTGAGAAACAGAATGTCTTCGATGATTTTATTTACGCAGCTCAATATTTAATAAGTCATGGTTGGACAACAGCAGAGCATCTGGCAATCGAAGGTGGATCCAATGGAGGGTTACTCGTTGGCGCAGCGCTCACGCAACGACCAGATCTCTTCGCAGCGGTCGTCTGTTCCGCACCGCTACTCGACATGGTCCGCTACGAACTACATGGTTTGGGTGCAACCTGGAGCGATGAATATGGATCTGCAGAGATAGAAGAGGAATTTGAATGGCTGATTGGCTACTCGCCCTACCATCAGGTCCGTGAAGGTCAGAGTTATCCAGCGACCTTATTTACCGTCTTCGAAGGCGACACTCGAGTAGATCCGCTGCACGCTAGAAAGATGTGCGCCGCCCTTCAGCATGCGCAACCCGAAGACGATGTGCGGCCAATCCTTATTAGAGCAGAGCGAAATGTAGGACACGGCGCTCGTTCACTCTCCCGGACCATCGATTTGAGCGCAGACTCTCTAGCATTTCTCTCTAGGTGGACAGGGATGTCTAGGGATGGCGGTACTGGCAAATGAGAAGTCATGAATAGCGCAATAAATCAATTCATCGATTGGTTCTCAGGCGCTCCCCTTCGGATTGCAACCGTTCTGCTCATTGCACTCATCGTCCGATTCTCTGCTAACCGAGCAATACTCCGCTCAATGAATAAGTTAATTGCAAAGACTGATCGAGGTACGGAAAATCGAGCGGCCGAACGTTCGCGCACGATTGGTGCACTGCTCCGAAGTTCGGTAAATGCGCTTACCTTTATTGTTGCCGGAGCGATGATTCTGGATCAATTGGGGCTCAATCTTGGGCCGTTACTCACCTCAGCAGGAGTGGTGGGAGTAGCGCTCGGCCTTGGTGCGCAAACCATCGTCCGCGACATTCTCTCTGGCCTATCGATGCTCATCGAAGACCAATATGGAGTTGGAGATCGAGTTCAATTATTAGAAGTCAGTGGCGTGGTAGTCAATGTAGGAATGCGCATTACGACCATTCGAGATGACAACGGCGTCCTCTGGTACTTGCGTAATGGTGAGATTCTTAAAGTGGGAAATCACTCACAATAATTACTGATTAATCATGAAGGTAGCGGCGCCCTCGAGATAGCCCCACAATTCACCATACAACTCGCTATCCAAGTTCATCTCATCCACTGCCGGCTTCATGCAGGCAAGCCATGCATCACGCTCTGCGGTTCCAATGGGAAAAGGCGCGTGGCGCATCCGCAATCGTGGATGACCTCGCTCATCGGAATAGGTATGTGGTCCACCCCAATACTGTTCAAGGAACATTCGCAATCTGCGCTCGGCACCTTCAAAATCTGCTTGAGGATACATCGGGCTAAGGAGCGGATCGTTCTTCACATTTTGGTAAAAAGTATGGACCAATTTTTCGAAAGCGGGAGCGCCACCGAAGCGCTCATAGAAGTTCTCACTCACCGTGAAAGTACTCCTGGAGGAACTCCTTTTCCGCCTCATGGAGTGGACGAGAGCTCTTGGAATTCATATCGACTGTTACCTGCACGGTGCGCGCCTTCGCTACCACCTGACCATCTACGTGAATCTCATAAGCAAGACCAAAAGATGAGTTGCCAATGCGATGGACCCAGATTTCCACATGTGCATTGACGCCACCCTCATAAATCGGTGCAACATAATCTACCTCGGCTCGCGCTACGACCATGTCGAAGAGAATTGGTGCTTGGTTCTTCCGCGCCCGCGCATAGATAGTGAAATCTACGCGAGCCTCTTGAATGTAAGTCAAGTAAGTAGCGTTGTTGATATGACCAAAAGCATCAAGATCGCCCCAGCGCACCTGTAATGGATAGATGTGTCGCATTATCGAGTCAACTTTCTATAGGTCACGCGATGTGGGCGCGATGCTTCAGGCCCAAGTCGCTCAATTTTATTTGCTTCATAGGATTCAAAGTTACCCTCGAACCAGAACCACTGTGATTCGCCTTCATAAGCGAGGATATGCGTAGCAACGCGATCGAGGAACCAGCGATCGTGCGAGATCACTACCGCGCATCCTGGGAAATTAAGGAGTGCATTTTCAAGGCTGCCGAGAGTTTCAACATCGAGATCATTTGTTGGCTCATCGAGAAGTAATAGGTTGCCACCCATCTTGAGCGTGAGCGCGAGATTTAATCGATTCCGCTCGCCTCCTGATAGCACGCCCGCAGGTTTCTGTTGATCCGGCCCCTTAAATCCAAAGGTAGATACATACGCGCGAGAGGGAATCTCAACCTGACCGACCTTCATGATGTCTAGGCCCTCAGAGACGACTTCCCAGAGCGTCTTCTTAGGATCGATACCCGAACGATTCTGATCCACATAGGAAATCGAGACTGTCTCACTAATCTTGATGTTGCCACTATCGGGTTTCTCTAGCCCCTGAATCATTTTGAAGAGCGTGGTCTTACCAGCACCGTTAGGGCCAATCACACCTACGATTCCGTTACGCGGAAGGGTGAACGAGAGGCCATCAAAGAGCAGACGATCGCCAAAACCTTTGACTAGGTTCTCTACTTCAACCACAACATTTCCAAGGCGCGGTCCTGGTGGAATCTGAATTTCTTCGAAATCTAGCTTGCGCATCTTCTCGGCTTCGGCAACCATCTCTTCATACCGAGCAAGACGAGCTTTCTGTTTTACCTGTCGACCCTTGGCATTCTGCCTGACCCAATCGAGCTCTTCTGCAAGACGTTTTGCGCGCTTTGCATCTTTCTGGCCTTCGATCTTTAGGCGCTGTGCCTTGGTCTCAAGATATGTCGAGTAATTGCCTTCGTATGGATAAGCGCGACCGCGATCGAGCTCCAAGATCCATTGCGCGACATTGTCAAGGAAGTAACGATCGTGAGTGATGGCGACAACGGTGCCGTTGTACTTTGCGAGATGTTGTTCAAGCCAGAGCACAGACTCAGCATCAAGGTGGTTTGTTGGTTCATCGAGTAGTAAGAGGCCTGGAGCTTGAAGAAGCAATTTGCAGAGGGCAACGCGACGGCGCTCTCCTCCGGAGAGCACTTTGACATCTGCATCAGGAGGAGGGCAACGGAGCGCATCCATCGCTTGCTCTAGACGTGAATCAATCTCCCATGCGTTGGCATGATCAAGCTTCTCCTGAAGATTTCCCATCTCAGCAAGGAGGGTGTCGTAATCTGCATCAGGTGCTGACATCAAATCTGATATCTCATTGAAGCGATTGAGCATCTCCATAATCTCGGCAACGCCCTCTTGAACATTCTCAAGGACGTTCTTCTCTTCATTGAGCGGTGGTTCTTGAAGCAAAATTCCCACAGTGTAGCCGGGCGTTAAGTAAGCCTCGCCATTTGATGGTTGCTGCAAGCCCGCCATGATTTGCAGGACAGTTGACTTACCAGCGCCATTGGGGCCGACGACACCGATTTTGGCGCCGGGAAGGAACATCAAGGTGACATCGTCGAGAATTACCTTGTCGCCGTGCGCTTTGCGCGCCTTTTTCATCGTGTAAATGAACTCAGCCATAGACGCCACTTTATCGCCTCAGGGCTGGTAACTATTAACCGATACCATTTGGCTATTGCATAAGTTCCTCGATTGCGCCCGTAGCTCAGTCGGATAGAGCACCCGCCTTCTAAGCGGGTTGTCGCAGGTTCGATTCCTGCCGGGCGCGCAAAATAAAAAAGAGGGCCGCCCGATTTCTCGAGCGGCCCCCTTTTGTCGTACTACTAGTTATTTGATCTTTGCAATCTGTGCTTCGTTGAAGGCCTTGAGTGTTCCATCAATCAAAGCAAATTCCGTTTCAGGGAACTTCTTTGGACACTCGTTGAGGATGTAGGTCATAAGACCCTTCACTGCCACACCCTTTGTCGCATCTTTATATGCAGTCGAGACCAGGGCGTATGAGAAGGTGCCGAGTTCATATGCAGCTGGGTTGGTGGTCTTGTAATCAAGAGTCAAGGATCCATTTGCATTTGATGTAGCGGAGCCTAGGAATGCTGAAACTCCTGCTGCTGTTGGAGCAACGTAATTTCCAGCGTTGTTCTTAATCTTCGCTACCGGAAGGTTGTTCAGCTTTGCATATGCCGACTCGGCGTATGTGATGGCACCCGCGATGCGAGCAGTGAGTGGAACAGTCTGCTCTGATCCCTTCGCACCTTGTAGCGCTCCGAAGTTCGCTGCGTCAGTAACGCTTCCGCTTGGGAAGGAGGCGGTGAAGTCGTTGTTGCCGGGCTTGGTCCAGATTGACGATGCGCGAGCAGCCAAGTAGTTGGTGAAAACGCCAGAAGTTCCTGAAGAGTCATTGCGATACACGACCACAATTGGGAGCTTCGGGAAGTCAATCTCGACTGTCTCTTCCTTGTATGAACCAACAACTGGCTGGCCTTTCTTATCGACTGCGATGACAGTCTTGGTTACAGTCTTGCCCTTTACCTTGGTCTTCACTTTTTGAGTCTTGAAGACAGGAGTTTTGATGGTCTTATTGTTTTCCTTCTTGATTTTTGGATCGTTCCACATCGTTATCTTGCGAGAGAAGATCTCGGCAAGAATCTCTGGAGTTAAGTTGATTTGCTCATCTACACCTGGCACGTTGTAGATCACTGCTACTGGCGCTGCAGTAACAGGAACGTGAATAGTGTTTGCATCTTTTGGTGATGCATGCGGGGTATCAGTCCACGCGAAGTCGTAATCACCCTTATCCCATCCGGAGCGACCGGCGCCGGAGCCGAGTGAGGCGTATGTATATGAGTCTCCCGTTGCAGTGGCGAACTCACCTTTGCACCTATCGAGAAGTGGAGCTGCGAAGGTCGCGCCACCACCGGTTAATTTCACATCTTTCGCTTGTGCTGGAATAGCCATGAGCGAGGAGAGAATTGCCGCACTTGCAAAGATTGCGAGCGACTTCTTCATTAATGGTCCTCCGTAGATAGTTTTATTTTTCATGTCATTCAAAGGTTAGGAAAGAAAAGTAACTGGAGGGGTGAATCTCACTAACTCAGAATTACGTCTTTGTGAACTTCAGGTGAATTAACCAAAGCGTCCGGTGACGTAATTTTCCGTTCGCTTATCCTTCGGGCGGGTAAAGATTTCTCTGGTGGGGGCGAATTCCACGATCTGACCAGGTCCACCATCTGAAAGTAAAAATGCGGTGTAATCAGAGACGCGGGCTGCCTGTTGCATGTTGTGCGTAACAATAATAATTGTCATGGTTTTAGCGAGTTCGGAGATAGTTTCTTCGATTTTGAGAGTCGAGCCTGGATCGAGAGCGGAGCACGGCTCATCCATTAAAAGCACTTCAGGGCGAACAGCAAGCGAACGGGCAATACATAAGCGCTGTTGTTGTCCGCCAGAGAGTGAGCCTCCTGGTTGGTTCAGTCGATCTTTTACCTCATTCCATAAACCGGCACGTTCGAGGCACTCCTCCATCAAATCGTTCTTATTCGCAACCTTGAGTTGCGCCAACTTGATACCTGCCAGAACATTTTCACCTATTGTCATCGATGGGAATGGATTTGGTTTTTGAAAGACCATTCCGATTTTGAGGCGAATCTTGGTGACATCTGTTCCTGGCGCATAGATATCTTTGCCATGGAGTAAGACTTCTCCAGCCATAGCAGCTCCAGGAATGAATTCATGCATTCGGTTGAGAGTGCGCAAGAAAGTGGATTTACCGCAACCAGATGGCCCAATCAAAGCGGTCACAGTTCCAGTCGGAAAATCAAGAGACATGTCGGAGATCGCGTGATACTTGCCGAACCAGGCATGCACATTTCGCGCCTCGAGTCCGCTACCAACTGGTTGCTCAGGTCGCGCTCGCGCCGCAGCGGAGGCAGTTGCCACATCTCCCAAACTAGTAGTGCGGGTGCCGGTGGTTGGAGTTGCTGTCGAATTCATCGAACCATCCTCTTTCTCAGTGTTACTCATTTAACAATCTTTGCTCGCGATAGGAAACGTGCCAATGCAAATAGCGCTAGTACTGCAAGCATCAAGATAAAGATTCCAGCCCAGGCGCGCGAAGCAGCTTCAGGTGAGCCATCAATTAAGGCTTTCCAAATGTAAAACGGAATCGATCCCATATTCCCATCGAATGGATTGAGGTTTGTGTCATCAGCGCCACCTGTTGTGAAAAGGAGTGGCGCAGTCTCGCCAGCGATTCGTGCTACTCCGAGAATTACAGCGGTCACGAGGCCACTCTTTGCGGCAGGAATTACCACTAACGCAACCGTCTTCCATTGCGTGGCACCGAGTGCTAAACCTGCTTCACGCAAATCGGGTGGAACTAACTTGAGAACTTCCTCTGCGGTGCGAGCGACAGTGGGAATCATCAAGATGGATAGCGCTAGAGCGCCCATGAAACCTGAGAAACCTCGCCCCGTTCCAGAGATCAATGCAGAGTAAATAAAGAGTCCGGCAACGATGGAGGGAATACCGCTCATTGCCTGAACAAGAAATCGAATCAACGCCGAACCAGGGCCTTTGATTTCGGTGAGATAGAGCGCGGTGAGAATTCCCAATGGAACCGAGATGATTAGTGCAATTACGATCAACCATATCGTTCCAATGAGCGCATGCTTGATTCCGCCAACATCGAGAGTTGAAGAGAAGGGATCTTGAGACATATCAGTGGTGAAAAAGCCTGAATAAATCGCTGCAGTGCCGCGCGAAGTAACGGTCCAAAGAATCGACGCCACTGGTAAAAGCAATGCAAAAATTCCGGTGTACGCGGCTCCTGCCATTACCGCATCTTTGGCTGCCTCTTTACCGCGTTTCATGCCAGAGAGAATTGCTAGGGAAGTTATTGCAAAAATCCCGAAGAAGATTACAAGAGGTAGTCGCCCCGCAAAGCCGGTGTTCTCAATTACCAAGTAGGAAGCAAAGAAACTTCCAACGAGGATCCCACATTGCACTATGTAATCACGGCGCGTTGGACGCCAAGGTTTAATGGGAGAGACTGCCGTTACTGGTGTCATCGCCCTCGCCGCCCCGTCTTGTTGACAATCACATTTGCAAGCATGTTGACCGCAAGAGTCATGAGAAAGAGAATAAAGCCAGCAGCCATCAGCGCTTTAATCTCTTCTTCTGATGCTTCACCGAACTTCAAGATGATGTGAGATGCCAAATTGCCGCCAGCACCCAAAAGAATCTTGAAGTTCGCTTGATAGAGAATGTTCAAGACAGTGAAGACTGCAACTGTCTCCCCCATCGCCCGGCCAAGGCCGAGCATTGCGCCACCAACAACGCCGCTATAGCTATATGGGAAGGCGACATTTTTAATCATCGCCCACTTTGAAGCCCCCAGGGCGTATGCCGCTTGAATTCGATCCAATGGTGTTTGAGCAAAAATCTCACGAGACACCGCGGTAACGATAGGAATAATCATCACCGCAAGAACCAATCCAGCGATGAATGGCGAACGAAGAAAGACTGGAACAGGCACGGCAAAAATCGGAATCCATTCGAGATATTTATTGAGAAGTTCGGCGACGTACATGCCTGGCTCCATCAGTACGTAGAGACCCCAGAGGCCAAAGAGAATCGATGGGAATGCCGCCATCAAATCAACCACTGTGACTAAGACTCGTTTAATGCGTTGTGGTGCAAAGAACGTTAAGTACAGCGCAGCGAAAACGGAAACTGGTACGCCAATCACAAGCGCGATTGCTGCAGTCACGAGGGTGCCGATGAGCATCGCACCTACGCCATAAGTGGATTGCGCTGCACCTTCAGATCCATCACTATTAATCGACGAGACCCACTCGTAGCCTGTGATGAACGAGAGCCCCTCACTCTGCAGAATTGAAAAGCCGCGGAAGAAAAGGTAGCCAGCAATCAATCCCAGAATAATCAGCGAACTGAATCCACCAAGTGCGACGATTCCGCGAAAGATTCGATCAGAGGGGCGCGGCTTACTCTCGAGAATTCGAGGGGTTGGTGAAGGGTGCGGGCGCTGGATGTCGGCGATCGTCACGCTCCTAGCCTTCCGAACCCGCAGCGTAGCCCCGACCATATTTGGTTACAGCAAGGTGAACAGATGGGGAATTCTCTTGTCGGTAGTGGCTCAAGTAGATTGTGCGGGTGAATGAGGGCGTGCCATTGATCTGGGTTGATTGCGAAATGACTGGGCTCAACCTCCCCACTGATGCTCTCGTTGAGATTGCCGTTCTCGTGACCGACGACAACCTCAATCCCATCGGCGCTGGGGTGGAGGTAATCATCAAACCCCCGGCGAGCGCGCTGGAACAGATGGGTGATTTTGTCCGCCAGATGCATACCGCTTCGGGATTGTTGCCCCTTCTCGAAACGGGAAAGACTCTTTCAGAGGCAGAGGAACTCATTCTCGAGTATTTAGAAGGTAGCGGTCTGCCCGCTGGTAAAGCGCCCCTTGCCGGTAACAGCCTCTGGCTCGATCGAAATTTCATCGCGCGTGACTTACCGCGCGTCAATCAATTCATCCATTACCGGAGCGTGGATGTCTCCTCCATTAAAGAGATTGCGAAACGGTGGTACCCGAAGGCGTACTTCTCTGCCCCGGAAAAAAGTGGCAATCACCGCGCCCTTGGCGATGTTTATGACTCAATAGCCGAGTTCGCGCACTACCGAGCCTCGATTTTTCGCGATTTAACTAACGGGTGAGCTAACTCGGAAAACCGGTAGTATTTGCGGTGCATATCCATGGTGGGCGTAGCTCAGCTGGTAGAGCATCCGGTTGTGGTCCGGAATGTCGCGGGTTCGAGCCCCGTCGCTCACCCCATATGGAGATACCAAGTGCTTCTTCGTTCCCAAAACGCCACACCCATGTAACACATTTGTAACAGAGCGCGAACACTCTCCTCTCATGACAAATCTCCAAATTAGTGGCGCCGACACCGCATGGGTCCTCGCTAGTAGCGCATTAGTCCTGCTCATGACTCCAGCTCTTGCTCTCTTCTATGGTGGGTTGGTGCGCACGAAGAGCACGTTGAACATGATGATGATGTCTTTTTCGGCGATTGGCGTCGGAACTATCGTCTGGATTCTCTGGGGCTACTCGCTGGCATTCGGACCTGATACTGGTGGTGGATTAATAGGAGATCTCTCTCATGTAGGTCTTGCTCAGACTCTTGATACGGCGGTCGGTGCTGAAGGACACCAAATCCCCACCCCTGCCTTTGTAATGTTTCAAATGACTTTCGCAATCATCACAGTTGCATTGTTATCGGGAGCGATTGCAGATCGCGCGAAATTTGGTGCATGGGTTGTTTTTATTGCCGCGTGGATCACCTTGATTTATGCACCTATTGCGCATTGGGCATTTGCATCGCAAGGTGGCAACGGTGGATGGATCATCGACAAACTCGGTGCCCTTGATTTCGCAGGAGGCACGGTTGTTGAAATCAATTCCGGCGCTGCTGCTCTTGCGCTTGCGATTGTTCTCGGTAGACGTGAGGGTTTTAAGCGCGATGCCATGCGACCTCACAACATCCCGTTCATTCTTCTCGGCGCTGGGTTACTCTGGTTTGGTTGGTTTGGATTTAATGCTGGTAGCGCGCTGGCGGCAGGGCACCTGGCATCAGTTGCGATGATCAACACCCAGATCGCAACTGCAGCAGCAGCCATGTCGTGGATTGCGTACGAGCGAATTAAAACTGGTAAGCCCACAACACTTGGTGTTGCATCAGGTGCGATTGCAGGTGCAGTGGCAATTACTCCCTCGTGTGGCTTTGTCACTCCCCTGGGCGCGCTCGTAATCGGACTTGGTGGTGGTGTGGCCTCGGCCTACGCGGTCTCACTGAAATACAAACTCAATTACGACGACTCACTTGATGTTGTGGGAATTCACGGGGTGGGTGGTGTTGTCGGAATGATCGGCATTGGTTTACTAGCAAGCAAGGCTGCAAATAGCGCTGGCGGCGATGGCCTCTTTATCAGTGGAAGCCCTGATTTACTTTTCAAGCAAGTAATAGCCGCTACTACGGTTGCAGCCTTCTCTTTCATAGGAACATGGCTGATTGCGACCGTTATCTCAAAAACTATTGGTTTCCGAGTCTCCCGTGAGAGAGAAATGATGGGTCTGGACACTGTTGAACATGCTGAATCGGCATATGATTTGTAACAGGAGGCTCCGATGAAATTCATCACAGCAGTCGTAAAACCTCAACGAGTCGCAACGATTAAAGATGCGCTCCACGAGGCTGGTGTCAGCGGAATTACTGTCACTGAAGTTGATGGTTTTGGGCGACAGAAGGGGCACACTGAGGTCTACCGAGGTGCAAGCGTCACCGTTGACTTCGTTCAAAAGGCGAAACTTGAAATTCTTGCGAAAGATAGTGATGCAGCAAAAATCGTCGATGTCATAATCGCAGCGGCAAACACTGGATCTATTGGCGATGGAAAGATTTGGGTCACTTCAGTTGAAGAGGTCGTTCGCGTGCGAACTGGCGAACGTGGAGAGACCGCAATTTAGGGCGGGTCTCGATTCGATTAACTTGTTGGCGCGGAGAAATTAGGGCAGCCCTCAAGTATTCGTTTGATTTGAGCCTTCTCTGGCGCTGTTACCCAGAGTCCATACTTCTCTTTTACGACTACTTGGCGCGAGACATAAGCGCAGCGATACGACTTGGCTGGAGGTAGCCAAGTTGCTGCATCCCCATCACCTTTTTGCCGATTGAGGCGAGCGCTCACTGCCAACAAATTGGTTGGATCGTTGGCAAATTCCAAACGCTTGGCATCGCTCCATTGAAATGCGCCTACTTGCCACGCATGTGAAAGCGCGACTACGTGGTCGATATCGACCTCTGATTTTCCTAACGTGAATTGAATCGAAGTTCCCGAATATGGATCGTTTAATACACCGCTAATTGCTTTGCATTCGCCCGTATCTTCCTTGAAGACGATGTTGATTAGGTCGCGCTTAAGAATATCGTTACGAGCATCGCATCCGTTGCGATCTGGATCGCGCCAATGTGAGAAGGAGCTGCGCGAATATCCTGTTTTAGGAGCCTTACCTTTTACGACCAAAGTATCAAGGAGCGCAGCGGTCGTTCCTTTTTTCGGAGTCGACTTTGATGCAGTTGTAGCGGTAGCAGAGGTAATTGTCAGCAAACCGGTCGAGATCACAAGTACAAGAGTTATCATTGTAAGTGAACGAGTGAACCTTCGACCCCGAATGAGTGCTGATTTCATAGAGTGAAGTCTTCACTACGGAGAGTTAGAAATCTCCGTGAAAATAGTCAAAAGAAATAAGAAACGAGGGCAGGGATCGATTTGATCGCCACCCTCGTTTCGAGAGTTCACTAGTTGAGAACTAGTTCTGTGCTGGAGGCGCCTCAGGAGCTGGTGCTTCAGCTTCAGGAGCTGGTGCTTCAGCTTCAGGAGCTTCTGGTGCCTCAGCTGCCGCAGTTGCTGTTGCTTCTGCCGCTGGAGCAGTTGCTCCTCCATCACCCTTTGGTCCACCAAATGCTGCTGGTTGGCCAGGGAATCCGGCAGCTCCACCTTGTGGTCCGAAGTTACCTGGGCCACCTTGACCTTGATCGAAGCCGCCTTGTGGTCCGAAGTTTCCTGGGCCACCAGGTCCGCCGAAGCCACCTTGTGGTCCGAAGTTTCCTGGGCCACCAGGTCCGCCGAAGCCACCTTGTGGT
>Ga0208048_1000738_pt1 | contig 17337 bp, 12 predicted proteins | sample Malawi_45m_30L_FD_184163 | JGI IMG/M metagenome (GOLD analysis project Ga0208048, IMG submission 184163) | Freshwater microbial communities from Lake Malawi, Central Region, Malawi to study Microbial Dark Matter (Phase II) - Malawi_45m_30L... | ecosystem: Environmental > Aquatic > Freshwater >...
TCGCAACGGTCGCCGCACCGAGGGTCCTTCGCCCAGGGCAGCTGGTCATGGTCGGCGACCCGGCGAACCGGGCCGGGGAAGGGCACTGCCCCCGGCTCAGCCTTCAGGATTCAGCGAGGAGTGATGCTCCACGATTTTCCAGTCGTTCCCCAGCCACTGGTAGACGAAGGTGTAGCGCGCCTGCACCGTGATGCGCTTGCCATCCTTGCCATCGATCTTGAAGCTGTAGAGACCGGAATTCACGGCGGTGCCACCGATGACCCGCGTGTGGCCTTCCACCACCTTGCCGATGGGATGCTTGGGCAGGAACGCGCCCTTGAAGTACGCGTGGATCTTGCCATGTCCCTTCTTGACATCACCCTTCAGCGTCGACAGCAGGATCGCATCCTTTGCGTACAGCTCCGTCACCTTGGCGGGATTGCAGCTCTTCAGGGCTGCGAACCAACGATCCAACTGTCGACCAACGTGCTCGGTGAGGTTGCTCATGACGTGTCCCTTCTGTGGATGTCTTCAGTTGACCAGTGCGAATGTGGTTCTGCAGAGCCCTGCTCGGCGTGACCATGGGGCCGAAAGGCTACCGGGAATTGATGTCGTGGATCGAAGCCCACTCGCGTCTTCTTGAGCCTTGCTGCCAAGGCACATGGTCCCGCGGGGTTCCGGCATCGATGTGTGCCGAGCACCAAACGGCCCGAGGGACTTCTTGGCGTGTCCGTGCGTTCACCTGCCTAAGGTTTGATCCGCGAGTTTCTTCCTGCGGCGATGTCCTTCCCCCCAGAAGCGTTTGATCATGCCCCCCATCCAGCGACGACCTGTCCCACCACCCAAGGTCTGCGTGTCGTGCCATCGGCCCTTCACATGGCGCAAGAAGTGGGAGCGTGACTGGGAGGGTGTTCGTTACTGCTCCGACGCGTGCAGAAGGCGCGGCCCGCAAGAGTCCGCGTCGGGCACGCAGACCGTGGCACGGTCGAGTGGCGTGGGCGACCGTTCCCGTCGCCACTGACCATGCACGTCGTCTGGCTCAAGCGCGATCTGCGTCTGGATGACCATGCCCCGCTCGCCGAGGCGGGCAGGCTGTGCGAGGCAGGCGGTGCCATGATCGCGCTGTACCTCCACGAGCCGAGCGTCTGGACGGCACCCGATGCCGATGCCACCCACCTCGCCTTCGTGGACGAGTCGCTCGATGAGTTCGAGCGAGCCATCGAGGCGATCGGCGGCCGGCTCGTGCGGCGGGTCGGCGAAGTGGTCGATGTGCTTGCCCAGCTGGATGCGATCGAATCGATTGAATCGGTGCTCGCGCACGAGGAAACCGGCAACGCGATCACCTTTGCGCGTGACCGTGCCGTGGCACGGTGGTGCACGCAGCGTGGCATTGCCTTTCGCGAGTGGGCGCACAACGGCGTCCTTCGCCCCAATCCCGGTCGAGATGGATGGTCGGCGCGTTGGCAGGAGTTCATGAAGCGACCTCGCCATGCGCCGCCCACCATGCTGCGTTCTCCCGATGCGTCGACGATTGCTTCGAATGAGCCTGGCTGTTCGTCGTCGCTTGGGCTGGGCCCTGACACGCGCATGGCGCACAGGCAGCGCGGCGGAGCCTCGCATGCAGCCGCGTGCCTGAACTCGTTCCTGCTTGAGCGCGGGCGCGATTACCAGCGCACCATGGGTTCACCGGTCGAGGCGTGGGAGTCCTGCTCCAGGCTGTCGCCCCACCTGGCGTGGGGCACGATGAGCGTGCGCCGCGCATGGCAGGGTGCCGCGAGGCGGCTTGGCCAACTTGGCGAGGAAGGCGAAGCGAGCGGTGAACGCCGTGTCTGGCGCGGCTCGGTGCGCAGCTTCATGTCGCGCTTGGCGTGGCACTGTCACTTCATGCAGAAGCTCGAGGACGAGCCGGCGATCGAGCACCGTTGCATGATGCCGTGCACCGAGTCGCTGCGGACAGGCATGGACCCCACGCTTGCGGCTGAGCGGCTCGCAGCCTGGCAGCAGGGGCGCACCGGCTACCCCATGGTCGACGCGTGCATGCGCGCGCTGGTCCAGACCGGGTGGATCAACTTCCGCATGCGGGCGATGCTGGTGAGTTTCGCCAGCCATCATCTGTGGCTGGACTGGCGGACCTTTGCGCCGTGGCTCGGTCGGCAGTTCCTTGACTACGAACCGGGGATCCACTATTCGCAGGTGCAGATGCAGTCAGGCACCACGGGCATCAACACGCTCCGGATCTACTCGCCCCGCAAGCAAGTCGAGGACCACGATCCCACCGGCATCTTCATCCGCAGATGGGTGCCCGAGCTCAAGCCAGTGCCTGATGAGTTCCTCGCGGAACCCGCGCTGATGCCGGGACTGCTCCAGCAGATGGTGGGCTGCCGCATGGGAGAGCAGTATCCACAGCCCATCGTGGATCACTCCACGGCGTATCGCTCGGCACAGAAGGCGCTCTTCGCGCTGCGTGCCACACCGCAGGCACGCGCCGAATCCAAGGCCGTGTTCCGCAAGCATGGAAGCCGCAAGCGGTCGGCATCGACGACCCGGCGAAGCTGGCCAGGATCACCCTAAAGTGGTGGTTCCATGACCCACGCTGAACGCCGCCGGCGCTGCAGGTACCGCTTTGGATCGGACGGTGCCTCGCTGTCCGGGCGCAGGGGGATCGTGTGATCCCTGCTCGGCGTGATCTCGATTCTGGATTCTGGTGTCCGGGCCGGCAGCGGAGCGGCAACCAGTCGCACATCGTGCTTCACAGGAGTTCGGCTTGTTCGTACGAGGTGCAACCGTCCATCGGCCATGCAGCCAGAGTCATGGGCCTGGCTGTGGTGTTGGGTGGACTGGGCTCGCTCGGCATGACGCCGTTGGATGCGCCCAGCCCGTTGGCCCCGCCGGCGCCAGTCGATGCCCGTGCCATGGGCATCGGCCGCTACATGGCCGATGCGACGGGGGTGGCTCTCGACGGTGCGCAGCGTTCGTGGCGCTCTGGCCGCGGCGAGCGACTGACCGTCATTGCGCTCACCAGCGTGACCTGTCCGCTCTGCCGCAAGTTCGGTCCATCGCTTGCGCGCATCGAGTCGACGTTCTCGGATCGCGGCGTGAAGTTCGTGTATGTCAACGTCAGTGGGCTCGACTCGACCGAGGCGATGCGCAAGCAGGTAGCGGACCTCGGGTTCAAGGGGCTCTATCTCAATGATCGTGATGGGGCGGTCGCAGCCGCGCTCGGGGCTCGCACCACGACCGAGGTCTTCGTGGTCGATGCTGGCAATACGCTGGTCTATCGCGGCCCGGTCAGTGACCAGTACGGCGTCGACTTCACGCTCGATGCGCCGCGGCAGCGCCTGCTTGAATCCGCACTCGAAGCCTCGATCGCGGGAAGGGCACCCGGGATCGCGGCGCTCGCGTCGCCGGGGTGCGCGATCGAGCCGAAGCAGGTGTCATCCACCTCGGCTGTCGCTACCAGCCCGGCCGTGACCTACGCGCGCGACATCGCGCGCATCATGCAGAACAACTGCGTCGAGTGCCATCGTGCTGGCGGCGTGGGCCCGTTCGCGCTCGATTCCTTTGAGGCGGTCTCGAAGCGAGCCGGCATGATCCGTGCGGTCACGCAAGAAGGCACCATGCCGCCATGGTTCGCGGCGCCCATGCACAGTGCCGATGGAGCCACGAAGCCAAGCCCCTGGTCCAACGACCGTTCGCTCAGCAGCGCCGAAAAGCAGGCGATTGTTGCGTGGATCGATGCAGGCAAGCCCGAGGGCGATCGTGCCGAGCTGCCGGCGCCGCGTGCCTTTGCCGACAGCGCATGGCGCATCGGCACGCCCGATGCGATCTACCAGCTGCCCGAACCGATCGCGATCAAGGCCGATGGGTTCATGGCGTACCAGACGGTCGTCGTCCCCACCAACCTCACCACGGATCGGTGGGTCAAGGCCGTGCAGATCGTGCCGACCGATCCATCGGTCGTCCACCATGTCTTGGTGTTCGCCCTCGATGCGGCCGCCGCCAAGGACCCGCGGACTCGTCGTCGGCTTGGTGCGGATGAATCCGCTGGCTACTGGGCCGCCTACGTCCCCGGCAATGATCACTCTGTTCTCGATGATGGCTTCGCGCGTCGATTGCAGGCTGGATCGTCGCTGCTCTTCCAGATCCACTACACGCCCAACGGCAAGGCGACGAGCGATCAGATGAGGCTCGGCGTGGTGTTCACCGACGAGGCCCCCAAGCACATGGTCCGCACGGCAGCCATCTCGAATGTCCGCATTTCCATCCCGCCCGGTGCGGATCACCACCGCGAGGCTGGCCAGGTGCGCATTCCTGCCAACGCCAAGGTGCTGGCCTTCATGCCGCACATGCACGTGCGTGGCAAGGCGTATCGCTACGAACTGGAGCCAGCTGATGGCGGTGGCCGTCAGATGCTTCTCGACATCCCCGCGTACGACTTCAACTGGCAGCTGCGATACGAACTGAGCCAGCCCTTGAGGGTGGAGCGTGGCGCCACGCTCCATGGCACCGCGTGGTACGACAACAGCGCAGGGAACCCAGCGAATCCCGATCCGACCAAGACCGTGCGGTGGGGCCCGCAGACCGTCGACGAGATGATGCTGGGGTACATCGAGTACTACCTCGAGGACGAGGATCCCATGCGGCCTGGCGACCTCGAACCGGGCAGCACGCCACGGCGGGGGCTCAGTGCTGGCGGTGTTCGTGGTGCGATGTTCGAACGACTGGCGAAGCGGTTCGATGCCAACGGCGATGGCACGATCACCAAGGATGAGGTTCCCGAGAACCTCCATCCGCAATTCGATCGCCTCGATCGCAATGATGACGGGGAGCTGACCAAGGGTGACTTCGGGGCCTGATGCAACGGCGGAAACCCCACGGCGATGGCGTGGCTCAAGCCCGGCGAAATCGTGCTCGGTCTTGGCGCGGACGGTGGATTCGACTGCTTCATTGCCGGGTCGAAGGTCGGTGCACTCACCGACTGGAACGACCCGCTCTACCAGCGGATCATGCAAGCTCCGCCTGCAGGTACGCGCCCGAGCGACTTCGTCGTCAGCCTCGATGTGACGGCGCGGAAGGGCTGAGCACGGTCTAGCTGCGCATCCAGCGTTGGGCCATGGAGTTCCGGGCTGCGTCCGTCCAATAGTGCCGGCAAAAATCGGTCTCGTAGGTTGCCGCGACCACGTCGGGCCGTCTCGCGATCGCCTCACGAGCGATGTCCGCCAGTTTCGGGCTGGTCGTTGACTTTGAAAGCGATCCGTTCTTCGGAACGACCGAGATCCTGGGTCGACGGAAGAAGGCGCCGAGTGCTTCAGACTTTCTTTGGTCAGGTACATCCGATCGGAGCACGAGAATGCGCCACGGACCGTGCTCTGCCGTTCCGCTTCCGGCATCGGCGTCGAAGGATGCATCCAATGGCGACCATGCAAGGGCCACAGCGGCGTCCTCATGCATCCATCGGATCATCAGATCACGCGGAAAGTGCTGGAACATGACCTCTTCGGCTCGATCCACGAGCGAAGCATGGTCGGATGCCGCCATGCTCTCCTCCGAGAACGCCTGATGCACCCTCGGCGCGCTGAGGACGAACACGCTGTGCGCGACAGCCCATGGGTCCCGCACCATGATCACAAAGTCTGCTTCCCGGCGAGGCTCGATGATCCCTAGGCGCACGGCCCAATCGCCGACATGGCATGACTTGGGGATGGACGTCGACGCATGGGCGAATCGCTGCCGCTCGGAGACGCGTGTCACCAGATTGGCCGGTGCGAGCATGTGTGCCTTGGAGGCGACGCCCAGCCCCGCACTTCGGATCGCATGGTGCACCGACGTGCTCGCCGTTCGGTACGCGGCATAGGTGATGGCAGGCCTTGCTCCAAAGCATGGCAGGGCGAAGCGAGCACGCTTGACGAGGTAACGGAGAGCGAAACTCGCACCATTCGCAAAGAGGTCAGGTTCTGGAGTCGCCACGCGGCAAGGCTATACACCGTGATCGCGGAGCGCTCATGGAGATGGACTGCTTCCCCACGCCGCGACCATCAGCGCCAAGTCGGCGCCATCGATCATCCGATCGCCGTTGATGTCGGCTGCGCCGTCACCTGGGCCCCAAGCCCCGAGCAGCACGCCGAGGTCAAAGCCATCGACCATGCCGCTGCAATCCACATCGGACGGTTCCATGCACGGGGTGGCAAGTGCGCGGTGGTAGAAGTCCCAACCCGCCTCACCCAGGCCCTGCAAGGTGAGTGCAGGATTGTGTGCCACACCCGGTATCACGATGTGCTCGTGAGGCACGGAAAGGGCATTGAGAAGCACATGGAAATCGACGACAGGTGGAAGCATGGCATCGAGTGCGCCCGTCCCGAGCCGAATCTGGGTGCGTTGCGCGATGTGCACCTGTGCACGACGCTGGGCGATCGTCCATGGATGCTGATCAAGGTAGTAGGCGGGGTCGCTTCCCCAGACTGCCTCGTAGATCGCAGAGCGCTGCTCCTTCGGCATATCGGTGCCCAGCGGCGCAGTCATGAAGTCAAGTTGCATCGGCCCAGCTCCGAGCATCGAGATGCCCGCGAACAGATCAGGTCGGCGCAGCCCCAGCCGCCCGGTGCCCGAGCCACCCATGCTGAAGCCCTCAAGAATGCGGCCACGACGTTCCGCGATCGTGCGGAAGGTGGCATCGACATGCGGGATCAGGTCATCGATGACAACCGTCTCCATCAGGTAGTCGCCATCCTTCGTGTCGCACCACATGCTCGCACCCATCCCATTGGGGAAGATGATGATCATGGGCGGGATCTTGCCCTGCGCCATGGCCGTGCTGAACCACGATCTGACCGTGGGAATCCCTGCGATGGGGCTGCCGGAACCGTGCAACCAGTAGAGGACGGGGAATCGCGCTGTGGGTGCCGAGGTGTACTGCGGCGGCAGCCACGCGTGGAAACTCACCGTGGCGTCGGCGTTCGGGCTCTGGAAGGTGTGGTACTGCACTCCTGGCGCGGTCGACACGGCGGTTGTCCACGGTCCGTGCTGGGCGTGCGCGGCACTGGCGAGGCCGAGTGCGATGGTCGCCACGGTCGATGTGCTGAGGGTGGTCATGGTCAGCCTCTCTCGGAGTGAACGTACCGATGATTGTTGCCCAGATTCGCCATTGGACAACCGCCTTCAGGAATTCTGCGCCATCGCCATCGCGCCGCACAGCCCTGCATCGTCACCGAGCACGGGCGGCACCACGAACGACCGAAGTCCCTCGTCCCTGAGGGCGGGCGAGTCGACGTAGCCCGCGAGCGTGCGCTTGAGGTGCGAGCGGCATCGCTCGAAGAAGGCATCCTGCCCCAGCTGGCCGGCCTTGCGCACGCTGCCGCCGATGATGATGCGCCGTGGCGACAGCACCAGCGTGAGCGTGGCGAGGGCGTGACCCATGGATTCAGTCACTGCGTCCCAAACGGGATCATCGGCTGCCAACTCTTCTGCGGGGCGCCCTGCACGCGCAGCAATGGCGGGCCCCGCGCACAGACCTTCCCAGCATCGACCATGGATCGCGCATGCACCTGCGAAGTCATCACCGGCGGCGCGCGGCATCGGAATGTGGCCCATTTCAGGATGCACGAGCCCATGCACGGGCTTGCCGCGCACGATTGCGCCGCCACCGATCCCCGTGCCCACTGTGATGTAGACGAAGTCATCGAGGCCTTGCCCTGCGCCCCAGCGACCTTCCCCGAGCGCTGCACCATTCACATCGGTGTCGAGCGCGATCGGCAGGCCTGGAAACGCGCGGCGGAAGGGCGCAAGCAGATCCGTGCGCGCCCAACCGCGCTTTGGTGTCGTCGTGATGAAGCCGTGCGTCGACGACCTGGGATCCAGATCAAGCGGGCCGAACGACGCGATGCCGATCGCCGTGATCTGGCCTACGCGATTCGAAGCGGCGCGCATCCATGACGTGACCTGCGCGAGCACCTGCGCCGGGTCATCCCCCGTGGCGAATCGCTCGCGTCCGAGGATGCCCGCACCAGGCCCTGAGCCGATCGCCGCGATGATCTTCGTGCCACCCAGCTCAACGGCGCCAACGATGGGTGCTGAACGGTGATCTGGCACGGCGGCAGTGTAGAACCCCTCTGCGCTCCGGCATGGGCATGTGGCGTCGATCCATTGGAAGACAGACCCGGGATCGCGGCGGTACAACGCACCGTATGGGACGTCACGACTTCGCCCTGGTCGGCACCCGCCGCCGTGAGCGCACGCTCGCCGCGTGGACCCTCGCGCTCGCGATCATCATCCTTGGCGTGAAGGCCACCGCGTGGTGGTTCACGCGATCGACCGCTCTCTGGTCGGACGCCGTGGAGAGCATCGTGAATGTGATCGCCGGTGGCATGGCGCTGGCGAGCCTGGCGTGGGCCGCGCGGCCTGCCGATGAAACGCACCCGTATGGTCACGGTCGCATCGAGTTCGTGACTGCCGCGTTCGAGGGGGGCATGGTGCTGCTCGCGGCCGCAGCGATCGCGATCCGCGGGGTCGAGGGGCTCTTTGCGCCCACGCTCGAGACCGGCATGATCGGCCGAGGGCTCTGGCTCGCCGGTGGGACCGCCGTGGCCAACGCGCTCATGGGTGCTTGGTTGATGCGGCACGGCGCCCGCCACGGGTCGATCGTGTTGCGCGCGGGTGGCGTGCATCTGCTCACGGATGCCGGATCGACGCTCATCGGCATCGCTGCGCTGCTGCTGGTCGAGTGGACCGGGCAGCCGATGTGGGATTCGATCGGTGCCATCGCGCTGGGGGTCGGTGCGCTGATCGCAGGCATCCGGCTGGTGCGCGAGGCGCTCGGCTTGCTGCTTGATGAGAGCGATGCAGCCGAGGCTCGCCTGATCCAGGAGGTGCTCACGCGGCGCACGCAAGCGCAGTCGGGTGCCGACCGGCTGTGTTCGTTCCACAAGATCCGTCACCGTCATGTGGGACGCGAGCACTGGATCGATTTCCATGTGCAGCTGCCCGCGTCGCTCGACATCGCCACGGCGCACTCGATCGCCAAGCACGCCGAGGATGAGCTGGAATCGCTCCTGCCTGGCACGGCCACGGCCCATGTCGAGCCGTGCGTGGATCCAGCGTGCGCTCGCTGCGCGCGGGGGTGACTCACCGCGCCTTGCGGCGATCGGGGCGGATCGCCGCGCCGAGCGTGCGCTGGCCCTTCTTGAGCTCCACGATCCACACATCCTTCTCTGGGATCGGGCCGTCGGCGTAGGAGATCGTGCCGCTCACGCCGGGATAGCCGCGAATCGAAGCGAGTTCCGCCGTCATTGTGGCGGCACAGCCCGGCGGGCGGGGACCCGATGTCGAGCCGCCCGTGTACACCTTGGGCGCGCGTGCGTGCGCAAACTTTACGAGCATTGCTGCGTCGTAGCCGAGCGCTGAAAAACCGGTGGGGGCCTCGCCGAAGGCTGCCGTGTAGTCCTGCGCGAAGCGGTGCGCCGCCTCGCTGGCGCCCTCGCCAAACCAGGCATGGGCACAGAACGCCACGCCATCGGTCGCGCCATCGAGCAGCGTGTCGAGCCCGTTGAAGTCGAGTCCATCGCCACCCATGCAGCGCACGCCAGGGAGCGCCGAGCGCACGATCGGCAGCACCGTCGGGACCAGATCCGGTTCGAGCGCCAGGAACACGGCATCAACGCCCTTGGTGGCGGCGGCCTCGAGCTGCTGCCGAAGGGTCGTGGATCGGGCGCTGACCGCCAGCCTGACGGTGCCGCCAAGGGCCGGCACGGCCTTCTCCACGAAGTCGCCGATCGTGCGCGTGGAGTCGTAGTGCGGGTCGATCACCACGACCACGCGCTTGCCCCAACGCTCGACCATGTACTGCGCAGCAGCGACAGCCTGCGCATCGTCGGTGAAGCAGGCGAGGAAGGTGCTCTCGGGCCAATGCCCCAGTTCAGGCAGTTTCGGATCGGTCGCGCCCACGATCACGAACGGCGCCGCACACGCCGGATCCTTGGCGTTGGCAGAGAGAAACGCGCGCGTGCCCGCAGCTGCGATGTCCGAGTCGGTGAACCCAAGCGCGATCGACGCTCCCTCGCGGCGCAGCCGCTCACCCACGACCGCTGCGGTGGAGGTGCTCGAGCGCGAGTCGGCGCGATCGACTGCTGCTGACTTCCATCGGCTGAAGACGCGGGCGAACCCACGGTTGCTCGAGGTCGACCAGTCCTTGCTCATGCTGAGGCTTGCGGGATCGTCCGGCGCCCACGCGATGTCCTGCTCCAGCGCCCACGCCGGCGGGAATGACTGCAGCGCGAGTTGCGCGCCCTTCCACGCGGGCGTGCCGAGCGCGGCTTGCGAACCAGTCTCGTCAAAGATCACCGCGATCCGGTTCGATCGTTCGCACCCGGCGGCGAGGGCGAGCGCGAAAGCAACGATGCCAAAGCGTTGGATCATGAGGCGAGTGTAGATCGCGCGCTCGGCCTGTAGCTCGAGCAGTAGGACGGATTGCAGAGGAACGATCCGCCGCGGTGTACGCGACTTTCGCTTGAGTGGGCATTGCGTGGGTCGCGCGTCGTGCCCGGGCCGCTCGGGCAGGTGATCACCCCGCCGCCGCCTGAAGCGCGCACGCGATGGGCAGGCCGCTCGTCGGGGCGCGCATCGGGTGCATCGCTGCCCATCGTGAAGTCGCCACCGGGGATCCACACCATGTCGGCAGGTTGCGCTGTGGAATCCGAGCATGCGGCCAGGAGCATGAGCAGCGCGAAGGGGATCGACAGGGTCGTGCCACGGCAGCCAGCGCTGACGATCGAACCAAACTACATGCCGTCGCGGACCAAGTGCTGCCCGCCCGCGTGCACAATCATCACGCGCCCCACTCCGGCCCGAACGCGAACTCATAGTTGCGCCAGCGGCCGATGGAGCTGCGATTGATCGACTTGCGCACCTGCTCATGGCTCAGCGTCAGCACGGTGCGCGCGTTCTCCTGCGGCGCGAGCACGCGCTCATCCATCGGCAGGCCAAGGCGTGCGAGGATGCGCTCCATGTGGCTGCGTGGATCCTCGACCATGTCCTCGTAGCGGATGTCTTCGTGCGAGATGCCCAGTGTGCGCAGGGCGAGCGGTGCGAGCTCGCGCTCGGCAGCGATGACCTGGCGGATCGAGTCGAGGGATCCCGTCCATCCGAACGCCTGCGGATGGAAGTTCGACAGGAACAGACTGGTCGCCGTGTCGCGCGGATCGCGCTCGATGCGCAGGCAGACCGCGCCCGGCAGCACCGCCGCGATCGCGGGCAGCCACCGCCACGCGTGCAGCGTCTTGTCGAAGCTCACCTTGGCGCCCGGGCGCCGTAGCGATGCCGCACCGTTGAGGTAGTCGCGCTGCAGCTCGCGCGCGTTGGCAGGTGCGACAGAGGCGATGCGATCGGGCCAGCATCCCTCGGCCATGATGCCGTGGCCAACCGCCTGCACGCCCTCGAACTCGCCGATGCCACCGACCGCCGGATGCCGATCGAGCATCTGTTCGAGCAGCGTCGTGCCGCTGCGCGGCATGCCGACCACCATCGCCACGCCGCGAACGGGCGGCGTGACGGGCTTGCACCAACCCGCGGGGCCCTTGAGCAGTTCCACCTGCTTGCGCGCATCAGCGAGCAGGCCCTCGAGATCGAAGCCCGTTCCGGTGGTCGCGTGCAGATGCGTGGCCAGATCGAACGCGCGCCGATGGAGCCCGGCGGCATCGAGCATGCGTACGGCTTCGAAGCCCGACACGCGCCGTTCCAGCGGCGGGGCGCTGCTGCGGGCGTTCTCCTCGAGCATGTCCATCGCTGCCGCGGGGTCGGTGGACTTGATCACGCGCGCACGGGCGAGCACCGATCGGGGATCGTTCAGCCACGGACCGCCCGCAGCCACGAAGGCCGCGAGCTCATCTTGGCGACCTGACCGATGCAGCACTTCGGCCAGGGCAAACGAAGCCTGCACCGCATGCGGGCCGCCGGCGGCAACCAGCGGCCTCAGGCGCCCGAGTGCGCGATCGCTGCGCCCGAGCCGATGATCGATGAGCGCTCGAAGGAAGTCGACATCGGGCCCGCCTGCTCCGAGCTTCATGGCCTTGTCCATGGCGAGATCGGCCGTCGCGCATCGACCGAGCCCAAAGGTCGCGCGCGCCAGCGCAAACCACGCCGCAGCGTTGCGAGGCTCGGCCTTCGTCGCTGACTCGGCCAGCGGGATCGCCTGCCCGAATGCACGCTTGGCGAGGAGGTCGTTGATCTGCGCGATCGGCACGACGGGAGGCATTGCCGCATCGTAGGGAATCCGCGTGCGGGGGCGTACACTCGCCCCGTGCAGATGATCGCGGTCATGCTCGCCAGCGTCGCCATCGGTGGCGTCGACTACAACCGCGATGTCCGGCCGATCCTCGCCGACCGATGCTTCGCCTGCCATGGTCCCGATGCTGCTGCGCGCAAGGCAGGGCTGCGGCTCGACACGCGTGAGGGGGCGTTGGCACTGCTCACCTCTGGGCGTGCCGCGGTCGTGGCGGGAGATCCGCAGCGCAGCGAACTCACGGCGCGCATCCACAGCACCGACCCTGATCTCGTGATGCCGCCGCCTGAACTCAAGCGACCCTTGAACGAGGCTGAGCGGGCCATCCTCGTGCAGTGGATCCAAGAGGGCGCGCAGGTCGATCAGCACTGGGCGTTCGTCGCGCCGCACGCGCCGCGCTCCATCCTCGCGGCGCCCAGTGATGCTGGTGCGCGCGATCCGATCGATCGACTGATCCGCGCACGGTTGGCAGGGCGTGGTCTTCAGCCTGCACCCGCAGCCGACCGCGTCACGCTGCTGCGTCGCGCGTCGTTCGCGCTCACTGGCCTGCCACCCACTCCGGAAGAGATCGATGCCTTCATCGCGGATCAGGCGCCGGGTGCCTATGAGCGTCGCATCGATGCGTTGCTTGCGACCCAACGTGCTGCGGAGCACATGGCCACCACCTGGCTCGACCTCGCTCGCTGCGCCGACACGCATGGCTACCAGTCGGATGCGCCCGCCTTCACGTGGCCATGGCGCGATTGGTTGCTGCACGCTCTGCATCGCAACGAGCCTTACGACCGCTTCGTGCGCGCGATCATCGCGGGCGATCTCCTTCCGGAGGCCACCACGCAGACCCGCGTGGCGACGGCGTTCCATCGGCTCCACCGCATGACCGAGGAAGGTGGCTCGATCGCCGAAGAGTTCAGGCAAGAGGGCATCGCCGATCGCGTGAGTACCTTCGGCGCCACCTTCCTTGGCTTGACGCTCGAGTGCGCGCGCTGCCATGACCACAAGTACGACCCGATCCCGACGCAGGAGTTCTACGGGCTCGCCGCGATGTTCGGCAGCATCGACGAGAACGGCATGAAGTCGTACGCGCACGGTGGCTTCGAGCCGCCACCGACCGTGCGCCTGTCGACGCCCGAGCAGGATGCCACCACGACGACGCTCACCGCAGCGGCCCTGGCCACGCGGGCTGCGTGGAGTGCCGCGCTCGAGGCGAGCACCGCCGGCGCGACGCACGGTGCGACCACCACGCCTGCGCCTTCGGTCGATCCATCGGCCGAGGGTGCCGTCGCTGCGTCCGCTGGGGTGCGAACGATCGACCTTCCTGCACCCATCGGTCACTGGCCCTTCGATGCACTCGCCGATGGCCAGAGTCCCAACACGATCGATCCATCCAAGCCAGCCACCACGGATCGTGGCAGAGGGGAACAGCTCGGTGCGGCGTCGCTGGTCGCCGGCCACGCGGGCCAGGCGCTTGCGTGCGATGGCGACGGCGGCGTGTCGCTGCAGGGGACCGGCGGCCTCACTCGGCATGAGGCGCTCACGATCTCACTCTGGCTGCGGCCCGGCGAGCGCAACGCGCGCGCTGCCATCCTCCACACCAGTGGCTTCTACACGAACGACGCCGATGGATCGGGCTTCGAACTCCTGCAGGATCATGGCCGGCTGCGCTGGAGCGTGATGCACCTGTGGCCTGGCAGTGCGGCGAGCATCCAGACCACCGAGCCGCTCCCGCTTGATCGGTGGACGCAGGTGATCGTGCGCTGGGATGGCATGGGCCAGGCGTCGGGGCTGTCGATCTGGATCGATGGCGCTCGCGCTGCATCTGAGATCGTGCGCGACCATCTGGATGGACCCATCGCGGCGGCGCCCATCGAAGTCGGGTCCCGGTCGCGCGATGCGGGATTCCGCTCGGGTGCGATCGATGACCTCAAGTTCTGGCGGCAGTCGCTGACCGATGCCGAGCTTGCGGTGCTGGCGGGCCGTGAGCCCACGGCTTCGGAGCTCGCTGCCCATGCGGGGTGGCATGCGACCGGGCCCCAGCGCGATGCGGCGCGTGCGGCGCGTGCAGCACTTGACGCGCACCTCGACGCCATCCCGCGCATGCCGTGCATGCAGGACTCGCCCTATGCCCGCGCCACCGTGGTGCTCACGCGCGGGGCGTACGAACAGCCGGATCCGACCCGCCCGGTGCAGCCTGGCGCGATCGCTGCGGTGCTGCCGTTTGCAGCCAGTGCAGGCGCCACGCGCGCGGATCTGGCAGCATGGCTCGTCGATCCTCGCCATCCGCTGCTGGCACGCGTCGAGGTCAATCGCCTGTGGGCCCAGTGTTTCGGCAACGGACTCGTGGAGACGCTGGAGAACTTCGGCACGCAGGGCAGCGCGCCGATGCACCCGGATGTGCTGGATCTCCTGGCGCATGACTTCGTACAGGGTCCATCGGCGTGGGATCGCAAGGCCATGCTGCGGCGCATCATGCTCAGTGCAACCTTCCGCCAGTCGAGCGCGGTCGATGCCGCGGTACGCGCTCAGGATCCTGCGAACCTGCTGCTTGCCCGCGGCCCAAGCGTGCGCGTGACGGCCGAGCAAGCGCGCGACGGTGCGTTGCTGGCAGGCGGCCTCCTGGTTGAGCGCATGGGTGGACCCAGCGTTCGGCCCTACCAGCAGCCTGGAATCGCCGCGCAAGCGGGCCAGTCCGATGGCTACCAGCCCGACGCGGGCGAGGGCGCGCATCGCCGCAGCCTCTACACCTTCCGCAAGCGCACCGTGCCGCCGCCGAGCATGCTGACGTTCGATGCCGGCACGCGCGAGGCGTGCCAGCCGCGTCGCTCCAGCACCACCACGCCGATGCAGGCGATGGTGTTGCTGAATGATCCGATCTTCATCGAATGCGCCCAAGCGATCGCGGCGCGTGCCGTGCACGATGCGCCCACGCGAGCCGAGCGCATCACTCGCGTCTTCCGTCTCTTGGCAGGGCGCGCGCCATACGACGATGAACTGGCACCGCTCACGGAACTCGTGGCGGGCCAGGTCGAAGCGTTCGCCACGGATCCAGCAGCCGCACGCGCGGTCTCGGGCAGCGATGATCCTGAGCAGGCCGCGCTTGTCCTGGCGGCATCGACGGTGATGGCCAGCGATGCCTTCGTGATGGTGCGATGACCATGAGCCACCGACCACCGAGCTATGACGACCTGATGCGCGCCTCACGGCGGCACTTCCTCGGTGCGTCGGCACTGGGCTTGGGTGCGCTTGCGATGGGCGATGTGCTCGCGACCGCTCCCGCGCCGCAGGGACCGTCCTTCGCACCGCGTGCCAAGCGCGTCATCTACCTCTTCCAGTCGGGCGGGCCGTCGCAGTTCGAGACGCTCGATCCCAAGCCGGGCCTTCGTACGCTGCATGGGCAGCCGCTGCCCGCGAGCGTGCTGGGTTCGCAGCGGCTCACAGGGATGAGCGGTTACCAAGCGAGCCTGCCGATCGCGTCGAGTTTCGTGGGTGCGTCGAAGCACGGCGCATCGGGCATCGAGCTGTCGGACCTGCTGCCGCATACGGCCAAGGTCGTCGACGACCTGTGTGTCATCAGGTCCATGCACACCGAGGCAATCAATCATGATCCGGCCATCACCTTCTTCGCATCGGGGCACCAGATCGCGGGCCGACCGTCGATGGGCGCGTGGCTGAGCTACGGGCTCGGCAGCATGAACCGCGACCTTCCGTCGTTCATCGTGCTCGTCTCGAAGGATGCCAACCGCGACCAGCCGCTCTATGCGCGGCTGTGGGGCAGCGGGTTCCTGCCGAGCGAGCATCAGGGCGTGCAGTTCCGTGCGGGATCGGAGCCGGTGCTGGCGCTCTCGAATCCCGAGGGCGTGTCGCCGCATGCGCGTCGTGCCATGCTCGATGCGCTCGGTGGGCTGACGCGTGCGGCGGTCGCGCGCGAGTCGGATCCCGAGGTCGATGCGCGGCTCGCGCAAGCTGAACTCGCGTTCCGCATGCAGACGAGCGTGCCCGAGGCGACGGATCTTTCGGGCGAGTCCGAGGCCACATTCGATCTGTATGGGCCGGGTTCGCGCGATCCCGGCACCTTCGCGGCGAACTGCCTGCTGGCTCGGCGGCTCGTCGAGCGTGGCGTGCGCTTCGTGCAGCTCTTCCACCAAGGGTGGGACCAGCATGGAGGGCTGCCGGGCGGCATTTCGCATCAATGTCGGCAGACCGACCAGGCCAGTGCGGCGCTCGTGATGGACCTCAAGCGTCGCGGTCTGCTCGAGGACACGCTTGTGGTCTGGGGCGGTGAGTTCGGCCGCACCGCGTACTGCCAGGGGCGCATGACGGTCGATGACTACGGTCGCGATCACCACCCGCGGTGCTTCAGCGTGTGGATGGCCGGTGGCGGCGTGAAGGCTGGCCATGTGCATGGCAGCACGGATGAGTTCGGCTCGAACATCGTCGATGATGCGGTGCACGTGCACGACCTGCACGCGACGATGCTGCACCTGCTCGGCATCGATCACGAACGCCTGACCTGGTTCTACCAAGGCCGCCACTACCGGCTCACCGACATCGCCGGACGCGTGGTGAGCGGGGTAGTGGCTTAGGGAGGTTTTTGTCCCGACATCGACTCCGTGTGACAATGCATCTGCCCAAGGAGCCACATGCACCGGACGAGACATGCTGATCCGTTCAGAGTCGCCGCCATCTTCACGACGGTGGTGGTCGCCCTTGGGCCTGTCGGATTCACTGCGCGGGTCGCTGCCCAACCCCCCATGGGTCAGCAGGGTGGACCGCAGGGTGGGCCGCATGCGCCTGAGCGCAAGATCCTGAAGCAATTCGATGCCGACGGCAACGGGCGACTTGAGGGTGCCGGTGGCGAGCGCGGTTCACGCGAGCTTCACTGCCCGAGCTTGAGCAGCGCGAGCGTGGTCGTCATCGCGAGCATCGCGGTGGCGGGGACTGACTTCGAGATCGGGTCCTTGACCTTGATGTGCATCAGGAGCGCGCCGAGCATCAGCACCGCGAGCAGCGCAGCGGCTGGGACCACGGTTGCGGTGACCCAGAGGCCGGCGAGCAGCGCGATCGCGCAGCCGATCTTCAGCCCCCCAACGAGG
>Ga0208048_1000741_pt1 | contig 17277 bp, 22 predicted proteins | sample Malawi_45m_30L_FD_184163 | JGI IMG/M metagenome (GOLD analysis project Ga0208048, IMG submission 184163) | Freshwater microbial communities from Lake Malawi, Central Region, Malawi to study Microbial Dark Matter (Phase II) - Malawi_45m_30L... | ecosystem: Environmental > Aquatic > Freshwater >...
CTACTGGCCAGCGCCGGTTGTGCGTGGCTCAGTTGGACCTTCGTCGAGAAGCCGGCGCTCCATAACGGGTGAAGGGCGAGGGCGAAGGGGAAAATGCTGAAAAGCTGAAATACTGAAAATCTGAAATGCTGAACACTGAAAAATGAGGATTTCGCCTGAACAGCTTGAAATGCTGAAAACTGAAAAGCTGAAAATATGCGGATTACACCGGAGTTGAGAAAGCGGACGAAGGCGTTGAGGAAAAGCTGAAATGCCGAAAAGCTGAAATACTGAAATGAGAATCTCTCCTGAGTTAAGGAAGCGGACGAAAGCTTATGCTTCGGGAATTGTTCGGTTGTTTCAGGAGCTTCCGGCGCGAGACAAGGCGGTGCAGATACTTGGGCTGCAGTTGTTGCGATCTGGAACTTCGGTCGCCGCGCATACCCGCGAAGCTTCGAGAGCGCGCTCGGACGCGGAGTTTTGCTCCAAGCTGGATGGGCCACTCCAAGAGGCGGATGAATCCGAATTGTGGCTGGAACTCCTCATGGAAGACTGTGGCGTCAGCAGTGAGCGCGCTGAGTTTCTTCACAAAGAAACCAACGAACTCATCAGTATCTTTACGACAATCGTCGCCAAAGTCCGGCGCGGACTTTGAGAGAAGCTGAAATTCGGAAACGCTGAAAATCTGAAATAATTGCAGTTTGTCGGCTCGGTATCTTCAACTTTCAGCATTTCAGTTTTTCAGCATGTCAGCTTTTCCTTTTATCTCCGTCGTGATTCCTGCCCACGGGCGGGTGGAGCCGCTGAAGTATACTTTGCGGAGTGCGGCGGCGAGTATCGCGAAGTCCGGATACGGCGGTGAGATCATCGTGGTGGACGATGGTTCCGAGCCTTCGATCGAGGAGCAGCTTGCCGGGTTCGATGCGCATCATCCGGTGCGCTTCGTGCGGCAGGCCAACCAAGGATCGATCGTGGCGCGCATGACGGGGTTGCGCGGGGCGAAGGGCAAGTATGTGCAGTTCCTCGATTCGGACGATTTGCTGCATCCGGACAAGATCGGCGCGCAGTTGAGGGTGATGGAGGAGAGCGGCGTCGATGTAACTTATACCGATCGTGCGCAGGTCACGCTGGGGGCGGACTACTCGGTGACTGATTTCCGCCACAGCCGGGTCTTCGTCGATACGACGGATTCGGTGCTCCTCTTCATCAAGATCATTCCCGCGCCGCACAGCCCGATTTACCGGCGGGATTATCTTGAGCGCGCTTTGGCAAAACCCGTGGTGTCGCCGAGGCGGGTGATGGATCCCTCGGGTGACGTGTGGTTGCTGCGCAACTTGGCGCCCCATCCCGCTACGGTGCGCCGCGTGCCCGGTTTGTATGCCGGCCTTGGTCCGCACGAGGAAGAGCGTTTCACGGGATGTTGGGAGAAACTGGCCCTCGGTTCGCTGGCCATCGACGAGGCGCTGGCTGCGAAGCTGGAGCGTTCGCAACACAACGATAAAGTTCTCCGCAGGCTCAGCGAAATCGCTTACCGGAGTTGGCGGACGTTGCCCCATGACATGAATCGCGAATTCCAAGACCGGTTGCTCGCCGTATGGCGGCAAGCCCCCGAACTGGATCGAGCGGAACTGGGGGAGAGGGGATTCCAGCTACTCGCCGGTATCATCGGGTGGGTCAACGCTGGTCGTATCACCCGACGCCTGCGCCACAAGTCTTATGCAGAGTGCAAAACGTTACCCGATGCGCAAGAGTTTGCGCAGTTGCTGGCGGGGTTGCCTGTCCCGGATGCCATTTCCGTGAACCTTGCGAAGCGACCGACCTCCAAACCATGACAAAAATCGCCAACACCCCACAGACTCGCTACGATTATGCGGCGTCCGTCCTCAAAATCTTGGCACCGGACCTGCACCCACGTGTGGTTTTCGATGTGGGTGCAGGCGCCGCTCCCATGCGGGCTCGGGCGGAGGAGGTCGGGTTGGCGTGGTTTGGTTTCGATCTGCATCCGGGAAGCTCTCTGGTGTCAAAATGGGATTTGTCGGATCCTTGTCCCAAGCGCGATGAAAAAGCTGGGTTGGTGCTGCTGATGGATGTCATCGAGCATTTACTCAACCCGGGACTTGCTCTGGACCACATCGACGAGGTGATGGCCAAAGGGTCATTCGTCGTCATCACAACCCCCAATCCGCGGGCGAGTCGTAGCCGCTTGCATGCTTTGTTCACTGGTTTTCCGGCATGCTTTACCAAGGATGACCTGCTCACCAACCACCACGTTTTTCCCGTCTGGCAGCACGTGTTGGAACACATGCTCACGTCGAGAGGCTTCGAGATTGTGGAGTGGTGCCAACTCCGCGGCAGGCACTCTATTCCGAGGCCGGGTCTCGAGCTAAGATATCCGCTGCGGCTGACGAAGGCTTTAGCCTGCAAGTTGATCGAAACCTTTGATCCCACGGCAGCGAGCATCGACTATGCCGTTTTGGCGAGGAAGAAGGGTTAGAGAAGAGAGGCTATGATAGGGCAGAGGCAAGCGGCCAATCCGCAGCAGCTAAAAAGACGTTTGAAGTCGTCGGCTTTTAGTCGGCAGTTTTCAGTTGAGCGATAAGTCATCCGAAGACATGACACACAACAAAGATAGATCGGACTTCGGGGTGATCTACGTGGCGACGGGGGATCGGTTTGTCCGGGAGGCGGAGCAGTCGCTGGCGACCTTGCGGACGACGAATCCGCAACTTCCTGCGATGTTGCTCTCCGGTGAGGATGCTCCCCGGAAGGATTTGTGGGACGAGGTGCAAGTTGATCCTGCACTGAAGAGTCAGAAGAACCGCGCCAAGCTATATATGGATCGAGCGCCGTGGGAGCGCTGCCTGTTTCTCGATACCGACACGCGGGTCTGTGCCGATTTATCCGAGGGCTTTGCCTTACTCGACCGGTTTGATTTCGCCGGGCAACACGGCTACGGCGGTCATCACTACGAAGTGCCTGGGGTTCCCGCGTCATTCCCCGAAGTGAACTCAGGCGTCTTGTTTTGGCGCAAAAACGAGCGAATCAAGGCGCTCTTTGCCCGGTGGCGGGAGCTTTACGATTCGCTCGACCAATCGCAAGAGACGCGCACGTGGGACCAGAAAAGTCTGCGCGTCGCGCTCTGGGAAAGCGATGTGCACTTTGTCGATCTTCCGTCGATTTACAATGCCATGCCCTACTTCCCCTACGTGCTCGAGCGTGAGTTGGTGATCGCTCATGGGCGCAACATGCAGAACCTCGAGAGGTTCGAAGCCAAAGTGGGCAACACCGACAAGATCCGTGCTTATGTGCCCGGGATCGGAGCAATGGAGCATCCGAAGGACATGAGTTGGGGGGCTGTGCTTCGCAGTGTGGTGCGCATGCTTGCTTTGAAGGTTCGGGGCGTTTGCGTGCGGTAAGGCGGCAGAGATGGTGGCGGGTCGCGCGAGCCGCTCAGAGCGGGCGCAGGACCAAGAGAGCAAGAGACCAGAAGACCAAGAGAAAGTCAGAGAAGGAGAGCCAAAGGTCTTCCATCCCTGCAGGACTACGGGTCGGAGAGAGATTGGAGGTCGGGGAATGGAGGTATCAATGAGTAGTCATGGCAAAGCGCGCAAACTTGGATGGATGCTCTTCGTGCTGGGTCTGCTGACTGCAATCGCGGTCGAAGATGGCGATCTAAGTTCAATTGATTCAGCGAGACGATTGCAGGTGACTCATGCGCTTTGGACCTCTGAGCCGCCGGTGAGGGAGGGCGACTATCCGGATTTCGGTGTCGTTGGGCGCGACGGAGCGATTCACGCATGGTATGGCATCGGGCAGAGCTTGGTGATGTTGCCAGCGGATATTGCCAGTTCGCTGATTGTTGCAGAGACAACTCCCGAGTCGACTGGGCTTAAGGGGCGCATCAAGCAGGCGTTCATCGTTTATGCAACTTTCCCAATGCTGACGGCAGGCTGCTTGGTGCTCGGATACGCGTTGCTGCTGCAGCTTGGATTGGGGTTCCAAGCCTCAGTCATGGGCACGATGGGCATGCTCTTTGGCACGACTTTGTTGCAATGGACGCAAGTCAACCAAGAGAACAGCCTCACATTATTCTGCTTTCTCGGCACGCTTTATGCCTGTCTGCGGTGGCTGGCGACAGGCCGAATCGGCTACGTGGTTGTTGCGGGGTGCACGGCAGGCTTTGCTTTGCTCACCAGGTTGCCCACCGTCTTCGAGACAGCGGCAGCTGGCTTGGTCGTGCTGGCTTTTCTCTTTCTGCCGCGCGTTGGTGAGGGTGCAGTAGTGGCGCGAGCAAGAAGCGCATGGTTGGCGGCGGGCACGATTTTCGTGGCGGTTTTCGCCATCTTTCTCGCGTGGGAGAGATTTTACCACGTTCTAAGATTTGAATCTGTCTCGGGAACGTATATCGGGATCCACAAGACGCAAAACCCCGCGTTTTATGTGGGCGGTGATTGGTGGCGAGGAATGTGGACGTTGCTTTTTTCGCCGCAAGACTCAGTCCTCTGGATGGATCCCGGTATTCTGCTCTTGGCTTTGATGCTGATTTTGTTTTGGCGGATGACTTCCATGGGCATCAAAGCACTTACGCTTTGTCTGTTTATGCTTCTGTTGGTCCTCGTGGCATTTTACGCGCCTTATCCTTGGCCGGGGGGTGCGTCGGGGTGGGGAAGCCGCTACACAACAACGCCATCGATTGTTTTGGGGCTACTTGGCTTCGGTCTTCTAGCGAACTTCTGGAGAGAATCGTGCACTGGATTCAAAGCGGTCGGCATGGCAATCGTGACCTATGCGTTGGTCGCTCAAATTGGCTCGCTGCTTTACTGGAGTAACCTCGAGCAACTTCAATGGGCAGCGTGGGGCACGGGAACTTTTCTGGTCGGCCAACGCTGGCTCAACACATTCGCCTTGTTGGGAGGAACCTTTGGCGAGAGCCGCCTGATGGTGCCGGCGCTTTCCGAAAGAATAATGCGCCTCAACTTTATGCCCTTCCATGTCCGAGCCGAACTGGATGGACCTGTTGGTGCGGCGGCCTTAGCTCTATGGCTGTTGCTTTAGGCTGCGATCGTCGCCTGGGTCGTCGCCATCTGCCGGGTTGCCTCGAAGAGAGACTTGAGCGGAGAAAAACATGACTGCCGATAAATACATCGACCTTACCGTGGTAATTCCCTGTCTGAACGAATCGGACACTCTCGCGGTATGTATCCGCAAAGCCCTCGAGGGAATCTGAAAGGCCGGAGTGACGGGCGAGGTGATCGTGGCGGACAACGGTAGCACCGACGGATCTCAGGAGATTGCCGAGACAGAGGGTGCACGCGTGGTTCCGGTGGCTTCCAAAGGCTACGGCAGTGCTGCGCTCATGGGTGGCATCGCCGCTGCGAAGGGACATTGGATTGCCATGGGCGATGCCGACAACAGCTACGACTTTCGTGAGATTCCCAAGTTTGTATCCAAGCTGCGTGATGGTTGCGAGTTGGTGCAGGGATGCCGGTTGCCCTCCGGCGGCGGGACAGTCGCCCCCGGAGCCACGCCGTGGAGCCATCGCTGGATCGGCAATCCGATGTTCTCCGCGTTGGCCGCCCGGTGGTTTCGCGCGCCTATCCATGATGTCTACTGCGGTCTGAGAGCTTTCACCAAAAATCTCTATCTGCGACTCGATCAACGCTGCACGGGTATGGAGTTCGCCACTGAGATGATCATCAAGTCGAGCCTGAGCGGGGCGCCTGACGACGATGGTTTGGCGGAGTTGGCTTTGACGGCTGACGTTGATGCGCTTGTGACTTTCAACAAAAGCCATTTTCTAGAGTTGCCTGCCTTGGGAATAGATCTGTTGACACCGGGGCAGCTTTTGCAAGATTTGAAGCCATGAGCGTCGTGGTTCCTCAATCAGTAATGGAAGCAGTCGAGGAGGCTGCCAAACGGCGGCGCCTTAGTGTTCCCGAGTTTGTCGAGAAAGCGCTGGCTGCCCAATCTACGGCGGTGCTTTCCGACCCGTATCTCGAAGCCCGTGCGAAGCGCGCTGATGGCCGGGGATGGAGGTTGTTGGACGAGGCGCCCGATGCTCCGCCGCTGCCTGGCGATGAGCGGCCACGAGGCGTGGCGAAGCGGCGAAGCCGCAGCATCAGTTGGTTGTCTCGGCAACCTGTCTCGTTTCACTCGGCTGCTGGTAAAAGGTAAAAAGTGGCTGGTTTGAGAGACCGGAGGTCGGAGGTCAGGGGTGTTTGCCTTGCAAATGGGATTTAGCGCCATAAATTTCGAGTTATGAGCACGGCAGAACTCATCGCTAGCGAAGTTCGGGAACTGGAACCAAAGCAGCAGTCACAGGTTCTGCGTTTTCTGCAGGGCTTGCGGCAGAAGAAGGAAGGCAACGAAGACCGAGAGTTGCCTTCGGGTTCCGCAGCGCGAAGCATGGAAGACGAGCCGGATTTCTACGGTGAAAACGCTTCTGACTCGGTTCCCTTGTTGTGCAGCCGTGATTGGAAGGGCAAGAAGATGGGAGCGGAGGTGGCGCTCTCCCGTGAGGTCATTGCTGCTGCGGTGCGCGCGGATCGAGATGCCCGATGAGGGGCGCGCGGCGAAGCCGCGGTGCTTCGGTAGGACGGTGCTTTGGTGTTGCGGTAAGGGCGGTGAAAGCGAGCAGAGGAATGGCCGCGAAGAGGCGCAAGAGGATGAATCAGGAGACAGGGAACAGGGGATGGAGACCGTAACCAGTGAGCCGGTGTTTCAGTCCATCGGTAAAATTGCGGCAGAGAGGGACCGAATGTCGGAGGATAGAGGAACTGGGAAGATCTAAGCCCGGCGCTGACTGGCGATGCACATCATCACCCGCAAACGACTCAACGAATTTACCCAGTTGCACCCTGACTGCGCTTCGAGCCTCGTCCAATGGTTCACGGAGATGAAAGCGGCCCGCTTCTCCAATATCCAAGAGGTGCGCGCGATTTTTCCGCATGCGGATAAGGTTGGCAGGTTCACTGTTTTCAATATTGGCGGGAACAAAGCCAGGCTCGTTGCAGCCATCCACTACAATCGGCGCAAGGTTTACATACGCCATATTTTGACGCATAGTGATTACGACAAAGGAGCTTGGAAGCAATGAGCGCAGCGCAACTTGAGAATCTCGCGAGGGATTGGAAGCCTATCTCAACACTGATCTGCGTTCCCCGGAATGAGACTGACTACAATCGATTGGTTGCTTTGCTCGACGAAGTCACCGACGAGGTGGGAGAGGACGAAAGCCATCCCTTGGCTTCGTTCATGGATGTGTTGGGCACTCTCGTCGAGGATTACGAAGCGGACTTCGTTCCCGAGTTGACGGTTTAACGGCCGCGAAGAACCGTAGGCGAAGCCGGAGATAGGTTGCCGCAGCAACCAACTGACACGGGACTACGGGGCGATGGGACCAAGCGGCAAAGCCGCGGACTAAGAGGTAAATAGACAGCCGAGTCTGCGAACCGCAGATGGCCCCTAAGGCAAACGGGTCGCCGCGGCGACCAACTGGTAAAAGTCTAAAAGACCAAGAGGTGGAGCGGCTGAGAGCTGTGGACTACAGGACTACGGGACGGCGGGACGACAGGACAGGAGACAGGGGATCCGCCTGCGCACGGCGCGACTACGGCGGGACAAGCAGGGGACATTGATTTTCGGTTGCAAAAACTGACTGCGGGAGGAGCATTAAGGCATGTCTGAAAAAGAACTGTTGTCGCGAATTACGACGGATCCTGAAATCTGCCACGGTAAACCGTGCCTCAGGGGGCTTCGTTATCCGGTGGAATTCGTGCTCGAAATGCTGAGCGGACCGACAACGGTCGCTGAGTTTTTGCGCGACTATCCGGATTTGGAGGAAGACGATATCCGTGCAGCGATCGCCTACGGCGCGCGTGCCAGTCGCCTGAAGAGGATTGCTCCGCTTGCTGCGGCATGAAGTTCGTCGTAGATGCGCAGTTGCCGCGCGAATTGGTGAATTTCCTCAAGGCGCATGGTCACGAAGCGGTTCACACCGCTGAGCTACCCGAGAAGAACCACACGCCAGACGAAAAGATTCGGCGCATGGCGGACGCTGAAGACCGAATCGTGGTATCGAAAGACGACGACTTTGTGACCAGCCATCTACTGCGCGGCACACCGAAACGTATCCTGCTGATTTCTACCGGAAATATTTCGAATCCCGAATTGATTTAAATCGTACAGGAGAATCTCGATTTGCTTGAAAAGGCTCTTGCGGAAGGCGTGTTTGTCGAACTGACACGAACTTCGCTCGTGGTTCACGCGTAGAGCCAGGCCCTCTGTGCTGCTTAGTCTTGTCTGTTGTCACTGCTGGCAACCTGTAACCAGCCACCTTTTACTCGCCACTAAATGACTCCTGTCATTTCCGTCGTGATCCCGACGCATAATCCGCGGGAGGATTATCTAGCTAGGGTTATCGAAGCGTTGCGGCAGCAGACGCTGCCCCGCGAGCGGTGGGAACTTGTTGTCGTGGACAATGGCTCGCGCGCGCCGCTGAGAGCGGGCGTGGGACTACAGGACGACGGGACCACAGGACCACAGGACGGTGGGACGTCGTTACCTTCCCACGTTCCCACTTTTCCACCTTTTACCGAGATCGATCTCAGTTGGCACCCGAACGCACGGATTGTGCAGGAGGAAAAGCTTGGGCTTACGTTTGCGCGGTTGCGGGGGTTTGCCGAGGCGAAGGGGGAGCTGATTGTCATGGTGGATGATGACAATGTGCTGGCGCCGGATTATCTGGAGACAGCGGTGCGTATTGCGCGTGACCATCCGATGCTTGGAGCTTTCGGCGGAAAGTGTTTGCCGGAGTTTGAGACGAAACCAGACTCGTGGCTAGAGGCTAGAGGTAAGGGGTTGGGGCTTCGCGATCGAGGCGAGGTGCCGCAGTTGTTTCCGGAGGAAACAGGCGGCGGACCACGGGACGACAGGACCACGGGACAATGGGGGGAGGAGGCCAGTGTTTCGGTAAACCAGTGCTTCGGTGGGACGGTGGGAAAACCGGAATTAGTGAAGAACCGAGCCGAGTCCGCGAGACAGCGCGAGGCGCAGCCGAGGGCAACTACTGCCAACCGTCAACGTCGCGCGGTGCGCGAGTTCCCGGCTTGTGCGCCGATTGGGGCGGGGATGGTGTTGCGCCGCGACGCGGCGGCTACTTATGCGGAACGCATAAAGCAGCGGACGACGGGACGACGCGGCAACGGGACCATTACGGATAGGAGAGGGGATAGCCTTGCTTCGGGAGGAGACAATGACATTTGCCTCACGGTGGTGGAGGAAGGGTGGCGGGTGGGGTATTTGCCGCAGTTGAAGCTCACGCACTTGATTCCGAGAAGGCGGATGACGCTGGATTACCACAAGCGCATGGCGCGGGATTCGATGAAGAGTTTTATCCTCATGCTCGATCAGCACGGGATTCGCCCTTGGCCGGCGATGGCAAAGTGGACGTTGCATTTGCGGGTGACCAAAGACTTTTTGCGGGTCAAGCCGTGGCAAGGTCCGGAGCAATCATTGCGCTTTTGGGGACATGTGGGGATGTATGAGGGGCGCGCGGCACTGGCGGCATTGCCGACAGCGGCCGCGGTGGACAGTGGACAGTAAGCAGTCGTCAGCCTTTCCAAGCACTGCTCATGCCTCCACGCCTCGTGCCTCTAGCCTCTCGCCTTTCCTTATGACCCTCGGACGTTTGGTTTATTTGCTCTATCACCAGCCGGTCGGCTGTGTGAAACGATCGATCCGTGAAGGCGGGCCGATTGAGCAGTGGAGGACGGAGAGGGGGAGGAGGGTGATGGAGCAGGCGGCCTATGGCCTGGCTGCTCCAGTGGCGGGTAACGGGTTACGGGTAAATAGTCCGGAAAACTCGCCACTCGTCACTCGCCACACATCACTCGAGAGCGGCGGTAAGCCGCTGGAGATCCATATGTTGGTGGGGACGCGGTTTTGGTTTATGGCGGCGTTTGCGTTGGTGAGTTTGCAGCGGCAGATTGATCGGGCGGTGCATGTGCATTTTTACGACGATGGGACGCTCGAGGCGCGGCAACGGGAGAAGCTGGAGATGCTGGCTGCGGCGGTGACGTTTCACGACCGGGCTGGGATTGATGCGCGGATCGAGCAGTGTTTACCGGAAGAAAGGTATCCATTCATTCGTGAACGGCTGCGGAATTATCCGAATCTGAAAAAGTTGACGGATCCGCACGTGGGCTCGACGGGACCCAAGCTGGTGATGGACGCGGATGTTCTGTTTTTTTGTGGGCCGTCGGAAATGCTGAAGTGGTGCGACAAGCCGGATACCATTCTCTGTGCCACCGATGTGACTGAAAGCTACGGATATTCTAGACCGCTGATGGAGGGGCTGGCAGGGGGAACGATTCCGGCGAAAATCAATGTGGGGGTCACAGGGCTGCGCTCGGAGGATTTGGACTGGGAAGAACTTGAGCGCTGGTGTCGCGAATTGATCACGCGCGAGAAGACCAACTACTACCTCGAGCAGGCGCTCGTCGCGATGCTCTGCGCGACGCGACCTTTCACGCAGCTGAGTTTGGCAAAGTATATCACCGGACCCAGTGACGAGCAGGTGTTACGCGGTGAGGGAGCGATGCAGCACTACGTGGACCTCTCGAAGAAGGAGTATTTCCGGAGCGCGTGGCGACAATGTATTCCGGTAGGGTAGATCATGGCGTTCGTCTCGATTTTGATCCCTTGCCGCAATGCGGTGGCCACTCTGCGAGAGACGCTGGAAAGCGCCTTGGCGCAGGAAGGAGTAGAAAAAGAAGTGATCGTGGTCGACGATGGTTCGACCGACGGGAGCCTTGAGCTAGCTAGAAACTATGAGCCTCGCGGCGTGCGGGTGATTGAAGGTCCTCGGATCAATGCGAGCGCGGCTCGCAACCGTGCGCTGGCAGCGAGTCGCGGGGACTACATCCAATATCTCGATGCGGATGACCTGCTCGGTGCGAACAAAATTAGCAAGCAGATCGAACTTCTGGAGAGGCGTCCTGACTGCGTGGCGACTGCGCGTTGGGGAAGGTTTCGCGAAACTGTGCAGGATGTGGTTTTCGCCAACGACAACCAACTCCACGATTGGATGCCGGTGGAATGGTTGATCGCGCACTGCTCCCGACACCAAATGATGCATCCTGCAGCATGGCTCGTGCCGCGCAGCATAGCGCAGGCTGCTGGACCTTGGAACGAGCGGCTTACCCTTAATGATGATGGCGAATATTTTGCGCGAATCGTAGCCAAGAGTCGCAAGCTCAAATGCGGCTCCGAGTCGGAATCTTTCTACCGCACTCTGGAGAGTGGATCTCTTAGCAAGACGCGTGGTCACAAGGCTTTCGACTCCCTATGGCTCTCAACGGCCGGAACAATTTCCGCAATGATGCAGCTGGAAAATTCTGCGAGGACTCGCGGGGCGGCGGCCGATGCCTGCCAGCGTTTTATCTATGAAGTGTTTCCATCTGTGCCGCGGTTGAGAAGGCTGGCTAGGCTGCGGGTTACTGCCTTGGGCGGCAGTCAGCTTAAACCTGACTTTGGGCCGAGAAGCCGACGGTTAGCCAGTCTCTTGGGGTGGGGTCCTGTCTTGATTGCAGTTCGCCTCGCACGCAAAGGAACGGCTATTTAGATGTCAATAATGAGACCTGCAATGATCCCTTGGCGAGACCGCCTGATTACGCTCTTTCATCGCCGCGGTTGGCGCGGAGCCACGTGGTTGCACCACCGTCTCGCCGGTGGCCGGCGGATCATGGCCCGTGCACTGAACGGGGTCGTGCTCCAAGTCGACCCAGGCGAATATGTAGACCGATTTGTTCTCCGCGAAGGCTATTACGAAAGCGAGGTGCTTGATGCTCTCTTATCCGCATTGCCAATTGAAGGTGTGCTTTGGGATATCGGTGGTAATCTTGGACTGCACAGCATAAGTATCGCACTGGCTTTGCCCAAGTCCTCGGTCGTTGTTTTCGAGCCGAACCCTGAGATGGTTGCTCTGATCAATGCCCATGCGAAGATGAACCTTGTGCAGGTCAGTATTATTGATCAAGCGCTCGATGAGCTTGAGGGTGATGCTGAGCTACATCTTTATCAAGGAAATGCGGGTAGAGGCTCTTTGCAAAACCACACTGGCAGCCGAGCTTCAAGGAAGGTCGCTGTAAGGACGACGACGGGTGACAGCGTGATCGCAGCTGGTCTCGCACCGGCTCCGGATGTCGTTAAAATTGATGTAGAGGGCGCCGAGGAGCGGGTGCTGCGCGGAATGCGAGAGGTTTTGCTTAGCGAAAGGCTCAAGGCGGTTGTCTTTGAGGATGCTCCGGGGGAGAAGACATCTGTTAAGGAATTACTGAGAAGCACTGGCTTCAAGCTGAAGCAACTTGTTCGGAGAGAACAAACGCAGCATCCGCTCTGCAACTTTTTGGCAACGAAGTAATGGAGGAGTTCGTGGCTCACACGGGTTCGGTAAATGAGACGAAACCTAAAAACAGTCGCTTGAAGGCACTTTTTCTCACTCACGACAATCTCCTGCGTCTAGGTGGAGGCGGAAATCAGATTTGCTCGCGCGAGTATCATGAGGTCCTGACAGCCGGAGGCTTCGAATTGGTGGATGTGACTTATGCTTCGGAGTGTGGTCTGAACCGTCGCTTGCGTAACAGACTTTCGCCTTCGAGCTATCCGGATCTGGTGCCAGCGGATTACTGGTCGCGGGTCGAGAGAAGCGCGAAAGAGGCAAGAGCTGAATTCATTTTCTGCAACTTTAGCAGTTTCCTGCCGCATGCTGCCGCTTTGCGGCACATTGCTGATGAGGTAGGCGCTCGCGTGGTGTTGCTCTCGCATGGCCTTGAAAGTGTCGATGACGTGCACCGCATGCGAATCGCTCGCACTGCTTATGGTCGCGGGCGGTTTCGCCCTGTCTCTGCGGCTCACCTCGCAAGGGAGCTGGAGCAGGAGGCGCGGGGTTTGCCGCTGTTTGACCATGTGTTGTGTTTGGCGGAGTTCGAAGTTGGAATTTGTCGCTGGCTCGGAGCGCAGTCTGTGTCGTGGTGGCCGAGGACATTTCCAGTCGGAAACCCGCTGTCTTGGTATCCTTCGGGTGATCAGCTGGGCATCATCGGGACGCTCGACCATCCGCCGAATCTCGAGGGCGCTTATCTCTTTTGTGAGGCGGCCGCCAAATTACCGTCGGTGCCGTTTCGCTTGCGCTTGGTGACCCGATCCAAAGATGTGGCAAGCGACTTGGCCTCCCGCTTCGACTTTGTCGATTTTGTCGGGTCGCTCGATGAGGAAAAGACTCTGCACGCAGAGGTCGGCTCTTGGAGCGTATTTCTTCACCCAATTTTCTGCCATGCCATGGGTTGCAGCACGAAAGTTGCGGTGGGTTTATCTTGGGGGTTGCCCGTGCTGACCACTCCAGCCGGGTTGCGCGGCTACCGCTTCGGCCAGGGTATGCCGCCGACGGCTAACACGCCGGCGGAAATGGCCGAGAATGCCGCAGCCTCCGTGAGTCTTGAAGCGGCATCCAAGCTGCGAGAGCAATCCCTCGGGATTTTGGCCACTGCACCTACGGCAAGAGAAATCGGGGCTGAGATTGCAGCGCAACTCTGCTCATGAACTTGCCGATCCTGATGTATCACGCGGTGGAAGCGGGGGAGCCCAGCGGATACGGCTATGCGGTGTCGGCGGCGCAGTTTGAGCGGCAACTTGATGCCATCCGGCGGGCGGGGTTTGAGACGATTTCGCTGGGATGGCTTTTCGATGGGCTGGATGGAAAAGCGCCGCTGCCGCGCAAGCCGATCGTGCTGACGTTCGATGACGCTTACCGCAACATTTATGAGGTGGCTTGGCCTCTGATGCGGGAGCGGGCCATGACGGGGACATTGTTCGTGGTAGCTGATCACGTGGGCGGGAGCAATGAGTGGGATCAAGCGAAAGGGATGCCGCGATTGGAGTTGCTGGATGTTGCCGAGCTGAAGTCGCTAGCTGATGCGGGATGGGAGATCGGCTCGCATGGATGCGGGCATCTGGAGTTGGCCAAGGCTGATGAGAATCAGCAGCGGGAGGAAATCTTCCGCTCGAAGAGCCAACTGAAGTCTTTGCTGGGGATCGCGCCGGACTTTTATACTTATCCCTACGGGAGCCACACCACGTCGGTGAAAGAGATGCTCCGCGAGGCGGGCTATCGCGGAGCGTGTTCGATGTTTTCGTGGGCGGCGTCCGTGACGGCAGATCGCTTCTGCCTGCGTCGGATCATGCCGCACCGGGGTGATTCGGCGCTGAGTTTCCGGCTGAAGCTGTCGCCGCTCTACCTGCGGTATGTTGCGTGGAGAGACCGGCGGCCGATGGCCGGCGGTGCATGAGGCAAAAGGCAAACGGCATACGGTCTGAGGGAAGACTTTGGCCACAGCCGAGCAACGCGAGACAGCCTGAGGCTTAGCCGAGGGCAAATTAACGTAAGCGGAGAAAAGACGAGCCACGGATTAGCGCGGATCAACGGCTCTGATAAGCATTTGTGCGCACACGCACAAATGCTGGTAATCGTTCAGACTCCGGAAAAAACACATTATGAATAAGGACAAAGCACTGAGGCGGGGGGAGTGGTTGACGCGGATGCGGCCGCTCGAGCTGGCGCTGTTTTTGAAATGGGCTCTCCGCGTGAGGCGTATAGAAGCGGAAGCGCAGGGGATCAAGTTGTGGGTGGACCCGGCGAGCAACTTCGGAAAGCGGATCCTGCGCGAGGGCAACTACGAGGCTGATCTGACGACGGCTTTTGGGCAACTCCTCGAACCAGGGCAAACATTTGTCGATGTCGGTGCGAATGAAGGTTGGTTTTCCATGCTGGCGGCAAAGTTGGTCGGCTCATCCGGACGAGTGCTTGCGTGCGAGCCTCAAGAGCGCTTGTGGCCCGTGATCACCAGAAACATCTATCTCAATGGTTTCGCCAGCGTGCAGCTTCTGCCTTTTGCCGTTGCTGAGCAACCGGGTGAAGCAACGATTAATCTCTATCCCTCGTTGAACACCGGATCTTCCAACATCAGCGACACCAGGCGTCGCTGGGAAACTTACCAGCAAATCAAACTGCTGCCTCTGACCGAGATCCTCGGCTCATTGCGAGGTGGGAACATCGATCTGATGAAAGTCGATGTGGAGGGATTCGAGCACAAGGTGCTGCTTAGCGCCGGCGAGCACCTCGGTAGCACTATCAAGCGTCTCGTGGTTGAGCTTCACCCGGAGCAGCTCGAAGCTTTGGGCTCGAGTGAAGCTCTAGTCGTTGCGCTTCTTGAATCGCGTGGTTACTCGAAGCGGGTGGTGGGTGGGGTGGATGTGTGGGAAATTCGATAAGCCCGCGATCGGTCTTATCGAGTGGCGGGTGGAAGGTAAAAGGTGGCGTGTCGGCGGTTATTTCCTGAGCGAAGCGCGTTGTGAAAAAAGTCCTCATCGTCGTGTCGACTTGGAAGCCGTGCATGATGGCGGACATGCAGCGGGCGCGGCTGATTGCTGGGGAGTTGCCAAAGTTTGGATGGGAAGCGGAAATCCTGACGCCCGAGGCGAGTTTTCAGACGGATTTCAGCCGGTTGCAGGGCAAGGGGCTGGAATTTCCCGACGTTCCTGTCCATGAGGCGGCCCAGTGGCAATCGGGTTTCTTTCGGCGCGTTGGCTCTCGCAACATCGGGATCCGCGCTGCAGTCCCGGTTGGCCGCGCTGGTCTCGAGTTGCTCCGGGTAAAGCATTTCGATACCGTCTATTTTTCCACCACGCAGCATTGGATCACTTGCCACGGAGCACGATGGAGGCAACGCACTGGTGTACCCTACGTCGCCGATTTGCATGATCCGGTTTATCTGGAAAAGAAGGTCTATTTTGTCAGTCGCCACCGCATCAAAGAGCGGATCGCGAAGCATCTGGGCAAGACAATCGAGAGGTTGGCTCTCGGCCGAGCAGACGGATTAGTGAGTGTTTCGCCCGGGTATATCGAGGAAGTCGGGCGACGTCACCCGCAGGCGCCTTGGCGACGCAACGACTGTGTTTTGGTGCAACCTTTCCCGGCCGATCTCGCGGCGATGGATGCAGCCGCGGTGCGGCCGTCGGGCGAAAGCCGGTCTCTACGCGTGGTCTACATTGGGGCCGGCGGCAACATTATGGAGAAAGGCTGGCGGGAGTTGCTCTCTTGCCTGAAGGAGGAGGATTTGCCGGCGGGATGGCAGATCGATCTTTTCGGGACGGACACCCACTGGGAGCAGAACCGTCGGCGCTATTTACAAAATATCGCGGAGCAAAGCGGTCTGCGTGGAGTGGTGCGCGAGGAACCGGCACGCATTCCCTACCGCGATTCGCTGGGACTTACCATGGATGCGGAAGGACTGTTGGTTCTCGGTGTTGACGATCCGAATTACCGTCCATCGAAGTTGCAAACCTGTATTGCCTCCGGATTGCCGTTGCTGGTCGTGATTCACGCTGAGTCGAGTCTAAAGGAGACGCTGGCGCAGGCTGGTCCCGGAGTGCAGGTGGTGAGGTTCGGGGGAAGCGTGGCAGATCACGATAGCAATCGTTCGGCATTGAGGATCTTTCTGGGTGATGTGGCGCAAAAGCGTCGCTGGCCGCGCAGAGAGCGCTCATTTCTGACCGCGCAGGCTGCCGCCGAGGGGCACGCCGCGCTCTTCAATCGTGTCTTGGAGGCTCGGAAGAAATGAGCGATCAGCGAAATTTTGTCTGCGGCTTCTATGGCGCACGTGATGGCTACGAGATTCCGGTCGCGTTGGCTGAAGCTGGATTACTCGAGGTCTTGCTCACGGACTTTTACGGCCGCAGCGGATTGCTGGCCAAAAGCGGGCTGGCCCGGGCGATGCGCGAACATGACCTTCTGCCGGGCGACAAAGTGCGCGGATCACTTTCGCTGACTTTGGCTCGTAAGCTGTGCGGCAAAGTCTTTTCCGATCCGGAGCAGCGCAATCTTTGGCCGGACCGATTGCTCTCGAATCGTATCGCCCGCCAAGCGGCCCGCCAAAACGCGCACATCTGCACTTACGAACCTTATGCGGTGGCGCGACCTGCGCACGGATTCCCCGATGGCAGGAAGCAGGTGGTCTTCTACTACCACCCCCACGTGGACACGGAGGACGCCGTTTATCGGGAGGACGAGAAGCGGTGGCCCCAATTCCATCAGCAGTCCGGGTTGCTCTCTTCCCCGTGGCGACGGCGCACAGCGGATGCGTGGAAGAATGCTGATCTGGTGCTTTGCGCAAGTTCGTTCGCCAAGCAAAGCTTGGTAGCCGCGGGGATGGAGGAGGGGAGGATTGTTGTGGTGCCGTATGG
>Ga0208048_1000745_pt1 | contig 17253 bp, 20 predicted proteins | sample Malawi_45m_30L_FD_184163 | JGI IMG/M metagenome (GOLD analysis project Ga0208048, IMG submission 184163) | Freshwater microbial communities from Lake Malawi, Central Region, Malawi to study Microbial Dark Matter (Phase II) - Malawi_45m_30L... | ecosystem: Environmental > Aquatic > Freshwater >...
TGGGGGAGGGGTTACTAGGTCAGGGTCGAGGGGCTGTAAAGAGCGAAGCCTTACTTGGCGGCGACGATCTCGACGCTGGTGATCTCCACGCGCTCGGTCGGGGTGGAGCCTTCCATGCCGACGCAGCGGACGTTGGCGATCTTGTTGAGGGTCTCCTCGCCGGCGACGAGCTTGCCGAACGCGGTGTACTTGTTGTTCAGGAAGGAGGCGTCGCCGTGGCAGACGAAGAATTGGCTGCCGGCGCTGTCCGGGTCGCTCGAGCGGGCCATCGAGAGGACGCCTTTCACGTGCGAGCGGTTGTTGAACTCGGCCTTGACCTGGTAGCCGGGGCCGCCGGTGCCGGGGACGCCGCGGGCGCCGACCTTGGAGTTCGGGCAGCCGCCCTGGATCATGAAGCCCTTGATGATGCGGTGGAAGGCCGTGCCGTCGTAGAATTTCTCGCGGGAGAGCTTGAGGAAGTTGTCCACGGTGCGGGGGGCGACGTCGGGCCAGAACTCGACGGTCATGTCGCCGTAGTTCGTGTGGATGATGGCGCGGGGGGTGGCGCCGGAGGCGGAGGGTTCTTTCATGGATTCTTGGTTGTTGGAGCAGGAGGAATTGGCGAGGCCGGCCACGACGGCCAGGGCGGAGAGCAGGCAGAGGCGCAGGGTTTTCATGGGTTTGAGGCAATCCCGCGGGCCTTTGCCCGCAACCCCAAACCTCCGCTTGCCAGCCCGCCCGACGAGGGGCAGGGTCGTCCCGTATGCGCGTGACCGTCAACGATGAGCCTAAGGAGACCGCCGCCCGGACGTTGGCCGAGCTCCTCGCCGAGCTCGGCGTGGCCCAGGAGCCGGCCGTGGCCGCCGCCGTCGACGAACAGGTCGTGCCCCGTTCCCGCTGGTCCGCCCAGGTCCTGGCCGAGGGCGCCCGCGTCCTCGTCATCCGCGCCGCCCAAGGCGGCTGATTCCCCTTCATGTTCAAGTTCATCAAAGGTCTCTTCGTCAACGAGCCGGAAGCCCCGGCCCCGGAGAACCTCGTCCTGTTCACCCCCAACGACGGCAGCTGGGACCCGAAGACGGTCCGCCGGCTCTTCGACGCCGGCCTCGGCCGCCTGCACGTCCAAGTCCGCAAGGATTGGGAGCGCCGTCACTACGAGCAGTTCCTGCGCGCGATCCCCGAGGCCTTCTGGCCGCGCATCGTGCTCGGCGAAGAGCCGGCGCTCGTCGAGGCCCGACGTCTCGGCGGCTTCCAGATGCATCCGGGGGAACGCGTCCCCCGCCGTTGGCCCAAGCACGCGGCGGTGAGCGTGAAGTGCCATGATTACGACGAGCTGCGTTCGACTGACAAGGCGTGCGGCTACGTCTTCCTGGCCCCGATCTTCGAGTCCGTCTCCAAGAAGGACCACCGGCCGCGCCGCACGCTGCGCGAATACGAAGTCATCCTGCGGCGCTGGAAGGACGAAGGCGGCGCCCCCGTCCTCGCGCTGGGCGGCATCACGCCGAAGAACGCCGCCAAGGCCCGCGAGATGGGCTTCGACGGCATCGGGTTCATCGGCTCGGTCTGGAAGCAGCCGGATCCGGTCCGCGCCTTCCTCGACCTCGAGCGCGCCTGGTACGGCAAGGAAGCCCGGAGGCTCAAGCGCTCCTATTAAGCCGTGTTCCCGCGCCTGCAGTTCCTGACGCTCGACGCCGCCCCGCTCGCGCCTCGGGAACAGGCCCGCGCGGCCCTCGCCGGCGGCGTGCGCTGGATCCAGCTGCGGGCGAAGAACCTGCCGCCCCTGGCCTGGGTCGCCGAGGCGGCGGCCATCGCCGAGCAGTGCCGCGACCACGGCGCGGTGTTCGTGGTGAACGATTCCCCGGAGGTCGCCCTGCGCGCCGAGGCCGACGGCGTCCATCTCGGCGGCGAAGACGCCGCGCCCGCCGCCGCCCGCGCCCTGCTCGGCGAGTCCGCGATCGTCGGCGTGACGCTCAACGAGCCCGCCCACGTCGCCCGCTTCGCCGGCGTCCGGGTCGACTACGCCGGCGTCGGGCCGTTCCGCCACACCCTGAGCAAGCAGAAGCTCGCCCCGGCGCACTCTTCGGAATCCTTGGCCGGCCTCATCGCCGCGGCCGCGCCCCTGCCGTGCTTCGCGATCGGCGGCGTCACCGCCGCGGACTGGCCGGCCCTCCGCGCCCTCGGCGCCCACGGCATCGCCGTGAGCGGCGCCATCGCCCTCGCGGCCGACCCGGTTTCGGCCGCGAAAACGTTGGTCGAAGCGGTCGCCGGCTAGGTTTCCCGAGGCGAGGGCTGGACAACCCCGAGGAGTCTCGGATTGTGCAGGCTCCGATGTCCTCGCTCCGTATCGCCGACCGCACCTTCGCCTCGCGCCTCCTCACGGGCACGGGCAAGTACGCCTCCGCCGCGCAGCTCCGCGCCGTGCTCGACGCCGCCGGCGCCGAGGTCGTGACGATGGCGATCAAGCGCGTGCGTTTCGGCGCCCAGGACGACGGCATCCTCTCCGCGCTCGACCCGCAGAAGCATCTCATCCTGCCGAACACGTCCGGCGTGCGCACGGCCAAGGAGGCGGTCTTCGCCGCCGAGCTCGCCCGCGAGGCGCTCGGCACGTCCTGGCTGAAGCTCGAGATCCATCCGGATCCGAAGTACCTGATGCCCGACCCGGTCGAGACCCTCGAGGCCTGCCGCGAGCTGGTGACGAAGGGCTTCACGGTCCTGCCCTACATCCACGCCGACCCCGTCCTCGCCAAGCGCCTCGAAGAGGCCGGCGCCGCCGCGGTCATGCCGCTCGGCGCGCCGATCGGCTCCAACCGCGGACTGCTCTCGCGCGATTTCCTGCGCATCATCATCGAACAGGCCACGGTGCCCGTCATCGTCGATGCCGGCCTGGGCGCGCCTTCGCACGCCGCCGAAGCCCTCGAGCTCGGCGCCGATGCGGTCCTGGTGAACACCGCCATCGCTTCCTCGGGCGATCCTGTCGCGATGGCCCGCGCCTTCCGTCTCGCGGTCGAAGCCGGCCGCGCCGCCCGCGAGGCCGGCCTGGGCGTCGGTTCCGACAAGGCCGAACCGACCTCGCCCCTCACGGGCTTCCTCGACTGACCGATGGCCGCGAAGCCCGGCAGGATGCGCGCGGACGAACTGCTGCTGAAGCTTTCGCTCGCGTCCTCCCGCTCGGTCGCCCAGGCGCTCATCCTCGCCGGCAAGGTCCGCTCCGGCCCCGACGCCGTGGTGCAGAAGCCGTCGCAGTCCTTCCCGGAGGACGCCGTGCTCACCGTCGATCAGCCGCCGCGATTCGTCTCCCGCGGAGGCGAGAAGCTCGAAGGCGCGCTCGACCATTTCAACATCCCCGTCGAAGGTCTGCACGGACTCGACGTGGGCGCCTCGACCGGCGGTTTCACGGACTGCCTCTTGCAGCGCGGCGTCGTCAGCATGACGTGCGTCGACGTCGGGACGGCCCAGCTCCACTCGAAGCTGCGCAATGACCCGCGCATCAAGAACCTCGAGAAGTTCAACGCGCGGGAGATCAATCACGTCGAGCTGCCGCACCCGACCTACGGCGTCGTGGTCATGGACCTTTCGTTCATCTCGCTCGGCCTCATCCTGCCGATCGCCTGGCAGCGGGTAGGGCAGGGCGGCCATCTCGTGGCGCTCATCAAGCCGCAGTTCGAGGCGACCAAGGCCGAGGCCGACAAGGGCCGGGGGATCGTCAAGGATCCGGCCATCCATGCCCGGGTCGTCGACGCCCTGACCGCCGCCGCCGAAGGCCTGCCGGGCGCCCAGGTCCTCGGGGTCATCCCCTCGCCGATCGAGGGCGGAGACGGCAACAAGGAGTTCCTGATCGCGGTCAAAAGGGCCTGAACAGGCCTAGGGCTCGGGCTTGGGCCAGGGTTCTGTAATTTTAGAAAAGACGCATAATGTGGCTTTTTATGGCTAGCCTGACCCTAGCCCTAGCCCTGCCCCTGGCTCTGGAGCTTCGCTCCACCCCATTTCTCCTTGCCCTCGGCCCTCCGCCCCATACTTCCAAACCTCCCATGACCACCGAAGGTAAGCTCAAGCGTTCCCGCAACCCCCTCGACTTCGATTTCACCGAACCCGAGGCCCTGTCGCGCTACGTCACCGAGACGGGCAAGATCATGCCCCGTAAGCTGACCGGCCTCACCGCCCGCCAGCAGCGTCATATTGCCAAGGCCGTGAAGCGCGCCCGCAATATGATCACGATGAAGTAATCGTCCGCGCGACGACTTCTCCGGGCCGCCTCTTCAGGCGGCCTTTTTGTTGCCGGTCTGGGAGGTTGCCCCCGCCGGCGCTCCGAGGTAAATCGGACGGGACTCCCGCCGTCCGTCCCGTAAAGTCCCGTCTCCTTTGTCTTCGTCCGCTTCCCATTTCTTGACTTCCGCTCCCGCCGATCTCGCCCGCGCGGCCGAGCTCCTGCGCGCGGGCGCCTGCGTGGCCTTGCCGACCGAGACGGTCTACGGCCTCGCGGCCGACGCGACGAATCCCGCCGCGCTCGCCCAGGTCTTCGCGATCAAGGGACGCCCGCTCCTCGATCCGCTCATCGTCCACGTGCTCGACCAGGCCGCGCTCGCCGAAGTCGCCGAGCCCGATCCGCGCCTCGCGCTCCTCGCGCCGCTCTGGCCGGGGCCGCTCACGGTCGTGTTGCGTCGCAAGCCCGTCGTGCCCGACCTCGTCACGGCCGGCAAGGACACCGTCGCGGTCCGCCTCCCGGCCCACCCGCTCTTCCGCGAGGTGCTCCGTCTCTCCGGACGCCCCTTGGCCGCGCCGAGCGCCAATCCTTTCGGTTACGTCAGCCCGACCAAGGCCGCCCACGTGCGTGATTCCCTCGGTGAACGTTGCCCGTGGATCGTCGACGGCGGCGCCTGCGCCCACGGCGTCGAATCGACCATCCTCGATCTCTCCGTCGCCGGCCGTGCCCGCCTGCTGCGTCCGGGGCCGATTCCGCTCGAGCAGCTCCGCGAACTCCTGGGCGAAGTCGGGGTGGTCACGCGGGCCGCGAACCAGCACGCCGCGCAGGACGCGCCGGGGATGCTGGAGCGCCATTACAGCCCCGCCACCCGCGTCGCGCTCTTTCCCCATGGCACGTTGCCGGTGGTCGCCAACCTGCGTTCAGCCGTGCTTTTCCTCGGCCGCCGCGCCGCGCCGCCGGCCAACGCCGACGTCTTCCTGCTTTCCGAAGACGGCTCGACCGAGGAGGCCGCGCGCCATCTTTTCGACCAGCTCCGCCGGCTCGACGCCCGCGGCTACGAGACGATCCACGCCGAGCTCGCGCCCCCCGCCGGCATCGGCGCCGCCTATAACGACCGTCTGACCCGCGCCGCCGCCCGCTGATGCAGAACCTGCTCGAGACGCTGAAGAAGGCCGCGGAATTCCTCGCCCGCAAGGGTCTGGAGAAGCCGCGGATGGAAGCCGAGCACCTCTTCGCCGCCGGGCTCGGGATGAAGCGGCTCGACCTCTACCTGCAGTTCGAACGCCTGCTGAACGACGAAGAAGTGAAGCGCCTGCGCGACCTCACGGTACGCCGCGGCAACCGCGAGCCGCTCCAGCACATCGTCGGCAAGGCGGAGTTCCGTGATCTCGTCCTGAAGTCCGACAAGCGCGCCCTGATCCCGCGACCGGAGACCCAAGAGCTCATCGACCTGGCGCTCGCCTTGTTCCCTGCCGACCAGGCTGTCCGCGTGCTCGACCTCGGCACGGGCTCCGGCGCCATCGCCCTGGCCCTCGCCGCCGAACGGCCGGTCTGGCGGGTCGACGCGGTCGACCTTTCGGCTGACGCCCTCGCGCTCGCCCGCGAGAACGCCGCGCAATGCGGCCTGACCGAGCGGGTGAGCTTCGGCGAGTCGGATTGGTTCGGCGCCGTGACCGACGCCTATGATCTCATCGTCTCGAATCCGCCTTATCTCACCGAGGCGGAAGTCGCCGAAGCGGATCCGGAAGTCCGCGAGTTCGATCCGAAGTCCGCGCTGATCGCGCCCGAGGAAGGCCTCGCCGACCTGCGCCGCATCCTGACCGACGCCCCGAAGTTCCTGCGCCCCGGCGGTTGGGTGCTCTGCGAGACCGGCATCGACCAACATCCGGCCTTGGCCGAACTGTCGGCCCGGCTCGGTTACGCGGAGTCCGCCGGGCTGCCCGACATGAGCGGCCGCCCGCGTTTCTGGAAAGCGAAGAAAGCCTGAACGCCTTGGGTAGGGTCGCCGCTGCGTGGCGACCTAGCTGGGTCGGCACGCAGTGCTGACCCAGCCTCGGAATAAGAACCTGCCTTGCCCTTCGGCCTGCCTTCGCTCTTTACTGACCACATGTCCCAGCCGCCTGCCGCCAAGCCCAAGACCGCCATCACCCCGACCCGCCAGGATGACTATCCCGAGTGGTACCTGCAGGTGATCAAGCACGCCGACCTGGCCGAGAACAGCCCGGTCCGCGGCTGCATGGTGATCAAGCCGTGGGGCTACGCGCTCTGGGAGAACATCCACCGCGACCTCGACGCGCTCTTCAAGGAGACCGGCCACGTCAACGCCTACTTCCCGCTCTTCATCCCGGTCAGCCACATCCAGAAGGAGGCCGCGCACGTCGACGGCTTCGCCAAGGAATGCGCCGTCGTCACCCACTCGCGTCTCGAGGCCGGACCCGACGGCAAGCTGGCCCCCGCCGGCGAGCTCGAGGAGCCGCTCATCGTCCGCCCGACCTCCGAGACCATCATCGGCGAGACCTACGCCAAGTGGGTCCAGTCCTACCGCGACCTCCCGATCCTCATCAACCAGTGGGCCAACGTCGTCCGCTGGGAGATGCGCACGCGCCTCTTCCTCCGTACCGCCGAGTTCCTCTGGCAGGAAGGGCACACCGTCCACGCGACCGAGGCCGAAGCCATCGAGGAGGCCCACAAGATGCTCGAGGTCTACGCCGACTTCGCCGAGAACTACATGGCGATGCCCGTCATCAAGGGCCGCAAGACCGAGGGTGAGCGCTTCCCCGGCGCCGTCGACACGCTCTGCATCGAATCGATGATGCAGGACCGCAAGGCCCTCCAGGCCGGCACTTCCCACTACCTCGGCCAGAACTTCGCCAAGTCCTGCAACATCCAGTTCCAGGACGAGAAGGGCACCCAGCAACACGCGCACACCACCTCGTGGGGCGTGTCCACCCGCCTCATCGGCGGCATGATCATGACGCACTCCGACGACGACGGCTTCGTGGCGCCGCCCCGCCTCGCCCCGCAGCACGTGGTCATCTGCCCGATCTACAAGGACGACGCCACCAAGGCCGACATCCTCGCCTATTGCCAGTCGCTCCAGAAGGAACTCTCCGCCCAGCGCTTCCACGACCGCAAGGTCGTCGTGACCGTCGACAATCGTGATGTCCGCGGCGGCGACAAGGCCTGGGGCTGGATCAAGAAGGGCGTGCCGCTGCGCGTCGAGGTCGGTCCGCGCGATTTCGCCGCCAACTCCGTCTTCGTCGCCCGCCGCGACACCGGCGAGAAGGCCGGCGTCCCCCGCGCCGAGTTCGTCGCCACCGTCGTCCCGCGCCTGCAGTCCATCCAGGACAACCTCCTGGCCCGCGCCCAGGCCCACCGCGCCGCCCACACCCGCGAGATCGACTCCTGGGAGGAGCTGAAGGCCTACTTCACCGCCAAGAACCCGGAGCGTCCGGAGATCCACGGCGGCTTCGCCCTGTGCCACTGGAACGGCTCGAAGGCCGTCGAGAAGCGCCTCAAGGAGGAGCTCAAGGTCACGATCCGCTGCATCCCGCTCGACGCCAAGGACGAGCCGGGCAAGTGCGTGGTCACCGGCGAGCCGAGCCCGCGCCGCGTGGTGATGGCGAAGGCCTACTGATCGGCGGTCTTCGAGGCAGGGGCGTGCGGCCCGCGCGCCCTCGGCTGACCGGGCCGGTCAGCCGTGCCCGCCGGTGGCGTCGGCCTCGCCGTCGCCGAACTTCAGGCGGAGCTTCCGGCCCTTCGTCACCGCCGCGCGGCCGGTGATGACGGCGCCGTCGGCGTCACGGACGATCGCAAAGCCGCGGGAGAGGATGGACTCGAAGCCCGCGGAACGCAGGCGCTTGCCGAGCTGGCCGAGCTTCTCGCGCGTCACGCCGAGGCGCGCCTTGGGCGAGAGGCGATGGAGTTCGCCGCCGAGTTCGGAAAGGCGGTGACGGGTGTCGGCGAGGATCTCCTGCGCCGCGCCGTCGAGGCGTTCGTTCAGCAGGTCGAGGTCCTGATAGAGCGACTGCAGCTTCGCCTTGGGCGAATGCCGGGCCAGTTCGGCGGCGAGCAGCTTGATCCGTTCGCGTAGCTTGGTCTGACCCGACACGATCAGCTCGGCCGCGGCCGTCGGCGTCTCCGCGCGCTTGTCGGCGGCGAAGTCGCACAGCGTGAAATCGGTCTGGTGGCCGACGGCGGAGATGACCGGCGTGCGGCTGGCGCGCACGGCGCGCACGAGGGCTTCGTCGTTGAAGCCCCAGAGGTCTTCCATCGAGCCGCCGCCGCGGCCGACGACGATGAGGTCGATGCCGGGGATCTCGTTGGCGAGCCTCAGTCCGTGGATGACCGAGCCGGGGCAGGCCTCGCCCTGCACGCGCGCCGGGACGAGCCAGGCCGTGCCGCTCCAACCGCGCGTCTTGAGCACTTCGGTGAAGTCATGCCACACCGCGCCGATCTCGGAGGTGACGAACGCCACCGTCTTGGGGAACTCGGGCAAGGAGCGCTTGAGGTCGTCTTCGAACAGGCCTTCGGCCTTCAGCTTGGCCTGCAGCTCCTTGAACTTCTGGAAGAGGTCGCCATCGCCCGCGGGCTTGATGGTCTCGATGATGAGCGAGCACTTGCCGGTCTTGCCGTAGAAGTCGGCCTTCGCCTTCGCCACGACCTTCATGCCTTCGCGCAGCGGAGACTTCAGCCAGCGGGCCTGGTAGGAGTAGAGCACGCAGTCCACCTTGGCCTCGCTGTCCTTGAGCGCGAAGTAATGGTGGCCGGAAGGGTAGGTCTTGTAGCCTGAGATCTCGCCGGTCACCTCGAGGGTGCCCATCCCGTTGAGATGCCCTTTGAGGACGTCCGCGAGGTCCGAGATCGTGAGCGGGGCCGAATCCATGCGCAGCGAGGTTCGGCCATTCGGCCGCGGAGGGCAAGCGGGCGATATGCCCCTTGCCCACGTGCCCCCTTGATTCATCATCCGCCCCATGAACATCGCGTTCGTCGGCACGGGAGTGATGGGGCAGGGCATGGTCGCCAACCTGCTCAAGGCCGGCCATGCGGTCACGGTCTACACCCGCACCCAGGCCAAGGCCGACGGCCTGCTGGCGCTGGGCGCGCAGTGGGCGTCCTCGCCGGCCGAAGCCGCCCGCGGCGCGGACCTCGCGGTCTCGATGGTCGGGTACCCGAATGACGTCGTAGAGGTCTGGCGCGGGCCGCAGGGCTTCATGTCCGCCGCCAAGCCCGGCTGCGTGCTCATCGATATGACCACCTCGAGTCCCGCGCTCGCCCGTTCGCTGGCCGCCGAGGCCGCGGCGAAGGGCTTCGGCCCGCTCGACGCTCCCGTCTCCGGCGGCGACCGCGGCGCCCGTGAGGGCACGCTGACCATCATGGCCGGCGGCGCGCAGCGGGACTTCGATCTCGCCCAGCCGGCCTTCGCCGCCATGGGCAAGACCATCGTGCTCCAGGGCGGCCCCGGCACGGGCCAGCTCTGCAAGCTCGCGAACCAGATCGGCGTCGCCTCCGGCATGATCGCCATGGCCGAGGCCCTCGCCTTCGCCCGCGCGACGGGCCTCGACCTCGAGACCACGCTGCGTTCGATCTCGGGCGGCGGCGCGTCGAGCTGGGCGTTGCTCAACCTCGCCCCGCGCGTGCTCAAGGGCGATTTCGCCCCGGGCTTCTACGTGAAGCATTTCGTGAAGGACATCGGCCTGGCGCTCGACGTCTGCCGCGAGCAGAAGCTGAGCCTGCCCGGCCTCGAACTCGCCGCGCAGCTGTACGCCGAGGTCGTCGCCGCCGGCGATGGCGACGCGGGCACGCAGGCCCTGACGCGGCGGTATTTCCAGGTCAGCGGTTAGCGGGCGGCGGTCTTGCCTCGAGGCAGGGTCAGCACTGCGTGCTGACCTAGCTGCAGCTTAGGCAGGGCTGACCACCCTTGGTCAGCCGCGTTTGAGCGAGGGCGCTCAACCCTGCCTCGACGCACCCGGATGCGACGTCCTCGCATCCCCGCCTTCAGCGCGCCGGGACCGCGCGGAGCTGGACGGAGTCGATGACGGTCGGACCCAGGATCACGTTCGTCACGATGACGAAGACCTGGCCCGGTTCGGCGAGGCCTTCGTCGCGCAGGCGCAGCAGGGCGAGGGTGATGTTGTCCTCGGCCTTGGGCTCGAACTTCATCTGGAAGGATTCGACGCCCCAGAGCAGGCTCATCTTCCGGTGCACGTGCGTCTCTTCCATGAACGCGAAGATCGGGCAGCCGATGGCGCGGAGGGAGGAGAGCGTGCGCGGGACGTCCCCGTTGCGGGTGAAGGCGATGATGCCGGTGTTGCCGAGGTCCTGGGCGAGACCGGCGGCGGCGCGGAGCAGCTTGACCTTGGGGGTCTCGTTGGGCTGCTCAGCGGACAGCGTGCGGGGCAGGTCGCGCTCGATCGTGGTCGCGATACGGGTCATCACCTCGACGCAGCGGATGGGGTGCTTCCCCGTCGTCGTCTCGCCGGAGAGCATGACCGAGTCGGCCATCTCGAGCACCGCGTTGGAGACGTCGGTGACCTCGGCGCGCGTCGGCACCGGGGCGTGGATCATCGACTCGAGCATGTGCGTGGCGACGATCACGGGCTTGCGACGGGTGATGGCCGAGGCGACGGCCCGGCGCTGCACGAGCGGCAAGGTCTCGTAAGGGATCTCGATGCCGAGGTCGCCACGGGCGACCATCAGGGCGTCGGTCGCTTCCAGGATCGAGCCGAGGTGCGTGATGGCCGACTGGTCTTCGATCTTGGATATGATGTGGGCGTTGGACTCATGCTGGGTCAGCAAGACGCGGAGCGCATGGACGTCGGCCGCCTCGCGGACGAAGGACAGGGCGTAGAAGTCGACGCCGACCTCGCAGCCGACGGCGACGTCGGCGCGGTCCTTGTCGGTCAGGGCGGGGAGGTCCACCTTGACGCCCGGCAGGTTGATGTGGCGGCGGCTGCCGAGCGGACCGGGCTGCTCGACCTTGCAGCGGAGGCGGTCCTTGCGCTGTTCGAGGACGCGGAGCTGGATGAGGCCGTTGTCGACGAGCACCACGCCGCCCACGGGCACGGCGGTGCTCATCTTCGGGTAGTTGGTCGGGATGACGAGGATATCGTCAGCGGCCGGGACCGTCTCGGAGCCGGTCACGTCGACGACCTGGCCGACGACGAGCTGGGCGGACTCCTTGCGGGCGCCGGTGCGGATTTCCGGGCCTTTGATGTCCATCATCACCGCCAGTTCCTTCTGCAGGCGCCGGCTGACCTCGCGGACGCGGGCCACGGTGGTCCGGACCCAGGCATGGTCGGCGTGGGCCATGTTGAGGCGCACGACGTTCGCGCCAGCCTTGATGATGGCTTCCAACTGCGCTTCGGATTCGGTGGCCGGCCCGATGGTGAAAGTGATGCGGGTATGGCGGAAAGGCTTCACGGCTTTTATGAGTAGGTCTGACGCCCGATGATGCAAGGGAAAGGATTACGTCCTTTTACTTGCTATTCATGAGGCACTTACCTCGTCACAATTGAGCAATTTTTATTCCGCCCGCCGCGCGAACACGTCCCGACGGTCCTTCATCCGTTCCTCGAAGAACGTCTTCTGCTCGAACGGCCATGTCGCGTCCGGCTCGATACGCCAGCGCGGATGCGCGGCGAGGTGCTCCTGGGTCCAGGCGAAGTAATCCCCGTTGTCGGTGCGGAAGTGCAGGCGGGCGCCGGGCGCGGCCCGCGCGGCGAGGAGGTCGAGGTTCTCCGGGCTGATGAAGCGGTTCTTGTGGTGCTTCCGCTTCGGCCACGGATCGGGGTAAAGGATGAAGACCTTGGCCAGCGTGACGGCCGGCGGGAGGGCCGCGAGGAACTCCGTCGCCTCGGCCTTCAGGAAGAGGACGTTGGCCAGCCGGCCGAGGGTCTGCTTGCGCACGGAGCGATCGACGCGGTGCGTGATCAGGTCGATGCCCACGCAGAATTCGTCCGGATGAGCGGCCGCGTAGGCCGCCAGCCAGTGGCCGTGTCCGCAGCCGAGCTCGAACGTGATGCCGGTCCGGCCGGCCAAGGCCGTGACCAGGGTCTCCCTCAGCCGGGCGACATTGGCCACGCGGCGGGCGTCGGCCCATTCCTTGCCCATGACTTTGGTGTGCTCCGGCACGAGGGGGTTAAGAGGGAAAGAGGAGGGGGAGGCAAGTTAGGGCTAGGGCCAGGGTCGGGGCTTGGGCCAGTTTGATTACCCCTAGCCCTGGCTCTGGCCCTAACGGCCTCCGCCTCCGCTGGGAATAACTCCGGCTTCCCTCGCCAGGATGCTTGGAGTCTCTTGGTGGCCTATGGCCAAGGTAGACATCGAAATCGTCCGGAAAATCCTCGCGGAAAGCGGCGTCGACGTGCGTCTGGCCGCCGAGATCCTGAACCAGATCCGCGACGCCGTGGCCGAAGAGGCCGTCGAACGCGAGAAGCCGGCCAAGAAGCAGACGCTCGTGCTGGTGAGCGATCCCGAAGAAGGCCTGCCCAAGGACCTGACGGGCTGGGTCGTCCAGCTGCTCGAAGACGATGATCCTCGCGAAGTCGCCGACAAGATCGTCGACGTCTCCAAGGCCTTCAACGAATCGCCCAAGGGCAAGCGCGTGCCCGTCGAGTCTTTCGGCGACGCCGTGCAGTCCATCCCGAGCAAGCTCTTCCGTGAGAGCGAGCTCTGGATCAAGACCCGCGACCCGGTGCGCGTCATTCCGGTGAAGAACTCGATCGGTCGCCGCCGCGACTGAGCCGGGGCTCGTTCCGGCGGGCGGGACGAAGCAGGGTTTCGCGAAAAGCAAATTTAGGAGGCTTTTTTACCGCTTTTTGGCAGGTCATTTTCTCTCGCCTCCAGGGGGGTGCCTTCTCAGTTTAGCCCCTCTCATGAAGTTCAAGAACTTCCCTATCTACCGCATCGAGTGGGTGACCTCCTCCTTCCTCATCGGGACGGCGCTCCTCTCCCTGACGGTCGTCCCCTGGTTCCTGTGGACCCAGTATCATCTCCCGGCCGACGCCGCCGGCAAGGTCCACGGCTGGGGTTTCGTCTGGGCTCTGTTCGTCTTCTACTACTACGTGACCGGCTTCAGCATCACCCTTGGCTACCACCGCCTGTTTTCCCACATCTCCTTCAAGGCCAAGTGGCCGGTGAAGGTCTTCGTGCTGCTCTTCGGCGCGGCTTCCTTCGAGAATTCAGCCTTGGATTGGTCCGCCGACCACCGCATCCACCACAAGCACGTGGACGAGGACGACGATCCCTACGACATCTCCAAGGGTTTCTTCTACGCCCACATCGGCTGGCTTCTTTTCCGCCTCAAGCCGAAGCCGCCCGTCACCAACGTCAAGGACCTCGAGGCCGACCCCCTCGTGATGCTCCAGCACCGCTACGTCCAATGGATCGGCGCTTTCGTGGGCTTCGTGGTCCCTTCCGCCCTAGGTTACGCCTACGCCGCCTACATGGGCTACGCCAATCCCGGCATGACCGCCCTGGCCTGTTTCCTGATCGCCGGCCTGCTCCGCACCGTCGTCGTCCAGCAAGGCACCTTCTGCATCAACTCCCTCTGCCACATGATCGGCCGCCGCCCGTACTCGACCGACCATAGCGCCCGCGACAGCGGCGCCGTCGCGCTCCTGACCTTCGGCGAGGGCTACCACAACTATCACCACGAGTTCCAGCACGACTACCGCAACGGCGTGAAGCCCTGGCAGTTCGACCCCACCAAGTGGATCATCTGGACCCTCTCCAAGGTCGGCCTGACCGAAAACCTGCGCCGCGTGCCGGACTCCCGCATCATGGCCGCCGAGCTCAAGGAGAAGAGCCGCACCCTCGGCCATGACATCGATTCCCTCGCCGCCCGGCTCGACGTGCGCACCCGCGAGCTCAAGGCCAGGACCATCGCCGCCGCCCATGAGCTGGCCGCCGAGCTGGCCCGTCGCGCCGAAGTCCTCAAGGAAGCCGCCGCGACCAAGGCCGAAGTGGCCCAGGAGACGATGGTCGAGATGCGCGGCCTGCTCGATCAGGCCGCCGCCCACCTCGAAGCCCTGCGCCGCGCCGGCGCCGGTTCGGCCGCCTAAGGCTCCCGCGGATCAGATCCGCAGCGACCGCATGAGCTCGAGGACCTGCGCCTCGATCTGAGGCAGCGCTTGGTCCGGAGGCGCGCAGTCGATGTCGTGCACCGACCAATATTCGATCCGGTCCGCCCATTCGGGGTGGGCCTGGAGCATCATCGCATGGTGCTCGTCTTTCTTGAGGGCGATGGTCCGGTGGGCCCGCTCGAGGTCTTCCCGGCGCAGCTGGGTCGGGGCCGCGCCCGTCAGTTCCAAGGGGATGCCCAGCTCCTTGAGGCGGCGTTCGGTGTCCCGGGAGAGCAGGGTGGGCTCATCGGCCACCAGAGACGTCAGCAAGCCGCGTGAAAAGGCCCGGGCCGGGTGGCTCGCCCGGGTCGCATGCCAGTTGAACAGGGCCTCGGCATGGCGGCTGCGGTAGAAATTGCCCGTGCAGACGAACAGGGTCAGGGGGCCAGAATCTGCGCTTGTGCGTTGGGCCATGCGGGGTAGAGTCCCCGCAACCTAACCTCACTGCCATGGTACGCAATCTGTTCGTTCTCTCCCTCCTTTCCGCTGTCGTCGTCGGTTGCATGGGTCCTGAAAAGGGTCCGTCCCCGGTCACCGACGGCGCCGGCGAAGCCAACCTCGTCCCGGCCGGCGACCTGACCCCCGTGGTCGCTCCGGTCGCCGTGCCCGGTCAGGCTGCGGCCGCGAAGAAGGCCCCGACGAAGTCGAAGGGCAAGTTGCCCCTCAACAGCAGCAGCAGCAAGTAACCCGCGAGGCTACAGCAACGACACCTCGGTGACGAAGGTGTCGACCTGACCGGGCTCCGCGAAACGGAGTCCGTTCCTGTGTTCGGGGCTGTTGGGCGGCCCCATCCACGGTTCGACGCAATAATACGGCGCCTCCGCGTCGGGCGTCCACGTGACCACGCTCGCCCAGGCGCCCGGGATCGGCTCCTCGCCGACCTTCACGGTGACGTCCTCTTCGCCCGACCTCGGACCGAAGCCGACCGTCGCCGACTTCAGGTTCGTGAAGATGCAGTCGGACAGGTGCGGGTTGTCGAAGCCGATCGCCTCCTGGCCCTTGAGCTCGGCGAACGGCACGAGCTTGCCGTCGGCGGCGTGGCGCCACTGCTTCTTCGACGCGATCTTCACGACGTAGTCGCGGCGGCTCAGCCCCGCGTGCCACGGGAGCGTGAAGTAGAAATGGTGTCCGGCGCACCAGGGCAGCGGCTGCGCTTCGCGGTTCTCGAACTCGAAGGTGATCCGCAGGAAGAGCTCGTGGAAGTCGAACCGGACGCGGAAGTCATACGCGAACGGGTAGCAGTTCCGGCCGCGTTCGTCCTGGATCATCCGGGCCACCGCGTGCTTGGGGCCGCTCTCGACGATCGCGAAGGCCGAGTCGCGCGCGAAACCGTGCTGCGGCATCGGGCGCTTGACGCCGTCGGTCGCTTTCCAGGCGAACTTCTCGCCGTCCGCGTAGTTGCGTCCCATGAACGGGAAGAGGATCGGGTTGCCGCCGCGCACCGGGCCGATCTGGTCGAGGTCCATCGGCGCGCCCTCCGGCCAGAAGAGGATGTCGCGCCGCCCCGTCGGGACGTCGAGGCGCCAGCGCAGCAGGCGGGCGCCGCGCGTCAGGCAGGTCTCGTAGGTCGCCGCCCCGACCTTCCATCGTTCCATGGGCACGCCGTTCTCCTCGTAGCTCTGCATGGGGCCGAGCAAACGCGGACCGCGGCCGGTGGCAAACGCGGACTTAGCCCGCGCGCTTGGCGAAGCGGTAATGGCAGACCATCCACTCCGCGCCGCCTCGGAAGTTCCAGAGCTCGGCGCACGCCATGAAGAACACGCGCCAGTTGGCGAGCCAGGCCTTCGCCCGGTCCGGGCCGTAGGTTTCGGCGAAGATCCGGAGGATCTCCGCCCGGTGGCGGTGGGTGTTCTCGAGCCAGTGCTCGGAGGTCTGGCCGTAGTGGCGGCCCTCGACCTCCCACTGGGTCTCCAGCCGGAGGTCTTCCTGGAAGCGGCTGGCGAGGCAGTTCGACGGCATGATGCCGCCGGTGAAGAAGTGGCGCGACATCCAGTCGGTGGCGTCCTTGGCGGCGAAGTGGTAGGCCGTGTCCCGGTGCGTGAAGACGTGGAAGAAGAGCTTGCCGCCGGGCCTGAGCCAGCCGGCGATGCGGCGCATGAGTTCGCCCCAGTTCTTCATGTGCTCGAACATCTCGACGGAGACGACGCGGTCGTAGCGCGAGGCCTCGGCGGCGAAGACGTTCATGTCGCAGGTGACGATGCGGACGTGCCGGAAGCCGCGCTTGGCGCACTCGCCCTCGATGTGGGCGCGCTGGGAGGCGGAGTTCGAGACGCCGGTGATGCGGGCGTTGGGGTATTTCTCCGCCATCCAGAGGGTGAGCGAGCCCCAGCCGCAGCCGAGCTCGAGGATCTCCATGCCGTCCTGCAGCTCGGCGCGCGCGCAGGTCTTGGTGAGCATGGCCTCCTCGGCCCGGCCGATCGACTCGGTGCCGGTCTCGTAATAACAGGAGGAGTATTTCAGACGGGGCCCGAGGCAGAGCTTGTAGAAGGCGGCCGGCACCTCGTAGTGCTGCTCGTTGGCGGCCTTGGTCTCGATGGCCACGGGGAGCGTGCGCAGCTCGGCGGCGAAAGCTTCGACCTTGGCGAAGCGGGCCGCGGCGTCGGCCGGACGTTCGTCGGCGAGGCGTTGCCTGAGCAGGCGGCGGATGCCCCAGCGGATCGCGCCGTCGGGCAGGACGTCTTTTTCGATGAGCGTGTCGAGCAGCGACATGGGGCGAAATTGTACGCCGTCCCGACCGCTGGCAACCCGTCGCCGAGGAAAAATCAGCCGCGCGGCGGGCGGGGCCAGAAGGCCGGGACGCGCCGCATGTAGTCCTCGTAGGCGGCGCCCTTGGACTTGAGCAGCTGCTGCTCGGTCAGGGGCACGCCGGTCACGCGGGTCAGGAAGTGATGGATGACGACGACGCAGAGCAGGCCGGGGACGCCCCGGTATTCGGCGTTGTAGCTCATGAGCAGG
>Ga0208048_1000746_pt1 | contig 17244 bp, 17 predicted proteins | sample Malawi_45m_30L_FD_184163 | JGI IMG/M metagenome (GOLD analysis project Ga0208048, IMG submission 184163) | Freshwater microbial communities from Lake Malawi, Central Region, Malawi to study Microbial Dark Matter (Phase II) - Malawi_45m_30L... | ecosystem: Environmental > Aquatic > Freshwater >...
GCATATCCTTGATCGGAACGGCATCGCTACTTGGATTGAAGTCCGAGAGATTGGCTAATAAAAAGCGCAAGGTATTTCTTATGCGTCGATAGGATTCAACCACCCGTTTTAAAATTTCATCCGAAAGCGACAGCTCGCCCGAATAGTCGGTACTTGCAACCCATAACCGCAAGATCTCTGCACCCAGGCTATCCGATACTTTTTGTGGAACGATGACATTGCCCAAGGACTTGGACATTTTTCTTCCCTGGCCGTCCACCACAAAGCCGTGGGTAAGCAAGGCCTTATAGGGGGCCCGCTGATTAAGCATGCAAGAGGTGAGTAGCGATGAATGAAACCAGCCACGGTGCTGATCGGAACCCTCAAGATACATATCAGCAGGAAAGGCCGATTCGTCGCGATGCGAGCCTCTTAATACCGTCTGATGGGTTGTGCCTGAATCAAACCAGACATCGAGCGTATCGGGATTTTTGATGTAATGTTTAGCATCATCACCAAGCAGTTCAGCGGGGTCGAGCCGCTGCCAAGCCTCAATGCCTTCTTTTTCAATACGTTTGGCAACGGCTTCGAGAAGATTGGCCGTATCGGGGTGAAGCGCGCCAGTGTCTCGATGAAGGAAAAAAGCCATCGGCACGCCCCAGTTACGCTGGCGCGATAAGGTCCAATCGGGGCGGTTGGCGATCATGCCGTGTAGCCTGGCCTTACCCCAACTTGGATAAAAAGCAGTCGCCTCAATCGCCCGAAGTGCTGTCTGGCGCAAGCTCTCGCCACCTCGATGTGGCATGTTGTCCATCGAGGCGAACCATTGCGATGAGGCGCGATAAATCACGGGTGTTTTGTGTCGCCAGCAATGCATGTAACTATGTTTAAAACGTTCAACTTTAAATAGTGAACCCTGAGATTCGATCAATTCAACAATTTTTGGGTTGGCTTTCCAAATCGAGAGTCCGCCGATGCTTTCGCCCAAGGCGCAGCGGTCCTCGCCAAATCCATTCTGGATTTCAAAGTTATCGACGTAAGTGCCATCGCCGCGCACTAATTGCAGCATGTCTTCATCACGCATGCCATAGCGTTTGCATGATTCAAAGTCTTCAACACCATAGGCAGGCGAGGAGTGGACAAGCCCTGTACCGGTCTCAGTGGTGACGTATTCGCCAAGAAAAACAGGCGATAAGCGTCCTGCAAAGGGATGTCTGAAGGCAATGCCTTCAAGCGCTGCGCCTTTGCATTGAGCGATGCTTTTACCGCTCAGGCCCCAGCGCTCAAGGCAGTATGCCACCCGCTCACTTGCCAATACCAATGAGCCCGCTCGACCTTCGTCTTCGATCTGAACCAAATCATAGTCAAGCTCGGGATGAAGGTTTAAGGCCTGGTTGGCGGGCAGCGTCCAGGGGGTTGTGGTCCAGATCACTGCATAGCAACTACCAAGGGGAAGTGCACTGAGGCCAAAAGCTTTGGCTAGTTTTTCTGGTTCTGCTGCGGGAAATCCCACATCAACTGCTAAATCCTCTTTGTCAGCGTATTCAACTTCGGCTTCGGCGAGCGCCGATCCGCAGTCAAAACACCAGTTCACGGGCTTTAAGCCTCGATATAAAAAGCCAAGTTCGAGCATCTTGCCCAAGGCTCTTAACTCGTCAGCTTCGTTTGCCGCATTCATGGTGGTATAGGGCTTTTCCCACTCGCCAAGCACGCCAAGCCGGATGAAGTCTTTCTTCTGACGTTCTATTTGTTCGCTTGCATAGGCGCGCGATTTAGACTGAACCTCATCGGCTGCCAGGCGTTTGCCAAATTGCTTTTCGATTTGAATTTCGATGGGCATGCCGTGGCAGTCCCATCCGGGTACATAGCGCGCATCAAAGCCTGCCATCTGCCGGCTCTTTACGATCATGTCCTTCAAGATCTTGTTGACCGCATGGCCGATATGAATATCACCGTTTGCATAGGGCGGGCCATCGTGCAAGACCCAGATGGGTCGGCCTCTGGATTGCGCCCTTAATCGCTGGTAAATCCCCTTGTCCTGCCAGGATTTCACCCACAGCGGCTCGCGCTTGGCGAGGTCGCCGCGCATGGGAAATGCGGTATCGGGGAGGTTGAGTGTTTTGCGGTAGGCACTCTCAGCGTTGTTCGACATAACTCGAGCCTTCTTGGCGTTTAGTGAAATAGGCTCGGGCTTGGGAACAATCGCAGGCGATCTGCTCTTTGAGGGCCTCAAGACTATCGTAGTGTGCTTCATCACGAAGTTTTTGGCGGAAAGTGACCTTGACCACCTTTCCGTATGCCTGGCCCGACCAGTCCAGTAGGTGGACCTCAAGCAGAAAGCGTCCATCCTGTTCGACGGCGGGCCTTGTGCCTAAACTGGCAACCGCGGCTAGGGGTTTTTGATCGACGGCTCCCAATCCGCAAACCTCGACAACAAAAATCCCGTGGAGTGGTGATTGTTTATCGTCGATGCGTATATTCAAGGTGGGAAAGCCGAGTTCGCGCCCGAGTTTTCGTCCGTGAATGACATGGCCCGAGATGGCATAGGGTCGACCAAGCAAGGCCTCGACCTCATCGAAATGCCCTTGAAATAGGGCTTTTCTTACTTGCGAACTCGATACGCGTTGCTTCTCATGAAGAACGCTTTGCATCGACTCAACTGAGAAGCCGTATTGCGTTCCGGCAAGTCTGAGCATCTCAAAATCGCCCCGTCGTTTGGCACCGAAACGGAAATCATCACCGATTACAAGATGACGCACGCCGATGCATTGAACAAGATACTGTTCGATGAACTGCTCAGCGGAGCATTCGGCAAGTTGGCGATCAAAGCTTAGTGCAAAGAGTTGGTCGATACCGCAAGCGGCAATCGCCTGCCACTGATCACGACGGCTGCAAATTCTTGCCGGGACATGGCTGCTTGCCTTTGCGAAGTACTGCTTCGGATGCGGCCAAAAGGTCATCAGGCTCGCTAGCATCTTGTCCTGGTGCGCGCGCGCAGCAACAGCCTTCAGCAAAGCGCGGTGGCCAAGATGTACACCATCAAAGTTTCCGATGGTCAAGGCGGTGGCTGGCGGCCTGTGGCTGCCTCGGAGAATAGGCCGACGAATGATTTGCATAACCGCCCATTATAAAACCGCTGCCAGCTCGGGTGACTGATGGACGGATGCGGGCTGTTACCATCCCCTGTTTATGAGGGTGTTGTCCATGAAACGCGTGGTCGTGCTGATCTCCGGGCGGGGCTCGAATTTGATGGCTTTGCATCAGCGACTTTGCATGGTGGCGCGGGCTGAAACCGGGATCGCTGAGATTGTTGCAGTTATCAGCAACAGGCCAGAGGCTGCTGGCTTGCACTGGGCGCAGGCGCAAGGCATCGAGGCTCGTTGGCTCGATCATCGGGACTTTGAGAGCAGACAGGCCTATGACGAGGCCTTAGCTCAAGTGGTCCGTGACTTTCAACCCGATTTGGTTGTGCTCGCCGGCTTTATGCGTGTTTTGACGAAGGGCTTTGTTCAAAGCTTTTCAGGGCGATTAATCAACATACACCCCTCTTTGCTCCCGGCCTTTCCAGGGCTTCAAACGCATCAGCGTGCGCTTGAGGCAGGTGTTTGTGTGCATGGCGCAACTGTTCACTTTGTCAACGAGCAACTCGACGGCGGTCCGATTATTGCGCAGGCTTTTGTGCCCGTACTGCAGAGCGACGAAGCGCAAAGCCTCGCCGACCGGGTCTTGCATGCCGAGCATCGACTGTTACCACAAGTCGTGCTGGATTTTTGCCTTGGTTTGGTCGCGCTTGACCCGCTGGGCAGGCTTCATCGAAGCCCCGAGGCCACCCGTTTATTGTTTCCCCCAACGTCTGGTGTAGCTTGAGTCTCCGTCATCAACTTTATAAAATTTTCGAAGCCCTAGGGCATTTCGAGGCCCCCGCCGATGTGGTGCTGCGTAGTCACTTTCGAGCAAACCCCCAGCTTGGGCGCTCACAACGCCATCAAATCGCCGAAGCCTGTTTTTACATGCTTCGCCATCGGCGGCGGCTTAATCAACAGCCCTTTACGACCGCAACCAAGGACTGGCCGCAAGACCTAAAGTGGAATAACCGCGCGAGTCTGATCGAAAAGACGCTTTATGAAATGCGTAACGGTTGTGGCGATTTGTCGCACCTGCCAGCACCCATCAAATACTCGCTACCCGAATGGCTCTACGAGCGCCTGATGGCCCAAGGAGCCAGTGATTTGCTCTTTCAAGCATTGCTTGAACCTGCTGCTTTGGACCTTCGCATCGCTACATGGCACCCCAAGCATCAAAGTGTTGCTCGCGAGCGTCTGATTGAAAGCTTGCGTGAAGAGGCCATTGTGGCTCACCCCCATCCCGATGTGGCGCAGGCCTTGCGTGTTGAAGGCAAACCCGCACTTGAAAAGTCCGAAAGCTTCAATAAAGGCCTGCTCGAGGTGCAGGACGTTGCAAGCCAGGCTGTCGCAGCCTTGCTTGCACCTCGGCGCAACCAAACCCTGGTCGATTTTTGTGCTGGTGCCGGTGGTAAGACCTTAGCCCTGGCCATTGCTATGCGAAACACGGGGCAGGTCTACGCTTGCGACAACAACACAGCCCGGCTCGCCAGGTTAAAGCCGCGACTTGTTCGTTCGGGGCTTAGTAATGTTCAACCTTTTGCGATTGATAGCGAAGTCGATCCCAAGTTGTTGAGGCTAGCGTCAAAAGCCGACGCCGTGCTCGTCGACGCACCCTGTAGCGGATTTGGCACACTGCGACGAAACCCCGATTTGAAGTGGCGCTTTAAGGCAGATGATTTGGAGCGATTAGTCGTGCAACAGGCATCTATCCTTCAAGCTGCAAGCCGCCTGGTTCGTCCCGGCGGATGGCTGGTCTATGCGACCTGCAGCTTATTGCGCGAGGAAAACCAAGATCAAGTGCTCGCTTTTCTTGAAGCCTCTGAGCAATTTGAACTGGAGTCGCCCAAGCGGGTTCTTCAATCGCAGGGCATCAGCCTTGGCCGTGAGTTGGCGCTTGAACGTGCTGGTAAACATCACGGGATGGTCTGGCAGACCGACCCTTCGATTGACGGCTGCGATGGCTTTTTTGCAGCGAGGATGCGACGCCGCGTTTAGGGCTTGCTCTTGCCCTGATAAATGGGCCTACAATGTACATGGGATCCAGAATGCTAGGGAGGCATGATCTTGATTCAAACAACAGAGCAGGCTGCAGTACAGCTGGCAAACGATAGTTTGTTGAGTCATCTTGGTGGTTTAGAGGCTTGGCTTCGGCCATTGCTGCATTGGGTGGCTTATGGGTTTTCTGAAGTAAGCCTTCTCGGCTTGCTGATCGTGGCCTTGGTCACAACCCATATCACCATAGCCGCGGTTACGATTTTCTTGCACCGCTGCCAGGCGCATCGGGCATTGGACTTACATCCTTTAATTTCACATTTTTTCAGATTCTGGCTCTGGCTAAACACCGGTATGGTGACCAAGGAGTGGGCGGCGATCCACCGGAAACACCATGCCAAGTGCGAAACCGAAGAAGATCCACACAGCCCGGTCACGCGTGGCCTTGAGACGGTGCTTTTTCGCGGCGTGGAGCTATACCGCATCGAGGCACTCAATCAAGAGACCATGGACCGCTACGGTCACGGCACCCCCGATGACTGGATCGAACGAGTGCTCTACACAAGGCATTCCTACCTTGGTGTTTATGTTTTATTACTTGTTGACCTGCTGCTTTTCGGTGCCATGGGCCTTGCGATGTTTGCGATTCAAACAGGGTGGATCCCATTTTTTGCGGCTGGTGTCATCAATGGGGTCGGCCATGCGAAGGGTTATCGCAACTTCGATTCCTCCGATAAGAGCGGCAACATTTCACCTTGGGGTATCTTGATCGGTGGTGAAGAACTCCACAACAACCACCACACATTCCCTGCATCAGCCCGGCTGAGTTATAAGTGGTGGGAGTTTGATATCGGTTGGATGTACATCCAGATCATGGCTTTTTTTGGTCTGGCGAAGGTCCGTCGCGTGTCACAACGTCCCAAGTTTCAGTTACCTTGCGAACATATCGACGCGCGGGCGTTACAAGCGGTGATTGCCAATCGTTATGACATGATGTCCGCCTATGCAAGGTCGATTCGCGAAGCAAAGCGAGCTAAAGCAGACGATGCCTTGCAGACACTCACGAGCATGCGTGCCGAACTTGCCAGTCTTTGGGAGCGTTCTTCGCTGTCCGTGGAGCAATTGGTACAACAATTCGAAGACTGGTGTCGCCGCGCCGAGGCAAGCGGTGTTGGCGCCTTGCGCGAGCTTTCCTTGAGGGCAAGAAGTTATGCCTAACTCGCATCAAGCGTCTCATCCTGGCAGCGATGATTCCTCTGCGGAGTCTCGCTCCGGCGCCTCCAACGCCGCCATGTCATCTTCCGACGCGCCCAGCGCTTATAAGTTCATCGAGCTGCCTTTTTTTGCAGCGCTTGACTCAAGCCTCGCTGTCGCGGGACAACTGAGCCCTGAGGATATGGCCGCCATACGGGAAGCCGGCTTTTCAAGTGTGATTAATAATCGTCCTGACGGTGAGGGTGGTCCGAGCCAGCCAAGTCATACCGAGATGAAAGCGGCCGCAGATGCGGTCGGCCTTCACTATGTTTATCAACCGGTTATCTCATCGCAGATGACGATGGACGATGCGCATCGTTTTCACGAACATCTTGAGGCCCTACCGAAACCCGTGCTAGCTTTTTGTCGCACGGGAACGCGTTGCACGCGCTTGTTTCAAGCGCGCTAGGCACTGTACTAAAAGCGCGCTAGGCTTGTCGCTAGGAGCGCGCCAGGGCGTAAATGACGATTACTTAATCTTGGTTTCTTTGTACATCACGTGCTTGCGAGCAACGGGATCGTACTTTTTGATTTCCATTTTGCCCGGGGTATTGCGTTTGTTTTTGTCGGTCGTATAGAAGTGGCCGGTACCCGCGCTTGATTCAAGCTTGATTTTTTCACGCATGATTTAACTCCTGAATATTGAAAAGCGGATTTAAACCGCTTCGCCCCGGGCACGCATGCCGCTAAGCACCTCATCAATACCTTGCTTGTCGATCAATCGAAGACCAGCAGAGGAGATGCGTAGCCTAACCCAGCGCTTTTCGGTCTCAACCCAAAAGCGTCGGTAGTGCAAGTTGGGCAAAAAGCGCCGCTTGGTCTTGTTGTTGGCGTGAGAAACATTGTTTCCCACCATCGGAGCTTTTCCAGTTACCTGACATACGCGCGCCATATCAACCTCGGTCAATGCTTAGATTGCAAAGCCTTCAATTATACATCAGCCGATATTTTTTTGTAAGAACTGAACAAGTTGTGACTTTGATACGGCGCCGACCTGTTGCGCGACCTGTTCGCCTTGTTTAAAAAGAATCAAGGTTGGAATGCCGCGGATACCGAAGCGTTGCGCGATTTCGCCGTGTTCATCGACATTGAGTTTTGCAACTTGCAGTTTGTCGCCCATGTCTTTGGCAACTTCGTCGAGGATGGGGGCAATCATTTTGCAAGGCCCGCACCACTCTGCCCAAAAGTCCACCAGGACGTGTCCTTCGGCCTTCATCACGTCTTCGTCAAAACTGCTGGAACTCACATGTTTAACGCTCATCGATCCACTCCTGAGAAACAGTGGGCTCAATCATAGCGTGAAGCCTTGCAAAAACCCCAGCGGGAAAGGGCCGCTTAAGGTGTTCGAGTAACCGTTTGGGCAATTGGTACGGGGCAGGGCTTTCGCGCCTGTTGTTAGAATGAGGATGGACGGGCCCCCTCGCATCGTGGCCCGGTGAACCTGGTCAGGTCCGGAAGGAAGCAGCCACAGCCGTTCGTCGTGAGTGCCGAGGTCCCGGCTCGTCCAGTCTGCAGGATCATATGGACCCACTATTCCCCGAAGACGCCGTTTCACAGCATCAGGTACTGGCCCGTAAATGGCGACCACGTAATTTTGCTTCGCTCGTAGGGCAAGAGCATGTGGTGAAGGCCTTGCGTCATGGTTTGAAAACCGGGCGGATTCACCATGCTTACTTGCTTACGGGTACCCGCGGTGTGGGGAAAACAACCATTGCTCGCATACTTGCGAAGGCTTTGAACTGTGAACAGGTCGACCGGGATGATCCAGATCCCTGCGGCCTTTGCTCGTCCTGCCTTCAAATCGATCGCAGCCGCTATGTGGACTACTTGGAGCTTGATGCGGCTAGCCATCGGGGCGTTGAGGAAATGGCCCAGTTGCTTGAAAACGCGATCTATGCACCAACGCTTGGGCGCTGGAAGGTGTATGTAATCGACGAAGTTCACATGCTCAGCAATCATGCCTTTAATGCAATGCTCAAGACACTCGAGGAACCGCCAGGGCATGTGGTCTTCGTCTTAGCCACGACCGACCCTCAAAAGGTCCCGGTCACCGTGTTGTCGCGTTGTTTGCAATTGTCGCTACGCAACATGTCGCCGCAGGCGATCGCCGAGCATTTATCAACGGTGCTTCACGAGGAGCAAATTGCCTACGAGTCCGATGCGTTAAACCAGATTGCCAAGTCGGCTGCCGGCTCGATGCGCGATGCATTATCGCTGCTTGATCAGGCGATTTCGCACGGCGCAGGCGAGGTTCGAAGCGCTGAAGTTTTGGCGATGCTTGGTGCGATTGACCGAGATAAAGTTGCGCAGATCATGGAAGCGCTTTTGGATGCAAACCCTCGTCAACTTTGCGCGCTCGCAGAAGAAGTATGTGCTTTAGGGGTTGACGCCGCTGCGGTCTTGCAGGCACTTGCACAATTGGTGCAAGACTTGAGCCTTCTGAAACTCGACGCGCTTGAGTCAGACGACCCGCAACTTAGGCGCTGGGCTGATGCCTGCGAAGCGGAACAGTTGCAGGTTTACTGGCAAATCCTGCTTCACGGACGCCGTGATCTGTCACTTGCACCCGATCAGCAAGCGGGATTGACCATGACTTTGCTGAGACTGCACGCCTTTCGACCTTTAGCCTTTCGCGCTTCAGCTACTCAGGCACAGGCTGTGAATCATGGATCCACCCTAGCTCCCGATGTGCGGCCGGTCGCAGCGCCAGCCAAGCGGGCCGCGCAGCCAATAGCATCGAGCATGCAAAGGGAGGCATCCGAGCCGCAGTCGGCTCGTCAGCCGTTAGTTCGTCAGCCGTTAGCTCGTCAGCCGTTAGCTCGTCAGCCGTCAGGGCAAGATGCCACTGTCGAGGTGACCGAGTTCACAATGGATTGCGAGTGGTCTGAGCTTGCCACGAGGATTCCCTGTTCAGGTTTTGTTCGTCAATTTTTAGAACAAAGCGAGTTGCTCGCCATCGAGGGTGTACACATCCGGGTGCGCGTGCCCATTCGACCGCTTGCTGAACAGGCAACCGTCAACAAAGTCAAAGATTTGCTGGTTGGGCACTTTCAAGTGCCGCTACGCTTGTCGGCCGAAGTCGGCTCGGTTGGGGTGCAGACGGCCGCGTCCATTCATGATGCGCAACGACGCGCCGAGCGTGACGCCGCGCTTCAGGGTTTGCAAAGCGATCCTTTTGTGCAGGCGATGGTCAACGAACTCGGCGCCCAAATCGATCCCGACTCAGTCCAAGCGCGTAAGCACTAGAATCACTTTGGAAAACCTTGAAAGGATAATCCCATGATGAAGGGTCAATTGGCGGGCTTGATGAAGCAAGCCCAGCAAATGCAAGACAATATGAAAAAGGCCCAGGAGCAACTGGCCAGTGTCGAAGTTGAAGGGCAGTCCGGGGCGGGCATGGTGAAGGCGATTGTGACCGCCCGTAATGAAGTTCGCCGAGTGATTATTGATCCCTCGCTGCTGACCGATGACAAAGATATGCTTGAGGATTTAGTGGTGGCCGCGCTCAATGATGCGCTTCGCAAAGCAGACGAAACTGCTCAGGCCCACATGGGTAAGCTCACCCAAGGTTTACCGCTGCCACCTGGGTTTAAGCTTCCCTTTTGATGGTTCAGGTAGCGCTTTTGATCGTTCAAGCGACCCTTTTGACGGGCGATGAGCGGAACCGATTCAACCACCTAGGCGATTTGGGTGTCACCAACGCTTGATGCGCTCATCGCAGCGCTACGCAGGCTTCCCGGCGTTGGTCCAAAATCGGCACAGCGTTATGCTTTTCACATGCTCCAGCATGACCGAGAAGGGGCAGCTTTGCTTGGCCGCTCGCTTGCTGAAGCGGTACAAAAAATAAAGCATTGCGAACGCTGCAATACTTTTTCCGAACAAAGCCTTTGCGACACTTGCTCATCGGCCCGCAGAGACCCTGGCCTTTTATGCGTCGTAGAAACACCGGCAGACCAGTTAATGCTCGAGCAAACATTGAGCTATTCGGGTTATTACTTCGTGTTGATGGGCCGTCTTTCGCCGCTTGATGGTATCGGCCCAGATGACTTGCATATCCAGCGCCTGCTGAGTCGGGTTAACGATGGTTTGGTGAGCGAGGTCATTCTGGCTACCAACTTCACTGCCGAAGGCGAAGCGACCGCGCATTATCTCGGGATGATGCTTAAGCGGCAGGGGTTAAAGGTCAGTCGTCTGGCCCGGGGCGTTCCGGTAGGAAGTGAGCTTGAATATGTCGATGCCAGCACCATTGCCCAGGCCTTAAGAGATAGAAGAGGTTTCTCCGGCGCCTAACTTGCGGCTTCGGCTAAAATAGAAAGGTTTAACTGCGCCAAGGCAAGTAGGGCTTTCTTTGCTCTCGGCCTGCGCCACAACCTGGTACCTATCATCGTGTCTTCTTCCTCACAGCCATCGTCGCACCAAGCAAGCCCTCGTCTGCTACCTATCACCAAGCCCGCCGTGCTTGCGCTTGCAAACGGCCAAATTTTTTACGGCGAATCGATCGGTGCCGATGGCTGCGCAGTCGGCGAGGCGGTCTTCAATACCGCGATGACTGGTTATCAGGAAATTTTGAGTGACCCGAGCTACGCCAGGCAGCTGGTCACCCTAACTTATCCGCATATCGGTAATGTGGGTAGCAATGAAGAAGATGACGAGGCGCCCCGGGTTGATGCAGCGGGCTTGATCATCAAGGCGCTTTCGCCTCGAGCCTCAAATTGGCGCTCAAAGCAAGATTTGCCGGCCTATTTAAGGCAACGCGGGATTTGCGCGATTGCAGGCATCGATACCCGAAAGCTCACGCGCATACTGCGAACCGAAGGAGCACAGGCTGCTTGTTTGCTTGCGGGCGATGAGGCCGGTCATCGTGAAGAAGCGGCGCTAAAAGCCTTGGCCAAAGCGCGTGAGTTTCCTGGTATGGCAGGGCTTGACCTTGCCAAAGAAGTCACTACCCACGAAGCGTATTTGTGGCGCGAAGGCAGCTGGACTTTAAATGACGGCCACCAAGACGCCCAGACGCCCGCCAGGTTTCGGGTGGTCGCGCTCGATTTTGGGGTGAAGCGCAATATTTTGCGTATGTTGGTTGATCGAGCCTGTGAGGTTCATGTGCTTCCAGCACAAAGCACTGCAAAGGCTATTCTCGCGCTAAGGCCCGATGGTGTATTCCTATCGAATGGTCCGGGCGACCCCGAGCCCTGCCAGTATGCGATTGATGCGGCCCGAGAATTGATGGCACAAAAGCTTCCCTTGTTTGGTATTTGCTTGGGTCACCAGATCATGGGCCTAGCGTCGGGTGCCAAAACCATGAAGATGAAATTTGGCCATCATGGCGCAAACCATCCAGTGAAAGATCTGAAAAATGGATCAGTCATGATCACAAGCCAAAATCACGGTTTTGCGATCGATCCTCACACGCTGCCGCCGAATTTACTGATTACTCATGTCTCACTATTTGATGGATCGATTCAGGGCATAGAGCGCAGCGATTGTCCAGCTTTCGCTTTTCAAGGGCACCCCGAGGCAAGTCCAGGCCCACACGATGTTGGTCCCTTATTTGATCGATTTATTGAAGCGATGCGTGAGCGTCAGACCCAAGGACAGATCTAATATGCCTAAGCGTTCTGATATCCATCGCATTCTAATTATTGGTGCAGGTCCGATCATAATTGGTCAGGCCTGTGAATTTGACTATTCAGGTGCCCAGGCCTGTAAAGCACTCAAGCAAGAGGGCTTTGAGGTGATTTTGGTCAACAGCAATCCGGCCACGATCATGACCGATCCTGAAACGGCCGATGTGACCTATATTGAGCCGATCACCTGGCAGGTACTCGAACGAATTATTGCAAAAGAGCGGCCCGATGCGGTGTTGCCAACCATGGGTGGTCAAACTGCTCTCAACTGTGCGCTCGAATTGCATCAGCGAGGCATACTGAGTCAGTACGGTTGCGAGCTGATCGGCGCGTCACCAGAGGCTATCGAGAAGGCCGAGGATCGGCAAAAATTCAAGCTGGCGATGCAAAGCATCGGTCTTGGTTCGGCGCGCTCAGGCATCGCACACAGTTTGCAAGAAGCGCAAGATGTCCAAACAACTATCGGATATCCGGTCATCATCCGGCCTAGCTTTACCCTTGGCGGTACGGGTGGCGGGATTGCATACAACCAGGAAGAGTTTCTCGAAATTTGTAAGCGTGGTCTTGATCTTTCGCCCACGCGTGAGTTGTTGATTGAAGAGAGTCTGATCGGTTGGAAAGAGTTTGAGATGGAGGTGGTGCGTGACCGAAAGGACAATTGCATCATTGTTTGTTCGATTGAAAACCTCGATCCCATGGGCGTTCACACCGGTGACTCCATCACGATTGCACCAGCGCAAACCCTGACTGATAAGGAATATCAGATCATGCGCAACGCTTCGATTGCGGTGTTGCGCGAGATTGGTGTCGATACCGGGGGCTCGAATGTGCAATTTGCGATTAATCCGGCCGATGGTCGAATGATCGTGATCGAAATGAATCCGCGGGTTTCTCGATCCTCGGCATTGGCCTCCAAGGCAACAGGCTTTCCGATTGCCAAGGTGGCAGCCAAGCTTGCCGTGGGCTACACCCTTGATGAGTTGAGCAATGAAATTACAGGAGGGATGACGCCCGCTTCCTTCGAACCTTCGATCGATTATGTCGTGACCAAGGTCCCGCGCTTTGCCTTTGAGAAGTTTCCTCAAGCCGATTCACGTCTCACGACCCAAATGAAGTCGGTGGGCGAGGTAATGGCTATTGGTCGAAATTTTCAGGAGTCGCTACAAAAAGCATTGCGAGGCCTTGAGACTGGGATCGACGGTTTTGAAGAACATTCTACCGATGAAGACGAAATTACCCGTGAGATCGGAGAACCAAGGCCTGAGCGGCTGCTTTATGTGGCCGACGCCTTCCGGATTGGCTTATCGGTTGAGGAAGTTTATGAAGAAACCGGTATTGATCCCTGGTTTTTGGATTACATCGCCGAATTGATTGATATCGAAGGTCGACTTAAGCAGCGTAGCCTCGGATCCTTAACGCGCGATGAACTCAAAGCGATGAAGACTAAAGGGTTCTCGGATCGGCGTCTTGCCTTTTTGATGCAATGCACGCCTGATGAGGTTCGTGAGGCAAGATGGGCCCTGGGGGTGCGTCCAGTCTATAAGCGAGTTGATACCTGTGCTGCCGAATTCGGCACCAATACCGCTTACATGTACTCAACCTACGATGATGAGTGCGAGGCCGCACCCACGGATCGGCCAAAAATGATGGTGCTTGGCGGTGGCCCGAATCGCATTGGTCAGGGCATCGAGTTTGATTACTGCTGCGTACACGCTGCTTTCGCGCTTCGCGAGGATGGTTATGAAACCATCATGGTCAATTGCAATCCCGAAACCGTATCAACCGATTACGACACCTCCGACCGACTCTACTTCGAACCGCTCACGCTTGAAGACGTTTTAGAAATCGTTGCGATCGAAAAGCCCAAAGGTGTCATTGTTCAATATGGGGGGCAAACTCCCTTAAAACTTGCTCTAGCATTGGAAAAGCACGGTGTTCCTATTATCGGTACATCACCTGAATCGATTGACATTGCAGAGGATCGCGAACGATTCCAACAATTATTAAAACAGTTAAATCTTTTGCAGCCGCCTAACCGCACAGCACGAACTGAGCGTGAAGCCCTTAGCCTTGCCGCTGAGATTGGCTATCCCTTGGTCGTGCGACCAAGCTATGTCCTTGGCGGTCGCGCCATGGAAATTGTCCATGAGCAAAAGCAATTAGAGCGTTATATGCGAGAGGCGGTAAAAGTTTCCAACGATTCGCCGGTTTTGCTTGATCGATTTTTAAACGATGCGATCGAGGTCGATGTAGACTGTTTGAGCGATGGACAACGCGTATTCATCGGCGGCGTCATGGAGCATATTGAGCAGGCAGGTGTCCACTCGGGTGATTCGGCTTGTTCGCTGCCGCCTTATTCCCTGCCTCAAGCCTTGATCGATGAACTCAAGCGCCAGACCGCTGCGATGGCTAAAGCGCTCAAAGTGATAGGGCTTATGAATGTGCAGTTTGCAATTCAGCAAGGCGATGCGGAGTCAGCGCCCAAGGTTTATGTACTCGAAGTCAACCCGCGTGCCTCGCGCACCGTACCTTTCGTATCCAAGGTAACCGGACTTCAACTTGCCAAGATTGCCGCTAGAGCCATGGCAGGACGCTCACTGGCTGATCAAGCAATTGGTGCGGAAGTGACGCCGCCTTACTTTTCAGTGAAAGAGGCGGTTTTTCCCTTCGTGAAGTTTCCAGGCGTTGATATCTTGCTTGGGCCGGAGATGAAATCGACCGGCGAGGTTATGGGCGTTGGAAAGACTTTCGGCGAAGCCTATGTTAAGTCTCAACTTGGCGCAGGCACAAGACTTCCTGAGAAAGGCACGGTATTTATATCGGTCCGAAATAGTGATAAGCCCAAGGCGATTGCGGTGGCTCGGGGTCTTTGTGAGCTTGGCTTTCGGCTCATTGCAACCAAGGGAACGGCTGCTGTCTTGCGGGAGCAGGGGATTGCCGTTGACTTGGTCAATAAAGTTCAGGATGGCAGGCCTCACATTGTTGATATGATCAAGAACGGTGATATCGATCTTGTTATTAACACAGTAGAAGAAAAACCTAATGCGATTGCCGACTCGCGTTCTATTCGTACAACTACGCTTGCCCAGCGAGTGACCGTCTTCACGACGATTGCCGGTGCCTGGGCCGCCGTTGAAGGTATGCGTGCCATGAAAGCACTCGATGTTTATGCCTTGCAGCAATTGCATGCTTCACTTGTTCATTAATCAGAGGATGAAATGGCTACGATTCCTTTAACAGTTTTTGGTGCTGAGTTACTCAAAGAGGAATTGCAGCGGCTCAAGCATGTCGAGCGTCCTGCAGTTATTACAGCCATTGCTGAGGCTAGAGCGCAGGGCGATTTGTCCGAGAATGCAGAATACGACGCGGCTCGCGAACGGCAAGGCTTTATTGAAGGGCGTATCGCTGAGCTCGAATCTAAATTGAGTAACGCTCAAATTATTGACCCCAAGTTGCTTGACGCTGATGGTCGGGTTGTGTTTGGGGCTACCGTCGAACTTGAGGAAGTCGAGTCAGGTCATACCGTCACCTACCAAATAGTGGGCGACGATGAGGCCGATATCAAAAAAGGAAAGATTTCGGTCTCTTCACCAATCGCTCGCGCAATGATTGGGAAGTACGAGGGCGATCCGATCGATGTTCAGGCGCCAGGCGGCGTGAAGTCCTACGAAGTGCTTGCGGTTCGCTACGAATAATCCTTGGGCCGATAAAGCACAAGAAGCTTGCCAATGGACTGCACGGCCGCACAGCCTAAGGCTTCGCAAAGGGCTTCCAAGATAGCTTGGCGGGTCTGTCGATCGTCGCCTGCGACTCTCACCTTGATCAATTCATGGGCCCTTAACGAGCGGTCTGTTTCGCGTATGACGGCTTCGCTTAGCCCTTCTTGGCCGATCATGACGACTGGATTAAGGTGATGAGCAGCAGCTTTGAGCGACTTTCGCTCGGCTGCGCTGAGAATCAGGGCTACGCCACTGCTTTGTCCGTCGATCTGGCGATCGATCAACAGCGCATTACGGGCTCGGCCTTCGGCGGTTTCAGCTCGGTTGCCAAGGGTTTTTTTCTGCGTGCTGGTGGCCTTTACACCCGTACTGTTGCTGGAAGTTTTTTTGGAGGCCGTGCGAGAGGTCTTCGTTGGGCTGCTTGATCGCGATGAGTCGCTTCTTGATGAAGCGCTGCGCGATGAAGTGCTTCGTGAAGTGGCGCTGCGTGAAGAAGAGCGTTTGCTTGCGGGTGTTGTTCGTTGATTCATGAGGTGATTGTAAAGCGATGCAAAAGATCTTAGTGACGGGCGGTGCAGGCTTTTTAGGTTCGCACCTTTGCGAGCGTTTGATCGAGGGCGGTCATGATGTGCTTTGTGTCGATAACTACTTCACAGGCAGTAAGGCGAATATCAAGCATTTGCTCGATCATCCTCATTTTGAGTTGATGCGCCACGACGTGACTTTCCCGCTTTATGTGGAAGTTGACAGAATTTTTAACTTGGCCTGTCCGGCGTCTCCCGTTCATTATCAGCACGATCCCGTACAAACCACCAAAACGAGTGTTCATGGCGCGATCAATATGTTGGGGCTAGCCAAACGGGTCAAGGCACGCATTTTGCAGGCATCGACAAGCGAGGTCTACGGCGATCCGGAGGTTCATCCTCAGCCCGAGTCCTATTGGGGAAAGGTTAATCCGATCGGTGTTCGAAGCTGTTATGACGAGGGCAAGCGCTGCGCCGAAACCTTATTTTTCGATTACTGGCGCCAGCACCAGTTACAAATCAAAGTGGTCCGCATTTTCAACACTTACGGACCAAGAATGCATCCGAATGATGGCAGGGTGGTGAGTAACTTTATCGTGCAGGCGCTCAAGGGTGAAGACATCACCATGTTTGGTGACGGTAGCCAGACCCGAAGCTTTTGTTATGTCGACGACTTAATTGAAGTCATGCTTCGAATGATGGATTCGCCCGCCACCTTTATTGGGCCGGTCAACATAGGCAACCCCGGCGAATTCACCATGCTCGAACTTGCTGAGATGGTCTTGCGCCTGACGGGTTCGCGCAGCAAGATCAGCTTTAAGCCGCTTCCTTCGGATGACCCTAAACAGCGCCGCCCCGATATTTCGCTTGCCAAGCAAGCGCTTGACTGGGAGCCCAAGGTCTCACTTGAGGAGGGGCTCGTAAAAACGATCGCCTACTTCAGACATTTGCTCGCAGCGTCCTGAACTTATACAGAGTTTTGGGACTTTAGGTTTTCAACATAATTTACTTAAACGCTGTATAACTA
>Ga0208048_1000748_pt1 | contig 17238 bp, 15 predicted proteins | sample Malawi_45m_30L_FD_184163 | JGI IMG/M metagenome (GOLD analysis project Ga0208048, IMG submission 184163) | Freshwater microbial communities from Lake Malawi, Central Region, Malawi to study Microbial Dark Matter (Phase II) - Malawi_45m_30L... | ecosystem: Environmental > Aquatic > Freshwater >...
CCCCCCTCCTGGCCCCCTCCCCCCTGCAGCGGCTCCAGCCTGTGGCCGTCGCGCACCAGCAGGGCTCCGATCCCCTTTGGTCCCTGGATCTTGTGGGCCGTCAGGCTCATCAGATCCACCGGCAGGGCATCAAAGCTGATCGGGCGGTGCCCCAGCATCTGCACCCCATCCACGTGCAAGGGGATCCCGGCGGCGCGACAGAGGGCCCCGATGCGTTCCAGGGGTTGCACGGAGCCCACTTCGCTCTGTCCCCAGATCACCGACACCAGGGCCGTGGGGGGAGCCAACAGGGCTTGCAGGCGCTCCAGATCCAGCCGTCCCTGACGATCCACCGGCAGCAGGTCCACCACCATGCCCCAGCGGCGCAGCTGGTCCGCCGCCGCAAGGCTGGCGGGGTGCTCGACGCTGGAGAGCAACACACGGGCACCTGGCGTCTGGCCCCTGCAGCTCCCCAGCAGCGCCAAGTGGATCGATTCGGTGCCCCCAGAGGTGAACAGCACTCGCCCCGCCTGGCATCCCAGCAGCCCGGCCAACCGCTGCCGCTGGCGTTCCAGCTGCTCGGCGGCCCGCAGGCCAAAGCCGTGCAGGCTGGAGGGGTTCGCCCACGCCTCAGCCCGGCAGCGCTGCATGGCCGCCAGCACCGCCTCAGCGGGGGGCGTTGTGGCGGAGCAATCCAGGTAGTGGTGGAGGTCGTGCCCCATGGCGGTTGCCTGGGCCTGGGCCCTCAGAGGTTGAAATCAGGCTGGCGTTCCGCCCGGGCCCGGGTGCGTGACTCCAGGGTGTTGGTGGCAAGGGTCACCAAATCGTCCAAGGAGGTGCCGTTGAGCAGGGCCTCGACGCGGGCGCGGGCCTCGGCGCTGGGGCAACGGTCCGGCCGGATGCAGCCCTGGGTGCAGACGGTGGCGCAATCAATGGCCTCCGCATCAGCAGCCGCAGACTCCGGGGCCTGGGGGTTGGCGGCCGCAGGGGGGATGGCGGGTGCCCCGGATTCGGCAGCCTGCTGGCGTGCGGCCGCCACCGCCGCAGGGTCGGGGACCACCCCATCGAACACGTGCTCCGCCGGGCCATCCATGAACACCCGACCGCTGGCGGCATCCCAGTGGATCAACAGGGGGCCACCGGGCAGGTCCAGGCGGGCGCGGCGCTCACACAGGCCCAGGCTGTGCATGGCCACCAGGGTGGCGCAGGCCCCCGTGCCACAGGCAAGGGTTGGGCCGGCCCCCCGCTCCCACACCCGCATCTGCAGATGCTCCGGGTTGATCACCTGCACGAAATGCACATTGGTGCGCGCTGGGAAGGCGGGGTGGTGCTCCAGCAAGGGGCCAAAGCGCTCCAGATCGATTTCCTCCAGGGCGGTCACAGGGATCACGACATGGGGGTTGCCCATGCCGGCGGCCGCCACCGCAAACCGCTCGCCATCCACCACCAGCTCGCCCTGGGGCACGCCCGCGTCCCCCACCTCCAGGCTGGTGGGCACCTGCTGGGGCTCCAGGAAGGGGGCCCCCATGTCCACCCGCACGGTGCCGTCCGCCAGCAGTTCCGGCACGATCCGGCCCGCCAGGGTGTCAATCGCCCAGGTGCGGCCCGGGCCATCCCCATCCACATCCGCCAGGAAGCGCGCCAGGCAGCGGATGCCGTTGCCGCACATCTCCGGCTCGGTGCCGTCGGCATTGAAGATGCGCATGCGCAACTCACCGCCGGCGTTGGGGGGCAGGGCCAGGATCACCCCATCGCCCCCCACGCCGAAGCGGCGATCACAGAGCTGGACCACCCGTTCAGGGGTGAGGGCAAAGGCCCGTTCGGGGTTCGGGGTAGCCCGGCCATCCAGCAGCAGGAAATCGTTGCCCAGACCCTGGTATTTGCTGAAGGACAGGTTGCTGAACTCGGACACGCGCGGCAGCCTGCGGAGGGGCTTGTGGGTGAGGTCGATCCTATGGGGAGCAGCTCGGAGCGCCACCCCGCCGGGTTTGACCCCTCCCAGCCCGGTATCCGCTGCCTGCAGCAGTGGATTCGACGGCGCACTCCCCTGCGCATCGAACTGGCCGGTGGTGGCCAAGTGCAGGGTGTTGCGGCCTGGGTGGATGGCGAGTTCCTGGCGCTGCAGGGCGAGGCCGGCGAGGAGCCGGTGCTGGTGAACCGCAGGGCCATCGCCCTGATCCAGGCTCAGACCTGAGGCTGTGGGAGCATCAGCGGCACGCACCCCTGCCAGCCGTGAGCGACTCCAGCCGCTACCAACCCCAGGCAATTGAAGCGAACTGGCAACGGGCCTGGCAGGACAACGGCCTGCATGCCACCCCCGCGCTGGAGGCGGGGGAGCAGGGTTTCTACGCCCTCTCGATGTTTCCGTACCCCTCCGGAAACCTGCACATGGGCCATGTGCGCAACTACGTGATCACCGATGTGGTGGCGAGGGTGCAACGGCTCCGGGGCCGCAAGGTGCTGCATCCCATGGGCTGGGATGCCTTTGGTCTCCCCGCTGAGAACGCCGCCATCGAGCGGGGCGTCGATCCCGGCGCCTGGACCGACCAGAACATCGCCTCCATGCGCCACCAGCTGGACCAGCTGGGGCTCTCGATCGACTGGGACCGTGAATTCGCCACCTGCCATAGCGACTACTACCGCTGGACCCAGTGGCTGTTCCTGCAGTTCCTGGAGGCGGGTCTGGCCTACCGCAAGGAGGCCACGGTCAACTGGGACCCCATCGATCAAACGGTGCTGGCCAACGAGCAGGTGGATGGCGAAGGCCGCTCCTGGCGCTCCGGGGCCCTGGTGGAGAAGCGCAAGCTGCGCCAGTGGTTCCTCAAGATCACCGACTACGCCCAGCAGCTGCTGGATGACCTCGATGGCCTCGAGGGTTGGCCCGAACGGGTTCGCACCATGCAGGCCAACTGGATCGGCCGCAGCACCGGTGCGGAGCTTGAGTTCGCGGTGGTGGATGCCGATGGCGTCCCCAGCGGCGAGCAGATCACCGTGTTCACCACACGCCCCGACACCCTGTTTGGCGCCACCTATGTGGTGCTGGCCCCGGAACACGCCCTGGTGCCCTCCCTCACCAGCGGCGACCAGCGGCTGGCGGTGGAGGCCTTCTGTGATCTGGTCTCCCGGCAGAGCGAACAGGACCGCACCGCCGAAGACAAACCCAAGCGGGGTGTGCCCATCGGCGCCCAGGTGCGCAACCCGGCCAACGGGGCCCTGATCCCCCTCTGGATCGCCGATTACGTGCTGGCGGACTACGGCACCGGCGCGGTGATGGGTGTGCCCGCCCACGACCAGCGCGATTTCCTGTTTGCCCGGCAATACGAGCTACCGGTGCAGCAGGTGATCATCCCGCAGGGCAGCGATGAACACGCTTTTGAAGGGGGCCCCTGGACCGAGGCCGGTGTGCTGATCCATTCCGGCCGCTTTGACGGCCTGCGCAGTGGTGAGGCCAAAACAGCCATCACCGAAGCGGCCGCCGCCGAGGGCTGGGGCCGGCAGCGTGTCCAGTTTCGCCTGCGCGACTGGCTGATCTCGCGCCAGCGCTACTGGGGCTGCCCGATCCCGGTGATCCACTGCGACAGCTGCGGCGCCGTGCCCGTGCCCGTGGACCAATTGCCCGTGGAGCTTCCGCGGGACGTGGCCTTCACCGGTAAGGGGGCTTCACCCCTGGCCCAGCTGGAGAGCTGGGTGGCGGTGGACTGCCCCTGCTGCGGCCAGCCGGCCCGGCGGGAGACGGACACCATGGACACCTTCATGTGCTCCAGCTGGTATTTCCTGCGCTACAGCGACCCCAAGAACACCCAGCTCCCCTTCAGCCGCGAAGCGGTGGATGCCTGGCTGCCGGTGGATCAATACGTGGGGGGCATCGAACACGCCATCCTGCACCTGCTCTATTCCCGTTTCTTCACCAAGGTGTTGCGGGATCGCCAGCTGCTGAGCGCAGGGGAGCCGTTCACCAAGCTGCTCACCCAGGGCATGGTGCAGGGGGTCACCTACAAGAACCCCAGCACCGGCAAATACATCCCGCCGTCGGAGGTGGCGGACAGCGCCGATCCCCGCGATCCGCTTACCGGGGAACCGCTCGACACCTTCTACGAGAAGATGTCGAAGTCGAAGTACAACGGCGTGGATCCCGCCGTGGTGATTGACCGCTACGGGGCCGACACCGCCCGCATGTTCATCCTGTTCAAGGCCCCTCCCGAAAAGGATCTGGAGTGGGATGACGCCGATGTGGAAGGGCAATTCCGCTTTCTGCAGCGCCTCTGGCGGCTGGTGGATTCGGCCCTGGAGCGGGGTTGTTCCCTGGCGGACAACGCCGGGACAGAACCAGACGTGCAGCGGGCCCTGGCGCAGGCCCAGGCCCAGGGCGGTCTCGGGGAGGCGGATCGGGCCCTGCGGCGAGCGGTGCACACCGCCATCACGGCCATCAGCGATGACCTGAGCGGCGATTACCAGTTCAACACCGCCGTGTCGGAGCTGATGAAGCTCAGCAATGCCATGGCCCCATTGCTGGCGGACAGCCAGCCCGTGTTGATCAACGAGGCGCTGCGCAGCTTGGTGATCCTGCTGGCCCCCTTCGCCCCGCACCTGGCGGAGGAACTCTGGCTGAAGCTGGGGGGCCGCTCCGCCAGCGACAGCCTCGCCAGCAACAGCGTGCATCGCCAGGCTTGGCCCGTGGCGGATGCCACCGCCCTGGTGCGCGACACGGTTCCCCTGGTGATTCAGATCAAGGGCAAGGTGCGCGGCAGCCTGGAGGTGCCCGCCGATGCCGACAAGGCCACCCTGGAGCAGCTGGCCCTGGGTAGCGACATTGCGATCAAATGGTTGGAGGGCAAGGCCCCCAGCCGGGTGATCGTGGTGCCCGGAAAACTGGTGAACCTGGTGCCCTGAGCGCCTCAGTCGTGGATGAACACCAGGGACTCGGGTTGACCCCAGTCCCCGCGGGCATCGATATGGCGGCGGTTGGCGCAGAGGTGGCGCAGGATCCAGTACAGCGGCTCCGGTGAATCCAGCCCCATGCGGGCCTGGAGGTCCGCCAGGGTGTGTTCCCGCTGGTCCGCTATGGCCAGCTCCAGGCGGGCCTGAAGATCCAGCAGGGCTGCGGCCGCCTTCTTGCCGGCCTCCACCCCCGGTTGGTGATAGGCATTCACATTGACCAACTCGCCGTAGAGCCCAACGGCCCGCTCGAACAGGGCGATCAGGGCCCCCAGGCTGGCGGCATCGAGGCGCTGCAGGGTGATGCTCAGGTTGAGCCGCCCTTCCTCGGTGAGGGCCGAGCGGGTGCCCTGCAGGAACCCATCCAGAAAATCACCGGGGTTCTCCCCCTCGAGCGGGGGGATGTCGCCGGGGTCCTCGAGCACCTCGATGAAAGTCACAAAGAAGTTGTCGACGCCGTCGCGCAGCTGCTGCACGTAGGCGTGCTGATCGGTGGAGCCCTTGTTGCCGTACACCGCCAGGCCCTGGTGCACCACGGTGCCGTTGCGGTCGAGTTTCTTGCCGAGGCTCTCCATCACCAGCTGCTGCAGGTAGCGGCTAAACACCTCAAGCCGGTCGCGGTAGGGCAGCACCACCATGTCCCGTTGGCCCCGTCCCCCCCCAGCCTGATACCAGGCGGCCGCCAGCAGGGCGGCGGGGTTGTGGCGCAGGGTGGGATGGCGGGTGGCGGCATCCATGGCGGCGGCACCGGCCAGGAAGGCGCGGATGTCACTACCGATCAGCACTCCGGGCAGCAGGCCCACGGCGCTGGTGACGCTGGTGCGGCCCCCCACCCAATCGAACATGTCGAAGCGGGCCAGCCAATCCCCCTGTTCCGCCTCCTGATCCAGGCGGCTGCCGAGCATGGTGACGGCCACCGCCTGTTGCATCCAGCGGCCCCCAGCGGCCTCCACGGCACGGCGGGCCTGAAGCATGCCGATGTGGGGTTCTGGGGTGCCCCCCGATTTGCTCACCACCACCACCAGGGTGGTGCGCAGACGATCCCCCAGGGAGGCGAGGGTGCGGCGCATGCCGTCGGGATCGACGTTGTCGAAAAAGTGGAAGGGCAGTCCGGAGCCGGGGTCCTGCAGCGCCCGAATCATCAGCAGGGGCCCAAGGCCGGATCCGCCGATGCCGATCCACAGCACGTCGGTGAACGGCTGGTTGGGTGCCGCCGCGATGGCCCCGGAGAGCACATCGCGGCCGAAGCGTTCGATGCGATCCACCTCCCGGCGGATGTGGTCAGCGCTGGCGGGATCCGGTGCCAGCTCAGGGGTGCGCAGCCAGTAGTGCCCCACCTGGCGTTGCTCATCCGGGTTGGCGATGGCCCCCGCCTCGAGGGCGGCCATGGCGGCGAAAGCCTGATCAAAGCGGGGGGCCATAGCCTCCAGCTGGGGGGCATCCAGGCCCATGCGGCTGACATCCAGCCAGAAGCCCAACCCCGCGTCGTGCCAGAGCAGGTGGCAGAACCGCTGCCACTGGCTTTGGGGATCCAAGCCGGGAGCAGGGGAGAGGGGACTCATGGGCCGATGCGCAGAAGCGGCCTGGCGACGCTATCGGTGAACGGCTGTTGGGGATACCCCTGTTCGGGGCCAACGGCCCAAAAAGGCAAGTCCGAGGCGCGACTGTGTGGACCGCCACACATCCAGCGCCCCCCTGGGCAAACCCAGGAGGGCGCCGTAAGCTTTGGTTAAGACTTCTGAATCAAACCGTCCACTGGTTTCCCTGACCCGCTGGTTGACCGCTTGGAGCCGCCCCCGCCTGGGGTGGGGCTTGGGATCGGCGTCCGGTCCCGCCGTTGTAGCTCCCCGCGGCCTTAAGCGTGTGCTCACCGCCGGGCTTTTGCTGGCGTTGGGTCTGAGTGAGTGGAGCACCCCGAGCCTGGCCCCCCTGCGCAGCTTGCTGCCGGCGGCGGATCGTCTGGATCCCACCACCTTCAGTCCCGAGGAATTGCGGGACCTCCAACGCCGATTCGGGGTGCATGGGCCCCAGCCCCGGCTGGCCCAGCTGTTCACCCACGGGGTGGATCAACTCACCCCCGTTCGCAACCACGCCCTCACACAGTTGCAGGATCTGCAGCCGGTGATTCAGCAGGTGAGTCGCCGCAGCGGCATCAACCCGATGCTGCTCACGGCGATCCTGTTTGATGAGATCCAGCACGCCAAGCCCGGGGAGGGGTTGCCCATCGCCGCCCATTCCGGCCTGTTCAGCACCCTGGGGCCAGCGCAACTGGGGGTGAGTGAGATGGTGAAGCAGGGCCTGGTGCCGGAACACCCCAGCGACGAGGAGGTGGCGGCGGCCCGGGAGCAACTGCTCGACCCCGAGCGCAACGTGGCGCTGCTGGCGGGCAAGTTGTCACGGCTGCTGCGGCTGTTGGATCAGCACCCCAACGCCACCCACGATGTGAGCCGCCAGCGTCCCCACGCCAAAACCGTGGCCACCCTGGCCTATCTGCACAACGGCAAGCTGGACTACCCCGCCAGGATCCTCCGCTACATGCAGGATCCCGAGCTGCACGGTCTGGTGTTCAGCCAGCGCAAGAAGCCTGTCTCGCCGCTGATCTGAATCAGCAGAGGGCCCCCAGGGCCGCCAGCCGCCGCTGCAGGGCCGACCAATCGAAGCTGCGGGGATCGGCCCGCTCCAGTCCCAGATCCACGTGACGGTGCGTGGTGATGGCGTCAAAGGGAATCCGGTAGCGCCGCATCCACTCCGCCAGCACCAGGGCCAGGTGGTCGTACTGAATGGTGCTGTAACCGCTATGGCCCGCGTCGTTGTCCTCCCCATCCAGGGGTGTCTCCAGGCTGAGGTGCAACGCGAAGTTGTTGACCGAGCCCGCCATGGACGGGTTGGTGATCACCCATCGCCCCTGGAAAGCGGAGTAGCCGGCTCCGTAGGCACGCTTGGAGGAATCCAGGGTCTCCACCACACGGCCGTGTTCGCCGAGCAGCAGGTGATAGCTCACCTGGTCACTGTCGTTGGGGTGGTGGGTGGTGAAGGTGTTGATGGCCGAGCCCAATCCGTAGACGGTTTCATGCAGCACCACCAGGGAGGGGGTGGTGTCGAGGCGGGTGCCGTAGGCATCCCGGGTTTGGCGGTCGGCGTAATTGCTCGGGTCGATGCGCAGCCGCTCCGTCCGCTGGGGCAGACCGCGCTGCAGGGCCAACAGCCGTTGGCGCAGGGTCGAATCAGCGCTGTGGCATTGGCGCTTCAGGGGGCTCACCCAGACGGCCTGGGCTGGCGGTTCCGGGGCCCGTTGGCGCGGTGATGGCAGAAGCAGCGGTCCCTGATCCCGGAGGTTATGCAGCACCAGGGCCGCTCCCAGCAAAGCACCGCTGGCCGCCAGCCCCCCCAGGGCCAGCCCGAGGGCCCGTTGACGGCGCTGGCTGGTGAGGGGGTTCAACACAGCGGCTCCGGGGCCAGGTGCAACCAGCGCTCCCGGGTGGCGGCCTGCTGGGCTGTGACCCCATCCATGGACACCAGGCGGTAGCGCTCCACCGCTGGGGGTTCGCAATGCAACACCAGGGTTTGCAACTGCGAGCGACGGCTGATCAACAGCTCCTGGGGCACCCCGCTGCGTAGGGCCTGGGGCCACTGGGCAAGCTGACGCAGCCGCTGGCCGTCGAGGGCGAGGATTTCATCCCCCACCATCACCCCGGCGGTTTCGGCGGGGCCGCAGCGCCACACCCGCTGGGCCACGAGGGAACCCTCCGCCCCCGAGAGGGTCAGGCCCGCAAAGGCCGCCGTCGCCATCTCCACCTCTAGCCGCAGGCCCACATCGCACAGGTAGCTATCCAGATCCGGATCGTCGACTCCCTCGAGCCACAACGGCAGCAGATGTGCCAGGGCAGGGCTGTGGGCGCTGAAGGCGGTGAGCAGATCCGTCTCGCTGTAGCCACGGCCCCAGCGGCCATGGCTGAGCCATAACGCCTGCAGCACCTGGGGGAGGCAGGCCCCATCACGCCGCAGCTGCAGGTCGAGGCAGAGGGCCACCACCGCCCCCTTGAGGTAGTAGCTCACCTGGCTGTCGGCGGCATAGGCGTCGGCGCGATAGAGCTTCACCCAAGCCTCCTCACTGCTGCTGCGCAGGCTCTGCACCTGGCGCCCGGGGGTCAACCGGTAGCGGCTGAGGTCGTCGCCCAGGTCCTGCAGCAGCGCTTCGGCATCGCTGAGTCCGGCCGCCAGGGGGAGAAGCTGATCCACATAGCTGGTGATCCCCTCGGCAAACCAGAGCGTGGGCACCACGCTCGGTTGCTGGTAGTCGATGGGGCTCAGCTGGGCGGGGCGCAACCGCCGCACGTTCCACTGGTGCAGATATTCATGGGCCACCAGCTGCAGCAGGCGCCGGTAACCCTGGGGCTGCTCCAGCCGCTGGCGGCCGTACACGAGCACCGTGCTGTCGTTGTGTTCGAGGCCGCCGTAGCCCTCGTCCAGCAGGTGCAGCACAAACAGGTAGCCGTCGCTGGCGGGCCGCTCCACCCCCATCAGCCGGCAGCACTGCAGACACACCTGCTCCACATCCCGGATCAACTGCGGGAAACGCTCCAGCAACCAAGCGTCCGCGCCGGGGGCACCTCCCCAGGTGACCCAGCGGTGGGGAATGCCCGCCACGGAGAACAGCTGCTCCCGGTGGGGGCCAGCCTCCACAGGGGTATCCACCAGCTGATCGAAATCGGCGGCCCGCCAGCCGCCGGCGGGGTCGGCGGGCAAGGGCACGAAGGCCCCCCAGCCCTCGGGTAACTGCAGCTGCAGCCGGTGGGGTGTCCAGCGCTCCCCCTCCACCTCCAGCACCACCGCCGCCAGGGCCAGGAAGGCGTGCTGGTGATCCATGTGACAGGTGCGCACCGACAGCTCGGTGGCCATCACGCGGTAACGCACCGTGATCGGTCCGCCCTGGGGGTTGCTGTTCATCTGCCAGCTGGAGGGCGTGAGACGGCGCAGCGGCAGGCTGCGGCCGTCCTGCAACGCTTCCAACCCCTCCAGCTGGCGGACGTAATCGCGGATCAGATAGGACCCCGGGGTCCAGGCCGGCAGCTGCAGGCGCTGCTGGGGAGAGCGTGGCGTCAGGGTGAGCCGGACCCCCAGCAGGTGGCGCTGGGGGTCACGGCAGTCGAGATGAACCTCCACCACGGGCCTCAGGCCGTGACCTGAACCGAGGCCTCGACACGGGCATCACCCCAGGGCTGAGTGGCATTGCGCAGGGCCAGCAAGGTGGCGTAGCAGCGGGTGATCCGACCGATCAGCTGCTGGGGGGAATGGGCGCGCCCGAGGCGTTGGAGGTCGCCCACCAGGGCGAGGGAGCCGTCCGGCTGCCGCCGCCAACCGATCCAGGGGCCATCGGCCAGTTGGGTCTGGAGCACCACCGGCTCCCGCTCATCGGCGAAGCCCCGCAGGCATCCACCGCGCACCACCGGCAGCTGGAGTTCTTCAAGCGCTGACGCCAACAGGGTTTCGTCCCGCAGAACCGTTGGCAGGATGGAGAGATGGGACATGGCCCGACGCCCGCTTTTTCAGACCCTAGCGAGCTCGAAAGGGCCGTCCAGTGGCCGTTGCCACCAGTCGGGCCGGCGGCCGGCGGCAGACCCCTGCGCCTGGGGGTGATGGCCTCCGGGGAAGGCAGCAATTTTCAGGCGCTGGTGGAGGCCTGCACCAACGCCACCCTGCACGGGCGGGTGGAGCTGTTGGTGGTGAACAACCCCGGCTGCGGGGCCCAGCGCAGGGCGGAACAGCTGGGGGTGCCCTGGCGGCTTCTGGACCACCGGGCCTTCCCAAGCCGGGAGGCCCTGGATCGGGCCCTGGCGGAAGCCTTCCAGGCGGTGCCGGTTGACCTGGTGGTGATGGCGGGGTGGATGCGGATCGTCACCGCCGAGTTGATCCAGGCCTTTCCGGATCGGTTGCTCAACATCCACCCCTCACTGCTTCCGAGCTTCCGCGGCGCCCGCGCCGTGGAACAGGCCCTGGAGGCTGGGGTCACCCTCTCCGGCTGCACCGCCCACCTGGTGCGGCTGGAGGTGGACAGCGGGCCGGTGCTGGTGCAGGCGGCCGTGCCCGTGGCCCCGGGGGACACCCCCGCGACCCTTGCGGCACGCATCCACCGCCAGGAACACCGGATCCTGCCCCTGGCGGTGCAGGTGGCGGCCCAGCGCCTGGGGCTCTGTGGGCCTGCTCAGGGGTAGAAGGGCAGCAGCGGCAGGCCGGTCTCCGCGGGGAGTCCCGCCATCAGGTTGAGGCACTGCACCCCCTGGCCCGCCTGCCCCTTCACCATGTTGTCGATAGCACTCAGCACGATCAGCTGGCCTGTGCGCGGATCCACCTGCACGGAGAGCAGGGCCCGGTTGGTCTGCCGCACCCACTTGGTGGAGGGGTAGGTGCCCACCGGCAGCACATCCACGCAGGGGGCGTGCCGGTAGGCGGCCCGCAGCACGGTGGTGATGTCCTCGGCGGTGAGGCCGGGATCCCGCATGCGGCCGTACACCGTGGCCAGCAGGCCCCGCACCATCGGGATCAGGTGGGGGGTGAACTGCAGCTGGATGCTGGAACCCGCGGCGCGGCTGCAGAGCTGCTCGATTTCGCTGGTGTGGCGATGGCCCACCACGCCGTAGGGGGCGACCCCCTCCGAGGCCTCCGCCAACAGCAGGTGCTCCTTGGCGGCCCGGCCGCCGCCGCTGGTGCCGGTTTTGGCGTCGATCACGATGCCACCGGTTTCAATCAGACCCTGCTTCAACAGGGGGGTGAGGGCCAGCAGGCTGGCGGTGGGGAAGCAACCGGGGGCGGCCACCAAGCGGGCGGCGGCGAGGCGCTCCTGCTCCCACTCCACCAGTCCGTACACCGCCTCGGCGCAGAGCGCTTCATCGCTGCGGGGGAATTCACGGGCTTCGGAGGCGTACACCTCCTTCCATTGCGCCAGGGAGCTGTAGCGGTAGTCCGCCGAGAGGTCCACCACCTTCACGCCGCGCTCCAACAGTGGCGGCACCAGCCGTGAGGCCAGGCCATTGGGCAGGCTGAGCACCGCCAGGTCAGCGGCGGCGGCGATGGCGTCGGGGTCGGGGGCCTGCACCACCGGGTCCCCCGGTAACGGCAGGAATGGGGTGAGTTCGCTCCAGCGCTTGCCGCTGCTGCGCTCCCCCCCCAGGAAACTCACCTCCAGGCCCGGGTGGCCCTGCAGCAGGCGCAGGGTCTGCAGGCCGCCATAACCGGAGGCTCCGATCACCGCAACCCGCTTGCTGGCCATGCCTGGATTCCCGCAACGCCAGATCGTACCGGGCTTTATAAAAGTGGCAGTACCCGGGGCCCCGCGCCCCTCCCGCCCTGACCCAGCCAGCCCTGCAGTTCGACAGCATCGCCGACGGATTGGCCGCGATCCGCAACGGCGAGATGGTGGTGGTGGTGGATGACGAGAACCGCGAAAACGAAGGTGATCTGATCTGCGCGGCCCAGTTCGCCACCCCCGAGCAGATCAACTTCATGGCCACCGAGGCCCGAGGCCTGATCTGCCTGGCCATGGAGGGGGAGCGGCTGGATGCGCTGGACCTGCCGTTGATGGTGGACCGCAACACCGACAGCAACCAGACCGCCTTCACCGTGAGCGTGGACGCCGGGCCGGAGCTGGGGGTGAGCACGGGCATTTCCGCGGAGGACCGGGCCCGCACCATCCAGGTGGCCATCCATCCCCAGACACGGCCCGCCGACCTGCGCCGGCCGGGGCACATTTTTCCGCTGCGGGCGAAACAGGGGGGGGTGCTTAAGCGGGCCGGCCACACCGAAGCCGCCGTTGACCTCTCACGGCTGGCGGGTCTCTATCCCGCGGGCGTGATCTGTGAGATCCAGAACGGCGATGGCTCCATGGCACGCCTGCCGCAGTTGGTGGACTACGCCCGCCGCCACGGGCTGCGGCTGATCAACATTGCCGACCTGATCCGCTACCGCCTCGACACCGAGCGTTTTGTGCGCCGCCAGGCGGAGGCGGCCCTGCCCAGCGCCTTCGGCCAATTCCGCGCCATCGGCTACCGCAACGAGCTGGATGGCAGCGAGCACGTGGCGATCGTGAAGGGGCAACCGGAGCGGGGCCAGGGGCCCGTGCTGGTGCGGGTGCACAGCGAATGCCTCACCGGCGATGCCTTCGGCTCCCTGCGCTGCGACTGCCGACCCCAGTTGGAGGCGGCCCTCCGCATGATCGACGCCGCCGGCGAAGGGGTGGTGGTGTATCTCCGCCAGGAGGGCCGCGGCATCGGCCTGATCAACAAATTGCGGGCTTACTCCCTCCAGGACGGCGGCCTGGACACGGTGGAGGCCAATGAACGGCTGGGCTTCCCGGCGGACCTGCGCAACTACGGCGTGGGGGCGCAGATCCTCAGCGATCTGGGGATCCACCGCCTGCGCTTGATCACCAACAACCCCCGCAAGATCGCCGGCCTGGGCGGCTACGGCCTGCAGGTGGAGGATCGCGTTCCCCTGGTGATGGATGCGGGGCAGCACAACGCCGCCTACCTACAGACCAAGCAGGACAAGCTCGGCCACCTGATGGATGGCGCCCACCAGGGCAACCATGCCCCGGCGGGGCCCGCGGCGGTGCTGGCCTGGACCATGGGCGGGCCGGATGGCACCGAAACGGCCGTGGTGGCCGAACGGCTGCAGGAGCTGCGCCAGTGGGCCGAGCAGCACGGTGTGCTGCTGGAGCGGGAGGAGCACTCCCGGGTGCTGGCCCTGCTGGATCAACCGCAGCTTGCGGTGCTGGTGGAGGGCGGCACGGCGTCGCTGCTGGCGGAGGGGCTGCAACGGATGGCGGCCTGGGGATCCACCCAGAGCGTCAGCCTGTTGCTGGCCCCCGACAGCCAACGCAGCGCCCACCCCAGCAACACCCTCGAGGCCCAACGCCGGCCCCTGCTGGAGCTCCAGGCGGCGCGCCCGCAACTGCGGGTGGATGCGGGCACCTTGATGCGCTGGTGCTGAGCAGGGATGCGCTGGTGTTGATCGGGGCTGGGGCTCAGGCCTGAATCGTCAGCTTCAGGCCTGAATGGTCACCTTGTTGATGCGGCTGCCGTTCTTCAGGGCCAGCACCACGTCCATGTTGCCGGTGAGGCCGAACACGGTGTGGACACCGTCGAGGTGGGGCTGGGCCTCGTGGCAGATGTAGAACTGCGAGCCGCCGGTGTTACGGCCGGCATGGGCCATGGCCAGGGTGCCGGCCTGGTGCTTCTGGGGGTTGATTTCGCAATCGATCTGGTAGCCGGGGCCGCCGGTGCCGGCCATGCCCCGGGCCCCTTCGCGGCTGTTGGGGCAACCGCCCTGGGCCATGAAGCCCGGGATCACGCGGTGGAAGGCCAGGCCGTCATAGAAGCCCTCCTTGGCCAGCTTCACGAAATTGGCCACGGTGTTGGGCGCGTCAGCGTCGAACAGCTCCAGTTCGATGGTGCCGGCGTCGGTCTCCATCAGGGCTTTGGTCACAGGGGCATCAAGAGCACACCGAAGCAGTATGGGCGCTCCGGTAAAAGGGTTGAATCCGCACGGTCGCCATGTCCGCCCCCAGCACCCTTGACCTCGGCCAGGCGCGCCTCGGGGTGCTGGGGGGGAGCGGCCTGTACAGCATGGAAGGCCTGGAGGACGTCCAGGAGCTCACGGTGGAGACACCGTTCGGCGCCCCATCCGACAGCCTGCGGCTCGGTCGCCTGGGGGGCATGGAGGTGGTGTTTCTGGCCCGCCACGGCCGGCACCACACCCTGCTGCCCACGGAGGTGCCCTACCGCGCCAACATCTGGGCCCTGCGGTCCCTGGGGGTGCGCTGGATCCTCTCCCCCTCGGCGGTGGGCTCCCTGCAGGAGGCGGTGCGACCCCTGGACATGGTGGTGCCGGATCAGTTCATCGATCGCACCCACCAGCGCCCCCTCAGCTTCTTCGGCCAGGGGGCGGTGGCCCACGTCACCTTCGCCGATCCGTTCTGTCCCGCCCTCAGCCGTCTGCTGGCGGATGTGGCCGACAGCCTGATGCCGGCTGACCGCACCCTGCACCGGGGTGGCACCTACCTGTGCATGGAGGGCCCGGCCTTTTCCACCCGCGCCGAATCGCAGCTCTACCGCTCCTGGGACTGCGCGGTGATCGGCATGACCAACCACACGGAGGCGCGGCTGGCCCGGGAAGCGGAGATCGCCTATGCCACCCTCGCCATGGCCACCGACTACGACTGCTGGTTCGAGGGGCATGACAGCGTCACCGTCGACATGGTGATCAGCAATCTCAGGGCCAATGCGGCCCTAGCCACCCAGATCGTGCGGGTCACCGCTGAGCGGGTGGCGGCCCTGCGGCCCACCAGCCCTGCCCATGGGGCGCTCCGTGACGCCCTGATGACCCCCAAGGAGCACGTGCCGGCGGACACCCGCCGGCGGCTCGACCTGTTCACCAGCCCCTACTGGGGGCCGCTCGACGGCTGATCGGAGGCCCTCAGGGCCTGGCGCAACTGGCCGTCACAGGCCTCCAGCCGGGCTTGGGCCTGCCCAAGGCTGAGGTTGGCCGATGCCATCAACAGGGCCAGCTTCACGGAACCGCCGCTGCGTTCCAGCCACTGCCGGGCGTCCGGGCGGCTCAGCCCCCCCAGGTCCTCCAGCATCCGCAGGGCTCGGTCCTCCAGCTTGCTGTTGGTGACGGCCACGTCCACCATGCGGTTGCCGTACACCTTGCCCAGGCGCACCATCACGCCGGTGCTCAGAATGTTGAGGGCCATCTTGGTGGCGGTTCCCGCCTTCAGCCGGGTGGATCCCGCCAGCAGTTCCGGCCCGGTGATCAGGCGGATGTCGATGTCACAGGGCATCGCCACCTGCTGGGTGGGAACGCAGGCCATGGCGATGGTCAGGGCCCCCAGCTGCTGGGCATGGGCGAGGCCGCCATGCACGTAGGGGGTGGTGCCTCCGGCAGCGATGCCCACCAGGGCATCACCGGCCTGGAAGCCACGGGCGATCAGGTCATCGCGGCCGGCCTCGCGGAGATCCTCCAGACCCTCGGAACTGCGCAACAGGGCCGCTGCCCCGCCGGCCAACACCCCCTGCACCAGCTCCGGTGGGCTGCAGAAGGTGGGGGGACACTCCGCCGCATCCAGAACACCGAGCCGCCCGGAGGTGCCGGCACCGAGATAGAACAGGCGGCCCCCGTTGGCCAGCCGCTGGCTGATGGCATCGATCGCATCCGCCAGGGCTGGCGCCGCGGCGGCCACGGCCTCCTGGGGCCTGCGATCCTCATCGCAGAACAGCGCCACCAGGTCGGCGGTGCTGAGGGCATCCAGCCCGCTGCTGCGGGGGTGGGCCTGTTCGGTCAGCAGGTGGCCCCGCTGCACCTCGCTCAAACCGCCGTTCACAGCAGCCCCTCGAGGCGGCGGCGGAAATCCTCCAGCTCGGTGTTGTCGCTGTTGATGGGCTCGGGGTCCCCTTGCTCACGCCAGGAGGTGACATCCATGTTGCGCTCAGGCGGGGCAATGAGCAGTCGCTCCTCCGGGGTCTGGGGCAGGAAGCCGGCGGGCACGAAGCGGGCCTCATAGCCGGCGTTCGTGCAGAACTCCTCCATCTCGCCGCGGTCGAGCTCTTCCACGGTGGGGGCTGGAAAATCCTGGGCCTCCAGCAGACCCGCATAGCGCTCGGCATCGTCCCGGTCCTCGAACAGCAGCACCACCGTGGTGCCATTGAGCTCAAGGGAATGGATGCCCTCGTTCTCGCTGCCGGCATCAAACAGCAGGACGTGAACCGACATCGCTCCAGAACGGGTCGGCCATCAGTGTGTCATTGATCACCGGTTTCAGCCGCCGTCGTAAACGCTGGCCAGCTCCTGCAGGCGGCGGTAGAGGGCCTGCTCCGCGTCGGTGAGGTCCTGGGGCACCACCAGCCGGATTTCCACCAGTTGGTCGCCCCGCTCCTCGCCCCGCTGCAGACCACGCCCCCTCAGGCGCAGCAGCCGCCCGCTGGACGAGCCCGGGGGCACCCGCAGTTGCACGGGGCCATCCAGGGTGGGCACCACCACCATGCAGCCGAGGGCACCATCGGCCGGTGGAATCTCCAGGCGGTACTGCACCCGCAATCCATCAATGCGCAGACCCTCCGGGGTGCGCACCCGCAACTGCAGGAAGTGGTCTCCGCCGCCCGGGGCCACACCCGCCAGGCGCAGTCTCCAACCATCCCCCGCCAACGCCGGGGTCCACACCTCCACGCAGGAGCCATCGGGCAGATCCAGCTCCACCCGCTCGCCGTGCAGGGCCTGCTCCGGGGTGAGCTCCACCAGGGATTCCAGATCCACAGTCAGGCTCACGGGGGG
>Ga0208048_1000750_pt1 | contig 17211 bp, 20 predicted proteins | sample Malawi_45m_30L_FD_184163 | JGI IMG/M metagenome (GOLD analysis project Ga0208048, IMG submission 184163) | Freshwater microbial communities from Lake Malawi, Central Region, Malawi to study Microbial Dark Matter (Phase II) - Malawi_45m_30L... | ecosystem: Environmental > Aquatic > Freshwater >...
GCGGTGACCAGGCGGCACCCGGTCTCCTTCCAGCGGCTGATGAGTCCGTCGAGCAGCGCGGGCTCGATGAACGGCTCGTCGCCCTGCACGTTGAGGAAGAAATCGCCGGGCAGACGGTCGATCACGCTGGCCATGCGGGCCGTGCCCGAGGGACAGGCCGGATCGGTCATCATGACCTCCGCACCGAAGCCGCGGGCGACGCCGGCGACCTCCTCGGAGTCGGTCAGCAGCACGACGCGGTCGGCCTGGCGGGCCTGCTTGGCGCGCTCCCAGACATGCTGGACGACGGGCTTGCCTCCGAGGTCGAGCAGGACCTTGCGCGGAAGGCGCGTCGAGGCGAGACGCGCGGGGATGCAGAGGGTGACGGAGGGCATTTCAGTTCAGGGGACAGGCTGGCACGGGGGCGAGGGGGAGGCGCGGATGACAGGCTTGGTTGACCGGAGGCCGGGAGGCTCAGAGGGAGACAAACTAGCTGACCGGTTGACAAGTTGACCTGCGGACGAGGGGGCGGGAGATTTAACCCTGAGGGGAACCGGAGACCGGTGGATTGGCTGGAGTGATTTACTTCAGGTGACGGGTGATGGCCGAAGCAAACTTTCCGGTTTCCCTTCGGCGGTCTTGCTCTGGTCAACCGAGCCTCTGGGCCTCCGGGCCTCCATGGTCTTACTTCCGCGCTTCGGCGACGTTGGCGAGATACCAGGCGTAAGCGCCGCGGATGCCGGCGGTCATGGTGATGCGGTGCTTCCAGCCGAGGGCGCGGATGCGCGAGACGTCCATCAGCTTGCGCGGCGTGCCGTCGGGCATCGACGGGTCGAACTCCAGCCGGCCGGTGAAGCCGACCGCCTCGGCGACGAGGCCCGCGAGGGCGCGGATGCTGAGCTCTTCGCCGGACCCGACGTTGATGTGCCCCGGCTCGGAATAGCGGTCGAGGAGCAGCAGGCAGGCCTCGGCGAGGTCGTCGGCGTGCAGGAACTCGCGGAGCGGCGTGCCCGTGCCCCAGAGCTTGAGCGACGTGTCGCCGCGGAGCTTCGCCTCGTGCATCTTGCGGATCATCGCCGGGAGCACGTGGGAGTTCTCGAGGGAGAAGTTGTCGTCCGTGCCGTAGAGGTTGCAGGGCATGGCGCTGATGAAATCGCAGCCGTGCTGGGCGCGCGCGTGGTCGCAGAGCTTGATGCCTGCGATCTTGGCGACCGCGTAGGCCTCGTTGGTGACCTCGAGCGGGCCCGTGAGGAGCGAGTCCTCGCGGATCGGCTGCGCGGCCAGCTTCGGGTAGATGCAGCTCGACCCCAGGAAGAGCAGCTTGCGCACGCCTGCGAGACGGGCGCCCTCGATAACGTTGGCCGCCATCACCAGGTTGTCGTAGAGGAAGTCGTAGGGCTGCGCCGAATTGGCCTTGATGCCGCCGACGCGCGCGGCGGCCATGACGACGTACGTCGGCCGCTCCGCGGCGAGGAAGGCTCGGGTCGCGGCCCCGGCGCGCAGGTCGAGCTCGGTGGACGGGCGCGTGAGCACGGCCATGTGGCCGGCGGCGCGCAGCGCGCGGACGATGGCCGAGCCCACCATCCCGCGGTGTCCGGCGACGTAGATCTTCGCGGCGCGGTCCATCAGCGGTTCGCGTGGGCGACGGCCTTCAGGTCATGGTCGACCATCTTCTGCACCAGCTGCTCGAAGGAGGTCTGCTGGGGGTTCCAGCCCAGCTCGCGGACGGCCTTGGCCGGGTTGCCGAGCAGCTGCTCGACCTCGGTCGGGCGGAAGTAACGCGGGTCGACGGCGACGAGCGTCCGGCCCGTCTTGCGGTCGACGCCCTTCTCGTCGACGCCCTTGCCCTGCCAGTCGAGCTCGATGCCGGCGCGGCGGAACGCGTGCGTGCAGAATTCGCGGACGGTGTACATCTTGCCCGTGGCGATGACGAAGTCGTCGGGCTGCTTGTGCTGCAGGATGAGCCACATGCACTGCACGAAGTCGGGGGCGTAGCCCCAGTCGCGCCGCGCGGAGAGGTTGCCGAGGAAGAGGCATTCCTGGAGGCCGTGGACGATGTTGGCGACGGCGAGGGAGATCTTGCGCGTGACGAACGTCTCGCCGCGGCGCTCGGACTCGTGGTTGAAGAGGATGCCGTTGGAGGCGAACATGCCGTAGGCCTCACGGTAGTTGCGGGTGATCCAGTAGGCGTAGATCTTGGCGGCGCCGTAGGGGCTGCGCGGGTAGAAGGGCGTCGTCTCGGACTGCGGCACTTCGACGACCTTGCCGTAGAGCTCGGAGGTCGAGGCCTGGTAGATACGGACTTTCTGCTCCAGCTTCAGGATGCGCACGGCCTCGAGGAGGCGAAGCGTGCCAAGGCCGTCGGTGTCGGCGGTGTATTCCGGGATGTCGAAGGAGACCCTCACATGGGACATCGCGCCGAGGTTGTAGATCTCGTCGGGCTGGACGTCGCCGATGAGGCGGATGAGGCCGGTCGCGTCGCCGAGGTCGCCATAGTGCAGCTGGATCTTCTTCGTATGGATGTCGCGGACGAGGTCCTCCATGTAGAGGTGCTCGATGCGGCCTGTGTTGAAGGAGGAAGCGCGGCGGAGGACGCCGTGCACCTCATAGCCCTTGCTGAGGAGGAACTCAGCGAGATAGGAGCCGTCCTGGCCCGTGATACCGGTGATGAGCGCGCGCTTTTTCATATGCGATCTTGGTAGAATGGGAGCGGTTCAGGTGGAAGGCTTTTTGGCGCCGGCGATGATGCGGGAGCTGCTGTCGATCTTGGTGCCGAGGCCGTCGATGAGCTTCGCGCCATGCTTGGCGAGCACGGTCATCTCCGGGATGTTGCCGGCGTGGCGGTCGCCGCCCTTGCAGAAGACGGCCTCATGGCCCCGGGCCTTGGCTTCGCCGATGAGCCAGTCGAGCGTGGCGCAGACCGAGCCGTCGGCGTCGATCGAGAGCACCGCGCGGTCGACGACACGGAGGGCGGAGGTCACCGCGAGGCGCGTATCCTGGTCGATGAAGGCCTTGCCTTTCTTGAGGGCGGCCTGGGCGTCGGTGTTGACGATGACCCAGAGCACGTCGCCCTGGGCGCGGGAGAGCTCGAGCAGCTCGAGGTGACCGCGGTGCATCGGGTCGAAGTAGCCGGAAGTGATGGCGATGCGCATGGGATGAAAGGTAACAGCGGCGGGCGGTGAGCGGTGGGCGGATAGGATGAGGAAGAAAGATGAAGGATAGAGGACAGTCCGTTCGGCGGGCTCGGAGAGTCCGCCCTACCTTGGCTGAGACCCGTCACCCGAAAGCGTCCCTAACCGCCAGCCGCTCACCGCTGCCACCTTTTAAACTTACTTACCCGGGCAGGCTACCGCACGTGGAGGCGGTTTCCGCCTGCACGTACGGGAAGGAAGGACTGTCACCGGCCGAGCCGGCAGGAAGGGTCAGGCCCCGGGGGGCGGGAGCAGGAGAGGCGCGAGCTCAAGGGCTCGGCTGTTCCAGCGGTTGAGGCGGGTGAGGCGCTCGATGACTTCAGGCAGGGCGCCGCGGGATTGGGCGTCGGCGAGGACGCGTTGCAGGCCGGGTTGGGCTTGCTCGAGGGCGGGAAGGACTTGGCTACGAAGCAATGCGACCAACGAGGCCGCCAGGGAAGGCGTGGGCTGCCAGCGCTCGCGGCGCGACCCCGGCTCCTTGACCGAGAGGATCATCTCATGACCGCGAAGGAACTTAAGTCCTTGGCTGACAGAACCTTTGCTAATCCCAAGCCGCCCTTGAATCTGGTCGAAATCGAGGGGTCCCGTGGAAACGTAGAGCAAGGCGTAGATTTCGGCTACCGAGCGCGGGACGCCAAGGATGCCGGCCATCCGGACGAAGAAATCCGCCAGCTCGATCTCGTAGGGCTGCAAGGGCTCATAAGAGGGACGGCTCGGGCGCCGGCCGGCGGACTTTTCTGAAGGGGGTTTCATCAGTCAAAGCCCCCTATAATCAGGGAGCCTCGGATGTTTCAATCTTTTTTGAACTTAGGCAAGGGGTAATGTTCACGATCCAGAAACATCCAATCCTACCCCTATCGGAGGGCACGGTTCAAAAAGCTTCCACTTGGCGCCCCCTTGGGGATTCGAACCCCAGTTACCTCAGTGAAAACGAGGTGTCCTGGACCGGGCTAGACGAAGGAGGCGGTCAGTGGAAACGAGGCAAATTAGGAACGAAGTCCCACCGGTCAAGTTTTTAGAAATAAGGTCCGGGGTCCTGACCTTAACGACCAAAAAGACTGCGGTCCTCATACGGGTTCTTCGGCTGGCCATCGGACTTGGCCCCATGGAGACGTTGCTGCTGGACGCCGAACCAGGCCATCCAGGCCGCGGAGACGATGAACAAGATGAGGGAGGCACGAATCACCCATTTGCGTGCGGCGGAGGGCTCGTCGGATTCGTTCATTTTCCCCGAAGATGACAAAGGAATGGGGCTTGGCAACCCCTTCGCCTTTTTTACATATGTCTTCACTCCTAAGGTCTTACCCATTTCCCAAGATTCTGCATGAGTCCCAAGCAGAAGCCGTTGGTGGTCATAGTCGAAGACGATCGTAGCCTCGCCGCCACGCTCGCTGATCAACTCCTGAGCGCCGGCCTCTCCACCCAAGTCTTCCATAAAGGGGCCACCGCGCTCAAGTTCGTCGGTGAGTCCTACGTCCACCTGGTCCTGCTCGACCAGAACCTGCCGGACCTCGACGGGCTCGCCGTGCTGGACAACATCCGTCGCCTGCCGCATTCGCCGGCGGTCATCTTCCTCTCCGCCCTGCGCGACGGCGAACACGTGGCCCAGGCACTCGAAGCGGGCGCCGACGACTTCGTCGGCAAGCCGCACCATCCGGCGGAACTCATCGCGCGCATCCACGCCGTGCTGCGGCGCAGTGAGACCGCGGGAGACAGTCGCCTGACCGTCAACGCCGCCCTCGGCACCAACGTCTTCCGCTTCAACGGGGCGGAAGTGCACCCCGAACGCCTCGAACTCATCTTCGCCGGCGGCAAGAAGCACAAGCTCGGGCGGAAGGAACTCGGCATCCTCTATCATCTGCACGTCAATCCTGGCGTGATCATCAGCCGCCACAGCCTGATCCACGCCGTGTGGGGCGTGCACGCCGACATCCGCAGCCGGTCCCTGGACCAGTACGTGGCCAAGATCCGGGACGCCTTCGAAGATCATGGCCGCAAGCTGGACAGCCTGCGGACGATCCACGGCATCGGTTATTGGTACGAGCCGGCCTCGGCCGGCGGCGAGAACGGCGGCCGAAAAGTCCGCCGGGCTTGATTTCCCCCGGAAGGCCTGCATAACTGAGGGCATGGACATCCGTTGTTACCTCAAACCCAGCTGCGGCTGGAGCAACGGCGTGCGCGCCATCATGGCGAAGTATGCCCTGAACTACGTGGACGTGGACATCATCAACAATCCGGCGAACTACGCCGAGATGGTCGAGAAGTCCGGGCAGCGCCTCTCCCCTTGCGTCGAGATCGACGGCGTCATGCTGCCCGACATCTCCGGCGCGGAAGTGGAGCAGTATCTCCTCGCCAACAAGCTCGTCGTCCCCAACGACAAGGCCCCGGCCGTGCCGATCGATGCCCCGTGCACGGATGAGGAGCACGAGAAGATGCGGATCAAGACGATCCGGTTCTTCTGAGCGGAGAAGCCATCTCCGGCGGCGGGCTGCGGGACTTTCCCGTTCAGGCCTCCATGATTGGTTCGGCATTCTGTCATCCGCCATCCGTCATCGGTTCAGGCCTCCATGGAGCGGCCTACTATGCCGTGACGCGATCTCGGCCCTGCTCACGCAAGGGAGGTGCGGATGCGGTCATCGCAACGGCCCGCAGCCAATCCTCCGTTCTCCAGTCTTCGTTAAGGTTGATTCCAACCGCCAACCGCTGACCGCCAATGCCTGCTATTCTCCCTTCCCGGCCGCGAAATCAGCGAGCGACTCGGCGACCCATTGGCGTTGTTCGCCGGTGAGCTCGGGAAAAATCGGGATGCTCAGGACCTCGGCGGCGAGCTGCTCGGAGACGGGCACGCGGTCGAAACCACGGTACTTATGGTCGACGAAGCACTGCTGGCGGTGGAGCGGGATCGGGTAATAGATCTCGCAGCCGATCTTGCGCGCGGTGAGGAAGGCCTTGAGCGCGTCGCGGCGGCCGCCAGGCACGCGGAGCGTGAACTGGTTCCAGATGCCCTGGCCGGAAAAATCGACCGGCAGGAGGATCTTCGCGGCCTTGTCGGCGCCGGGCCGGTTCTCGGCGATCCCGCGTGCGCCCTTCAGGACCGTCTGGTAGAAGATCGCATTGCCCGCGCGCGCGCAGTTGTAGGCCGGCAGGTGCGGGAGCTTGAGGTGCAGCAGGGACGCCTGGAGCGGGTCCATGCGGAAATTGGCGCCCACCTCGCGATGGTGATACTTCGGCTGCATGCCGTGGACGCGGAGGATGCGGGCCCGTTCGGCGAGCGCGTCGTCCTGCGTGGTGACGAGCCCGGAGTCACCCATGCCGCCTAGGTTCTTGGAAGGGAAGAAGCTCGTCGCGCCGAAGTCGCCGACGGACATCGTCGCGCGGCCTTTCCAGCGGGCGCCCATCGACTGGGCGGCGTCTTCGAGCACGCGGATCCGATGGGCGGCGGCGAAGGCCTGCAGGGCGTCGAGGTCGCCCGACTGGCCGAAAAGGTGCACCGGCATGATCGCACGCGTGCGCGGACCGACCTTCCGGGCGGCGTCCTCGAGGTCGAGGTTGAAGTGATGCGGGTTGACATCGACCCAGACCGGCGTGGCGCCCAGACGGGCGACGGAACCGGCGGTCGCGAAGAACGTGAAGGCCGGTAGCAGGACCTCGTCGCCCTCGCCGACGTCGAGCGCCATGAGCGCGAGCAGGAGCGCGTCGGTGCCGGAGGAGACCCCCAGGGCGTGCCTCACGCCGAGGAACGACGCGCAGTCCTTCTCGAAGGCCTCGAGGCGCGGGCCCATGATGAACATGTTCGAGCGGAGCACGTCGCGGAAGGCGGCCTCGAACTGCGCTTCGAGGGCGCGGTTCTGCGGACCGAGGTCAAGGAGCGGGACGATCGTCATGGGACGGGGAGTTTTCCCACCCTCGACCCGCACGGGCAACATCATTCAATCCGCCGGCGGGAGCGCCAGGCCAGCCAGGCGCCGAAGGCGGCGAGCGGCAACGTCCAGAACTGCCCCGCGGTGAGGCCGAGGACGAAACCGTCGTCCGGCGAACGGAAGGCCTCGCAGACGATGCGGCCGGCCGAATAAAGGAGCAGGAACTCCCCGGCGAGACGACCGGCCGGCAGGCGGAGCGGATAGCGTCGGAGCATCCAGAGCAACGGGAGCAGCCCCTCGGCGAAGGCCTCGTAGAGCTGCGACGGGTGGCGCGGCGAATCGCCCTCGCGCGGGAAGATCACCGCCCAGGGCAGCGTCGAAGGGTCGCCGACAAGTTCGGCGTTGATGAAGTTGGCGATGCGCCCGAAGAAGATGCCCGCCGGGGCGAGGGCGCAGAGCAGGTCGCCCACGGCGAAGAAGTCGGCCCGGGCGCGGCGGGCGAACCAGCCGCCGGCGAGGAGCACGCCGAGGAAGCCGCCGTGGCTGGCCATGCCGCCCTCCCAGACGCGGAACAGCATGGCGGGGTCGGCCGCGAACTCCGCACGGGCGTAGAGGAGCACGTGGCCGAGACGGCCGCCGGCGACGACGCCGACCATCACCGCGGTGATCAGCGCGGATTCGTCGAAGGCCGAACGCAGCGGCGTGAGGCCCGCGCGGCGCCAGCGGCCGAGCAGCCAGGCAGCGGCCATGAAGCCGAACGCGTACGCGAGCCCGTACCAGTGCACGCCGCGCAGGCCCCAGCTCTCCGGGAAACGCAAGGCGACCGGGTCGAGGTCGTGCGTCCAGTAGGCGAGCAAGGCCGGGTTCATGCGCCGGGCTTGGGGGTCTCCGGGCCGGCCGCGCGCCGGCCCACGCGATGACCGCGCTGGCGGGCGAGCTCGCGCATGTCAGGATGCGGATCGTCCTTCTCGTAGATCTCGACGCCGAGCAGCGACTCGAAGATGTCCTCGAGCGTGATAACGCCGGCGAAGGCGCCGAACTCGTCGACCACGACGGCCAGATGCTGGTGCGCGCGGACGAGGTCGTGGAGCGCGTCGGACAAGGTGGCGTTCTCGGGCACGACGTGGGCCTTGCCCATGAGCTCACGGACGCGGACGTCGCGCCGGCCTTCGCCGGCGGCCTTGAGGAGGTCGCGGCGGCGGACCACGCCGACGATGCGGTCCGGGTTCTGTTCCCAGACGGGCATGCGTCCGTGCGGGACGTTCGGGTAGAGGCGTAGCACGTCGGTGACGGTGAGGTCAGCCTCGATCGAAGTGACGACCGGCCGCGGCGTGAGCACCTGCGAGACCGGGATGTCATCGAGACGGACGGCGTTGGCGACGAGGTTGCTCTCGGCCTGAGTGATCTTGCCCTCGCGGGCGGCGGCCTGGGCCAGGCTGCCGATGTCGGCGTCGGCGCGGTCGACGCCGGGCTCCTCGGGCGGGGCGAGCGAGTCATGCAGCTTGCCCAGCATGCGGAGCACCTTGGCGGCCCCGCGCACGAGCGGGAGGACGGCGGCGACGCGCGGGGCGAGCGACGCGCGGAAATGGATGCCGACCTTGCGCGGGAGCATCATCGTGAGCCACGCCATGAAGAAGGAGACCGCGATGACGCCGAAGACGGTGCCGACGGCGAAGGCCCAGCTCTCGCCGGCGCGGGGCAGGAAGCGGACGCCGACGAGCACGCCGCCGAGCAGGGCGCTCATGCCGACGAAGGCGGCGGACAGGACCTCGAAGGCGGCGAGCGTGTTGCCCTGGTCGCCGCGGCAGCGTTCGAGCGCGACGGCGGCGGCGGCCTGTCGGCGACGAAGGTCCTCGAGTTCGGCGTGTGAAAGAGCGGAGACGACGCCGGCGACGAGGGAGATCCCCGCCGCGCTGCCGTTGAGGAGTATGAACACCAGCCAGAGATACCAGACGGATTCCATGTCCTGCTGGCGTAGGCGGAAAGCACCGTCTTGGCGAGGGAGAATCCCGGCGTTGACCCTGCGGAAACCGGGAAGATACTCCGCGCATGGACCCCCGCGAGCTCCGGATCTTCTCGGCCTTGGCAGTATTCCTCACCGCCGGACTCCCCGCGGCGGCCGGCGCGGTCGCCTTCCGCGCGCAGCCCGTGCTGGTTGCCTCGATCGTCGGCGAAGCTGGCCAGCTGCCGGGCCTCACGGATCTTTTCTTCAACCATTTCACGGGCACGTTGCTCGGACTCCTCGTCGTCGGCCTCGGGGTCACGCTCTACGCCGCCCGCGCCCGCCTGCGTGAAGAGGACGATGTCATCCGCATGACCAAGCTCCTCGTCGCGACCTGCTTCTCCGCCCTCGTCAGCGTCGCCTTCCTGGGCCTCTTCGTGCTCGCCGCGGCGCTGCCGGCCTACGCCAAGCTGATGCAGCGCTGAGCGCGCCACGCGGCGAGCGCCGCGAGCAGCGGGCGGGCCGCGGCGGGATCGCCCGACCACAGCGGACGGCCTTCGACGTCGTCCCAACGCGAGACGGCGGCCGCGCCGCCCGGCAAGGTCGAGCGCAGGACGAGGAGGCTTTCGGCGCGGAAGGGCACCGCCGATTCGACCTCGCGCACCGGCAAACCGGCGCAACGGACCAGCTGGCCGAGCGCCGTGCCCGGCAGGCGGCCGGTGGTCTCGGCCGGGACATGGAGCACGCCGCCTTCGACCCATGCCAGGCTTGAACGGGAGCCTTCGCTGACGAAGCCGCGAGGGTCGAACTGCACGCCTTCGACGCCGGCGCCGACGCCGAGCGAACGCAGCTCGACGGACGCGGCCAGGGAATTGGCCCACGGGGCGGATTTGGGACGCGGGAGCCATTCCGCGGCGTCGCGCGACGTGCGTAACGAACGCAGCCGGAAGACTTCGGGCGAAGGAAGCAACGCGCGGAGGCCGAGCTCCTCGAAGTCGGAACCGACGACGAGACGCAGCACGCCGTCCTTGCCGCCGAGGAGACGGAGCGCGGAGCGCCAGGCCGGCAGGTCGCCGGCGGCGAGCGGACCCGGCGCGAGACCGGCGCGTGCCAGGCCGGCGCGCAGTCGCGCCAGATGATCCTCGAGCCGCTCCACGACGCCGGCGCGCAGGGCGACCGTCTCGAAGAAAGCCGCGCCGGCGGGGAAGCTGCCCGGCGTGGCGTCGCCCTCGGCGAGGACGCCGTTACGGCAGACGCGGCTCATGGGAGCGCCGCGCGGGCGGCGGCGAGGAGCGGCGCCTGGGCCTTGCGCAGGCTTTCGGCGTATTCGCGGGCGGGCACCGAATCGGCGACGACGCCCGCGCCCGCCTGGACGAACGCACGGCCTTCGGCGGTCCAGAGCGAGCGGATGATGATGTTGAGGCAGAGTTCGCCGGAGGCGCCCACCCAGCCGAGGGAGCCCGTATAGTAGGCGCGCGCGACCGGTTCGAGTCCGGCGATGACCTGCATCGTGCGCACCTTCGGCGCGCCCGTGACCGTACCGCCCGGGAAGAGCGCGCGAACGACGTCGGCCGGCCCGGCCCCGGGCGCGAGCTCGCCTTCGACCTGCGACACGAGGTGCATCACGTGGGAGTAACGCTCCACCGCCATGAACTCCGGCACGCGCACCGTGCCGGGCCGGGAGACGCGGCCGACGTCGTTGCGCAGCAGGTCCACCAGCATCAGGTGCTCCGCCTTCTCCTTCGAGTCGCCCGAAAGCTCGCGGGACCAGGCGAGGTCGGCCGCCTCGTCGGCGCCGCGCGGACGCGTGCCGGCGATCGGACGGGAGGCGACGCGGCCGCCGGCGACCTCGACGAGCAGCTCGGGCGACCCGCAGGCGAGCGCGGCGCCCGGCAGGCGGACGAAACCCATGTAAGGCGAAGGATTCGCCGCCCGCAGCGCCTCGTAGGCGCGGAGCGGATCGACCGGCGCGACCTCGAGCCGCGTGGAGAGGTTGACCTGATAGGTGTCGCCGGCGGCGATGTATTCCTGGCAGCGCGCGACCGCGCGCTCGAAGGCCGGCTCGTCGAACGACGCCGAGAGGGGCGTCGCCGGACCGGATACGGCCGACGGCGCGGGCGCGGGCGCGGCGCACGCCACGGACCAGCGGGCCGCGAGGTCGAGGGCGCGGGCGCGGGCCGCACGGAGGGACGGGTTCGGCGGACCGGCGGGACAGAGCACGACGACCGTGAGCTCCTGCTTCGTGGCGTCGAAGACGCACGCCTCGTGGGCTTCGAGGAAGGCGGCGAGCGGGACGCGGACATCGCCCGGCGCGGGGCGCACCGGTTCGAAATGCGCGGCGAGCTCGTAGCCCAGGAGCGCGATGAGCCCGCCCTGGAAGGCGGGCCAACCGCCGAGGCGCGGGGCACGGACCTCACGGGACCAGCGGCGGAGATGGTCGAGCGGCCGTTCGCCCGTCTCCTCATGCGCGCCGTCCTCGGCGTGGATGACCACGCGGCCGTCGGGGAAGAAGAGCGTCGCGCACGGGGCGGCCGGGACCGCGATCGTGAGGCTCCCCGTGCGGCCGCTCTCAAGCACCGCATGATGGCGTCCCGTGAGGAAGGCGGCCCAGGCGGCGGGCAGGCGGTCGGCGCGGAAACGCGCGAGGTACGGCAGGTGCGTCCAGCCGGCACCGGCGGCGACCCAGTCGGCGACCGTGACCTCGGCCAGGATGGCGGGAGCGTCAGTCATCGGCGAAGTTCAGCTTGTAACCGGAGAAGTCGGGCCCCGAAAGGATCGCGCCCACGCGCTCGGCGGTGAGCCCGTAGACGTGGAGCTCCTGGCGCGAGCCCTTGGAGACCACCGTGACGCGCAGGCCGCCGCCGAGTCTCATGACCTTGATCGAGAGCGTCTTCGCCCCGACGCGCGCGGCGATCACGCCGCGGGAGACGCGGCCGTGGCGCTCGAGCGCCTCGGCCACGGGACGGGCGGCGTCGGTCAGCGACGTGTGCGTACCCGCCCTGCCCCGGCCTTTGGCCATGCTCAGGCAATCTCCCAGCCGTAAGGATGGGAGGAGAGGAATTCGCACCCCTTCTTCGTGACCACGACGCAGTCTTCGAACCGGCAGCCGCCGATACCCGGGTAGTAGAGCCCCGGCTCGACCGTGACCGCGTTGCCCGCGACGAGCGGGAGCGGATTGCGCGTGGAGAGCGCCGGGTCCTCGTGGATGTCGTAGCCCAGGCCGTGGCCCGTGCCGTGGAAGAAGCCGACGTAGACGCCCTTCCTCAGGCCGGACTCGTAGCCGAGGGACTTGAAGTACTTCTGCACCACCGCGTGCACCTTGGCACCGGTCACGCCCGCCCGGATGGCCTTGATCGCACGGCGCTGGGCCTCGAGCACCGCGAGTACCATCCGGCGCTGCTGCGAACTGGCATTTCCCTTCAGGTAGGTGCGGGTCATGTCACCGTACTGGGAAGAAGCGACATGGCGGGGGTAGATGTCGCAGACGATGAGCTCGTTGGCGCGGACCGGGCCGGAGCCGGAGCAATGGCAGTCGACGGCCTGGTCTCCCGGGGCGATGATCAGGCCGATGTCGCACAACGCGCCTTTGCGGAGGATGGCGACCTGGGCCTCCTCCTTGAGGATCTCGGCCGTGAGCGTCCGGCCCTTCCACCGCAGCGCGCCTTTCTTATCCGCCCGGGACTCCGCGAGAATCCGCTCGACCGCCGTGAAACCCGCGGCCGCGGCGACGTTGCCCGCCCGGACCCCGGCGAGCTCAGCCTTAGACTTCGCCTGACGTTGCGGGAAGAGCTCAGGTGCGCCGCGCTCGTTCTGCTGGGCGCCGACGGCGTGGAGCACGAGGCCGAGCTCACGGAGGCGCTGGAAGAGGCCGACCGGGAAATCAGCCGGCACGCGGAATCGTTGGACGCCGCGGCCGAGGGCGGCGAAGACGATCGCATCGGCCACTCCCGCCTTCGGGTTGGTCTTGCGCAGGTCGGCGATGATCGCGGTGAGGTTGAGGACCTCGTCGAAGGCGGATTCGGCCTTCGCGCGGCCGACTTCCATGCCCGGGAGCAGGCCCACGCGGCTACGGCCGACCGAGAAGGCCGGGAACGGGTCCGAGGCGTGGAAGCCGCCGAACCAACGCAGGTCGGCGTTCTTGGCGGGAGTCGCCATCATGAGGACATCACCGTCGACGGGAGCGGAGGAGGGGGCCATGGGCGGAGGATGACGGAAGTCGGGTCCCCGTGAAGCGCAAACGGCGCCGCCCAGCGCGTCCGCGCGCTGACGACGTGACGGCGGACCGTGGCTTGACGGCCCGGTACGGCGCGACAGAATGAGGATGTTCCTGATGACGCGGGTATCGTTCAGTGGCAGGACCCCACTTTCCCATAGTGGTGACACCAGTTCGAATCTGGTTACCCGCTCCGGGACCGAGGGCCGAGGCTTGACCCTGGCGGTCTGGCTCGGGATAGTGGGCGTCCTTGGCCACGCGGGTATCGTTCAGTGGTAGGACACCACTCTTCCAAAGTGGATACACCAGTTCGAATCTGGTTACCCGCACCAAGGCCGTGGTTGGTCAGTTCCGCCAAGGCAGCTGGCCTGCAGGCGTGACTTCGAGGAATTCCCTCCAAGCCTCGACCTCCTCAGCCGAGAGCGACGACGCCACCACCAGACGCCACTTCGGCTTGGCCGGGGCGCGGCGGAGGGTCATGCCGGCCTGCTCCGGGAGGCGGTTGGCCTTGCGCGAGTTGCAGCGCACGCATGCCGTCACGATGTTCTCCCAGTTGGTCTTCCCGCCGACGTCGCGCGGGACGACGTGGTCGAGGTTGAGCTCCTCGTCCCGGAACGTGCGGCCGCAATACTGGCAGGCGTTGGCGTCGCGCAGGTAGACGTTGCGACGGGAGAAACGGATCTCGCGCCGTGGGACGCGGTCATATTCGCCGAGGAGGAGGACGCGCGGGACGCGTACGACGATGCACGGCGAGCGGACGGCCTCAGCGGCCGGCGGCGGGCATTCCGCCGAGAACTTCAGCCACTCCGCGGCGCTGAGGACGCGGTGGCCGGCCGCCGGATCGGAATAGATGGCCGACGCGCGGCCGCGGAAGAGCAGGCTCATCGCGCGGAGCACGCCGACGATGTTCACCGGCTGCCAGAGACGGTTGAGGACGAGGACGCGTTGTTCGAGGCGCGGAGGCACGATGCTCCCAAGATGACCGGACGCTTCGATGGGTCAACCTCCCGGCGTCAGCGGCCTTTCGCGGCGGGACCAGGCCGGGGCGCCGGCGGGGTCGTCGGCGGATCCGGGAGGAAGGCCGACATGGCGCCCTTGGAGCCGGGAGGCAACGGGACGGGCACGCCGTCGATCTCGACGCGCAGGTGCTCGAGGAAACTCGACCGCAGTTCGGTCGGGCCCTTGACGTTGATGACCGCCGGCTTGTCGCGCGGCGAGAGCACGCCGAGCCCGGGGACCTCGCCGGTGTTGAGCTCGACGACCTGATAGCGGACACCGACCTTCGTGGACCGGAGCGTGATCTGGTGCGGACGGCCCGCCGTCAGGACCGGCGCGACGACCACGGGAGCCGGAGGCTCTGGTCGCCGGACCGGCGGCGACGGGCTCAGATAAAAACCGCCAGCAGGATCGCGATGGCCGCGATGCCGATGATGCCGTAGATCAGCGTATCGCGGCTGATGTTCAGCGGCGCCCCCCCGGCTTCGGGCTCGAAAGCCCCGTCTTCGTCGGCGCCGGACTCGAGCGGACGACGGCAAGCCTTGGCGGAATGGTGCGTGTTGAAGTCGGCGCCGGCCTTCTCATCGTCGAGACGGAGATACTTGGCGTAGACCTTCACGAAGCCGCGCTTGTAGACGTCGGCAAGCGGGATGGACTCGAACTGGTTGGCCTCCATCGCCTGGAGGTAGTCGGTGCGGATCTTGGTGAACTCCGCGGCCTCGCGGAGGGTCACGCCCAGTCGCTGACGGGCTTCTTGGAGGCGTTCGCCGAGGGTTTGCATGGGCCGACTTTCGCCCGCAGGCGGCAAATAGGCAAGCCTCCCGTAGGGCTTAGAGGAAGCGCCCGAAGAAGGGCCATGCCAGTGCGGAGGCCTCAAGCAAGGGTGACATCGCCCAGTGAATGAATCGGCCGAACCCAGGGAGGTTGATGAGGACGATCAGGATGACGAACCCCCAGCGAGCGACGGCCAGGAACAGCTCTTCCGAGTAGAGCCCGAGCCGGAGCGCCAGACGGGAGCCGTCGAGGGGCGGGACAGGGATCAGATTGAAGACCGCCAGGCCTGCGTTGAGGAATATGCCGCGGGCAAGGAAGACGATGATGACCTCCTGGGTATTCGGGTCGAAATCGCCGATGGTTCCGATGAGCGCCAAGACAAGGCACAGGACCACGTTCATGCCCGGGCCGGCCAAGGTGATGCAGATGTCGTCCATGCGCCGGGTCTGCGGATTGGGCAGGGAGATCTGGACGGGTTTGCCCCAGCCGATCAGCCCGAAACCAGGGTTGAGGAAGATCATGATCGCCGGGAGGGCGAGGGTGCCGATGGGATCCGTGTGGGCGAAGGGGTTGAGCGTCACGCGTCCCTGGAGGCGCGGGAGCGGGTCGCCGCGCCGGTCGGCCATCCAGGCGTGCCCGAACTCATGCAGCCCGATCGAGATGATCAGCAGGATGAGCTGGAGGAGCCCGTCGCGTAATTGCCCGACTTCCATCTCAGTCGCCGCAGCCCCCGCGCGGCTCGCCGCAACCGCAGCCGTTCGCGTGGACGTGGTCGCACCTCAGCCCTTTGACCGCGACCACCGGAAGTTCCTTCGCGAGCTTGCTGGAACCGCAACGCGGGCGGGCGGGCTCGCCCTGGGAGCCACGGGCCGGCAACTCGCTGGTCTGGCCGCAGTCGACGCAGGTGTAATCGAAGATCGGCATGGCGGACGCCGATGAGCAAACGGCGGCGGGCGGATAAGCCAATCCGAAAGCGCCGCCGCACTCGCTCCTTGAGCCGTCGGCGACGGGGGCCTAGACCTGCAGGCATGTCGTACGCCGTCCGTACCCGACTCGCCCAGCGGAGAGGCCTCAGCCTGACCGCGGCGCGCACGCTCGCACGGCTCGCCACCCCGCAGGCCATCCAGGACTTCCTCGTCGATTTCCCGCAGAACTTCGAACCCGAGGGCGACACCGCCCGGTCGGTCGAGCAGACCCTGAGGCACCGGCGCGCGCATTGCATCGAAGGCGCCATGGTGGCCGCCTTCTCGCTCTGGCTGCAGGGCCACCCTCCCCTGCTGCTGGACTTCAACGCGCACCAGGACATGGACCACGTCATCGCGCCCTTCAGGGTGGGCGGCAAATGGGGCGCGATCTCCAAGACCAATTACGTCTGCCTGCGCTGGCGCGACCCAATCTACCGCAGCGTGCGCGAGCTCGCGATGTCCTACTTCCACGAATACGCCAAGGGCCCGCGCAAAACCCTACGTAGCTATTCCAGGCCTTACGACCTCAGCCGCCTGCCGGCCGGGATGTGGGTGAACAACCCGAAGGACTGCTGGGAGATCGCCGACCTCATCACCGCCGCGCCCCATTACGAGATCGTCACCGCCGCCGAGGCCAGACGCCTGCGGCACCGCGACGAGGTCGAGGTGCGCTCCGACAAGGTCACGGTCTTCCCGATCCCGAAGTGGAAGCGCCGGCGGCTCTGAGCCTCAGCGCCGGCCGTCGTACCAGATCCCGCAGTGCTCCGGCCGCTTCGCCGCGCGACCCGCGGTGATGAGCATACGGCAGAAGAAGCGGCCCGCCTCCGTGAGCGTGTAGAGCTTCAGCTTGCGCGAAGACGTCCGCAGCGGGTGATCGGCGAGGATGACGAACCGGCGGCCCGAGCGCCGGGCCAGCGCCTTCAGGCGGCGGCTGAGGAAGACCTCCTCGCCCGCGTAATACTCCGTCCCGAAGCCGCCCGCCGCACGGAAGGCCGCGGCTTCGACCCAGACGCAGGACCCGGCCGCCCAGCCGGCGAGGCGGCTCCAAAGATTCCACAGCCCGCAGACCATGCGCGCGTAGCGCGGCGTGTCCGGCTCAAGCTCGACCGTGCTCCCGCCGCCGAGCGCGCGACCTTCGGCGATACGGTCGGCGATCGCGGCGAAAAGCTCCGCCGAGGGCGTCGAATCCGCGTCGATGAAGACGAGCCATTCGCCGCGCGCGACACGCGCCCCCGCGTCGCGGGCGCGGCCGATCTGGTTGACCGGCTCGAAGACCACCGTCGCGCCCGCC
>Ga0208048_1000756_pt1 | contig 17113 bp, 16 predicted proteins | sample Malawi_45m_30L_FD_184163 | JGI IMG/M metagenome (GOLD analysis project Ga0208048, IMG submission 184163) | Freshwater microbial communities from Lake Malawi, Central Region, Malawi to study Microbial Dark Matter (Phase II) - Malawi_45m_30L... | ecosystem: Environmental > Aquatic > Freshwater >...
GCAGCATCATTGGTATCATCGGTCTTTCTTTGCCAGTCGATGTGTTTGGATTATTTGTGTTTGGCGAACTCAAAGTATCTTGGTTTTTCCAGTCTCGAGAACCAGATGTTCTCTCATTCTGTGAGCCGGGCTTCATTCTTCCAGTAATTGAAAATTCGTTATCGTTTCTTCTTCGTCGCGAATAGTTTTGGTCAACAGCTCTTCTTACTGCTTGTGTTTTTAATGTTGGCCGTTGTGGTGGACCAGAACTCGACATTTTCCCAGTGATATTCCACTTATCGCCAGGGACATTAAACACTCTTTCGCCAACATCGTCTAAGTCTGCTCGAATTTGTGCAGCGGTTTTTAATGAGCCTTGTTTTGCAGCCATTGCGCTAGCAAATCTATCCACTGTGGCGGGCACACCGGTTTGGCCACCAGTTAATTTGGGGTCTCCAAAAAGTCTTCGAGCCGCATAGAACTCTGCGCGGGTTTCTAGGTTGTTGGTGGCTCCATATACGCCGCCAGAAAATTGTCGCATGAGCAATTGGTCGTCAGCATTATCAGTAATGTTGTTCTCTATTGCCTCGCCTAACGCATTATGGAAGTTGTTTAAATCAGTTTCTAGGTCCTGTTTTGTATAACCAATAACATTTCCCCAAGTTCCAGAACGGTAATATTGTCTAGTGCTAAGATTTCTAGCAGAATCAATTAGAAGTTGAATGCTGGCATTTCCGGTGGGATTTTGCGCATTTCGAAAATCAATAATCCATGCGTTAGAAAACCTCTCTCGTTGCCACTGTGCAGTTGGCATGCCTTTGGGTTTTACAAGTTTGCGGGCAACTTGATATCTCTGTAGATTCGCAGTTTGAAAACCCAACGTTTCCATTACCGATGCAAAGTGCATAAGGTGGCCAAATTCGTGCGTGGCCAAATAATGCATGTCTCCTTCGACAGAGTCAGCAATTCCGTTTGCTCTTCCGTTTCTGTCAAACCCTGTTGAGCTCATTTGTTTCCACATATTGAATGGATTCATTTTTAAGGTAAATTGCACTCCACCCTGTTCATAGGCTCCTTGTTTTGCGGCATTGGCTGCGGCTTGACTAATTCTTCTTCCTCCAGTTGCTGGAGATGGTGCGGCGGGTAATAGTTCGACCTCAAATGCGGAAGACATTTTTTCATCTATTTCCATTGTCGTTACCCATTTTGCTTGCTCTGGGTTTGCAATTGCCTCCGCTATCCATGAATACCAATATTGCAGTAGCCCTTGTTTTAGTTTCCGTTTTTCCCCCCTGCTTAGCTCTTGCGGAATTGCCTTGTCAAACATTTCTGCTATTTCGGCTACGGCTACATTCGGGAACAATTCAGACATTACTGAAACAAACTGGTTTTTTTCGCTTATATCGCCGACAGGCCGCCCCTGTGGGAAGCCTTGACTCGGAGGAAGCCTCAATGCGTCTGGACGGTTGTAATATAGTTGAGCTCTTTCTCTTGTGTCGCGTGCAAGTTGAGTTGCTCTTTTGCCTCTCCATAGTTGTTCTCGGAAGCCGAGCAAATAAACTTCCATATCACTGTCTGGGTGCCGTCCGCCCTTTTTCGCGCCACGCCTGCCGCTGGGGACTTTCGTAGAAGCTTTGCGTATTCTTCCAACCGTAAATGCGGAAGGAATGCGCATTGAGCCAGCTATTCCTTCTGAGGTCGGAATAATTCTCCCGCCATAATCGATAGCGGACTGCACTTGCTCAAAGCCAAGGTCTTGAATTCTTTGTGTAGCAGCCCTTGCCCCAGCTGCTCCACCTTGTGCTCTTTCGCCAGTGGCTGTTGTTGCTTGTGTTATGGCATTAGCGGTTCTGCGCACCGCTCGCGCTCCGCTTTGCACTGCAGTTCTGGGAGATGGTATAAAACAGTTTGACCCAGTTATGTCAGTAAATTGATTAGCGGCAGGAGTTCCTGGAGGGCATCTAAGTTTATTTTTGTCATCAACCCACAATCCTCTGGAGTTTGCTGCTCTTCTCAACAAAGATTCAAGACTGTCTTTTAGTTTTCTGCCAAGAACTTTGTATTCAATATCCTCAGGTTCGCCGGATTTGAATTTTGTTGGAGAAACATGTCTGTGTGTGGACTGCATAAATGTTGAGTCCACATCAAGCGTGTTTGGATTAAAGGTGCAAAACTGCATCTTTTTCCCCGGTGGTACCAAGGGTATGACATCCCCGGGTTCCCAAGTTTTAATATATTCTTCGTACGGGTTGGAATACTTTTCTTGGGGTTTTGTCTTCTCCGGTTTGTCGACTTTTGTATTTACTTGAGGGGTAAAACCTATTTCTACAACGTCATTCCTGGACAGCTGTTTTAGCCTGCGGTCCGCAAAATTGGAATATGATTGACCCACTTGTTGCTCCTAAGCGGCACCAAAAACCGCAATTGCCTAACTAAGTTGTGGAACAACAACCATATTAGCTTATTCGGGTTTTGGTTTGTTGATTTCCTCTTCGATGGACATCATTTCAAATTCCATCAAGTTTGACAAAAAGTCCGTTACTTCTGACTTTTCTTCAGCGGTGTAATCTTTCTTGGCTTTTTCCATATCTTCTTTGGAGACCCAACTTAGTGGGACTGCCTCTTCAAGACCAAGGTCTACGGCTCTCTTCATAATGTGAGCTTTCGCCGCTGATTTATCCTTGGCTCTACCAAATGCCTGAATGGCATTTTTAAGGTCAGCCTCATCCTTGATTGGAAATGAACCGTCAGGCAAGGCGAGTCCAGCTTTTGCCATTGTGCCTCGAGACTCCTCCGAGTAAGCGCGTTTTAGTGCAATCTCGGCCGCTTCAGCTTCAATCTCGGAAGCCTCTTCTTGGGTGTATTCGTCGTAGCCAAGAACCTCACCATCAAGGCCAACGAACACATCATACGACTTGCCATTGACGCCTTCGATTTCTACGGCATAAACATCAAAACCCTCAAACACGTCTGGCTCAACAGCGATGATGTCACCCTCAACTGACTTAACGGCAATGTCTGCTGCCTCGCCAAAGCTAATCATCACTTTGTTCTGTAGCGCCGACTTAACTTGAACAACATCTTGAGTGAGCATGTGCCAACCCATAACTTCACCGGTTGAGCCGTCGAAGAACACCTCGACCGGTTTGCCATCTTTGCGTTCAACGTCAACAATGAAAAGGTCAGCTTCATCCGAGTAGCCAGAGTCAAGAACCTTGCCCCTGAACATGTCTTCTGCCATACCTTCAATTTCGATTAGCGCTGGCATCCCCTTTTCGGAAACACATCCACCTGGGCAGCTGTCACAAACACCGGCGCCACCTGGATAGACCTTGCGGTCAAACCCACAAACGAACGCACTGTCATCAAAATCAGCCGACTTATATCCCATCGTGCCAAGTCGACGCCTGCGCATCTTCTTGCGAAGCGCAGATTCATCAGTGTACATATTTTCTTCGTCTTCGTCTTCTTCTAGCTCGACGTCGGCATTGGGGCCCATGACCATTGCGCCCTTTTTCTTTTTCTTTGGTGCCGCGCGACGTATGAGCATTTCGTCAATGTCGTCATCTTCGGCATACATTTTTTCGTCAAGGTCTTGCATGTCTTCGTCGTCTTCGTCCTCATCCATGCCCTCTTCGTCCTCATCCATGCCCTCTTCGTCGCCATCCATGTCTTCCGCGTCCATGTCGTCGTCCTCGTCATCAACGAGCTCCATGTCTTCGTCTTCCATCTCTTCCGTGTCTTCATCGTCTAGAGACATTTCATCGTCCAGGTCGGAATCCATTGCGGCCATATTGAGCATGTTCTTTTTCTTGGCCACTTTAACTTCGGTGCCGTCATTATTTTTGACCGAAAGAGCCATTGCCCCACATGCGCCACAAACCTTTGCGCCCGCCGAGTACCCACATTCAGCAACATCAAGACCCTTGGCACAGCTAACAACTTCACCGTTGGCATTCAACTTTACGACTGCTGCTTTTTCGCTCATGTTTAGTGCTCCTTGTATTGCATTGAACTAGAAATACAGCCCTTTACGTTACTACATCCAGCACATGGGTCCATGCGCTTTTCTCCAGTAACCATGCAGTTGTATTTATTAAAAATCCGTTGATTATGTATAGGTTTAGCATAACCCATAGAAGACGCATCACGGCTGACGTTTGGTCTTTGCTTTCTCACCGAAAATCGCGAAGATTTTTTTCGGTGCGACCCGTATTGAGGTGATTTTGGTCCGAGGGCTTTATTTTCCAGATGTCTATTAATCTCATTATTGTATTTATTGACAGACTTGGCGTCGCGGTTAATAATTGATTTGTCGCGCAAGCGAATCAAATTATTTAGATAATTCATGCTCATCGACTATCCCTGCGGGAAGATTCTGTCCAGCTCTACTTCCTCAATATTGGTGTCGAGATACGTTGCGTATATTGCTCGAGATATTGCCTCAATGGAATCATCATTGAGCTCATGGGCGCCAAACACGTTTAATCCATTTTCGGCTTGAGTAATTCGAATTCCGTGAAAATTGGCAACAGTGTCAACAACTTGTTTGACTTGAGTTACGAATTGTGGCTCTATCTTAATGAATACCGGTTCATCTATTGTGCTTTGAAGTGCAGTCTTTACGGCAATATCATTGCCCTCTGAAACTGAAACATAAACGGAAGACAAAGACTTTCTTCTATTTTTCATCATTCGCGCCGCTCGAACCATGCGCTCAGCCGCCAACTCTGCTCGCAAAGCCCTACGAACCTGCGATTCAGTCAATTTATTATTTTTGGCTATCATCGCAATAGCTCTTTCTTTTGCCCTTTGGGGAACGCCGGATGGATTGGAAGGGTCCATCTCCATTTCTCTCAACTGACGAAGTATGGACTGCCTTCTCGTTTTTCTTGAAGTCAATGGTCCGGTTACGCTTTCTGCTGGCTCAAGCAACTGATTAATAACGCTAACTATTTCGTCATTGAACTTCTTTGCGGCCGCCTGCACCCCCGGTGACTCCGTCTGCAGCTGCTGGTAGATGTATCGTTCATTATCGTAACGAGCCGCATCAAGCTCTCTGGCCAATTCCAAATCCCTCATTGCTTGCCGCTTGGAAACCTTTCCTTTTCGTTTCCGCGCTTCTAGAGATTCCCTTCCTTGTCTGAAAAGTCTTTCTAATTTCGATGGACGAGGTGAGTAAGAATCCGGTCGACTTGGTCGATTAGCCATTTGACCGGAAATCTTTGGACCACCCCTGCCGCGCCCTGGAGAATTAACTACGTTTCTAGTATTGCCCAATGTTTCGGAGAGTTCAGGAGATGGGCGACCTGGTTTTTTTGTAGCTCTAAGTTTTTGCATATGTCGTTGCTCTGCTCGACGGATGTCGATTCGTTGTACGCCATATCTTTTAGCTTCTTGTTCCAGTGAAGAACCTGCCATGCGACGCTTGTATATCTCTGCATCGAATTTTCCGGCTTTCAAATCTTTGGCTAATTTTTGTTTCTTGGATGACATTCTTCCAGAAATCGCGCCCGCTGGCACTTTTTCTGGCACTCGCTCTGGCACTGGCGCGGGTGTAGGCGCAGGCGAAGGTGCAGGACGCGGGTCTGGCACTGGTGATGGCTTGGGAGCCGGGCGAGGAACTTCATTTGGTTTTGGGATACGATGCGGTTTTTTTTCTCGTTCTGGAATTTCCTTAGGCACCCTTCGCGGGGGCATCATTCTTGGCTTAAGGTTGTCAACGTCTGGTTTATACGGAACATTATCAACTCCGTCGCGTCCACGCGTATATCCGTCGCTATCACCGTCATATGCCGAAGGTTTAAACAGTCTTGCAGCCCTTCGACCAATCGCCCTGGCGCTTCTGCCAACACGAGCAAATGCTTTTTGCTCTACGCCCTCAACGGCGGTAATGACCGCATCGCGTGCGTCTTTTTCGTACCAATCAATGTTTGGAATTACAAAACCGTCTGAAAGAAGCTCTACATCAAAGCCGTGATATTCGGAAACTTGATTAGCTACCTCAAACATCTCCATGTTCTCTGTTTTGATGAATAGATGAACTCCTGGATTCTCTGCTTTGAATTCTTGCCAGCTAGAAAACGGACTTGATTTTCCGCCACATGCTCCACCGCATCCACAATCATTTGTTTTTGGCATGGCGAGCATATTCGGACTTCTTGGCACTGGGCTGCCAGAAACTTGTCCATTTGAATCGATTGGTAAATAAATTGTTTCAACTCGAACTTGCTGAGCTGGTCCAAACATAAAATCAGATTCATTTGGTGTGTGATATGTGGCGCGCATTGTTTCAACCCTGCCGTCTTTGGAGAGGTCAAATACAACATTGTTGCTGTCTGCTTCACGAACTGCGACTTCGCCGCCAAAATGAGTTGAGATTGCTTTTGCCAAATTGCCCATTCGTCCAATTACCGGATTTTCCGAAGGATTGATAATTGAATAGATTTGGATGTTTTTCTGTTCCACAACATCATCATCTGATTTCTTTTTTGAATTTTCATAGCGCTCAAGCAAGCGTCTTCCCTTCGCTGCTAATTTTGCTGCGTCCGACCTGTCTTGTGGAACTGGTTCACCCCACGCCGCGGCAGAAAGAGCCAAACGAGTTGGCCTTCCCTTGTCATCTTTCATTGGGCCAGACGGATTTGTGAAAAAACGCGTAAGGAAAGACCCCTTGCGACGCATTTTCTCTGGAGTATTGGCAGGACCTTTTACTCCGGGCTTTAAGTTTGCACCCTCAGTGCGCTTGAAATGCGCGCGGCCCGCGGCGGTCAATCCGCCCTTCGGGTCGCGAAGTGCAGACTTTTCATCTTCTTGTTCTTCTTCGGATTTTCCATCTATGGGCACACAGTTGGGAACCATTTTCCCACCTTTGCCCTTTTTCATGCCGACTTGTTTATATCCTGGCCAACATGGACCCTGTTGATTTTTTGTTTCGGTATTTGAATCATTAAGCTTGTCGGACTTAATCGAAATTGTTCCAGTTAATTGATTCGCACCATGCAAAACAGGACTAACTTCGTAGAGCTCAACTTCTTTAAGCATGTTCGCTTGTTTTTGTGCATCAAATACGGCGTCGAGTGTTTTGTAACCAATTGACCATTCTTGCTCTTCGCCAAAAAACTTTACATTGGCAAATGCTTCACGACCTTTTTCGGATGCAAGATTAAATTGAACTTTTGCAAATAAACCCCCTACTCCATTTGTCCTCATTTTTACAGGAAGTCTTGGGTCGTTTGGCCCAACTTCATATATCTCAAGCACCTTTCCGATTGGCTCATTCCAGTTGTGACCCCACACAACTCTTGGCTTACGACGACTCAGGGAGCCATTGAAGCAACCCGGCAAGCAGATGTCCCCGACGCTGTCTTTGTTACCAATTGCGGCGACAAAACACTCAACAATTCCCTTCGAGTCATTTGTGCTAATTTGACCAGGGATGGCCTTGTACTGAGTTTCAGTAAAGTCTATTGCGGCGTTGCTCATTGTTTGCTTTGCTCCATGGTGTTCATCCAATAATAAACAATTAAACGATGGTTCTGGCGAAACTATTCTTGTCTTTTAGTAAACTCAAATTGAAAACGACAATCTACATCTACAATTGATTGTTAGATGTAGGGGTGCAAGCGGGTCTCCGGGAAATCTTATTTCTTTGCCCGAAACACTAAAAGCTGAGTCAATTGATGTCGTATTTCCATCTAACAGCCTGTGTTCCGGTCTGACCTGGGCATCTTTGTTCGCTATCCATGTTTTTGTTGATGCGCCCACCCCCTTGGCTGCATGATAAACACCGCAATTATAAGCAGTTTGGGCTTCGTGTTCTGCGATTATACGTCTACGTTTTGAAAGAAGATTCATAAATATTGCGAGCAATGCTGCCTTCAGCATTCCCGCCCTATCTTCATCATCGGCCAGAGCAAGGGCTATAAGTATCGCTGATGAAATTTCGTCTTTTGTTGTTGAATTAATTTTTTTCATTCTTTCCATCTGTAGCGCAATATCTTGCTTTATTTCTTCCATATCCTCTTCCGCTGGCATGCCGGATTGCTCGCCGACTAGGCGAGCCGCATCGGATGATATTCCAGAAAGAACAGGTTTTATATCTTCCTCAAGCTGTTTGTTCCACACTTGTTCGTCAAAAATATTTTCAACATTTAAGTTTCCTGAAGAAATCATTTTTTTAGATTTTGCACCAGAGGCTTTTTCCATAACAACACGTTGCTGTCGTTCCATAAATCTCTCTATATTTCTGTCCAATATTTCCACCCATCTATCCGCATTTTCTTCAGCTTTTTGTTCCCATTCAGTTATTTGCTTGTTGGCTGACTTAAACTGCATATCCTTATCAAACGCCGATAGTGCTGTTGGTGATGCCATTACTGGCTGCTGTGCCGCCCCCTCTGCAGCGAGTGCCTCAGTCATCGTGTTGGGTTTTTCGTTAAAGTCGACCACTTGAGCGGGAATCACGCCTGTTTCTGCGGGCTGCGCAGCCTGACCAGCAGCCTCCTGTGCTGGCGCTGGTGGTTGTGTGTCGGGCATCATTCCGGCAGCGGCTACACCAGGTATGCCAGGTTGTGCTCCACCTGCTGCCGCCATTTGTGCCGCTTGCTGTGTGGAATCAAATTTTTTGTCAGTATATCCAATCGGCGTAAGGTTTGGATTAGCCAACATTGCCTGCATTAGGTCTGAATCTATTTTCTTACGACCGGTTTCTTTCCTGTATTCGTTTCCGCTAATCAGTCCATTTTGAAACTCGTCAAGCAAATATCGCTCACGTTCTTGTTTATAGAGAATAAGAATTGGAACTTCAGATGTATCAAAATCTATATAGTGCTCGTCATCAAGCTCATCAAGTCCTCGAGCAATCAGTTCCATATGTGGCAACATCGTTTCGTTCCAAAACACTCTGTGCTCTTCGGCTGCATTACTAAATGTTCTTCCTGATGCATTTCCAATCACCGACTCGGGAACTCCAAAAGAAGCAAGAATTTCTTCTTTTGTTATCTGACGCATCTGAATATAATTTGCGTCGCGTGGGCTTGCGCCGGTATCTACGTAGTCAACTCCCTCATCCGAAGAAACGACTGTGACCGCACCGGCGCGATTTACATTTCCACGAAACCTGCTGCGCAATTCGTCTTTGTCATCATCGTCTATTTCGCCGCGCACAACGAGAAGACCACCCGGACGTCCGTCATTTAAAAGAAAGTTTCGATTGTATATTTTTGACAGATTCTCTATTTCGATTGCAATTCCAGCAGACTCAAGCGGCGTTAGCGATAAGTACGGGTCAAGCGGATGTGGCTTGCGAATCCATATAACATTTTCTGGCTTAAGAATTGCTTTTGTCCCATTGCGCATGTCAACTTCAAAACCGGAAATAAAACTTTTTGCGTCTGGAATTGGTGATGTGTGCTGCGGTGGAAGAAGATGAAGTGCGATTACCTGACCGCTCTTACCCTTAACTTTTTCAATAAAAGCTCCACGCGTAGACATCAAGAGCTGAGAAGAAAGCCTGTATCTGAATACAAAAGAATTCTCCCCCATATTTGATTTACTATTCAACAAATCAAGAATTCTGTTGTTTCTGTTATTTGTTACAATCTTGCCGTCCGGAGAATTGTTTTCGCGTAAAATTGCTGGAAGTCTGGCTTGATTTCCCGCTATTGCGTCAATGCACCTATTTACCCAGGTGACTTTTTGCATGCCCTCCCGATACGCGCGCTCAATGTCCCACGAGTCTCGATATGGTCTTCCCTGAAGGCCACTGTTGTAGGCAACCGGAGCACCAGGGCCGATAACAGATTTTTGCCCTGATGGCGAAACGGATTTATTGTTTGGTGAATTCCAGGCCATGTTCTATACTTAATCCAGTCCAAGCAGCAAGCCGACGGCGCCGCAGCACGCGCCAGCCACTACAAACCCGACCGGAATGCTAAAGATAAAGGCACCTATTGTCGTCATAATTATAAATGACCCCATGAGGAGATTGGCAGTTCTAGCTCTAGTAAACCATTGTACTATTTTCATGCGACCTCGTCAAAAACCATAACAATGCGTAATTTAATACTAGTATGGATTATTGCTCATAACGGATAGCAGGCCAGTAAATGACAAATTGGGATAAAGTTCTTGAATATCTAAAACCAAAGGAACCGCTTTACTGCCCTGAAACGCCCTCGCTTACTCAAAAAGTTTTTCTGCGCTCTTATTCAATTGAGGCCCTGTTTGGTGGAGCCGCTGGTGGGGGCAAAAGCTCAGCATTGCTTATGGCCGCTCTTCAGTATGTGGAAGTGCCTGGATATTCGGCAATTCTTTTCAGAAAAACGTATGCCGACCTTGCTTTGCCCGGAGCCCTTATGGACAGGTTTCGCTCATGGATAGCAAATTATGATGAGGTGCACTGGAATAATAACACCTATATAGCTACTTTTCCGTCTGGCGCGCGCGTTTCGTTTGGATACCTTAATAACACAAACGATTATCTTCGATATAAAGGCTCAGAGTTCCAATTTATTGGAATGGACGAAGTAACCGAAATTCGAGAATCGGACTATAGGTATCTCTTTTCGCGTTTGCGTCGCCCAGCCACAGGAGAGTTGTCAAAGGTTCCATTGCGAATGAGGGCCGCGTCAAATCCAGCACCCAATTGGGTTAGACAACGATTTATTGTTGAGGCAAGTAGTTCTGGTCGAATTTTTGTTCCGTCCAGGCTGACCGACAATCCAGGAATTGATGTGGATTCCTACCGTCAAGCCCTGTCGGAACTGGACCCAATTGAGCGCCGACGTCTTGAAATGGGAGATTGGTGGGCTACAACATTAGGAACTATTTTTGATAGAACTAATTTTGTTGTTATTGATTCTTCTGATGTTCCACAGGTTCTTTCTTCTGCCCGAGCTGTAAGATTTTGGGACCTAGCAGCAACCGAGCCGTCGCCAACCAACCCAGACCCCGACTACACCGTGGGGACTTTAATGCTTTTTGACCAGGGCATCGGATACGTACTGGATGTTCGTAGGCATAGAATTAAAAACGAGAAAGTAGAACAGCTAATTGCTCAAACGGCCTATGAAGATGGTCACTCTGTGGCGATTCGAATGGAGCAAGAACCCGGCTCGTCTGGCAAAGCCCTTATTGACCAATTTGCTCGATATGTCGTTCCTGGATATGACTTTCAGGGTATTCGCTCGACTGGCGACAAACTAACTCGTTCCCGTCCGTTTTCCGCTGCAGTAGCTAATGGGAATATACGTGTTGTCCGTGGTCCGTGGCTCACCGACTGGCTGGACGAGTTTTCGTCATTCCCTGAGGCATGTGACCATGATGACCAGGTTGACTCTGCGGTTGGGGCTTTTTCATTTTTGGCCGGGCTGGGGTTGCCACAGCGCAGACAGGTGTCTATAATTATCTGACGAGAGTTTAACTACAAAAGGGGATATCAATGAATAGCGAAACCACTACTACCACCAAATCTGAACTCAAAGACCTCATTGCAAAGTTGTCGGGCGACTTTATGGCTGCCGATAAACTTTTCAAAGAACTTTGCGAGAGCGAAGAAGAGCTCACATCTGTTGCCGATGTGGTTGTTGGTGTGCACGGGCTAAAGGCCGAGATGTCAATTCTCTATGATTCGATTTGTCACAACATGATGAAAAAAATGGATAATGTTCCAGAAGTTTCATCGTCCGACGGAAGCCTGATTGAGAAAAAAGGTGGCTCCGACCGCAAGAAGTGGGACCATGAGGGTTTGGCAAAAAACGTTGCTAGCCGAATTAACGACATGGCAGTTGACCTAGACACTGGTGAAATAGTTATGACACCACAAGACATGATGATAAAGATGTTTGACTTTGCTGCAATTTCTTACTGGCGAGTTAAGGAACTTGGCAAGATTGGGGTCTCCGCAGATAATTTCTGCGAAGTTAGCGAAGCAAAAACAAACATTATCGTACGAAAGGCGAAACAATAATGACCAACAATAATCAAAACCTTTATTCGCAACTGTCGGAGCAATTTCCGCAGGAAATGCAGCGGTCAATTAACAAGGGCGGCACCAACCTCACCTACATTCCAATCAGCGAGGTCATCAATCGCCTGAATAAGGTTTTTGGCGTGGACAAGTGGTCAATGACGATTGAAAGCTGTCACCGTGACCCGGTGGACTCAGACTTTGTCATCGCACATGTTCGTGTTGCTTATTTTGCCACGGAATTCACCACGATTGTTCGTGACGGAATCGGTGGTTCAAAAATCAAACGCACCAAGCAGGGGCAGATTCTTGACCTTGGGGACGAATTTAAAGGTGCGATTTCTGATGCATTAAAGAAAGCAGCACAGGCTTTCGGTGTTGGTCTGTATCTTGCTCGCAGCGAGGACGCAATTGAAATTGAACAAGTGATGGAGGCCGAACAAGTAACCACTCCAGAACAAGCATCGCAGACACAACTCATCTGGGACAACTTCATGGCTTTGAGCAAGAAATTGACCAAAGAGCAAAAAGAGGACCTTCGCGCTGCTTGGGCCCAGTGGAGCAACGGTCAAGCAACTCCAAACAAAGATTCGGTAACGGAGCAGCAGGCAAACTTTCTGCTCACCGAAGCAATGCGTTTATCATTTAGCGGTTCAACAGTAATAGAGACTCCGCCAAAGTGAACGAAGAAATAGGAGTTTTACCAGAACACTTATCTGCTTCATCGATTCAAACTTACATTCAATGCCCATTGAAATTTAAGTTGTCTCGCGTTGACAAGATAAAAGAGCCACCTACAACAGCGACGTTGCTCGGCAACTTTGTTCATGACGTGCTTGAGTATTTTTATACCGCATATCAACCAGAGGAGCGCACCATTGGGGCAGCTCGTCAAGCCTGCACCCATATATGGACTGAAGCAAACTGGGCAGATACCGTAGCTCCATTTCTTAAAAAAACACCCATCAATGATTTCAGATGGAGCGCATGGTGGTGTGTGGAAAATATTTTTTTGTTAGAAAATCCCACATTGGTAATTCCAGATGGAATTGAATATGAAATTTTTGGTCGGCTCGACGGTGTCCTAATAAAAGGGTTTATTGATAGATGGACGGAAATGGATGGCGTTGTAACAATTACAGACTATAAAACCGGAAAAGTACCAGCCGCCCAATATATGGCAGACAAATGGTTTCAGTTATGTCTGTATGCGCTCCTTTTGTCTGAATTGGAGCAAAAAAAGGAATTCAATCTTCAGCTTTTATACCTAAAGGATGGAGTGGCAAAAAAATATTTGCCCACAGATGAGGATTTTTCAAATGTTAGAAATACAATATCAACGACAAAAAAGGAGATAGTAAACTCGTATGACAATTCAAAGTGGCCAGCAATCCCATCAAAACTCTGCAACTGGTGCCACTATAAATCGCATATCTGCTCATATTGGAACCCAACGAATGAATGACGATATGTTTGCCCGCTTGGTGGCGGAAGATGTAAAAAATCGTATTTCTGAAACGCAACGAGAATATCTGCACCTACCGCAAAATCGTGACCGGTGGAAGCGGGCATTGATTGCCCTCGTGCGCAATCTCGATGAGCAAATCAACGGTATTTCTGAAGACAAACAATCCGACTTGGAGCGATACGAATCCCTTGGTCGGGATGGTCAAATTTTATTAACCGAAGCAATTCAGTCATACGACAGTCGGCTGTCAAAAATTGAACGGTTTAAATTCTTTGTGAACAAACGACTTGATTATGTTGCCTCCCTTGGCGAAGACGAGGGAGCTGTTTCACGTGCCAATTTTCTTGAAGCGGCAATTCTCCGACACAAGTCCCTAATGGACGAATTTGACATGGAGCCAACAGATGTAGATGTAGCCCTTTGGGCTGCACTAGACAATAAATGGGAGTTCGACAATATATCATCTCTTGGGTGAGGTATCGTTCAAAAAAGAAAGAACAGGAATACGCGCTTAGGCGCCCACTTGTTAAAAGACTTCTTTCAGAAAGACCCCATTGTGAAGCTTGTCCTGTTTTTGCTGCGCACGACAAAAAACTGACGTACATTCAAAACGCAAGCTGCGACATACACGAGGTTGTGCGAAGGTCACAGGGTGGCTCAATATTGGACGAAACTAATTTACTTGCAGTTTGTAGGTCGTGCCACAACAGAATCGGGAATTATCCACAACTTGCATTTGATTTGGGCTTAGCCAAACGTGGAAACAAAACATAAAACATCACTTGCATTTACAAGGTGCTAAATAATTTCGTTGTAAAATAAGTAAGGTAAGGACCGTTATAGGCGTTGGGACCGAGGGCGCGGGTCATCCCATGCGACCCTCGGTCCTGGCGTGTTTTTTTTGTTGTGCTGCATGTATCTGTTTACCTGTATTAGCGATTTGATGGTGCTACTCTGAGCTCGGCTAGCCATTTCTCAAAAAGAAAGGCAGGTGGTCCCGAATCTAGTAGTGACAACTACGCAAAGTAAATACGGGTGAAAATTCGTATGAAATCCCGCCGGTCTTTGGCTAATGGGCCGGCGGGTCTTTGTTTCTGGACTAGGGTTTTTTTGTGCAACTCAATATTCTTGGACTTGACCTTTCTCTCACATCCACTGGGTATTGTCATAACGGCGACGCAGGATATATATCCGTTAATGCTTCCGGTGCTAAAAGATTGCAAAACATTACAAGCGAAATAGGAAATATTATTGTTGCAAATAAAATTCACGCAGTTGCCATAGAGGGTTATGCATTTGCGGCGAGACACTCTCAGGCTCATTCAATCGGAGAGCTTGGTGGTGTTGTCAGGGTCTCGCTTCTTTCTATGGATATTCCTTATGTTGTGATTCCGCCAACCTGCCGCGCAAAGTTTGCCACCGGAAAGGGCAACGCTGGAAAGTCTGAAGTAATATCTTCCGTATCAGCTATTACGGGAATAGTCTGGAAGGGTGGGCATGCAGACGATATGTGTGATGCTTGGATTTTAGAGGAAATGGTGTTGGCTAAATTGGGTTATGCAAAATTTGCCTGGCCTTCAATTTCGCTTGCGGCGCTAGAGAAGATAGACTGGTCACCATTCGAGGGGATTATAAATGAACAGAACTCAACCAATTAGCCAAGTTGATATTGAAAAAGAAATAATGCGATTGCTTGAAATGCTTGAAAAAGAGACAGAGAATTTTGAGATTCTCGCTGTTGACGCTGCAAAGAAAGATGCTCGATATAAAGCAGAGTGGGCAAAAGAATATCTTGGTGCTGCGGGCAAAGGCCACCGAACCATCACCGACAGAGAACAATGGTCGCACTACAAAATGGAACAGATGAAAGAAGATTACGAAATAGCAGAAGCGCTAGTTAAGGCAAAACGCGAGAAATTGTTATCTTTGCGAACAAGCATTGATGCACTGCGGACGCTGAATGCCAACGTGCGCGCACAAATCGAGCTCTGATTGTAAATTTTATGTCGTCGATTAATCCATCGTTGCTCAATCCGGCGCCATGGAGAGTGAATTATATTCTTAAGCCAGATATAAAAATACTAATTTCGTCAATTGAAAAATATGGTTTGTTAAATCCAATTCTTGTGCAGGAATCATCAAACACCATCATCGATGGCCACCAAAGAATAATCGCAATATCTCAATCCAAAATTCTTTCCAAGAAATATGCAAAGTCGATTTCGTGCACAAAAATTGATTTGTCAGATATCGATGCAATGATTTTGCATGTTCAAATAAACCGTGGTCGCGGGTCGGTAATGGCAAAACGAATGTCTGACGTTGTCAAGAGGATACATCAAAGCCGACTGTATTCAATTGAGCAATTGGACGAAATGTTTAACATGTCTGTTCAGGAGTCGGAAATGATGTTAGATGGCTCGCTTTTAAAAATGCGCAAAATAAAAGAACATACATATTCAAAAGCATGGGTTCCAATTGAAGCACCAGCCAAACCAGGTAATGAAATAGCCCTAGAAAAGCCCCCCAACCCAGACCGTTAATTTACTAGGAATATGATGGTGTAAACTTTAGTCAAACGTTGAAGAGGTATTTATGCCAGAGATAAACACCGTTCGCGACTCGGAAATCGGTGCACTAACAAGACGAAATCCTGTAACCGCGGGCAATACGCCATCCTTTTTGCGCAGAGCCGCCGCTTATGGCCTCAATCGTCTTGCGGACGTTATTTCCGGGCAGAGAACAACTCCAAGGGGTACGGGTAGGGCATTGCTGAGAGAGAGACGAAGGCTAAATTTGGCAAGAGCCACGTGAGATAGCAATGCTTGTTTCTGCTTCTGATTTACAGACATACATGGATGTCAAGTTTAGTTTAAAACAACTTGATGCTGCGGATTTTGTCATAGAGGGCCTACAGAGCGAGCTTGAAGCATACCTTCGTCGGCCCGTTGAGGTTGACGAAATTACCGAGACGCACGTTATTCCAAGCTACTTTCAGGGTGTTCCAGCTACATCTTTTTTCTACGACCACTCACTAAGCACCACCGATAATGGAATAAGTTATATTCAACCATCTGTTGTCTTGAGTTTGCGAAATACGCCAGTTGTTTCCGTGAAGAGTGTTTCAATTAGAAACCTTTCACAAGTTCCAGTGTTTCTTGCAGAATCAACCATGAAAACTGCGACCATAACTAATGCTTCACAATCGGGGACAGTTGTCACATTTTCTGCGGCTAATAGTTTTACTAAGGGGCAACGTGTAGTTATTAATGGCGTAACTCCTTCTAGCTACAACAAATCGTCATTTGAAATTACATCAGTTACAAGCACAACTTTTTCTGTTGGCGAATATCCAGCCGGTTTGCCAGCCTACGTTTCTGGTGGAACAGCAACGGCAACTGGAAATGATTATGTCGTTCACAGATATGGCATTGAGCTATTTAGGGGATTCCCGAACGACACCGTAGAAGTTGTGTATAGCGGTGGTCTTGATGGCGAAACAATAAAAATGTTCAAGTTGTTTATTCTTCGCGCCGCCACCCGAGAAATGCAGAATATGCATGACGACGTTGTTGGTGTAAAAGACCTAACAACCAGAAACGTTGCGCCGCTTGAGACTGGATTTAGCGAACGAGAGCTGCTTGCTTTGCGCAGGTGGAGAAGGCGACGTATCTAATGGCTAAGGTTGAAATTGA
>Ga0208048_1000758_pt1 | contig 17097 bp, 15 predicted proteins | sample Malawi_45m_30L_FD_184163 | JGI IMG/M metagenome (GOLD analysis project Ga0208048, IMG submission 184163) | Freshwater microbial communities from Lake Malawi, Central Region, Malawi to study Microbial Dark Matter (Phase II) - Malawi_45m_30L... | ecosystem: Environmental > Aquatic > Freshwater >...
GCTTCGGATTGCGCTTTAGTCATACGTTCGCCACGAAGCCGGAAGCTTCTTAATCGGAACTTCTTGGGAGTGAGCTGCTCCATAGTGGCAAAGAGTGCCTTATCTGTATCTTTTAGTCTTTAGAGAATCGAGCGCCGATTCACGCTCAATTTTCTAGGTGTCTGCCTTTTCGTTCTACTGTCCTTATTGATTTGGGAACAATTTGGGAACAATGGGGTTCGTTATACCCCTAAGGCCTCCTCGAATACTTGAGGGCACTTAAGGTCATCTTGAGGAAGACAATGGGCATAAGTGCGAAGAATGGTTTCGGGTTTATCCCCTGCCCGTCTTGCGACAACAGGAATTGGGATTCCTTGCCTTATCAGCGTTGAGATGTGAGTGTGCTATTACCAAAAGAACTGCGAGCGCCCGAAGGCCTTGAATATCAGCGCGAAATCTCACGGTTGTTCAAAAGTTACATTGTGCGTGTAGAAGCCATCAATATTTTCGTAATCCATTGCCTTGGAATACTCAGAACGAGTTTGAGGATCCCACTGAATCTCAGTGTTCACAATTGCCACATTCTTGGCATTACGTAATGTAAATGCGGCCGGCTTTTCTCTAACAAAATCGATGATGGGGTTTGGTCGTAAATCAATACGCGGCGACCACTTCGATACCTTCTTCATAGTGAGCGAAATCCGGCTAAATTCAATGTTTTTAATTAATTCTTGACGGCCACCCCACACCAGAATCGCAGCTTCACTCTCAACTCGAATATTTGAGAACTTCACGCCATCAACTTTTCCTTCGCGTTGGCGTTCGATATTGCCATGCTCAGGGTCCCACTCTTGTGTTGGGTCATCCCACGAGAATGCAGTGACATGAAGCGCTTCTCCGTGGCCCCACCACAATTCACTAAAGGCTCTCGTTTCAACAATGGAATTCTCGAAGACGACATTCGAGATGAGCCCGCCCTCGCGAGCTCTGACAGCAAATCCTCGGTGAGAATCTTTAACTATGCAATCAGTGACGATGACATTCTCAATGAGCCCAACAGACTCGGTTCCGAGAGTTATTGCACCCGACGTGCTCTTCATAAAGCACTGGGAGATATAGATATTTCGTACTGTGCCATATTGTGAGGTTCCACAGCACGATTTTAAGGAGATGCAATCATCAGCAGTAATCAGCGTGCACTTTGTGATTTGAACATTCTGGCATCGATCAATATCAATCCCATCAGCGTTGGGAACCATAAGATCGGTAAGAATCGAGATCCCGGTAATCGCGGAGTTATTACATCCAGTTAGGCGAAGCGCCCAAAAAGCAGGATTTTTGATAGTAATATCATGGATATCAACGGCGTCACAACCGATAAGAAAAACCGTAAATGGACGTTCAAGATACTGAGAACGTCCTCCAACAGGTCCTCTCATGCTGTGAATGTATTGGCCGCGTTCAGAGATAAAGCCGTCGGCATTACCCTCGATAATTCCTTTTCCGGTGATGGAGAGACCATGACCTTCAAAAGCGGAGATAAAAGATCGTTGTGGTAAAACTTCTTCCACAACCGTTCCACGAGTTACATGTGGGATTTGGTGGTGCGGTAAGTAATCTTCATAACGATCTGAGGCTTTGAGGTGAGCGCCATCTTCCAAGTGGAATTCCAGCGCCCCGCGAAGCAGAATCGAGCCCGATAAAAAAGTGCCGCCTGCAGGTATTACTACTCGGCCACCGACCGCACTCGCAGCTTCAATCGTCCGATCGATTGCTTCGGTGTTAAGAGTGGTGCCATCAGCGACGGCACCGAAATCTGTGATCGAAAAGTCAGCCATTCACAACTCGGTTATGCGTCCACAAGAGTTCTTCGATACGTGATTGAGTTTCAGACAAGATTTCTCGCGGACCAGTGACATTAAATGTATGGGTTTCGCCAGGAAAGAGATATGCCATTTGAGAATCAACTTGAGTTCCAATTCCAGCAATTTCTGAAAGCAATGAGAGTTCATGGAGATAACTATTTGCCTTCACAACTACTTGCAAACTATCTTCCTTAAATTCCGTTGTGACGCTGAGGTCATGGCGGGGAGCGGCTTTTGCAGGTTTTAGAGTTGAACGACGGGCCGCCCGACATTCATCAGATGTCGCAACGATAAAACCTTCGTAATCACCTTTGTGGATTTCAGCAAAGTGATCTGTCATAGCAGTTCGAGAAACTCCATACGCAGGAATTGTGAGTTCTATTTTATGAGTTTTAACAATCTCTCCTGATGATGAAACTAGTGCAACATCAACGTTGCAGTTCCAAGGTTGGGCAAGATCATTGATTATGGTGACTTGTGCACCTTGGTCGACTCTGCCAACACATATCGTGCGAGGACCATATGCTGCTTTCATTGCATGCCAGGCCAATTTTCTAAATCCGGTGTAATCAAGTACCGCCCAGCTAATTGCCGGCCACATATCATTGAATTGCCACAAAATTGATCCAGAACAGGTCTCATAGAGACTGCGGAAATGCTTCAATCCAATCTCCACCGCGCGGGCTTGATCTAAGGCGGCTGCGAAATACCACGCATGGCCAGAAATGGGAGGTTCTGCGAACTCACGCTTCAAACCATTGGCAATCTTTGTCATTCCATCAAAAGCGCGCTGGTGATACGCGACTTCGGGGGTGCGGGAATCAAGGTCATTACTACCAATTGCCCGAGTCAACATCGACCAAGAACCAGGTCCGTTAAATCCAAATTCAGCAGCAAAAGATGGTGAATATTGTTCGTACCGTTCATAACCCAATTCGTTCCAGACATCCCAAATGTGGTTGGTGCCCGAATCAAAATTCTTTACATCTTCTGAATGCGTGGCAATGGGTGAACCAGGTATGTATGGTCGTGATTGATCGAGATCTGAAAGTATCCCAGGAATCGTTCGACGATAGAAAGTTTCGCCCCACGGCGTATCTTGTAGTTGTTCTTTCCAGCCCCAATATTGATATCCCTCAATACATTCATTACCTCCACACCAGATAACCAAACTTGGATGTGAAGATAGACGTCTAACATTTTCATCTACTTCCGCCGCAACTTCTTCAAACATCTCTTCTGTTTCCGGGTATGCAGCGCAGGCAAAAAGAAAGTCTTGCCACACAACGATTCCTTCTTCATCGCAGAGATCATAGAAATCATCAGACTCATAAAGTCCGCCACCCCATACTCGGATGCCGTTGATGTTTACTTCCAACATGTCGCTGATGCGTTGGCGATAACGTTCCTTGGTTACGCGAGTTGGGAATGGATCGTCAGGAATCCAGTTTGCACCTCGAATCCATAAACGTTCACCATTTACTTTGATTGCAAACATATGTTTTGCATCTTTGCCGCTTACTTCTTTCGCTACTAGCGATGTATCTAGTTCAACTTTCCTGAAACCAATTCGCTTTGATTTAATTTCAACCACGGAACCGTTGGAATCAATGAGTTCAAAAGTAACGTTATAGAGTTTCTGTTCTCCCCTACCTCGTGTGTGCCATAAGTGAGCCTGTGGGATATCGCGGATGGCGCGGAGCTGTCTGCTTAAAAGTGAGTGTTCTTCATGGAATATAGGCTCTCCAGTTACGTCGGCAATTGAAATTCGAATCGATTTATCTTTGTAGACCCCGCCAACTCGTACTTGATAATTAACGGACGGGACTCCACTTTCAACCGTTGTGGTTATTGAACAGTCGTGGAGATAAGCATCATCCCATCGTTGTAATTCAACTTTCTTCCAGATACCAGAAGATACGGTGATGGGACCCCAATCCCAGCCATAGGAACATGCCATCTTCCGTTGATAGTTATATGGCATTTCATAAGGACGGGCGAAGAAGTTTCCAACTTTAGCTATCTCATCTTCAGCATCTGTGAGTGGAGCCTTGAAGGCAACTCTTAGTTCGACATCCCCTGCGGCAAGTTCTGTGGTGAGATCCAATCGATACGAACGGTGCATATTCTTAGTTTGAAGTTTCTCTTTACCATTCACGAAGATAGTACAAATTGTGTCAAGACCATAGAACACGAGCGATTTATTCCCCGGACGGGTATCGTGCTTCATCGTTGTTGAGTATTCGGTATCCGTCTTCCAAATCCAGAACTGATCCTGTTCTTTGCCATCAAAAGAAATATCTTTAATGATTCCAGCAGCAATTAAGTCGGTATGAATGCTCCCTGGAATAGTGGCAGGTATTTCTAGAGGTGGATTAAATACTTTGATGGCGCCAGGATCATTTCGCCAAGCGTTGTGGCCATCTTTAACTGGCGAAACTTTCCAAGCATCAGGACGAAGTGATAATCGTGCTCTCCAGGAAGTTGAAAGAGTCTCGGAATTATTGATTGTCATTTCAACGGCCAAAGTCGTCTTCGACGCGTTCAATATCATCTTCACCGAAGTACGTTCCGGTCTGAACTTCAACGAAAATCACATCGCTAGTACCAACATTGTGAATTCGATGAAGAACGCCGATAGCGAAATCAACAGTATCGCTAGCCCCGACTCTACGAATCTGACCATCAATAGTGACATCCGCTTCTCCAGCGACGATAAACCGGTGTTCCGCGCGCTCTTGGTGGCGTTGGTAAGAAAGGCGTTTTCCGGGATTTACCCAGATGCATTTCACTTTGTGGGTGGCAGATTCCTGGACTAATTCATATGGACCCCATGGGCGATCTGATTTTTCTAGTGACACGTCTTCCCTTTCATAGTGGTGAACTTTTAAACGAGAACTGAATTTCCATCTAGCACGCCAAGTGCCGCTCCAATAAGTCCAGCATCGCGGCTTAGCTCAGCTGGGCGCAAAATGATATCGTTTAAGAATCCTGAGTAGCGTGATTCGTTCTTTACGTGACGTCGAAGTGGTTCCCAATAAATATCTCCCGCTTGAGCTACTCCGCCGCCCACAACTACGGTGGTGATATCGAGATTTCCTAGAGTATTAATGATTCCGATTGCCAGAGCTCGTGCGCCTTCATCAATGACAGCGAGTGCGACGACGTTCCCATTTCGAGCATCAGCTGCGAGATCAACAAAAGTATTTCCGCCGCTCCAGTCACGTGATTGCGCGATTGCAACCATTCGAGGTCCACTGGCATAAACCTCTACACAACCATTTCTGCCACAAACACATAGTTCGCCATCAAAGTTGATTGTCTGGTGACCAATAAAGCTGGCATTTCCAGTATCGCCAGTAAAGACTTTATTTTCAATAATCAATCCACCACCAACGCCCGTAGAGACAACCACTCCCAACATATTGTCCGAACCGCGACCTGCGCCCAGCACATGCTCAGCATGAGCAAGCGCCATCGCATCACCATGGAGAACGACGTTATGACTTCCCGAGAGATCTCTAAATTTCTCGACGATCGGGTACTTCCGCCAGATCGGAATATTGACCGGACTGATTGCACCAATCTCTAAATGCAATGGTCCAGCAGAACCAATTCCTACTCCAAGAAGGTTTCCATTGAGACCCGAAATCATTGGCCGAGCGCTATCGGTAATGGCTTTCCATAATCCTTCCGAAGTGGAATCTCCGATTATCAGCTCGTGTTTGCTGTGCACGGCGAGATCGCGATCAACGAGCGCCAGCGCGACCTTGGTGGCACCGATATCAACGGCAAGTGCGACTTTAGCCATTGGCAGCCGCTTTCTGAGTGTGTGGAGCGCGTTCATGAAGATCAAGTTTCATAACCTCAGTTACGTATCGAGTATCAGTTGGATTCTGAATACGCTTGAGAAGAACTTCGGCAGCCAATCGTCCAAGCCTCTGAGGATCGTGATCAAGTGATTTGATGTCAAAGAGTTCTGCGCTAGGAAAATGATCAAAGCTCACAACTCGGATTGCGCTCTTTTCTTGGTGAATTAATTCGCCCACTCCCATTGCAATCAGATCGTTAGTGGCAATAATTCCATCAATCCGCGAAGTTGATCCAAGCAAACTATGTGTTGCAGCTCTCGCCTCTTCAGTCGTGTGAATCCCTGTGACAACATGTATATCTCGTTGGTCAACGCCTCGAGATAGACACGCGCGTTTGAATCCTTCAATACGTTCTGATGCAGTCCAAATATTGAGCGTGTCAGCAATAATTGCAATCTTCTTACAATTCTGTTTCAAAAGTTCATCAAGGCAGACCGCTATTCCACCTTGATTATCTACAAGCACCGTGTCAGTATCAAGGTAAGCAGCTGGGCGATCTACAAATACAAATGAGTACCCACGTTTTCTTTCGACGTGGAGATAGGAATAATCTTCTCCAGAAGGAACAATCACCAGTCCACGAACACGTCGTTCGAGTAATGAATCAATCAGCGCACGTTCGCGATCTGCATCATCTCGTGCAGTTGCAATAATCAAATCAAGTCCGGCTTCTGAAAGTCTCTTCTCGGCTCCAGCAGCAAGCCCAGCATAAAAAGGGTTAGCAAGATCTGAGATCACCATGCCAATGAGATTGCTGAGAGCGCCACCACGAAGTTCGCGTGCGATGCGATTGGATCGATATCCCACAAGTGATGCCGCTTTTCGTACTTTTTCTGCGGTATCAGGGGCGACATTGACCGAATCATTTAAAACACGGGAGGCAGTTTTAATACTTACTCCTGCGATTGCAGCAACGTCAGCGAGAGTTGGATGGGCTACCGGTTCAATATATTCAGTCACCACATTCCTCACCCTACCTTCCGTACTGCTTTGAAGGCCACGTCGCCGACGAAGGCCGGGACGGCGAATGTGATTGTGGAATCTTTGGAGTCCACGGTGTAACTCTTCAAAGTCCGCCCACTCTTCGTTTCAAGAGCTGTAACCTGATATTTACCATTAGCTTGAACAGGAATTGATACCTTCCCACCTTTAGATTGTGGATCAGGGAACTTTGTTTGTGGTGGTTTCTTGGTCTTGAGAGATTTGATAGCTGCTTCCAAAAGTAATCGTGCCTTTGCACTTCGATCGTAGTCATTGTGTCGAATCCAACCCAAAACATTACTTTGATCGCTCAATAAAAGTGTTGAGGTGAATTTCAAAGTGGAGATTTCAGAACTCTCCATCTCAACTGGATTTGTGCCTTTTACTAAGAGCGATAGCCCCTTGGTTAATCCCCACAGATTAAGTGGATCAACATAGATATCCCACCACCAGTATGACGCGGGTGCACCAAAGCCCACAAAGGTTGCAGCCCAATGTGCATTATGAAGATGTAGCCCGTAAGGATCGGTAAATGGATCTTCGGTAACGGTTCCAGAACCCATTTCACCAACGAGAATTGGTTTATTTGGAACCGCTTCGCGTAGCGCAGTAGCTTGGGCGGCTAAAGTTTTAATTGGATCTTTATCATCATAAACATGCGTGACTGCGTAATCGACGACGCTCCAATCTTGAAGACTTGCTCCAGATGACCATGATGTTGTTGTGAGTGATCTATACGGGTCCCACTTCTTCAAAAGCGAATCCGACCATGCGATCCAATCAGTCAACACTTGGCCAGAAATCGGCGTGAAATTTACTTCATTCCACCATTCCCAGGTGAAGAGCGCGGGTTCACCGGCCCAACGAGATGTTATGTAGCGAAGTCTCTGTTCCCAGAATTTTCGTGCAGTGGAGTTAGTGGCGAATTCACCGGGGTTTGCAATGGGGCCGCCGTTCAACTCGTTATATGGGTTGGCGAACCATTCTGGATTTGTTGATTCACTAAATGCGCCATGGTTGATCAAAACCAGATCAATACCGACTCCATATTTTGCACCGATTCTAAATACTTGATCAAGGGCCCACGCACGATCAAGTCGTTTGGTGTAATCGCCGAGCCCAGTGTCATTCCATTCAATTCCTAAAGACCACGATGCCATCCATACTCGAGCAACATTGACGCCATTTGTGGAAGCTGCTTTAAACCATCGTTCATATTTTGCAATCTCTTCGTGACGATTTGCCCAGGCAATGTTATAGGCAAAAGGAATAAAGATTTCCTCGCCTTGAACAAAGTTTCTTCCTTTGATCTTTATCGGTTCTGGAGATTTTTCTACTGCAGTAAAAGTAAATGAAGGGACTTGGATAACTTGACCATTAATTTTCGCTTGGACTTGAACTTTAAAATCTCCGAGTGATGTGGGGCGGAATTTTAGGCGCCATTCAGGATTGCCAACTTTGCGATTGGAGAGTTGGTTATATGACGCCACAATTTCATAGCCTTGATACCAATACATCGGAATCGAAAACGAATGTCCAGTTGGATCGCTAACGCTTGCGACTACATCGGCATAGGTAGGATCAAAGGGATTTTCTGAAGCAGGTAAACCTTGTAGCGCTAATTCTGTTGCGGATACTTTTCCACCTTTATTGCGGATCTCCCATGAGAGTTCCGAGGCGCTAGATGTGGGTAGAGCTCCGACTACAAGTGCGGTACTAAGAAGTCCAATTGCCATTCGCTTCATCTCACTTCAATCCCGAGAGCGCAATTCCACGAATGAAGTGTTTCTGGGTTAAGAAGAAGAGAAGAATCGTGGGAATTGAAGTGATAAGTGAGGCAGCCATAATCACGCCTTGAGAGCCGATATTTCCTGCACCAGCATTTCTTAAGAAAGCTAAGGCCACGGGTAGGTTAGCCATATCTTGGGTTTGAACGATGATAAGAGGCCAGAGGAAGTTATTCCATTCACCGATTGCCGTGAAGATCATCATCGCCACGAGAGCAGGTTTTAATAACGGAAGAACGATGCGCCAATAAATCGTAAATTCTCGAGCACCATCGATACGGGCAGCTTCGATTAACTCATCAGGAATGCTGCTGAGATATTGCACTAAGAAGAAGACGATAAAAGCCTTTGGTAGTGCAGGAATTATGTAAGCCCAATAAGTATTGAGCCACCCAAAATCATCTACCAATAAGAATCCAGGAATAAGTCCAACTTGCCATGGAATCATCATCGAGCCAATAATGGTGAGATATATCGCGCGCTTGCCTCTAAATCTATGTTTCGCGACTACATACGCAGCTAATGATCCGATAAAGAGCGTCAAAATTGTGATGCTGATATTCACAAAAACGCTATTGAACATAAATCTAAAGAAGCCGAATTTGATATCTGGATAACGTTGGAATAGACCTTGAATGACATCTTGCTTGAACTGCATAGGATCGAAATTCTTATCGTAATAGTTGCTGCTAATCCAGTTTTTCGGATATACAGTCGGAGGAACTTCTTGTAGTTCTTTCACTGACTTAAAAGATGAAGTAATCATCCAGTAATACGGCGCAATCATGACGACCGTTAGCAAGTACAAAGGTGAACGGCGCCATCTATTTTTGCTGCGTTTTTCAAAAGGATTCGTGAAATTTCCACCACGATCCATCGCTTTATCGAGCGCTTTCTGTTGTTTCTTCGTTAACTCGACGGCGCTCATCGCAAATCCTCCAAGGAACGAGTCAACTTCAGGTTGATCATGCTGATTGCGAAGATGATTCCAAAGAGAATCCATGCGATTGCTGAGGCATAACCCAAGCGGAATTTATTGAATCCCATGTCGTATAGATACGGCACGATCATCAGCGCCATATCTTTAAAACCGCCAATAGATCCGACTGATGTCGGGAATAACAAGTAAACGCCTTCAAAGATTTGGAAAGCGCCGATGGTGCCGGTAATACCGACGTACACCATTACAGGACGCAACAATGGAAGAGTGATGTAGCGGAAGCGCTCACGAGGTCCAGCGCCATCAATAACAGCAGCTTCGTAATACATCGCAGGAATCGAGTTGAGTCCAGCCAAGAAGAGCACCATTCCAAAACCGGCTCCGCCCCACATGGCCATAAAGATCAAAATTGGAATAGCAAGAGATGGGGTGGCGAGCCATTCCACCGTAGGTAAACCAACAAAATTAAAGAGCGCATTAAGTAAGCCAATATCGTCGCCACGGAAAACCCAGCCCCACACCAAAACGATTGCAATGCCTGAGGTGACGGAAGGTAAGAAGAAAATAACGCGAAGGACGCGATTGGAGCGAGTATCTTCTTGAAGCGCGAGCGCCAATGTTAAAGAGGCAATCATGCCCATGATGACCGACCCAATTACATACAGCGTTGTGTTCAGTAGAGCTTTGTGAAAGCGAGAGTCATCCATTATCAAATATTGGTAGTTACCAAATCCAACTGAACCACATGGAGATTGATCTGGATTACAAATCGCGTTGTAACGCATGAAAGATAATCTCAAACTGGCTAAAACTGGATAAACAGCGAAGACAATAAATAAGAGCGCAAATGGCGAGAGCATTAAATATGTAGAAAGACCAGCTTCGCTAAATTTACGGAAACCAGTGCGCTTGCTAGGGGCGTACTTCTTTGAGTCAGCAAACATTGGTGAGCTCATTTTCCACCAATCGTGTTCGAAAATTATAAATAAAGGATTTACGAAAGAGATGGAGGGGCGTTAACCCCTCCATCAACTTTTCTAGCGATTCCCCTCGAGAATCAACTAATCACACACCCGTGTGAAAACTGAGGTGTTTAAGCCTTAGCCTTCATCGCAGCTGCAGCATCATCAAGTGCTTGCTGTGCTGTAGAAGTTCCGAATAGGTACTTCGTAAGTGCGTTTGTTACATCGCTCTGTGCATCTTCCCAGCCATTGCAGTTTGGTGGACCTTGAGCATCAGCAAGCTGGCTCTTAATGGTTGCCAATACGTCTGCAGGGTATGAAGAGATTGTGTCTGCAAACTTCGATACAGGTGAAAGGAAGATTGCATTCTGCGCTGCACCAACAACGTTCATCGCCTTAACGACGTCTTCTTGGTAAAGCGACATGATGAATTTACCGGCAAGGATCTGCTTGGTACGTGGGATGTAGTTCATTACTGAAATACCACGTCCGCCAATGAAGGCAACGCTCTTTGAACCAGGTGCAGCAGGTACTGGTGCTGCGGTCCAGTTCTTGTAATCCTTGTAGTAGGTGTAATAGGAGCTGGCCTGGAAGTTTCCAGAGAATCCAATTCCGTAGTTACCCTTTTTAATGTTGTCATTCATTGACCAATCAGCAACACCTGGCTTAAGTGCACCATAATCGGTGTAAAGCTTCTTGTACTGCTCAAGAGCTGCAACGCCCTTTGCATTGTTAATTGAAACTCCGCACTTTGAGTCATAGAGCGATCCACCCATGGAATAGAGCCATGAGAAGAATCCGAGCCAGTCGCCGTTACCCCATTCGTTATAAACAGGGACTTTAACTCCAGCTGCCTTGAGCTTTGCAGCCGCAGCATTGAAATCAGCAACAGTCTTTGGTGCTGCAGTTACGCCTGCTTTGGACAATGTTGTCTTGTCATAGAACATCATCATCAGAGTTAGGTCGTAAGGAACTGCGTACACCTTGCTGCTCTTATAGCCAACAAGTGCTTTGAAGATCTGTGGCGCAACAAGTGGTTGCACTTTGCTTACTACTGAGAGGCTGCGAAGATCTGCGAGCGCTCCCTTATTTCCTGCCGAGATACCCCATGAAAGACCGCCAGTGAAAATATCTGGACCTTTCTGGGCTGCTGCAGCAGCTAATACTTTGGCAAAACCATCGCCCCATGAAATTGCTTCAACTTTCACAGTGACATTTGGATTCTTCGCCATGAAGAGTTTGCCTGCTTCTGCCAATACGGCTGCATCTGCATCGCCACCAGTTGCCCAGACGGTCAATGTTTGCTTAGCCGCAGCGTTAGCTGGGACGCTAATTAGCGCGCTAGCTACCATGGCAACAGCAACTGCTATTGCTCCTAAACGCTTCACCTAGTTACTCCTTACGTAGACACGCAGGCGCCTATCGCTGCGCTGGCGAAGAGAATTCCGCGTTATGACAGCGTTGTCAAGATGCTTAGCCGTAGATTCTCTATAACGATTTACCTGTCTTATTGGACATTTCCCGCGTAAAAGCGGGGCACTTACTTAACGGTGCTGGTTAACGTGACAATGTCGGACTCATTGAGGCTGAAGGTCAGCGTCAGCGCATCTCCCTTAGGAGCTGGACAGACAATCGCCCAGAGAAACTCGGCGCTCGCTCCCGCTTTAATTATGGGATCTTCGGGAAGACCTTTGACGTCAGAATCCAATTCGAAGACATCAACACATGAGGAAGTTAAGTCGCTCGCAAAAGAAGATTCGATAATTGCAAAGTAGCTCATGTCGAAATCCGCAGAACCCTTATTCGTAAATTTCACGGTCATGATCTGGGGTCTGCCTTCGACGCCTAGGGCGTTGAGATCTTTAGGCTTCCATTCCGTTGGTTCAGAAATGCTGATGACATTTCCATCTGCCAAAGTTATATCGCTACCAAATCCGCCTTCGACTTCATTGACCGCTTCTTCTCTTTCTTTTTCCGCAATGGCCAATGATGAAGTCGAATCGTTATCCATGGGAACACGAGGGCCCGCGCTGAAATACGCCACAGACAGGATGCTGGCAAGCACAAGCGGCACGATGATTTTTTTGCGATCCATGATGGGGCGAGTTTTGTTCTTTGCTAAAACAATGTCAAGCAGAACGTCCTTGTCCGATGAGACAACTTGTTAGATTCGGCTCTCCAGCATCAAATCAAGAAGGCCACGATCGATATTGAGGCCTTCGAAATTTTCGTATTTCACTCCAGGGCGATTGTGGTTTGCGATTCCAAAGTTTCCATCAAATTCCCAGAGTGAATATCCCCATCCTGATTTTCGATAAATTGTGAAGAGATCTTTAAACCATCGGAGGGCAACATCGTTATCGGTGTACTTGTAGCAGCCAAATTCGCCAATATGTACGGGGCGCCCCATCGACTGAACTTCTCGCCAAGGTGCGTAAAACTCCCATAGCGCGTCGCAATCCCACCATTGGCCGTTGTATTCACATGGATAGGTCGGAACTGGCATTCCTTTGCTTCCATCCCACCACTCTGCTTTGTAGTGCGAGACCAGCATCGGTTGGTAGCCGCGACCACTATGAACCACGTTGAGGTCAGCCAGTTCTGGCATTGCCAGGTGCCCACCGGCCAAACCATTGATGACAACGATTCGATCGGGATCAATAGCATGAATCGCATTTGTTATCTCGCGAATTACTTTCTGGTGGATGTCGCGAGTGAATCCTCGTTGCCCAATGTCGGGTGGTTCATTAACAAGATCAAAGCTCATCTCATCTACACATTTGCCTTTGTATTTCCGAGCCACGGTAGTCCAAAGAATTTCAAATGCTTGTTGTGGTAATTCATCGATCCAAAGATTGGTGGATTCTTTCTCCCACCCATTGATGCAGTAACCGGGAGCTCGGTGAAGATTGATGCTGATATGAATTCCACGTGAAATTGATTCATGCACGTACCCATCTAAGACATCGAGAAAAGATTCCAGCGGCGCCTTGGTTATATCGGGCATCCAATATCGATAATCCAATGGCAAGCGAAGGAAGTTGAAATCATATTTAGCCATAAAATCCAACATGCGAGTGTCGGCCGGTTTAGGTTCGGGCATCCATTCCGTTGAATATGCCCACTGGGCATTGAATCCGTAACCTAAGTGATTACGCATTAACGAGACCTGCTTAGCTGTTTCTTAATCCACTCTGCTTGAACAATCTGGTTATCAGTTCCGCCACCTTCATGAGTATTGAACTCCCAGACTTGGACATCTGCCTTACCTTTCCAATGATTGATCGCCGCATAAACAGTGTCTGGCGGGCAGATTGGATCATGTAATCCCACGCTAATTAGCGCTGGCGCCTCAGTTACCGAAGCAAGATTCATGCCATCGAAGTAGCTCAAGGTTCTCATTACTTGTTCAATCTTTGTGCGATGGATTTTGCAGTAATTCACAATCTCTTGATAGGGATAGGTATCAACCATTTCAACTGCGCGCGCAAAGTGACAGAGAAATGGCACATCTGGCATCGATGCAAAAACTTCTTTGGAGAGCGCTGTTGCTGCTATTGAAATTCCTCCACCTTGGCTTCCGCCGACTGTGACAAGTCGAGAGGCATCGACATTAGGTAATTGTTTTGCCGCCCGAACAAATGCAACCGCATCGCTATAAACGCGACGGTAATAATATGTTTCTGGGCTCATCACGCCCATGGTCATAAAACCTGAAGCTTGGCTATCGCGTGGATAGGGACCATCAGGTGTATCACTACGACGGTAGCCACCACCTTGACCGCGAGTGTCCATCACAAGTGTGGGATAACCGCAGGTTGGCCAGAAGAGCCATTCTTGTGGATTGCCTCGACCACCACCATATCCATCGAAATGAATCATTGTTGGTTGTGGTGATGTAAGACCACGAGGCGATAAGAACCAACCTTTGATTGGCTCTCGATTAAATCCTTCAATCGTTACATCGAAAACTTCTAATTGATTAACGGGAAAATCGAATTTTTCCAGAGTTACTTTTGGATTGACATCGATATATGTAGCGAGAGTTTCGCTCCAGAAAGTATCGAAGTCACTCTGTTTGGTGAGATCAGGACGATATTTCTGAAGTTCTGATAACGGTTTCCCAATCAACATGCTCGCTCCATCTTTACGCGGTGATAAAACTCAATTGTGCCGAAAAAAGCCGGAAATAAACACCCTTTTTAGCCAGAAGATCGGTATGAGTTCCACGTTCAACGAGAACTCCTTGGTCTAGGACGATGATTTCGTCAGCGCGCATAATGGTTGAGAGTCGATGAGCAACCACAAAAGTGGTCCGGTCTTTCATGAGATGAGCCAGCGCTTGTTGTATCAAGTTTTCAGATTCTGAATCTAGGGCAGATGTGGCCTCATCAAGAATCAAAATTCTTGGATTACGAAAAAGAGCGCGAGCAATAGCTAAGCGCTGTTTCTGGCCGCCAGATATTCGTGCACCACGTTCACCAACAATCGTGTCTGGGCCATCTGGCAATTGGGAGATAAACTCCCAAGCATTAGCATCCTTAAGCGCTTGAATAAATTTACTTTCTGAAACATCTGAGATTCCGTATGTGACGTTATCTCGAACACTTCCATCAAAGAGTACACACTCTTGAGGAACCATCGATACATATTTACGAACTTCACACATATCAAGTTCGCTCATATTCTGGTTATCGAGTAAGACTTGCCCCTTGGATGGGCGCAAAAATCCAATCACGAGATTAATGAAGGTAGATTTTCCAGAACCTGAAGCACCCACCAGCGCAGTCACTTTTCCAGGACCGGCTTTAACATTGATCTGAGAGAGCGCCCATGTTGAAGCACCTGGATACATCAAGGAAACTTCTTTGAACTCGATGTTTCCTTGGACGCTAGAAACTTTTTTCTTACCTGAATTCACTTCAATATCAGGAGATTCAAGAACTTCACCCAAAGAGCGCACTGATGCCAGACCTTTAGAGATAAATGGCGCCAAGCTTGAAAGCAAGATCACCGACCCAATGAGTTGACCAAAATAGGCCGAGAGAAGAACAACATCGCCTGTACTTACATTGAAATAACCGTAATACGCACACCATGCCGCAATTACCAAGCAACTCACGTTGGCAATCTGGAATATGACCCATGCTGCTGCTTGGAATTTGGCGTTAAATGCATCGAGATTGAGTCCGGCTCTTTTTACGTTACTAAAGGAGTCATACATCTGACGCAAAGCGCTCTGTTCAAGTCCATGTGCTCGAGTAATAGGAATCAATGTCGTCATCTCATTTACTCGAGCAGACATTTCCTCAATTTCCCCACGGAACTCTTCATTACGATCATTCATAGTTTTGCGTAGGCGAATAATAACTATCGCGGTAATGGGGCCAACAAAAAGGAAGAAGGGTAGAAATTCCGGGATTCGGATTGCAGTGATTACAACAGCGCCAAGAAGTGAATTGATTGCCGCAAATCCGCCATCGGCCCCATTTCGTACCAAACCTTCAATATTTTCTACATCGCGGATCACTTTGGTTTGTAGAGCGCCCGCATTTGTGCGCAAATAAAATCCCATGGTTAATTGCTGCATACGTTCTACTAGCGCAGAACGAAGTCGATATTCAACGTTGCGAATCGCAAAAGCTAGATGGCGAACATAAAGGAGATTGACTGGGAAGTTCTGCAACACAATAAAAAATAAGAGTCCAGCGTTAAAAATCAGATTTTCAATAGGTTGTTTATAGACCAAGACATCAATGATGTTTGCAGTGGCTAGCGGCAATACCCACGCAGGCGCATGTTTAATAGAGAAGAAAAGCAAGGCGAGAGCCAGATTGGTCTTCTGATCTTCATATAGATAACAGAGCGTTCGAACCGGGTTCTCTCGACTATAAACATGTTCGAGTTCGTGCTCATGATCTTTCTTCGTCATAACGGCTCAACTGTAGTAGCGCTTGCGCTCCATTCCTCCCTGTCTCGCGGGACAAGTTATTTCGCCTCTATGCTCTCGCGTGAGTTATGCGCACTACGTTGGTCTGACTTTGATGGTAACGCCGTTCTAATAAGTAAGAGCCGCGTTAGCGATGGTAAAAACGTAATAGAACAGAATCGCACTAAGGGCGGTCTTAACCATCAAAGGCGCGTTCCCCTTGATACTGATACTGTAAAAGAGTTTCAAGCACACAAAGAGCGGCAGGTATTAGAAAAGTTATATCTAGGTGCTGACGTATGGAAAGACACCGGCTACGTTTTCTCCTCAGAAAGCGGAGAACCTATCCACCCAGACACAATTACAGGTCCAGTGGATATGAAGCCAGACCTAGGCTTTATTTGGTAGGGGATATACACCTCTAATTGGCTGTGCGGTTTTCATAGTTCCTCTTTTTTTACGTTTACATCGTTGAAGTGAATACCAATTAACTTTTCACATGTCTGCATTGCCTCTTCTCTGTTTCGTGCAGAGAAACGAACTGCCTTTCCATGCCACCGATAAAAGAAGCCCTGACTGTCGCGCATTAAATCAAGATAGTTAATACCAGCGACATTCCAACGTGCTACCAACTCAATACCGCTCACTTCATTGACCCGCCAAAGAGAAAGCCGCCCACTCATCAAAACTCAACCTCATAATATCAAGGCTAGCCGATAGGTAGCCCTTCTACCTAAAAAAGAATTATTTATATTATTTACAGTCACTTACGTGCGTTTTTT
>Ga0208048_1000759_pt1 | contig 17091 bp, 12 predicted proteins | sample Malawi_45m_30L_FD_184163 | JGI IMG/M metagenome (GOLD analysis project Ga0208048, IMG submission 184163) | Freshwater microbial communities from Lake Malawi, Central Region, Malawi to study Microbial Dark Matter (Phase II) - Malawi_45m_30L... | ecosystem: Environmental > Aquatic > Freshwater >...
GCCAGCCGGAGCGGCATTGCCAGCACCAGCGGGAGCTGCACAGTTCGGATCAGCTGCACAGTTCGGATCAGCTGCACAGCCAGCCGGAGCGGCATTGCCGGCACCAGCGGGAGCTGCACAGTTCGGATCAGCTGCACAGTTCGGATCAGCTGCACAGTTCGGATCAGCTGCACAGCCAGCCGGAGCGGCATTGCCGGCACCAGCAGGAGCACCACAGGAGACAGGCGTGCAGCCTGAATCGTTGCCGCATCCGTCATCACAGCACGGTGGCTTGATGTCGGAGCACTTCCGCTGGTACGTGTACACATTCGTGTGACACGGACGAGCAATTGTTGGCTTAGAAACCGCTGGCTGAAAGTCTTCAGCACAGCCGCAGCTCTTGGAGCCGCCGATTCCGAACAGGCCGGCTTCTACCGTACCCGTCATCCCCGACAGCGCAACTGCTGCACTGAACATCCATGACCACTTCATGCTTCCATCTCTCCTTCTCAAGGAAATCGTTCCTTCGACCGCCCTGACCGATGACAGTCATGCCGGCATTTACAGTCGATGATCTAACATCGTTTTTCTGGGATTCAGGGCCTCCATAGCCCTGATCTGCCATCTGTAGTCCGAGGGACTCCCCAGGACTATCGTCGCCATCAATTCGTTCCCTTGAATCTGCACAGGTGTTTGCTGCATAAATACTTGCGGCGTTTTTAGTGCCTTTTATGACGGTCCTGCCGGTCAGGTAAACTGCGTCAAATCTGATACCCCTACAATCCTTGCAGACTTCCTCACCCGGTCAAATCAGGAAAACTGGGCAAAGCGTTTCTTTGAAATCGGTTCTGTCTCCTGTTCCGACAAAGACCGGTACCAACACCTGCTCCGGTGCTGCGGGCCCCGCTGAATCCCAAAATTCAGACCGATCCGCAGTTTTGCTCCATCGCTTCCAAACCGGTTAACCCGGCGTCTCCACAGCCCATCTTGCGTCAGAATCCCCATGTCCGCTAGCATCCGTCGGTTTTCAACCACCTAAAGTCTCAGCAGGCGACGGAGAACCTGATGTCGACAACAGTGCAGCGACGGGCCCTGAAAGCCTCAGAAATCGCTCAGGTTTTGCATGCTCAGCTGCAGGGAAACCCGGACGTCGAAATCGACGACGTGCAGATTCTCGAACGCGCCACTGCTCGCGACCTCACCTTCGTCGGCAATCAGAAAAACCTGTCACGGCTCAGACACACCGCTGCACGACTTATCATCGTTCCTGCAAACCTCCGCTCGGAACTGCCCGCCACCAACGAACGCACCTGGGTGCTGGTGCCCGAGGCCGAACCCGCATTTCTTACAATCGCCGGAATTCTGCGACCGCCAAGACAGCGACCCGCCATCGGAATTTCATCGCTAGCTATCGTTCACGAATCAGCAAAGATCGGAGCCAACACTAATATTCACCCACAAGCCGTCATTGGGGCGAATGCGGTCATTGGTCACAGTTGCGATATTCACCCCGGCACTGTCATCGGTGACGGCTGCATTCTCGGAGATAACGTTATTCTGCATCCGGGAACCATCCTTTATCCCGATGTCCAGATCGGCAATCACGTGATCATTCACGCCGGCTGTATTATCGGAGCAGACGGCTTCGGCTACCGACTTGTCAATGGCGGACATCTGCGATTGCCGCACTTCGGTATCGTTCGCATTTGTGATGACGTCGAAATCGGTGCTTGTACAACAATCGATCGCGCCAAAGTCGGCGAAACTGTCATCGGAACCGGCACTCGCATCGACAATCAGGTAATGATCGGTCACAACTGTCACGTCGGTCGTCACAATCTACTGGTCTCACAGGTCGGGTTCGCAGGCTCCGTAACTACCGGAGATTACGTCGTCTGTGCCGGACAGGTCGGGGTCGCTGACCACGTGCACATCGGTGACGCTGCAATCATCGGGGCAAAAGCCGGAGTGCATCGCGATATGCCTGGCGGCCAGACCTACCTCGGAGCTCCAGCCGGCCCTGTCGCAGAAACGACCAGGCAACTGATGGTACTCAAAAGACTGCCCGAAATACGCGACACTGTCCGCCGACTGGAACAGGAATTGGCCGCACTGCAAAAAAGTCTCGGCAAGACACCAGAATCATCAGAACCCGTTGCCGCCTGATCCCGAACAGAATCATGACCACTCCGAATTCAGAGCGCCACTCAGCGTACGAATCATTCGCCAGCCCCCTGCGACTTGATTCCGGCACAGGTCCGCTCAGACTGGGACTGCTGGCAGGTAGTGGTGAATTCCCGGTCAGGTTCGCTCGCTCCGCACGGCAGGCCGGCCACTTCGTCTACGGACTGGGCGTCGCCGGAATGGCCTCCGAGGAACTGTTCAGTACCTGCGACGAATTCCGCTTCGCTCCGCTCGCCCGCATGGGCAAATCCATCCGCCTGCTCCGAAAAGCTCGCGTGGACCGAGTCGTAATGGCTGGAAAAATTGAAAAAACGGTGCTCTTTCACCCCTTCCGCTGGCTGCGACTGCTGCCCGACTGGCGGACCATTCACATGTGGTACCGCTTCGCCAGACAAAACAAAAAAGATGACACAATTCTCCTTGCCATCATCCGCGAATTTGAACGTGACGGACTGGTCTTCGACTCAGCACTCAACTTTGCCCCGGAGTTGCTCGTGAAACACGGCTTCCTCACCCAGCGTCGACCCACCCCGGCTCAGTGGAAAGATATCCGCTTTGGCTGGGAACTCGCCCGCGAAATGGGACGGTTGGATGTCGGACAGACCGTCGTTGTCAACGACACTGCCGTCATCGCTGTCGAAGCGATCGAGGGTACCGATCGGTGCATCCGCCGGGCAGGCGAACTGTGTCGCCGCGGTGGCTTCACTGTCGTAAAGGTCGCCAAGCCAGGCCAGGATATGCGGTTTGATGTCCCCACTGTCGGCGCCGAGACCATTCGCAGCATGCATGAGGCTGGTGGGCGAGTCCTGGCGATCGAGGCCGGTATGACCATTATTATCAGCCCCGAAGAAACCGCTGCACTCGCGGACAAATTCGGCATCGCAATCGTTGCCGTCAATGCGGAAGAACTGGCCCTGCGAGTGGCAGCCTGAGCATTTTTGATCAATAACAACAGGTAAAACCCAGATTTTCCCCCACCAGCAGGACGATTCCCCCTTTCCACTGCGGAATCCGCCGGAATTGTCCGAGAATTCTGTTTGGCACTGCACTCCATCTGCCGTTAGAATTCTGTGCCGCATCGGGCAAAGACTGCCTGGCCTTCGTGTTTACGCCCGCCCCCAGTCGATGGATCCGACCCGGCGTCAGGCAGCCCTGTGCATCGGTGGTCTCCTATGGCTCAATCAGCCGGCTTCTGCTCCCAGCCACGCCCCACGGCTGTCGGCCTCACACTGCTCTGCCTGCTCTGCAGCTTTCTGCAGCCCGGATCAGCCGCGGCCCAGTCCGATGCCAATACCAAAGCCGGGGGTGGCATTGTCTGGTATGCCGGCACTGTACTCTCCTCAGCCGCTGAAGCCGAACGCATTGATCTCGGCGATGTCCACGGAGTGCTCGAGGGTGACCGGCTGGCTGCCCTCCGCCGCACCGATAACCACTACACGCCGCTGGGGACAATCCAGATTATCGATTCACACCCCACGTGGTCTCGACCAGGTGGCCCCGTCGCTGCTCAGCTGCGGCAAGGTGATCTCGTACTGGGAATTCGTACACTCCGACAAATCGGCACCGGCAGCGATTTCAGCGAAGCATTCCTCAATCGACAACTGATCCGCAACAGCAGTCGCAACGGTTACTCAACCCTCCGCGAACAGGAATCCGCTCAGACACTCAGAACCATCGTCGATCGCCAGCACCGCTGGGTGCGACAGTTGAAACCCGTCGCCGGACGAATCCACGGTGCTTCCATCACACCAGAGGACTTCCGGTCACTGCAGCCACTGCTTAGCCAGATCCGCCGCTTCCAGGACTTTAGCGCCATCGGCATTCCACTGCAGAGCTGCGCCTCACCGGAATGGGCGGCCGTAGCCGCTGTGCTTACCCCGGCACCTGCCATCGAAATCGCGGCCAGTCCCGAAAAAACGGTTTCTGGTACCGTCGCGGAATCGCCCGCGGATCCCGCCACCAGCCCCGACTCACTTGCCGCCGCTCTCAATAAACGCATTGATCTGATTCAGCAGGAATCCGCCGTCGTCCTGTTCGACCGATTCCCGGAAGAACGCCTGCTGACCAACATTCTGTGCACTGCCATCGGCATCGAAAATCCTCGCAACGAAACGCTCTGGATCAGTCTCGAACTTGCCCGTTCTCAGTTCTCGGACCTCGCCGAAGATCGCGAAATACTGCAGGAAATTCCTGAAATCTTAAAACGTGTCCGGAACGCTGCAGATCAGTAAAAACCCCCGTTTTCCACCGCCTGATACCAGATTTCCGTCCGCCCATCTGGTATACTTTGCACGCACACAGGATGTCTGCATTTCACCCCGTGTTTGGCGGACACTGCTATGCCACGCATTCAGCAACTTGATACTCACGTCATCAACCGAATTGCCGCTGGCGAAGTGATTGAACGACCTGCCAGCGTCGTCAAAGAACTGCTCGAAAACTGCGTCGACGCACTCTCCACAAGGATCGACCTGGAAGTAGTCAACGGTGGTATGGATCTCATTCGTGTCGTCGACGACGGCGAAGGAATCCACCCGGAAGACCTGCTGCTGGCCGTCACCACACATGCCACCAGCAAAATTCAGTCTGACGCAGACCTCGACCACATCACCACGCTGGGATTCCGCGGGGAAGCACTCGCCTCCATAGCCTCCGTCTCAAAACTGCGAATCCGCACCCGACCACATGAAAATGAAGTCGGGCGCGAACTGGAAAGTCACGGTGGCCAAATCGTCGTCAACCGTGACTGCGGCTGCCCTCCCGGGACCGTCATGGAAGTACACAACCTCTTCTTCAATACTCCGGCCCGCCGAAGATTCCTCAAAAAAGCATCCACCGAATTCAGCCACATCGTCGACCAGTTCGCTCGCATTGCACTCGCTAACCCGCGTATGCACCTGACACTCCGGCACAACGATAAACTAGCTTACGATCTGCCCGCTGCTGCTGATCTCGCCGACCGCATCCGCCGCTTCTTCGGCAATGAAGTTGCCGATCACCTCATCCCGCTCTCATCAGAAGCCGAACTGCCCAGCGGTCGCAAAATTCGGCTCTATGGACACGTCGGTGAACCATCGCTCAGCCGCGCCACTCGACGCGATCAGTTCCTCTTCCTCAACGGACGCTGGATCCAGGACCGCAGCCTGCAGCATGCACTCGAAGAAGCCTACCGCGGACTCCTCATGGTCGGACGGCACCCCGTCAGCTTCCTTTTCCTCGATCTGCCTCCTGCTCTCGTCGATGTCAATGTTCATCCCACCAAAAGCGAAGTTCGCTTCCAGGACGGACAAACACTTTATCGACAGCTGCTGAAAACACTCCGCGATCGGTTCCTCGAACTTGAATTCCGCGTCGGACTCAGCCTCACAGCTCAAAACACCGCAAATAAACAACCGGCCACACACACAGAACACTTACCACACGCCCCCACAAACGATCTCCGGTTCGATAAACCCGAATCGGCCACTCGTCTGCACCGGCAGATGAACTTCATACAGCCTCGCTCTGATTTCCCCGTACCACCCGGAATCGCTCCCGCTGTACTCACCGGTCACAATATACTTAAACACCCGGAAGTTGTTGCTGCTCTGGCCGTACCACCCTCCCAGACTCGCCGCGTTGCACCACAGCCCTCATGGGATGACATCCCCGCCAATGATGAGCAAGTCGCAGAATCCACCGTCACCAGTTCACCAGAAATCATCACCGACGAATTCCGCGCCTTCCAGATCTACGACTGCTACCTTGTCGTCGCCAGCGACGCTGGACTCGAAGTCATCGACCAGCACGCGCTCCACGAACGCATCATGTACGAACACCTCCGCACTAAAATTCTCGCAGGTGTCGTCGAATCCCAAAGACTGCTCATCCCCGAAACCATCGAGTGCACTGCAGTTCAGGCGTCGGCCGTCCTCGAACACTCGGAACTCATGACACAAATGGGCTTCGATATTCAGGAATTCGGTGGCACAACCCTGCTGCTGCACTCGTTCCCGGCTCTCATCCCCCACGGTGGCATCGTACGCATCGTGCTCGACTTCGCCGAAAAACTGGTCCAAACAGACGGTCGACTTAACCGGCGTGATCTGCTCGACCATATGCTCCACACCATGTCGTGCCGCGCTGCCATCAAATCAGGTCAGCGACTGTCCAGCGAAGAAATGCGCGAATTGCTGCGACAAAGACACCTCGTCCAGGACTCGCACCACTGCCCGCACGGACGCCCAACAGCGCTCACACTCAGCCGTCACACGCTCGACCAGCAGTTCGGAAGACTGGGCTGACAGCCCAATTCACCCGCAAGCTCACTCGTGACGCAAAGCCTCAATCGGGTCCAGCTGAGCTGCCGAACGAGCCGGGTACATGCCAAAAATAACCCCGATCCCCACAGAAATCCCAAACGCCAGCGGCAGACTGGCAGGAACCACCTGAGGATTCAGGTTCGTAAACATCTCGCTGAACTCTGAGCCCCCGCCAGACTCAAAAAAGAATCGCGTGGCGACAGACTTCATCCCGTCAAATACCCACGGCGTTGACAGGCCCAGCAGCACGCCAATCAAACCGCCACTGCCCGCCAGCACAATCGTCTCGGTCAAAAACTGAGTCGTAATGTCCTGACGCTTGGCACCAAGTGCACGACGAATGCCAATCTCACGAGTCCGCTCGGTGACCGTTGCCAGCATAATATTCATAATCCCAATACCACCCACAATCAGACTGATCGCAGCAATCGACCCCAGTACGACGTTGAAAATCGTGCGAATCTGAGCCGCCTGCTTCAGCAGTTCCTGCGGCACCACAACCGAATAATCGTTGCCCGACTTGTGAGTCCCCTGCAAACTCTCACGAATCACACCCGCCGTCGGCACAACCTGATCCACATCAGAAATGGTCAGTGTAATCTGGTTCAGCTCCACCTCCTCAGCACTGAATGAACCCTGACGACGGTCAATATCCAGATCACCCATCCGCACCCGCATCGTCTCCAGCGGGATATATATGTCCTTGTTGAACTCCTGACCCGACATGCTGCCACCAATCGCCGCACTGGCCTCACGAGCCGCAGTGATACCAACCACCGCATAACGCCGGTCTGCAATCTTCACTGACTGGCCAATCGGGTCGTTGAACTGAAACAGCTCTTCCGCAGCCTGAGCAGCCAGCACACACACATTCGTCTTCTCCCGACGATCCTTATCAGAAATGAATCGCCCCTGAGCCAGCTCAAGGTTATTCATGTCCAAATATTCAGGAGTACATCCAACGATGCGACAATTCATCTCGCGGTGCAGATAACGACAAGCCTTCGTAATCTCGCGAATTGGTACAGCCTGCAGCACCGTCGGTATCGTTCGCGACAACAGATCATAATCCGCTCGCTTCAGACCATAACGCAGGACAAAACTGTTCTGGTTCTGAGCACTAGCGTTTTCACGAGGCGGCTTGACGCTGCGCACAATAATATTCGTCGCACCCAACTGCAGTACCTGCTTCTGGGCCTGCTGGCTGGCTCCTTCGCCAATCGCCAGCATCGCAATCACCGAAAATACACCGAACACGATCCCCAGCATCGTCAGACCAGATCGCAGCTTATGCAGCATCAGACTCTTCAGAGCCAGCTGAACGGTTCGCAGAAGATTCAACATTGCACGCCCGTCCGACTAAATGATTCCGTACCCGTAAGCAGTTACCGCAAACCCCGACGACAGACAACGACAAACGTCAGCCCGGAAACACTCCCTCACCAGCAACAACTCCATCCTTCATGTAAATCTGACGCTTGGCCAGCCGAGCCACTGCGGGTTCATGAGTCACCATGATGATCGTGCGACCCTCACGGTTCAAACGCAGCAGCATCTCCATAATCTCCTGCTCCGTCTTCGAATCCAGATTACCCGTAGGCTCGTCCGCCAGAATAATCTCAGGGTCATTCACCAGGGACCGAGCAATCGCAACGCGCTGCTGCTGGCCACCCGACAACTGAAATGGTCGATGATCCAGACGCTCACCCAGACCCACCATCTCCGCCAGCTCACGAATCCGCTGCTGCTCGCGATCGCCAATCGTTGGATAACCCGTGCGATAGTGCAGAGGAACCTCAATATTCTCCAGCACCGTATACTGCGGAATCAGATTGTATGACTGAAAAATGAAACCAATCTTCTCGTTCCGAATCGTCGACAACTCATCGTCAGTCATCGACGACACGTCACGACCACCGACGATGTATTTACCGCGAGTCGGGCGGTCCAGAGCCCCCAGCAGATTCAGCAATGTACTCTTGCCGCTGCCAGACGAACCCATAATCGCGACAAAGTCACCACGCGGAAAATCCACGGAGACTCCACGCAGGGCCTGCACAGGCACCGCGCCCAGCATGTAGTCCTTCTGCAGATCAATCACCTGTGCTGCCAGACTCATGACTTGCTGCTACCAGAGTTTGCAAAAGGCCAGAACACCCCGGGGCCACCGGCGTCACACGACACTGAAAACGTCAGCGTCCAGCACATCAGCCCGCACCGCCACCCGGCGGACGCTGCTGCATCATCTTCTGAATCACCTCCTGCAACTCCTCAACCGTCAGCTTGCCGTCCCCGTTCAGGTCCGAACGGTCAAAGAACTCAGGACGAGGATGCTCGGACTTAGTCACAACACCGTCCTTGTCCTTGTCCATGCTCTCAAACATCGCCTTGGGATCCATCCCCATCCCGCCACCAGGCGCTCGGCCACCACCTCGGGCACCAAGACCACCACCGGGGCCGCCTGAACCACCGGGGCCGCCTGAACCAACGGGACCGCCTGAACCAACGGGACCGCCTGAACCAACAGGACCACCGCCGACCTTGCGATCAGGAGTCTCCAGTTTCTCGCGTTTCGCCTCTGCCTCTGTCGCCTTCTTAGCCTCCAGCTCCGCCAGATCCTTCTTGAAATGGGTCCTCGGACTCATCACCACCAGATCGTTCTGCTCCACACCCTCAAGAATCTCAATGTATTCGTCGTTCGCATCGCCAACCTTTAACTCATGACGCTGCACACCATCCTTGCCGGAATACACATACGCGTAGTAATGACCAAAAAACGATACCACACTCTGGACCGGCACCTGCAGCACCGGCTCCTTGCGGTCCTCCACCACAACTCGAATCTGAGCTGTCATGCCAGGCTTCAGCTTCCGAACTCGCTCAGGTGAATCCAGAATCTGCACCACCGCCTCGTACTCCTTCAGATCCGTGTTCGGCCAACTGCCCGGAATCGGCACTGATGAAACTGACTGCAGACGACCCCGATACGGATCCCCTGGGATCGCGTCAATCGCAATCTCCACAGGCTGACCAATCATCACACGGCTGATTCGAGATTCATGGATGCGAGCATCAATCTTCATGTTCTCAAGATCCGGCAGATTGATCACAGCCTGCCGCTCACGGACCGCTGCTCCCTCTTCAATGACGACCGGCTCATTGCTGCGAGAACTTTTCTGGGAAGCGTAAACCACTTCGCCCGCCTGAGTCGCCACGAGCCGACAAGCCTTGATCTGCCGCTGAAACAAAATCAGCTTCTCCTCCTCAACACTCAGCGTGAGCTGCGATGCGTCAGCCGCAGCCTTCATTTGAGTCATCAGGGCCTCGCCTTCCAGACGAGCCCGCTGAGTTTCACGCTTCGAATTGTCGGCCGTCTGAGCCAGCTCCTTTTCCTTCTTCGGTCGAGTATACTTCTCCAGCACTTCCAACTTGCCACGGTTCACGCTCAACAGAATCTGCGACTGAGTGACCTTCAGGCGAGCACTTTCGAGCTGGTTCACGTTGGCATAACCCAGACGAGCCTGATCCCGAATTCTCTCGTACTCCTCACGGTTGATCGATAACTCCTCTTCCGTCTTCTTGATGTCGCCCTTCAAAGTCTCCAGTTCCTGCTCGTACTCACCAGCCGGCGACGTATAACTGATCAGACTCAGACCCGCCAGGTCCTCAGCCAGTCGCGCCTTCGCCACATTGCTTTCATTGGTCGTCAGCTGAATCTCAATGTCCTTCTGAGCCTTCTCCAGATTGGCACGAGCCGTTGTGACCTTGATCTGCTGCTCCTTCTCTTTCTCAACCAAAGTTGACGAATCCAGTTCGCAGCACACATCACCTGCCAGAAAATCGCCCTTGCGAACCTGTTGCCGATCCTTCACCAGCAACTCGGTGTGCTCGCCAAATACTAGCTCCCAGGTCCTCTCTTTACCGTCCTCAGACACCACTTTCAACGTCTTCACAGAATCCGAAGCCGCATCAATAAACTGCACCACACCGTCAAACTCGGCCACCACCGGCGAATTCACCTTGCTGCCCTCAGGCACCAGCGAAATAATCGTCGTCGATCCCTCAACACTGTTGCTGAGCGTCGAATTTTTTAAACTGTCAACCGTGCCGTTTTCCGTAATCACAATCCGAAACGAACCCTTCTCGGCCAGCTTCATCAGATAGTCCGGAATCGCGTCCTTTTGGGCACCGCCCAGTAACGACAACGCCCGCTCACTAACTGCAGGAATCAGCAGCACCGCCACCGCACCGGCTGCCACCAAAGCTGTCAAAATCCAGAAAAAAGACCTGCCGGAACGAGCAGGCTGAAGCGTGCGAAGCATATGGAGAACCTTTGAACGAAGGCGTCAGGACAAGGCAGGATGGCCACGGCTGATCAATGTTGACCGAAGTTGTTACTCCGGTGTCCCAGGGACTGAACCCCGATCCGCCGGTACCAGCGGCACCAACGATGGCTGAACTGCGGGAGCTTCAGCAGGCGAACCAGCGCCCTCTACCGGAACAGATGACTGCATCCGCTGGTAAAATCGGTCGGTCCAGACGCCCCGCGCGTCAATGTCCATGATACCCATATCTCGGAAGATGTTAAGCCGATTCGTCTCATATAAGACCCAATCTCCAACAAGACCGTTCTGGGCCGTCAAAACTGAATTCAACGCGTTCAACACGTTCAACGCGTTGCCCTGACCGCCCAACTGCTGACCGCCCTGAGCCTGTAAAGACGCATTGTCGTACTGCAGGGCCGCGTTTCGCACCGTGACTCGGTCCACCCTCAAACGGTACTCCTGAACACCCAACTGACGCCAGCTCGATCGAATCGTCTGCTTAACACGGTCCTCCTGCTCCATATACGCACGACGAGCACGCTGGAAGGTTACCAAAGACTGCCGATAACCATTGCGCTCCAACACCTGATCCAGTGGCGTAGTGAACTTCAGTCCAGCGCTGTGGTTCGTGCTGTTCTTCGCGTCAGGATTTAAACCCTGATTGCCACGAAATGTCACATCCAGTCCCGCCTCAAGACGGTTCGCCTGTATCTCCACCTGACGACGCGCATCCATCACCGATGCACGCACGTTCATTAAGTCGTGCCGGTACTCCAGACCCAGTGCCACAACCTCCTCGATGTCCGGAATCCGCGGTGATTCATCCAGACTGAACGGCATGACCGCAATCTGCTCCACTCGCAGAGAAGCCTGCAGCACCTCCAGACTCTGAGCCATTCGCAACAGGTACTTGTCCCGCAGGTCGCGCGCACCACTGGCAGCCTCCAGCAGCAACTCTGGCACCGTATACCTCTCCAGTGCAACACGATCCCCCGACCGCGGCAGATCTCGCCAGCTCTCCGGCAGTTCCGCCAGCTCAATCTGCCCGTTCCCATTGCCGTCCAGCGACTGCAGCAATTCCTGCTCACTGACCGCCGACAGCATCTTCCTAAGCATATCCAGCAGCCGGCTGCCAAATGCAAACTCGCGTTCCGCGAGGCGGTACAGGCGGCGATCCTTCTCCAGTCGCTCCTCCAGATCCCGGCGTTCGGTTTCGTCACGAAAATACCGCTTGCCCGGCTCAATCGCGGTAACATTCTCCCGCGTCCGCTCCAGCAACTCGCCCAGTCGCCCAAAATCCACAGCTACACGCTTGAAACCAACCTCATACAACTGATCCCTCGCAGCAACCAAGGCATCCACATAATTTCGCACCGCTGACAGACTCGGACCCGTCACCGGATTATCAGCCCCCTGCTTCGGCAGCAACTGATCTCCGATACTCTTCTGCACCCTCCGCAGGTCCCGTTCCAGATTAATCAGGTCCCAGCCAATCAGCTCAAACTGCTGCAACAGCGCAGTATCTATTCCGAGATCTGCGTTGGGTGGCAGCCCCAGCAGCAACTTGAATGAATCCTGCTGGTCCTGCAACTGTCGCTGCGAGTTTGCGAGGGACACCTGCGACTGATTCAGTCGGTCTCGCAACTGCAAATAGGGCAGACTGGTAGTCAACTGCTTCTTCAAGTCAATCAGCTCCGATGCAGCGGCCAGATAATCCGGATCCTGCGACACCCCCAGCACCATTGGTTCCTGCTCGGGCGACATATCGCCGCGCCACTTCAGCCAGTTGCCGTCGTAGGACAACTGCCTCTGCAGCTCGGCCGGAATCTGCAGATTCTGCATACCCTCAAGAGCTGCATTCACGACCCCCGGAACACGCCGGTCTCGCGCCTCCTGAGCCTCCAGTTGCTCATCAAGCTGTCGAATGTTATTCTCGATGTTGAAGATGTTTTGCTGCTGCTGCTGCAGTATCAGATAACTGGATGCCACCTGAGTAAACAGCGTCTGTCGGAAACGAGCCAGAGTCCTCACGCTGTACAGCACACTGCGTTCGTTCTGCGTCAAAGACTCCAGCGCAATCTTGCGCCCCGCATTAAACAGCAGCGGCTGAGTCAGACTGTAGCCAATCGAAGGCGCGGACGATTCGCTGCCATTTCCGGAAAACACCCACGTCACCGAATTCGCAATGTCCGCCGCAATCTGACCGCCAGTAGGCAACGTCTGACTGATGCCAAAGGGAGTCGCCAGAACTCCCGATGTCCGACCGGCCGCGTTCGATCGTGCCGTAAAGTCCACACTCGGCTCAGATCGATTCGTACCCAGATAACGCACGCCCAGCTTGAATCGCTCGGCCGTCAGATTCAAGGCATCCAAATACAGATTCTCGATCGAATTTTGATACTCGCGACTGTGAATCGAAGTCAGATTCATCGCATCGGGAATACTGACGTTCTGCAGTTTCACTTTCGCATGCGACCCCACTGGGTCCACACCGTTCTTATCAATCCCATAAGGCTTCAGCCAGTGCGGATTTTCAATCGCAAATGAAACACCCAGTTTGTGCCAGTTCTTGTACCCGCGACGACCATTTACCGAATGCATCAGTTCATGGGCCGTCGGATCGTCCGGCGGCAAAGGACGCTTGTCAGGATCCCACGGATCATAGAAACGACTGCGTGGATCAGGAGTCAGATCCACTCGCGGAACGCTCCAGTGAGGATCATTGATCTTCTCACCAATTGCCGTGTATGCATCACGGTCAGCCTGCTTCCGCCAGAACTGTCGGGAACAGCCCGACACCAACGACAACCCGACAACTCCCAGCAACATCAGCGCCAGACGTGCATGAAACTTCTTTCGCAGCATTTGACGCAGCATCCTGCTGTACTCCAGTGCCCGTGGGGGTCCTGTCGCGTACCCGCACCTGCACTCGACAGCCACCAATGCGTGCCCCGCGCCCCGTTAATTCAACGGGACGCTGCAGGATTGCGCGCGCAAATGGCTGTGCGTAACGAATACATCGACTTTTCGGATCTCGTCAGTTCTGACGATGCCGCTTGACGCCTTTCCCGCAAAATCGGCATTTTCGATAAACTCCGCCCAAACTAACGCGTTAACATACTGTTCTAACACTGAACACACTGTGCGAAAGTCCAGTTCGCACACGGGCCTCGACAGCATGCCAGCACCGGCAGTTTTTGCCGCCTCAGCCAGCACCCAGGAATTTCACCGTAAAACACTCGCTCGCCCGCACACTGCCCTTTTCAATCTGGCCAAGATCCTCAATCTGCTCCACGAGCTTCTCCCAGCGCCCCAACTCCATACCACAGCCACCCGCCTCACCACCGGCCGCACGACACAAAGGCGTCATCGCCGTCGCCCCAAACTCAAGAGCCGCAGCACTCATCTCAGAATTCAATTTGCCGATCGCCTCATTGGTGACTGCCGGAGCCTGCAGGTACTCCCGCCAACCCGCCACACTCGCCCGCACGACCTTCTGCACCAACTCCGAATTCTCTGCAATCAGATCCTCGGTGGTGATCAGGACACTGGCATAAGGATCAAATCCAATCTCCGAAACCATCAGGACTTCCGGGTCACCACCACGCTCCCTGGCAACAAACGGCTCGCTAAACACAAACGCCTGCTGAGCAAAAGCCGGCTTCTGCAAAAACTCGCCAACCATCCCGCTGAACGGGATCAGACGAACATTCGTCAGCGGCAGCTGCTTCTTCATCCACAGTGCAAATGGTCGAGCATCGCTGATGGCCAACTCAATATCTCGTAAATCGGCCAGCGTCTTAAACCCCGCGGCCCGATGCACCATGATGCACCGCGGAGAACTCTGCAGTGGTGCCAGCAACGCCACAACCGGCACCCCCGCCGCTCGCGCCAACACCACATTATCCGCATCTGATACAGCAAACTGAATACGGCCCGCCGCCAGTTCCGCAATCACCGCCTGCGGAGCCCCCGGGCCGCCCGGAATGATTTCGGCCGATACACCTTCGGCCGCAAACTTACCCTGCACATCCGCCGCGATAAACCCCCCGTGCTCCACTTCCGGATACCAGTTCAATGCCAGCCGAAACGGCAACAATGCAGACTTGTCAGCACCGCCAGGCGTGCCTGAACTACCGCCACCACTTGCTGCACTCTGCCCCGCTTCACCGCCACAACCGACAACCACAGCCAACAGACTGAGGCACAACAACGCTCGAACGCTCATGAGAAACTCCCCCCGCCGTAAAACCGGAAAATCCGGCGTAAGCCTCAAACTCAGCGTAATTTATGCGATCTCAACGCAAATGTTGCCGAAATTCCTCAAACTTCCATCAGCCCGGAAGAAAGATTGCCGGTTGCTGCCGCCCCAGCAGTAGCAACCTGCGCATGAATTTTTCAGGAAATCAACATGAATCCGCTGGCTGACACACTGATGTGCCCCAGCTCTGGCCACTCTGTCGGTCCGGAAGCCAACCTCCGTGAAGCCGCCTGCCTGCTGCTGCTGCACGGACATTTCTGCCTATTCTCCGTTGACCATAACGGCAGACTTGTGGGCAAAGTCACAGAAGATGATCTGCTCCAGGCACTGTTCGCCGGCGCCTCAGATCGTACTCCCGCAGCCAGTCTCGCCGTTCCTGTGAGAACACCCGTCCACTGCACCGATTCCGCCGCCTCTGCGCGATCACTCCTTTACGAATCACTCACAGACTGCCTGCCAGTCCTCGATCATTCCGGCAAACTGGCGGGAATCATCAAACGCCCGCAACTCGGACGACAGATCAGTGCCCGTGAAGATTTTTGCACGCAGCAAGTTTCTGAGTGGGTACCGACCACGCTCTATGACGATCTGGATGAATGCACAACAGTGCGCAGGCGGCGACCCAGTCACCGCGGACTCCGACCGAAACTGAGACTGTTCAATCCCGACGAACCCCGACCGATCTTCATCCGCGGCGCACATGCACTTAGCTTGCTTCGCAATGCCGACGATTCTCTCTGATACTGCACTGCCATGAAACGTCTGCTGCTGCTGCTTGTCGGTATCGCCGTATCAGCCGGTTCACTTTGGTACGCCATGCGCGATACCAATAGACAGACAGTGCTACATGCCTTCAAAACGGCTGATTACTTCTCACTGCCTCCAATCCTGCTGCTGCTGCTGGCCTTCTACTGGCTCAAATCTATCCGTTTCGCCCAACTGCTGGCTCCTGCGACACCACTGACCGCCCGACAACTGTTCTCACCCGTTATGATCGGCTTCGCCGCCAATAACATCCTCCCCGCACACCTCGGGGAATTCGTTCGAGTTTTCGTGGTGAACAGACAGCACCGAGTTCCTGCCGGAACAGTCCTCTCCTCCATCGTCCTCGAACGAATCTTCGACATCTTCGCAATTCTCGCCCTCTTCGGCCTCGGAATCCTCTTCGCGCCCTCACTGCCTGAAAACTACCAGCGCAGCGGTATGATTGCAGCCGCTGCCGCCGCCGGAGTCGTTGTTATTCTGATCGTCTACATGATCCGCACCGACTGGTTTGTGAAAGCCACCGCCAGCATCTTCGCCCTCTTCCCCTTTATCCCAGTCTGGCTCACCAGTAAAATCCTCGATCTGCTCCGCCAGGGTGCCGTCGGACTGCACTCCCTGAAAAGTGCGACAGCAGTCGCTTCCATCGCACTCAACTCTCTCCTGCAATGGCTCATCAACGGATACTCCGCCTGCCTCGCACTCAAAGCCTTCGGAATCGATGTGACTCTCAGCACCGGCCTGATCCTTACCGGCATCACGGCACTGGGAGTCATGATACCGGCTGCACCCGGATACTTTGGAGTCATCCAGGTGTGCTTTCAAATCGCCATACAGGTTCAGCAAATCAAGCCGGATCCGTCACTCGTACTCGCAGCCTCACTCTACTCACAGATCGTCGGCTACATCGCAGTCACTGCCACCGGAGTCGTCTGCCTGAATCGCGCACAACTCAGCCTGAAAGACCTGCAGCAGGCCGCTGACAGCTAACCACGATTCCAGCCGTCTCAGATATAAAGACACAGCTGAGATGTCAGCAGGTAAGCGAACTTCCGTCACGCACGGGATCCACACCTCAGTCACCACACCTGACCGTCTCTAGTGTTCATTCAGCTCCGGGCCCCGGTGACTCCGCGAGAACCCGCTTGCACGCGAAAACAGTCAGCAGCGCACAGCGTCAGCGCCCGGGCCAGTTCAATCCGCTCCCGCAACACCAGACCCCGCAGACTCCCGTCTGCGGCTCGCCCGGGCCGCCCACTGACAACTGACACCTGACAAC